>OGGQ01001102.1_pt1 | contig 36711 bp, 35 predicted proteins | sample 1571191 | NCBI WGS metagenome assembly OGGQ01 (sample SAMEA2582061, study PRJEB24529) | metagenome | biome: Human gut stool | place: China | collected 2011
TCTTCAGGTCAATTCCGTTCAAGATTACCTTGTTCATTGGCGTCTTACTCCTTTTGCTTCGATTGCCTGACCTTCCACGTCGGCAATCCCTTCATTTTTATATTCCGTGATGCTTTGCCAGCATCAGCACTTCTCCAGCATGCACTCAGAGAGAACCTTCAGTTGGTAATACATGGTTACCGCTCCCGGGTCCAAATGCCCCACGCCCTTCTCGGCCTGGTAATAGGCCCGTCCCCGAATGGCCTCCATCCCCTTGGTGCTCTCCATGCCCTGATAAGCCGCCCGCTCCATGCGCGTGAGTGCGTCCCGATCTCCGGCACCCTCTTCCACAGCGGTCTTGAGTTCATTGGCAGCGGCGTGAAGGGTATCAATCATCGTCTTCATACCCGGGCCCGAGTTTCCCCGCTTGCAGATCCCCTCCAGCATGGCCATCAAGATCCGGCTGAGCACGGGAACATCAATGTTGTTCTCACTGCCGATTTCCTTGGCCGCGCTGATATATCCGCTTCCATAGAGCACGCCGGAAGAACCGCCGATTCCGCTCATCATAAGCATGCCAATCTTTTTGAACATTTCATTCAGCGGCAGTTGGGACAGCTCGTCCTTGGCTTCCACCACCTTCTGAAAGCCCATATTCAGGTTGGCCCAGTGGTCACCGTCGCCTGTGGCGGCGTCCAGCTCCGTGATATAGTCTTTTTCCTGCGCAATCAGCTCTGCCGCGCGCTGGCAGTAGTCCATATACTCCTTGCTTCCAAAGGAAATACTCATTGTTCCATCCCCACTTTTCATTCGTCTGAACGTTCCCGATTACTGCCGGAGCGCCGGAGTATCACAGGGTGCGTCGAGCAGCTGCTTGAGCTCGTCGTCCAGCTTCAGCAAGCTTACGGAGCACCCGGCCATTTCAATGGAGGTCATGTAATTCCCCACATAGGAGCGATATACCTTCACTCCGCGCTGCTCCAGGTAGCTGCACACATCGTTTTCCAAAATATACAGCTCCATCAGAGGAGTGCCGCCCAGCCCGTTGATCATGAGCGCCACCTCGCTGTTGCTGTAATCATAGTCCTCCATAATCTTGCCCACCAGAAGCTGGGCAATCTCCTGGGACGACTTCATCTCCGTCTTGCTGACTCCGGGCTCTCCGTGGATTCCCATTCCGATCTCCACTTCATTCTCACCCAGAGTAAAGCCGGGCTTGCCCACACCGGGCAGCACGCACGGGGACATGGCCATTCCCATACTGCGGACATTGTCAATGACTTTCTGCGCCACGTCGGCCACTTCATCCAGGGTTCCGCCCGCCGCCGCTTTGGCGCCGGCACACTTGTGGACAAACACGGTTCCGGCAATTCCGCGCCGGCCGGTGGAGAAGGTGCTGTCCGGCACAGCCACGTCGTCTTTCACGACCACGCTGCGCACGGGAATGTCCTCCATCTCCGCCAGCTCCTGGGCCATGGTAAAATTCATGACGTCGCCTGAATAGTTCTTGATGACCAGCAGCACGCCCTTTCCGGTGTTTGCCAGCTGAATTCCTTTCAGGACGCGGTCGGGGCTGGGGGAGGCAAACACATTGCCGGAAACGGCTGCGCTCAGCATTCCCTCACCCACATAACCGGCGTGGGCCGGTTCATGTCCCGAGCCTCCGCCCGAGACAATTCCCACCTGGTCGCCCATATCCTTACGGCTTATCACTTCTACCTCAGGGGTGTAGCACAGCTTTGGATACGCTTTTGCCATGCCTTGGAGCATTTCTGTTACTACATCTTCCGGTTTATTAATAATTTTTTTCATAACTGTCCTGCCGGCCGGCGATTTTCAATTACCAGCCCGCTGCTCCTTTCTTTCCAGCTTCTCCAATTGGAGATACAGGGCCAAGCCGCTCAGACGCCCAGATAGGCCTTGCGGACATCATCATTCTCCGCCAGCTCCGCTCCGGTGCCAGACATCTCAATGGATCCATTGGTCAACACATACGCACGATCGGCCACTCCCAATGCACGCACAGCGTTTTGCTCCACCAGAAGAATGGTTGTCCCCTCCGCGGCGATCTGTGTAATAATCTCGTACACATCATCCACCACAACCGGAGCCAGGCCCAGGGAAGGCTCATCCAACATCAGCAGCTTGGGCCGTGACATCAGCGAGCGGGCAATTGCCAGCATCTGCTGCTCGCCGCCGCTCATCAGGCCCGCTTTCTGATTCTTCCGTTTGCCCAGGATGGGGAAGCGCTCGTAATACTTCTGCAAATCCGCCTTTACTCCGTCCCGATCGCGCCTGGTATACGCCCCGGCATTCAAATTGGCCTCCACCGTCAAATCGGGAAATACCTGTCTTCCCTCCGGCGTGTGGGCAATTCCAAGCTTCACAATGACGTTTGCCTCCAGTCCGGCAATGGACTTTCCCTCAAACACAATGTCTCCCCGGGTGGGGCGCACCAAGCCGGAAATAGTCTTGAGCAACGTGGACTTTCCCGCTCCGTTGTGCCCGACAATGGCCACAATTTCCCCTTCCTGCACTTCAATGTTGACACCCCGGAGGGCTTCAATGGGGCCGTAATGCACATCGAGGTCCTTAATGGAAATCAGCATCTTATTTCCCTCCCAAATATGCTCTGATCACGTGCTCATTGGTCTGGATCTCTGCAGGAAGGCCTTCCGCAATCTTATGTCCATTGTCCATTGCCACAATTCGCTGGGCCACACGCATCATAACCTTCATGTTGTGCTCGATCAGAATGATGGAGATCTTCTTCTCCTCTTTGATCTTCGCCACCAGCTCCATCAATTCCTGGGCTTCCACACTGTTCATTCCCGCAGTGGGCTCATCCAAAAGCAGCAGCCGCGGCTCACACATCAGCGCCCGGGCCAACTCCAGCCGCTTCTGCTGTCCATAGGGCATACTGCCCGCAATTTCCTTGTCCATATTCTTGAGGCCCACCAGATTCAGCGCATCTTCCACCAATTCCGCCGCTTTCTGCTCCTCCTCCTTGAATTTGCGGGTGTGCAGCACATTGTCCAAAAACGAGGTCTTAATATTCAAGTTCTGGCCAATCAGAGCATTTTCCTTCACCGTGAGGGCATGGAAAATTCTCAGATTCTGAAATGTACGGGCGATTCCAAGTCCTGCCATCTTATCCAGTTCTTTTCCTGTGATGTCCTTGCCTTCAAACAGGAAGGTTCCGCCCGTGGGCTTATAGATGCCTGTCAGAGCGTTGAAGAACGTGGTTTTTCCAGAGCCGTTTGGACCAATAATACCAAGCGTCTCATTGGCATCGACAAACAGCGACACATCATCCACTGCATGTACGCCACCAAAGTACATTTTAATACCATTGGCTTCTAATAAATGTTCCACTGAATATCCTCCCGTTCACCGTGCCTTCAATTGATCCGCACGGTTTCTTATTTTTGGTCGTACACGGCGCTGTGCCGTCTGATATCAGTGATCAATCAGATCCCCTCGGCCAGCTTTATGCCGGCTTCGTAGTAGGCTTTGTCCTTTCTGTGGAACGCACGACCTACACCCCACGGCATATACTGATATACCCATACGTTAATATTGCTCAGGTAGCTCCGGTAGCTGTCCAGAACCGCGGCCAGAGCCTGCTTATCCAGCCCATCCATAATTTCATCCAGGGCCTGGAAAAACTCATACTGCTTTCTCAGGCCGCAGTAGCTGCCAAACTCAGAGGGCTGCTTGATCCAGAACCGGGTCATCTGACAAAGCTGCTCCATGGTGTAATGCTCCTTCTTGGACAGCTCAATGATAAAATAGCACCAGTCAGCCAGGTAATTTACATCAGCGCCGCCAAAGAACCAGGTCGTAAAAATCTGATTGTCGTTGGGCACGCCGGCGCCGCCCTTGCTGATGGAATACCGAAATACGTCTACCACATCCTGTACGGGCTCCAATGTGGTCAAAAGTGATTCCCGATCAATTTCAGCCTTCAATTCCTGCCAGGTCTTCATCTTTATTCCACCTCCATGAATTCGACGTGGTAAATTTCTTTGGTTCTGGTGGCGCTCTGCCACTGGAGTGTACCTGCCTTCTTCAGTACCTCCAGGTCCTTTTCCTCCGCCTGCGCCACGGGGATATAATCCCGGTCATCCACACAGGAATCATACTTGACCACCAGCTCGGTGGTGCCGCCCTGAGGGAACAGCAGGGACACCCGGCCTACGGGAGCGTCCTTCATCGTCTCAACCTTCAACTGCTCCCCTTCCAGCACAAAGGGAACCTTGCGCAGATGTACCGCACGGGCCCGCAGCATCCAGCCACCCACCATTTCATGCCCCTGAATTGCCTTTATGGGCATATTCTTTACCAGGACCTCCAGAGCCTCCCGGTTTTCCGGAATCTCATCACACATAACTTCCAGCTTTAATGCGGGCCAACGCATCTTGAATTTTTTCATCGTCATTCTCTCCTTCGCCGCTTCTTAGACAAAGCTTTCTACATTCCGGGAACCCATGTCCACCAGTTCCTCGCGGGTGGGAATCCGGAAGGCCTGTCCAATGCCCCACTTCATGTAGTGATGAATCCATGCGTTCATGTTGGACCCATACAGATACAGGGCGTTCAGCAGCTTCAGCATATCTTCCTTTGTGTCCAGGTCCTTCATGCAATCCAGAACCTGTCTGGACAGCTCGGCGTAAGTAGCCATTCCACACAGCTTGGCGGTTCCCACTGCCTTGGGCAGCAGCTGGAAGGTCATTTCCTTGATCTGCTGCGCCGTGTAGCCGGGGACACTGGCCAGCTTGACGATATTGTAGACGTAATACGGGCCTACATAGCGGCTGGCCGTCGCTCCCTCAAACCAGGGGCCCAGCATCAAACCGCCCGTGCCGCCCTCCGTCTCCAAAATTTCATATTTAAAGACGCGCAGCACATCTTCGGGAGGTGTTCTAAGGATTCTCTTATTTTCCTCATCAATGGTCTTTTTCACAGTTTTCCAGTCCATGATTTATTCCTCCACACCCAAAAATTCCACATAGATCGGCGTCTTTCCGCCCATGGTGTTTTCCCAGACCTGATTGCCCACCTCACGCAGAATGGGCTTGTCCTCTTCCACCACTTCCGCCCAGGTCACATAGGACATCGGCTCAGTCATGCGGTCAAACTTACAGCTGAGATTTGCCACATTGCCGGTGGTCATGAAGAAGGTCATGCGTCCCTCCGGCATCTCCACAACATCCTCCAGCGGGCACTCCTCCTGGAACCAGTCGCACTCCTGGCTCATGGGAAGATTCAGCATGAACAGAGACTTTCCTGCCACAACGGTGACGGTCTGCAAACAAGCGGTGGGGAGGTTCTTCAGAAACCAATCAAAAATCTTCTGATTGTGATCAATGGACTCCACACGGACTTGCTTATTCAACGCACTCCATTTCATTACAAACTGCTTTTTAGCCATCTTAATCTCCTCAATTCCTTATCCTGATAAACAGTAAGTTCATAGCCTAGACCTGCTTTGCCTGCTGCCGCTTGCGCAGGAAGGAGCGGATCTTCTCCTGGAAGCCGCCTTTGCCCGCGTAGGCTCTGGAGCCCATGATGCCCTGGGGCCGGAACAGCATGCACAGAATCATGATGACACCGCCGACGCCAACGCGGTAAACCGCCAGCGGACGGATAATCTCGGGCATAATGACGAAAAACGCCGCGCCGACAATTGCGCCGGGCATGCTGCCCAAACCGCCGATGATGCACATCTGCAGAACCAGCAGCGACTCATCAAAGGTGAAGTTCGTGGGGCCTACAAAGCCGATGAAGTGGGCCATGAGGCTGCCCGCCAGGCCGGCAAAGAACGTACCAATGGCGAAAGCCAGGACCTTGCTGTTGTTTACGTTCACGCCAACCGAACTGGCGCCGATTTCATTATCCCGTACCGCCTGCAGTGCCCGTCCGATTCTGGACTTAATCAAGTTGTTCAGAATGACATACGTCAGCACAACCACGCCAAACATCAAATAGAAGTTTCGGATGGGGGTGTTAAATTCAAAACCAAACAGCTCAGCCGAAGGGATTCCGGGCACGCCGGAGGGGCCGCGGGTCAGGCTGGTCCAGTTGTTCAAAATCGCGGTGAAAATGTTCGCAAATGCGATGGTAATCAGGCTCAGGAAGTCTGTCTCCACGCGCAGGCAGGGGACCGCAATAATGACGCCCACCAGCGCCGTGATAAGTCCCGCCGCGAAGAAACAAACAATAAAAGGCAGGTCGAAGTTAACCGACAGCAGCGCCGAAGCATAGGCGCCTACTCCATAAAAGGCGGCCATACCTTGGTTAAGCATTCCTGTGTAACCACAAATCAGCATGGCGCCCATGGTCAAAATGGAGTAGATCATGATGTTCGTACCCACACGGATCGTCATGCCGCTGCTGACCCATGGGAATACGATCACAGCCGCAAATAAAAGAACAATGAGCAGGCGTTTATGCTTGTTTGCCGTTGATTTCAATACACTTATATCCATGCTTACACCTTCTTTGCTCTCTTTTTGCCAAACAGGCCAGTGGGCTTAAACAACAAAATGATCACGATGACAATGTATCCGATGGCCTCTTTGAAGCCTGTACTGATGTAGGCTCCGGCAAAGGTCTCCGCCAATCCAAACAAAATACCGCCAAAGAAAGAGCCGTAGAAGCTTCCGACACCGCCCAGCATGGCGGCAGCCCAGGCTTTAATCGTGCCCCACATGCCCATGTCAATGGAAATGATGTTATAGTACGAGGAGAACAGCACGCCGCCAATCACGCCGAAGAAACCGCCCAAACCATAAATCAGCGGGATGATCTTGTTGACGGGAATGCCCATCAGAGAAGCGGTCGTGATATCCTGCATAATGCACTGGGTTGCTTTTCCCAACTTGGTCTTTTCCATCACCCAGGTCAGCACCAGCATGGCCACAGCTGCCACAGCCAGCACCAGGATCTGCTGATACTGAATCTGGAATTCGCCGATGGTAATCCCAGCACCTCTGGAAATCAGCGCGGGGAAGGACATGGGCTCCGTTCCCCAGGTGACCTGGGCAATGGTACGAAGTACGAAGGCGGCGCCCAGCGCGCTGATCATCGGCACCATACGGCTGGCGCCGCGGACGGGACGGTATACCGTACGTTCAATGGTCATGCCAATCAACGCGGCGGCAAAACCCGCCAAAATCATGGCTGCCACAATGGGCAATCCACTGGTACACAGGGCAAGGGCAATAAATGTACCGAACACATACAGGTCGCCGTGTGCAAAGTTGATTAAGTACAACAGGCTGTACACCATGCTATAACCCACCGCAATCATGGCGTACATACTGCCCAATGAAAGTCCGTTGATGAGCTGGCTCAAAAAATATTCTAGTTCTGGGTTCATGCTCTCATTCCTTTACAAAAAAATCGCATTGTAACCACCTATCTATGCACAGCAAAAATGGTTCACCGTTTCTGCCATGAGATTATCCATTGCAAAGGGACAGGGCTTCCTCATAATACTTGTGGTCCTTACGCATAAAGGCCCGGCCCACGCCCCAGGGGAAGTACTGGAAAACCCAAACATTTATATTCGCAATGTAAGCGCGGAACGCCGAAAGCAATTCCACAAACTCCTGCCGGGTGAGGGTGTCCATAATCTTATCGATTTCCTTGGTGAAGTAATACTGCTTGTACAGGCCGCAGTACTCGCCGAAGTGGGAGGGCTGCACAAACCAGAAGCGGGCGATCTTACACAGCTCTTCCATGGAGTAATACTCATCTCTGGCCAGCTCGACCAAAAAGTAACACCAATCGGTCACATATCCGCAGTCAGGCGCGCCGTAAAACCAGGTGGTAAAAATCTGGTTGTCCTGAGGATATCCGGCTCCCGCCTTGCTGATGGAATAGTGGAACACATCCAGGACATCCTGGTCGGGTTTCAGCGTGGATACGGCAATCTGCTCCTCAATCTCAGCCTTAAGCTCCTTAAACGTCTTCATATCTCAGTCCTCCGCAACAAATTCCACAGCCAAAATTTCTTTGGTGCGCGTGGCGCTCTTCCACTGTAATTGACCGACCTGCTTCAAAATTTCCAGATCCTCTTCCACTACATCCGCCACAGGGGTATAACTGCGAAAATCTTCGCACGCATCATACTTCACCAGCATCTCGGTGCTGTTGCCCTGGGGGAACAGCAGGCTGATTCGGCCCACCGGAGCATCCTTCATGCTCTCGCTCTCCAACTCCTGGGCGGGAATGTCAAAAAAGCGCTTTCCCATGTAGAGGGCCCGGTTGCGGAGCATCCATCCGCCCACCATCTCATGCCCCTGAATGGTTTGGATGGGCATGTTTTCCATTAAAATCTTCAGTGCGTTCTCATTTTTTCCACAGGACTGGCAGCGAACAGACAAATTGAGCTGCGGCCAAACCATCTTAAAACGTAACATCATTTGTTCCTCCCAAGGTTCAAATATAGCTTTCGTCAGCGCGGCGGGCCATCTCCACCAGCTCTTTCCGGTTGGGAATGACAAAGGCGGCGCTCAGACCCCACTTGACCCGATAATTCTGCCAGGCATTGATGCTCGACCCATACAGGTACAGGGCGTTGAGCAGCTGCAGAATTTCATCTTTGTTATCCATCTCATTGACGCACGCTATGGTGCGGCGGGTCAGATCTGCCAGCGTCCACATGCCGGACAAGTCCGCGGTTCCAAGGGCCTTGGGAAGCAGCAAATTCAGCTGCTGCTTTACCTTCTCCACCGGCAGGTCGGAATCCTTGGTCAGCTTGATGATATTGTAAACATAGTAGGGAACCAGGTACCGGCTGGCGGTCGCGCCTTCAAACCAGGGCCCCATCATCAGGCCACCGGTGCCGCACCGGGAGGGCGCTATCTCATACTCAAATACCCGCAGAATATCTTCCGGACAGTTCTCCACGCTCTGTGCAGCGATTGCTTCCATTTCGTTTTTTAATGCTTTCCAGTCCATCTCTTAATCCTCCGCCGCAAAAAATTCAACGTGATATGTCTTCTTATCCATCAAAAGGCTCTCCCAGATGGTGTTTGCAACCGCGACAAAGGTCTCCTTATCTTCGTCTACCACTTCCGCCCAGGTGGGATACGGCATGGGTTCCGTTGCATAACCGGCCTTGATGGTAAAATTAGCCACATATCCCGCCGTCATGAAGAACATGAACCGCCCCACCGGATAGTCCGCCATGTATTCCAGCGGCTGATTCTCCTGAATCCAATTGCACTCAACGTTGGGCATCTTCACGTTCTGCATGTACAGCTGAAGCCCAGCCACCACGGTGACGGTCTGTACACACTTGGTGGGCAGGTTAGACATAAACCAATCGAACAGCTCCCGGTTGTGATGAATGGGGCGGCACCGGACCTGCTTGTCAAATTCAGGCCACCGCATAATAAATTCTGACTTATTCATACCATACGTTTCCTTTCTGGATGTTCTACTCCCGCTTTCTGAGAATTGCGGGACCTAAGTCCCGCAATTCTCAGAAACGCGCCTCTTTTTCGTGCCTTAGGCGACAACGCCCTCCATGTTAATTCCACTCACGTCCACCGAAATGTCGGTGCTGACAAACTCGCCCTCGGGGCTGACCTTCAGGATCTCAACACCGCGCGGCGTCACATCGCCCTTGCTGTCCCACTGGACCTCATCGCCCAGCAGCAGGTCGTGGGCCACAAACGTCTCCTGGCCGGGCACCTGATTCTTGATGAACAGGGCCAGATTGTCCTTGGTTGCGCCGGCTTCGATGGCCTGGGCAAACACTTTGACGATATCATAGCTGAAGGCACAGGGCTCAGAGGGAATCTCGCCGGGACGCACCGCCTGGAACTCCTCCATGAACTTCACAACGGGCTCACGGGTGGAGTAAGGGTTAAAGGTAACGGTCATGTACAGGTTCTGCAGGGCATCCACACCGGCCAGCTCAATGAGGCGGTTATAGGTCAGAGAGCTCTGGCCAACCCACACCATGTCTTCCATGCCCAGCTGATAGGCCTGGCCCAGAATCATGCCGCCTTCGGTGTAGTCGGCGTAAATGGCAATGCCATCAGGATCCGCCTTCTTGATCTTGGTCAGCAGGGCGGAGAAGTCCTTCTCCACACCGGGGTTATAAGTCTCAGTGGCCACTACCTCAAGGCCCAGCTGCTCAGCAACCTCCAGAGAGGTCTCCAGGTTGCCCTGGCCGTGGTCGTTGTTGGCATAGACAATGGCAATCTTCTCAAAGCCCAGGTTGTTTGCCATGAAGCCGATGACCTGGGGGGCCTGTCTGTCCTCACGAATGACGTGGCGTACCAGATACTGATAGCCCTGCTCCGTCACAGCGGAAGCGCTGGAGCTGGGCGCCATATTGGTCAGGCCGGCCGCCTCATAAATGGGCGCCGCTGCCAGCGTCTGGGTGCTGCCGCCGTGGGAGATCACCGCAAAAATTTCCTCGTTATCGCAAAAACGCTGGGCGACCAGAGCCGCCTCCTTGGGGTCGTTCTTGTCATCATAGGCCACAATTTCCACCATCTGGCCATTGACTCCGCCGTTTGCATTTAACTCCTCTGCTGCCAACTCAGCTCCCAACTTCATCAACTCACCATACGAGGCAGAAGTTCCGGTCAGAGGACAACCGATTCCAATCTTCAGCGTATCGCCAGAGCTCCCAGAGGAAGAGGCCGAACTTCCCGAGCCAGAGCTGCTCGATGTCGTGTTGCCGCATCCGGTCAAACAGGCAAGGGTCAGTGCAATCGCTAGAATGGAAGCTAACTTTTTCTGCATGATGTTTTCTCCTTTGCTTTTTTAATTTTTTATTTGTTACCGGACCGCAACCAATGGTTTGCTTGAAGAACTTTTCTTGTTTTAACGGAGCTGAGGTATGTTGCAGGTCCGGCAAAAAATAACGAAGGCACCTTTTCTGCTCTAAACTAGCGTATTAAATTATTTTTGTATTAAAATTGCGGGCAGCACCCCCCCGTTTTAATCCTACAAAATTTGTTTTCCGTCTTGCTTTTTTCTTGTCAAAATTGTATATTGTTTTATATCATTTGTAAATTAAATGTTATAAATTACACTCATAAGTTTTTATTATGGAGGTGAGCCCTTTGAGCATACAAAAATACCGTGCGCTCTTAACTGTAATTGAGCAAAAAAGTTTGACAAAAGCCGCAAAAATCCTCGGTTACACCCAGCCAGGCATCAGTCTTATGATTTCTTCCCTGGAACAGGATTTCGGATTCCCACTGCTGGTCCGAACGAAAGACGGCATTTTCCCCACGAAAAATGCCCAATATTTACAAAATTTTATACAACAAATTATTTCACTTGAGAATTCACTGGAGGAGGCAACTTACCGGCTCAAAGGCCTGGAAATCGGCGAACTTCGAATCGGTGCACTCCCAAGTGTCTGCTCTCAATGGCTTCCGGAAATTATTAACCGTTTCCTGACCAAGCACCCCAATATCGATCTGAAAATATTTGAAGGCGTCTATGGTACCATCCTGGAGGACCTCTTGAAAGGTGAAATTGACATTGCCTTTGTTTCCACACCGGTACCGGAAAATTTTGACTTTATTGCTTTATGGACGGATCCCATTCTGGCTGTGTTATCCAGAGACAATCCTCTCTCCCAGCAAAAAAGAATTGATCTCAAGGATTTAATCAAATTCCCGTTCCTCGTGCCCAATTCCGGAGGCGACGAATGCGTCCAATATGTACTGAAATCAGAAAACGTGACTGCAAATATCCGTTTTCGTATCAAAGGCGATGTTGCCACCATCGCCATGATAGAGCGCGGATTGGGGGTCTCTTTGATTCCTAAGCTTGCCATTACTGCCCACTCTCGAAATGTAGTAACTCGTCCTTTAAAAGGGAATTACATGAGAACCATTGGTATATGCATCCGCTCTTTAAAGTACGCCTCTCCATTAGGTCTGGCATTCATTCAGGAAGCCAAGGATTTCATCTCTGCAATGTGATATCAGCCAAAAGACGAAACGTTTTATACTGTTCAGTGTCCCGTTTCAGGTATCGGATACAAAAAAACTCCGTGCCATTTTTGCGCCAAGTCGGCGCCGAATCTGTGGCCGCCCCGCCTTGGGGCAGGATGTTCACAGCTTGCGCAGCAGTGGCAGGGCATGCCCACATAACACCCTCTCACAGGCACAAAACAGGCGTTCCCAAGCATAAAAAGCGCTCCCCGTCCATGCTGGCACGGAGATACCAGCATAGGATGGGGAGCGTTGGGACTTGCTGAAGGCATTGTATACCCCTTTGAACCGTGCGGAACCTATTGAAAATAATTGACATCACCTGTGATACGCTTCACAGCAGTTCTCTCCAGTTATCACCCACTCAAACAAATATAGGCGCCGTTTTGATGGCCTTACTGGTCAATAAAACGGCGCCTATATTTATTTTCCATTCAAGAAGGGTGCCAAGTTAAGGCCGCGCTTTTCCCTTCCCTCTGACTGTGCTTTTCTCAGCGCTGAAAGCGGAGCAGGGTATCCTGGAAGACTCCCTTGGCGGCGTCCTCCTTGTAGACCCGGCGGGTATTTCCCTTAAACGTCTCTCCCAGTGCCACAGCCAGAGCCGGGTCGGGACGCTGGCCACGGAGAATCTCCTCGGCGGCAGGAAGGGGGAAGGGGATCGGCTTGATGGCTCCCACCACCACTTTGGCGTCCTGAATCACCTGGTTCTCATCCTGGAGCAGGGCCATAGCCATGCCGATGCGGGAAATTGTCACCTGGGAGCGGTGGCCCAGCTTGACAAACGCCGACCGCCAGCCCCGCAGGGCGGTGCGGTCAATGGTAAAGCTGAGAATAACCTCACCTAAAGCCAGGCTGGTCTTTTGGTTTCCCAGAGGGAGGTCCCGGACATCCATGCTGCGCCGGGCTCCGCCGGGACCCATGATGTTCGCCTGGGCCCCCAGCAGCCACAGCACGGGGGGCAAATCTCCCGCAGGAGAGGCGTTGGCCACGTTGCCGCCAATGGTCCCTTTGTTGCGGATTTGGGGAGATCCCACACCTCCGGCGGCGTCCGCCAGAGCCTGCAGGTCCTCCAGACCCTGGAAGGCCTGCTCCACCTGGGCCATGGTGGCCATAGCCCCGATCTCAGCCCGGTCGGGGGTGATGACGATCTCCCTCAGGGCGTCCACGTTGCTCAGGGAGAGCACTGCGTCAGGCTGCAGGTGTTTGGCACGCAGGTGCAGCACCAGATCGGTGCCTCCAGCCAGAATCAGACTGTCGGGGGTGAGGCGGGCCAGATCCTCTCCCAGCTGTTCCAGCGTTTTGGGAATGTAAGAAAGGCTCATTGGGCACCTCCCAGTTCACGTGCGGCACGGCTGACCGCATTGACGATCTGGATATACCCCGAACACCGGCACAGGTTGCCCGACAGGGCAGTGCGGATCTCCTCGGGAGTGGGGTTAGGATTCTTCAACAACAGCGCCTTGGCCGACATAATCATGCCGGTGGTGCAGAAGCCGCACTGAATGGCGATCTCCTCCACGAAGCAGCGCTGGAGCACGTCCAGCTCCCCGTTCTTCTCCAGCCCCTCAATTGTCACTACATGCCGTCCTTCAAGCTGGGCGGCCAGGGTCAGGCAGGAGTGGACAGCCAGCCCGTCCAGCAACACGGTACAGGCACCGCACTCACCTTCCGAGCAGCCCTCCTTGGTGCCGGTCAGGCCCAGGTCCTCCCGCAGGATATCCAGCAGCCGGCGCTGGGGCTCGACCTCCAGGCTCACCGGCTGGTCATTGACGAAAAAGTTCAGCCGCATCTCAATTCCCCCTCTCGTGCAGGTAGGCCATGACCCGGTCCGGATCCATGGGCAGCACCTGCAGATCTGCGTCCAGAGCCTGATTCACTGCTCCAGCTACCACGGCGGCCACCGGCGCCATACCCACCTCACCGATAGATTTGGCTCCGAAGGGTCCCTCCTGGGACAGGCCGTCCTGGATCAGCTCCACCTGGATCTCCGGCAGATCCGGCGCATTCATCAAATGGTATTTCGCCAGGCTGTTGACACTGCGCCCGTCAGGCGAGATGGTTATCTGCTCCCGCAGGGCGGCTCCGCAGCCCATCTGCACCGCTCCCTGTGTCTGGGCAACGCACATAGCCGGGTTGATGGCCCGGCCCACATCGTGGACGGCCACATAGTCCAGAACCCGGGTCAATCCCGTCCAGGTATCCACCTCGACATGGGCAAAGTGCGTGCCGGTAACGGTGGGGTTGGTAACATTGTGGTAGCGGGCGTCAGCAAAGAGCTCCTTCCGGAGGTTGAGGATGGTCCACTGGGAGATCTCCTTGTAGCTCAACGCCACATCCTCCCGGTCGGTGCAGCGCACCGTGCCCTCCTGCACATACAGCTTCTCCACAGGTGCGTCCAGCATCTGGGCCGCGGAAGCGAGAATTTCCTTCTTCAGGTTCTCTCCACAGCACTGGACCGCCCGGCCCACCACAAAGGTGCTCCGGCTGGAGAAGCAGCCGTAGTCGTAGGGCGTGTGGGCCGTGTCGGCCTCCTTCATGCGGATCAGCTCCGGGGGAATCTCCAGCACTTCCGCCAGGATCATCTTAAAGGCAGTCACGGTGCCGCAGCCGTGGTCATGAATACTTACGTCCACCTGGACCGTGCCGTCGTCACACATCCGTGCCTCCACGCCGGCAAAGTCGTTAAAGCGGGTGTAGTAAGTATTGGTATGGCCGGCACAGGCTACGGCGCTGCCCCGGCGGTAGCGGCCCCCGGCGGCATTGAAGGCGGCGTCCTGCTCCAGCTTCTCCTTCCAGCCAAAGCGCTCCGCGCCCCGAATCAGACACTCCTTCGTGCGGGCCTCCTCCACAGGCAGCCCCATCTTGATGTCCATCTCTCCGGGCAGCAGTACGTTTTTCACCCGCAGCTCCACAGGGTCGATGCCCAGAACCTGGGACGCCTTATTCAGCAGGTGCTCCATAAACACATAGTACTCAGCCACGCCCCAGCTGCGGAACGCTCCGGAGGGGGTGGTATTGGTACAGACCACCCGGGAGTGGAGGGTGGCATACGGCACCCGGTAGCAGCGGAAAAACTTTCCGAAGGGGGCCCGGACATAGTCCAAAGAGTTGCCGATATAGGCTCCCGCATCCAGCAGCACATCCAGATCAAGCCGCAGCAGGGTACCATCCCGGCGGAAAACGCCCCGCAGATCGCCCCGCATGGCGGCCCGGCAATAGGTAGAGCGCATGGTCTCCGCCCGGTCATAGACCAGCTTCACCGGCCGGCGCAGAAGCTTGGCCGTTACTGCGCACACCGGCTCCAGCATCCACTCCTGCTTTCCGCCAAAGGAGCCGCCCATGGTGGTTTTGACCACCCGCACCCGGTTGTAGGGCATACCCAGCATGTCCGCAATTACCGTACGGATTCCGAACACTGCCTGGCTCGGGCTCCGAATGGTCAGCTCATCCTCATCCGGGTCGTAGTCGGCCACACAGGCGTGGGGCTCCATGGCCGCATGGTGCAGGCGGCTGAGCTCGTTGTGAACGGTAATCACCACGCCCTCATCCTCGTCGGGCTGGTGCTCTCCCGTGCTCATGGTTCCCTCGTCCTCAATGGGGGACTGCCCCTCCAGGCAGTGCTTTCCACTCAGGGCCTCGTCAAAGTTCAGGGCATAGGGCAGAGGATCGTAGGTCACCTCCACCAGGGCTGCGGCCCGGCGCGCCGTCTCCTCGTCCTTGGCCGCCACCACTCCAATCCGGTCGCCCACAAAGCGGACATAGCGCTGGAAGACACATTCCTCCAGCGGCAGATTCTGAGCCGCCTGGAACTGGGACCGATAGTGGTTGAACCGGTACTCCGGCGTGTTGAAACAGTGAAGAACGGCATAGACCCCGTCCAGGGCCAACGCCTTCTCCACATTTACGGCGGTGACATAGCCGTGGGGAATGGTACTGAAAATGACAGCTAAATGGGCCATGCCCGGCAAACTCATGTCGGCGGCATAGCGCTGGCGCCCGGTTGCCTTTCCCACGGCATCGTGGATGGGCTGCGGGGTTCCCACCAACTTCATATGTGCACTCCTCCTCCTTCGCCGCCTAAGCTGCCGGCCCGTTATGAAAAGCCGGCGCTCAGACGGGATGATAGATCGATAAACTAACTTGTTTACAATTTAACACATCCGCATTGAAAAAGCGTTGAAGAAATTTCACGCCGTCTGTATTTTTTTCACACTGCGGCAATGAAGAATCCGTTTAACTCTCGCTCTTTTCTCTCCCGCGTTTTATTGCGGTTTTCCTTGGAATTTTGCTGCAGGCGTTATATTTTTGAAAGATAAATGCTTGTGGGGATGGGCTCCTTCTCCTTCCATTGGGCTTGGCCGCCATGCCCCAGGCACAGCTCAACGCATCTTCCCCAACGCATATCCAAAAAGGCGGAGGATCGGGCGATCCTCCGCCTTTTTACTTCTGCGGTTCCGGTTCTCCGTGCTCCTCCAGCTGTCGGAGAATCTCCTCCATTTCCCGGGACTCCAGGCGGGGCCCCATCTGGTTGAAGAAGAACAGGCAAAGCCGGCAGTGCTCTATGGGGTCCTGGGGCCACAGGCGGCGCAGCCCGGGCGCCTCGATTCCCCGGGCGTCCAGGAGCTTTCGGATCTTCCAGCACTGATAGAGGGTAACGCCCTTCCACCACGGGGACCCAATCATATCACTGACCTGGTGGGCTTCCTGGATATAATCAGCCGCCTGCTCCAGGTCCCCCTCCTCCGCCTGATAAAAGGCCAGGTAGCTCAGGGCAATGGGTTTCCCGCTGTACTCATGGGATACCCGGTAAGTCTCCAGGGCAAAGGAAAACAGCTGCCGGGCAATCCCCCGCTCCCCCTTCTCAAAGGCGGCCACCCCGTAATTGGTGTAAAACACCGCCGCCCCCGGGTAATAGCCCCGGCTGCGGTTGTAGATGATGGCCTGGTCATAGGCCAGGAACGCCTGGTTGTAGTCCTCCTGGATGCGGTAGGTCTCGGCAATGTAATTGTAGGCTCCGGCGATGTTGATGGCATACCGGTCATCTCCCCTGCTCTGAGCCAGACGGCGCAGGGTCTCAATGGAACGCAGCAAGGTCTCGCGGGAGAGCTCATACTGTCCCAGCATGGTCTGAAACAGGCCCTCCATGCGCAGGTAGATGCCGTACTCCTCCGACTGCTCCTGGTCTCCCAGCAGGGCCATGCCCGCTTCCAGGTGCTTTTCCATCACCGCTGTATCCCAAATCTGGATTCCGTAATAGATGTACTGAAGGTGTGCCCGAATCAGCATCTGGGTGTTCCCCTGGGCGGTACACAGCTCCACCAGCCGGCCCAGAGCCTCCAGCCCTTCCTCATAATCACCCACATATACGCAGTAGCTGGCCTTGGAGTGGAGCAGGATAGTCTCCAGGTTGTCCAACTCCTCGGACTGCCCCATTCCCGCCCGGAGAGCGGCCAGTTCCTGCTCCAGGGCCCGAAAGTAGTAGGAAATATTCTGGGGCTCTGAGGTGTCTGAGCCTTCGGTCAGCGTAGGCAGCACAGCGTAGAAGCTGCCGGTATAGGCGTTAAGAGAGAGCACCTTATATTGAAAGGCCTTGAAGCGGTTGCCTCCCTGGCAGTAGTGATAGACCAGCCGGTCATACTGAAAGATCTGGGTGTGCCCCATCTGACTTTCCAGATTTTGGGCTACCCGCAGGTGCAGAATCCGCCGGGCAGACTCAGACTGCTGTCCCAGCAGGGTGCTTCGGATCTGGTCGTGGGTCAGGGCATAGTACAAAACGCCCTCCCGGTTCAGCTCCTGGATCATGGCCCGCTGCTTCAGCCGGATGCAGATATACATCAGATCCAGAGGGTCCCGGGTCAAAATGGCAGCAATGGCATCAAAGGGGGCCCAGTCAGGAAAGACGGAGATCAGATCCAACACCTGCCGCTCCTCCAGCGTCAGGTTGGACAAGCGGTAGCCGATGATATCACTGAGGGTGGGTTCCAGATCCGCCAGATCAGGCCGCTCCCGCAGCGAGGTGGTCAGCTGGACCAACTGCAGGGCATTGCCCCCTGTACTCTCATAGATTCGCTCCAGCACCTCCGGAGACAGCTCCCGGTCCAGGTGGTGCTGGACAAAGCGCAGCGTCTCCTCCCGGGTGAAGCTGTGAATGGGACAGCGCTCCAGAATGTTGTCCCGCTGGGCACTGTCCAGAAAAGCCTTGATGTGCTCCGGACAAATATCCCGGCTGGTACAGATTACCGTGACATTGAGGTTCCTCATCCGCCGCAGCACAATGCCCAGCAGATCGGCACTGTTCTTATCCATCCAGTGGATGCCCTCAAAGACCAGCAGCAGCGGAAACCGCTTGGCCACTGCGGCAATGATCAGCAGCGTGCTCTCCAGCGCCACATGGTAGTTCTGCTGAAGAGGGTAGTTCCAGTCTGAGTCGGCATACTCCTGTCCCACACTGGCTGACAGGCAGGGGAAAAGTCCGGCAGCCGTCTTCAGGTAGTTTTCCGGCACGGAAAATTTCCGCAGCTCCAGCTCAGCCATCAGTGCCATCATGATGGCGTTCCAGGGGGACAGCGGGGTGCTGCTCTCCGACTGGTAGCAGTAGCTGCGGCACACCAGCCAGTCGGAAAAGTCGTAGTAGCTGAGCACATGGTCCAGCAGGTAGGTCTTGCCCACCCCGGACTCTCCCTCAATGACCGTACAGTTGACCCGCCACTCTGCCGTGGGCCCGTTGCACATGGCCAGCAGACAGCGCAGGGCGTTCTCCTTCCCCACCAGCAGCCGGTAGGACTGCTCCTCCATCTTGTAGGTGGAGGAGTTCCACTCATTGACAATCCGGTAGTAGAGGGCTGTGGTCTCCTTCAACGGGGAAATGCTCAGCTCCTGAGACAGGTTCTTGCACAGCTCATGGTAAATCCCGATGGCCTTCCGGTATTTTTTCTGGCTGCTGTACAGCTCCATGAGAATGACAGCGGCACTCTCCTCCAGGGGGTCCAGCTGCACATACTTCAGCCCCAGCTGCTCAGCCTGCGTCATATCCCCCCTGCGGAAGGCCTCCTTCTCCTCTGCCAGCAGGCATTTCAGGTATTGCGTATGCAGCATATTCCGCTGCTCCGTCAGCCACTCGTCATAAAGGCCCGCATGGGGGACGCTGAAGCCCTCCAGAAATTCCCCCCGGTAAACGGACAGGTCCTTCTTCTCCAGGAAGTCATACACATCACACCGAACCGGCAGAGCAGGGTCCAATTCCAGCACAGCCGATTGGCCGGTGGAGAATAGCTCCATTCCCAGGCTCTTTCGTATGGTATAGATGGCGTGACGCAGATTCTTCAGCGCGCTGCCCGCGTCTGATTCCTCCCACAAAAGACCAGCCAGTTCTCCCCGCGCCGCCCGCTTTTTCACGACCATGTAGTAAAGAAGTGCATCTGCTTTCCGATAGGAAAATGTCACCTTTTTACCAGCCACACTGACGTAAGGATTCCCGAACATTTTTATGACCAGTTGTTCCATACGGCTTTCCCCCTTGGGTTGGGACTGCTTCAAAGCTGAGGTAATATATTGCCTATTGTAATATACAAACCCAACTCAAGTCCAGGTATTTTCGCGGCAACTGCAGAAATCTCAGAAATGGAATGGCCGAAACCGCAGGGCGGTTTCGGCCATTCCGTTTCGGCGGCTCCAGACCGCCGGGAAACTCAGTAATTGATGAACGAGGCGACGATCAGCAGCACAGCGCTGACGGCGTAAGCAATGCCCTGGAACGGCAAAATAAATTTAAACCATTTGTCAAAGGGAACCCGAGCATAGGACAGGCAGGCCACCAGCAGAGCCACCGTGGGGAAGGCCAGGTTGCTGATGCCGTCGCCGAACTGATAGGCCAGGATGGTGATCTGCTTGCTCAGGCCGATGAGCTCCGCCATGGGCATCAGGATGGGCATGATGATCAGAGCCTTACTGCTGCCGGAGGGCATGAAGAAGTTCATCACGATGACCACCAGCATCATACCAATGGCAGTTAGTGCCGGGGGAAGGCCGGACAGGAGGGAAGCCAGCGCATGGACAATGGTGTAAGTAATCTGGCCGGCATCCATAATCAGGGACAGGCTGCGGGCAATTCCGATAACCAGAGCCGCGACGAACATGGAGGAGGCGCCCTCCACCAGGATATCAGCGGTCTTGTCCGGGCTCAGGCGGCCGATAATACCGCAGATGATGCCGCAGATGAGGTAGACACCTGCCATATCTCCGGTGCCCCAGCCCCAGTTCAGGCTGCCGTACACCACCAGAACTACCGTGGCGGCAAACACCAGCAGAATCAGCTTCCGGCCCAGGGTGAACTCCATGTCCTCCACATCACCCATCAGATCGGAGTAGTCATTTCCGGCCACCAAGCTCTTGCTGGGGTCCTTCTTTACCCGCTCAGCATAGCGGATGACATACCACAGGGCCACGATTCCCAACACGACCAGCACGATCAGACGGTAGCCGATGCCGGAGAACATCTGCATACCTGCGATGTTGTGGGAGTTACCCACAGTGTACAGGTTGGTGGGGCCGGCTGTCCAGCCGATGATGTCGCCGATTACCACCAGACACACGGCGGTGACTACATCATAGCCCAAAAGGAGACACACCGGAACCACAATGGGCAGGAAGGGGATACAGGCCTCAAACATAGAGGGGAAGGCGCCGATGAACATGAAGAAAATCATGGTGCCGGCCAACACGAACTTGGTGTTCTTTTCGCCCAGCTTGTGGGTCAGGGCCATCAGGGCGGACCGGATAGCTCCCGTGGCGTTCATCATGTTCACGGCAGCACCGATGGTCAGCATCATACAAATCAGGGAAATGGTGCTCTCCACGCCCTTGGGGATAAATTTGAAGAAATCAAAAAATCCCACCGGGGTATTTTCAACGTAGTGGAAACTATCTGGGTCAATGGTATTGACTCCGTTTACAGTGACCGAGTCATATTGGCTTGCTGGTACAATCCACGTGAGGACAGCCATAATGACCAGAAGGACAAACAAAATGACAAAAGGATGTAGCAAAATCCGTTTCAACTTGGCTCCGGTAGTTTCCTGCATAAACGATACCTCCCACAAAATTGTAAGCTTTGAGGCGGCTGTTCCAACACTCAATCTCACCCTTTGAGCATATACCTCGTGCTTGCCCCTTATGTTACTCTGTTCATGTTGAAAAAGCGTTGAAGAATTTTGACGAAAACGGCATAAGCGCTTTTCGAAATCTTGAATACGGGCCAAAAAAACGGTGCTTCAAGGGAGAAGGAAATCGGAAAAGCAAAATGCGCGTTCAATCCGGCACCGGGCTCCCGCACATGTTTTCTCGAAAAACCAAGTATAATTACCCAGAAAATCGCTTTTTTCCAACATAATACTGTCACATACTCAATAAGCTTCTGTATCGGACACTCTCTTCCGCTCTTGACTTTAGGTTTTTTTAAGCTCAGAATGACAGGGACATCAACGGCATTGGCCAGCGGGCAACCGTTGAAAAAAGTTTAAAAAATTTTTTGACTTTTCTAAAACCAATTGCCGTCTTTCTGTTCCTTTATTCATAGAACCGGGATTCAGGTCCCCGAGGACTCAAAGCTGAGAGGATACAACGCTTATAAGGAGGAGACGAAATGAAGTCGAAACAATTTCTTGCCGCTTTGCTCTGTTCCGCCGCGCTGCTTTCCGGGTGCGGGACAGCGGCCGGCAGCACAACCTCTTCAACGGGTTCCGCCCAAGATGGAGACGCAAGCAGCCAGCCTCTGAGCGAGTTGGAGCAGCTTGCCCAGCAGACCCAGGCGTGGGAGAACGCCGGCTCCTATGACGACGAACTGGCTTACCGGGAAGCCTTGCTCCGGGTGGCGGAGCTGGCCCGTGAGGAAGACCGGGGCGCCTACCGCTGTGACGATCCCAGTGAGCTCAGCGAGGACAAGCTGGCGGCGCTGACTGACGCGGCCATGCGCTGCCATTACGCGTTCGGGGTGTACAGCGACTTCGATCCCTTCGGGGAGTACATTTACGCTACCATCTCGCTTTTAATCCGCTATACGCCGGGGACGCTGGAATACAGTATTTTTGACAATACCCATGGCTATGACGGGAGCTTGGAGCCGGCCTACTACGCCACGGTAAAGGAAGCAGACATTCAACCGTTTTTGGACCGAACCCTGCGGCCTCTCGGGGACGCCTTTCGGGCATACAGCCAAGATCCGTCCATATGGGAAAGCTGGTACTGGCGCGACCGCGGAGACGGCTATCTCTATGTCTATTTAGACCCCTCACATCTCTACGAAGAGAATGGCATCTCCCCCTTCAACGCGACCCCCTATTTCACCGGCATCGAGTCCTTGGGCGGGAACCGCTATTTGGTGACCTGTGATGTGGTTCGGGACGAGTCCGCGTCCATGTCTATTTTCAGCCATAAGCTGGCAATGGTGGTGGAAGATTGCGCCCTGCCTGACGAGGCCCCTTACCTGTCCGTATTGGATTGTGTATCGGGTGAGCAGAGTGTACAGGAGCTGACTGACATCGACCCAGACGAGGTGGAACGCCTGCGGGCTGAATACTCTGCTGCGCAGGCGGACGGCAGCCAGGAAGCTCTTGAACTGCTGGAGCGTCTGGCCGCCCTGTCTCCCATTCCCTATGGCACAGAACTGGCCGGCCAGATGCCGCCCGCTATGGAAGATGCCCTGTATGACGCATTCCGTGCCGATGAGGAGATGACCTCGGGAGGAGCTGCATTTGAGGACTATGTGTCAGCCGTTGAGGTCCACCCCACAATGCACCGCTATTCTGAGACGGACCAGTGGATCCAGTCGGACCCGGACCAAATGATTCCCTACGGAGAGGAGTGGAATATGTACCCGGCCGCCGAGCTGGAACATGCCCTTCAGCGGCGGTTCGGCATCGACCTGTCCGCCAACGGCCGCTCCTGGCTGAACGACCGGGACTTCGTTCCCGATGAATTCAGCAGCGGCACGCCCATGGCCCAATTTGACGGCGAACACTATATCATCTATCAACGGGGCAGAGGCGGCCCGGGAATCTCCCCCGACGATTACACTCCCAGCCTGATCTACCACTACGACGGGTCCTATACCGCGGTACTCTGGGAAAAAGGGACCGGGAGCCAGGGGCGCATGAGCAGTCCGCCTACCATCCAGCTGCGCAATATCGGAACGGAGGAGGAGCCCTTCTTCCAGCTGCTTGGCTATGAGCTGCCCGTGTAATGCAGGCATCACCTGGTACGACCTAATCCGTACCGCTCTGGAGGAGGATGCGGCCAAGACCATGTTGAGCAGTGCACAGATCCAGGCCGTGATGGCGCGGCTGAAAAAGGAAAAAATTTTTCCACATTCATAAAACCAGATGGATGGGAGCTGTTTCTTTTTTCTTAGAACGGGAAACGTCCCACATTACAACAAAAGGCGGAATGCCTCAGCACCGAGCGGTCCAAAAAGCGGACCAAATCCCCCGCCCCGGGACGGCAGTTGGAAAAATCAATTGACTGTCTCCCCGCCAGGGGCGTAACCAAAACAAAAAAATCAGGAGGAAGAAACCATGTACTGTGAACAATGCGGAGCGAAGAACGAACCCGATTCGACCTTTTGCAGCGCCTGTGGCGCCCCCCTTTCGGCAGAAAAACCGGACAAAGGCGCCGTAGTCCCCGGCAAGCCGTCCGCCGGCGCTTGGACTGCTGCGGTGCAAAGCCGCCATGGGAACAAGAAATTCAAAATCGCCGCAGCTGCGGTGGCTGTTGTTGTCATTTTCTTCGCCCTCTCCTCCCTGTTCGGAGGGAGAAGTGATACGGAGACCGCCGAGCAGTTTTTTGACGCTGTCCTCGATGCGGACGCGGAAGCCATTGTGGACCTGGTCCCCAAGGGGCTGGTCAACGCAGTGATGGAGCAGGGCGGCTACACCAAGGAGGAGATAGCGGAAGAATTTGAATCCCTTGCCGGCAGTTTGGAGTCCACCGTCGGCTCCTTGGACTTCCTGGGGGATGCGGTCAAAATCTCTTACGATGCGGTGGGCTCTGAAGATGTGGGCACCAGCCAGCTGAGCTACCTGAAGGATCAATACGACGAATTTAACGTAGACGTGTCTGCCGCGCGGGAAGTGACTGTTGAGCTTAGGGTGCAGGCGGACAGTCTGGGCATCGATGAGACAGCCCCATTGGATATCCCTGTGGTGAAGGTTGGGAGCTCCTGGTATATCGATGCAATGAGTTTGGCGTAAACTACGGCCACGGAAGGAGAACATGAGATGAAAAAGCGGCTTCTGTCATTCCTTATGGTGCTGACAACAGCGGTTTCATGGATTGTAACGCCCGCTTCGGCGGCGGAGGAAGCTCCGGCTGTTTCCAGCAACATCAACGCCCAGGACTACACCACGTATGGTTCCACCGTGAAGTCCTACCTGTACGAAAATGAGGCTGGCGGCCTGACCCGTGTGGAGTACATCGACGGAAAAGTCGAAGTGGAGAACTACTCCTCCGACTTCCGCTTTCTGGACCGCCAGACGATCCCGGCCGAGCTGCCCATCTGGGGCGGCTTCTTCGCCGGGGAGGATTATAACTTTGTGGTCTTCGGGCAGAAAAACTCCAATGAGAGCGACTCTGCGGAAGTAATCCGGGTGGTCAAGTACTCCAAGGATTGGCAGCGCCTGGGGCAGGCCAGTTTGTGGGGGGCCAACACAACAGTTCCTTTTGACGCCGGCTCCCTGCGTATGGACGAGTACAGCGGCTATCTGTACATCCGCACCTGCCACGAGATGTACCGTTACAGCGACGGGCTGAACCACCAGGCCAACATGATGTTCGTCGTCCGGCAGAGTGATATGTCGGTGACCGATTCCTTTGTCCCAATCGCCTGGACCGAGAGCGGCTACGTAAGCCACTCCTTTAACCAGTTCATCCTCATTGACCGGGACGGCTACCCCGTTACTCTGGACCACGGCGATGCCAACCCCACCCGGGGTGTGGCCTTCCGGAAATATTATGCCAACGCCTCCACAGGAACGTTCACCGGACAGCAGTGGGGGACCTGGTGCAGCCGAATGAATCTCATTGACTTCGGCGGCAGCTCGGGCAATAATGCCACCGGCGCATCCGTGGGTGGGCTGGCGGAAACCAGCGACAGCTACATCTTTGCATTCAACTATGACGGCACTGGCACCGGCGGCAGCAACCGCACTGTCTATTTGCAGATGATGGAAATTGACTCCGGAAAGGGCCGCCAGTACAAGATCAGCAGCAGCACCGGAACCGGCTCCACCACCCCTGTGCTGGCCCCCACCGGCCTGGACGGCGGCTATCTGATGTGGAACGGAAAGGATGGCTATACCATCAGCGACACGCTGTACTACGTCTCCTATGACGCAGCCGGCAACCCCGGCGCCATCCAGACAGCCACCGGCTCCCTGTCCGACTGCCAGCCTATCCCCTACAACGGCGGCGTGGTATGGTATGTGACCAACAACTCTGCCCCCACCTTCTATACGCTTAATGGCTCCGGTCTCACCGCAACTCCCGCGGACGGCCACAGTCAGCCCACCGAGCCGGAAGTGCCCACTGAGCCGGAGACATCCACCGAGCCGGAGACACCCACTGAGCCCGGTTCCTCCTATACCGGTGATGTCTCCCTGATGCTGGCTCCCTCCACCTTCACTGCCACCACAGCGCTGAAGGAAGACGGAACCCTCTGGGGCTGGGGATACTCCATGGATCTTATGGGACACGGAAACAAGACCGACGAGTTTGGCTACTCCTATCAAGACACCCCCACCCAAATCGGCCAGGGCTTTATTGCGGCCGGCACCGACTGGGGCATCAAAGAAGATAACTCCCTGTGGTTTTGGGGCTATGAGCTGGACCCCAGCAAGGTGGACGACTCCGGCTGGATCTCCAGTGACTACTACTCCGTGCGCAATACCCCGGTCAAGGTGATGGACGATGTGAAGCAGGCCTACCGGGATCAGAACGAAAGCCGCTGGAACCTTGCGCTGAAAACGGACGGTACGCTCCTGCTCTGGGGATATTTTCTGGAACACGATCCCATCTCCGGAACGGCCCAAAAGAGCGGCTATATCCCCCCTGAATCCGCCATTCAGCTCCTCACCGGAGTGAAACAGGTGGAAGCCGCTGGCTCGGGATGGATGGCCCTGAAGGAGGACGGTACCCTCTGGGCCTGCGGCATGACCAACCACGGGAATCTGACTGCCGGGCAGACGGATCTTCAGCAAGGCGGAAAATACAGCATTCCTCTTACGAAGGTAATGGACGGGGTTGCCGCCTTCTCACTGGATTACCAGAGCACCCTTGTCATCAAGGAAGATGGCTCCCTCTGGTCCTGGGGCAGCAACGAGTTCGGCCAGGTAGGAAACGGAAACCAGAACAACGCCCAGAGTGGCCCGGGTTATGGCTATCAGACGATCCCCGTCAAGATTTTGGATGATGTCATCTATGCCGAGGCCGGCGCCTCCGCATTTGCCATCACCTCGGACGGCACCCTTTACAGCTGGGGCAGCAATAGCAACCACCAGCTGGGCTATTCCGGCGGGGACCATGTGGACAGCCAGTCCAAGTACTGCCAGACCACGCCGAAGCTGGTGACCACCAATGTGGCCGCTGTGGTATCGGGCACCCGGGTTCTCAAACGGGATGGTTCTCTCTGGTCCTGCGGCAGCAATTACAGGGGGACAACCGGAGTATCCGTCTCTGCCGAGCCTAACGAGGTCACTGTACTGACAAAGATTCTGGACGGTGTGCGCCTCCCCTCCTTGGCCGACGGGGACCCAAGCATCCCTGTACAGCCCGAGCAGCCGAACGTGCCCCAAGAGAGCGCGTTCACCGATGTGCCCACAAGCTTCTGGGCCCACGCCTATGTGAGCAAGGCCGCTGAATTGGGCTGGGTATCCGGTGTTGGAGACGGCCAGTATTCTCCCAACAGCACCCTGTCCAACTCCCAGTTCCTGACCATGCTGACCCGGGTTTTCTACAACGAGGACCTGGAGTCGTGGGACGGGGACTCCAACGGAGCCTGGTGGATGCCGTATTGTGAGGTAGCCCGTGACAACGGCCTGGTTTCAGGCACAGCCATCGGTCAATCCCGGGAGACCGCCGGGATCTGGACCGACCAGGAGGCCAGCGCGGGAATCTCCCGCTATGATATGGCCCAGATGATGTACAACCTGCTCTCTGCGCAGGGGAAGCTGGGCAGCATCACCGGCACCGACACCGCCCAGAGCCGCATCGCGGACTGGAACTCGATCCCCACAAAGTACCAAACCGCTGTGGCCACCTGCTATGCAGCCGGTCTGCTGGCGGGCAATGACAGCGGCGCATTTGTGGGCGGCAACACATTGACCCGGGCAGAGGGCGCCACGGTGCTCTGCAGCCTGTACTCCTTTGTCACAAATGAGGATCTTTGGAGCTGATCCTCTTCTCTCCCCTTTCCCGCTCCACACCGCACAAAAATCCGGCGCCGCGTCCTATAAAGATGCAGCGCCGGGTTTTTATTTTCATGGAAAACGCGTCAAATTAAGGCAGCAGGCCTGTGCCGGAGCATGGGCTGTTTCAAAGATCCTATTTTACTCATTCGTTCCGGACAGATATAATAGAAGGGAAAGGAGCGGAATGCTATGGCTCAGGAGAAGAAAAAAGGGAGTTTAGGCAAGCTGTTTTTCAGTATGCTATATATCAGCGCCTTCACCTTTGGGGGCGGCTTTGTCATCATTACTTTTATGAAGCGGAAATTCGTAGATGAGCTGAGGTGGATTGACGAACAGGAGATGCTGGATCTCACCGCCCTGGCCCAGTCCTCTCCCGGCGCCATCGCGGTGAATGCCGCCATCCTTGTGGGCTGGCGGGTGGGCGGCTTTGCGGGCATGGTTTCGGCAGTGACGGGTACAATCCTGCCCCCCATCACCATTTTGTCGGTGATCTCCCTGTTCTACGCCGCCTTTGCCGCCAATCCCTATGTGTCCCTGGTTCTGAACGGAATGCAGGCAGGGGTAGCCGCGGTGATTCTGGACGTGGTGTGGGGATTGGGATCCAATGTGGTCAAAACCAAGTCTCCCGTTCATCTGCTGGTGATGGCAGCCGCTTTTGTTGCCACCTTTGTCTATGGGGTCAACGTCATCTACATCATCCTTGCCGCCGGGCTGCTGGGCGTGATCCTGGCCCTGCTCCGCCGGCAGCGGGGAGGTGAACCTCTGTGATCTATCTGCAGCTGTTCTGGAGCTTTTTGCAGATTGGCCTGTTTTCGGTGGGAGGCGGCTATGCGGCCATGCCCCTCATCCAGGCTCAGACCGTTCAGATACATGGCTGGCTGACCATGAGCGAATTTACCGACCTGGTTACCATTGCCGAAATGACCCCCGGCCCCATTGCAGTCAACTCGGCCACCTTTGTGGGGATCCGCATTGCCGGCCTTCCCGGGGCCCTCATTGCCACGCTGGGGTGTATCTTCCCCTCCCTGTTTATTGTCTCGCTGCTGGCTTTTGTCTACTACCGATACAAAAACCTCACCCTGCTGCAAAGTGTACTGGCCAGCCTGCGCCCGGCGGTGGTGGCCCTTATCGCCTCAGCGGGATTGTCCATTTTGAGCCAGGTGGCCTTCGTCGGAGCCCCGGCGGCGCTCTTTAATGCCAACTGGGTGGGGATTGTGCTGTTTGCAGCTGCCTTTGGCGCACTGCGTCTTCTGAAGTGGAACCCCATTCTGGTCATGGTACTGTGCGGCGCGGGCAACCTGCTGGTGGGACTGGTGGCATGAGGCCTTTGTCCCGGTCGAACAATTTGGCAGAGCGCCTGCAAAAGAAATGCTCTGCGTCAAGCCCAGCTTCCCCCACAAGCCCCGTGTCAATTCACTCCATTTAGGATATTTTATTATTGTTTATACTATTAGTTTTTGCTTTTTAACGGTTCCTGATAAATTTCGGATTAGTGCTTGTGGGATGCCTCCGCCTTTGTGCGGTGAATGGTTCCTTTGGGATGGCGGGGCGGCGCATAAATTGAGGAGAGCTTCAGCGGACAATCTCCCAGGTTACGGATATTGTGCCAGGTTCCCGCCGGCACGAAAACGCCATCTCCTGCACCCAGGCAGTGCTGGAACTCCAGCTTTTCCTTACAGGTGCCTATGCAGACAAGCGCCCGTCCACTCTCCACCCGGATAAACTGCTCGGTATCAGAATGCAGTTCCAAACCGATCTCCTCCCCGGCGGGAATGCTCATCAGGGTCATCTGTAAGTGCTCTCCGGTCCAAAATGCAGTGCGGAAGTTTTTGTTCTGCTGCGCCGCGCCGGTGATATGAGCGGCAAAGGGCTCCGGTCCGTGGTCGGTTGTAAATGCGCCGCAGCCGCACGCTCTGGTAGAATGAGACTCCATATTATTGGCTCCTTTTCGCTATTGGTACCCCATTCTATGTGTTCGCCTGCATTGGGTGAACGGCATGGAGCGGCTTACCGGTCTGCCGCGTATGTTTGCTTGCATTTCGGTCAGACTATGGGAAAGGGGGCGTGTCATATTCCATTTTTCCTTCTTTGTCTCACATCTCTGAGCTCCTTTGTGGCGCTTTTCATCGCCGCCAAGCTCATTGGCCACAAGCAGATCGCTCAATTGGATTTCTTTGACTATATTACAGGAATTACCATCGGCTCCATTGCCGCTGAAATGGCCACAGAACTGGAGGAGCCCTGGAAGCCGCTTACCGCCATTCTGATTTACGGGGGTATTACCCTTCTGCTCAGCATCATAACCAACAAATTCCCCAGAGCCCGCAGATATCTCTACGGCGCCCCCACCATTCTTATGGATCAGGGGAAGCTCTACCGGGAAAATCTGAAAAAGGCCAAACTGGATTTAAATGAATTTCTTGTCATGTGCAGGCAGCAGGGATACTTTGACCTCACCAGCATCCAGACCGCAATTTTTGAATTTAACGGAAAGCTGACCATCCTTCCGGTGAGCTCCCAGCGTCCCGCAACCCCCAGCGACCTGAACCTGGCTCCGGAGCAGGAACTGCTGTTCACCGAGATCATCATGGATGGCCGGATTCTGGAGCGCAATCTCAATCATATAGGATTGGATTTGACCTGGCTGGACAAGCAGCTCAAACAACACCGGATCTCATCCGCCCAGGACGTTTTCCTCGCGGTCTGCGACCGAAACCAGAACCTGATCCTATATGAGACCTGCAACGATAAGGAACACACCGTAAGATATGTAAAATAAATCCGCCCCGTGTTTCTCTCACGAATATAAGGAGGCATTTAAATGGCAAAAAAAGGAATGGCCCGGCCGGACTGGACCCATGTACAGCCCCGAAACGAGGTTCCGCCTGTTCCGCAGATTCAGGGCAAGGCCAAACATGGAAAAGAGCGGGCAAACCCCATTATCGCCGGGACGTCCGGCCCCGATCAAAAGGTTTACCACTAGCGCAAGGCAGCCGGCCCCAGTCCGTGCTGCAGAAAAACGGGTCCGGGACAGCATCTCTGCTGTCCCGGACCCTTCTTCTGCCAAAATCCACAGGACCGGTTTGAACCCTGGGCCAGGACTTTCTCACCTGCCCAAAAATTCACAGTTGGGTACCCCGTGATTTTCCACCACCGAACGCAGGCCAATCTTGCTGTCCTCTGTGGCAAACACGATCTCTGCCGCTTTCATTTCAAACTCCCGCGCTTTTTGGATGTCGTTCTGGGTGGCCACCCGCACACACTCTTTGTAGTACTTCACAGCGATGGGAGCGGCCTTGGACATCTTCTTCGCAATGGCCAGGCCCACTTCCTCCACCAGCTCATCCGCCACCACCTTGCTGGCAATCCCCAGCTCATAGCACTGGCGTCCGGTGAAATCCTCATTGAGGAACATATAATCCAGGACCTTGTTGCGCCCAATCCACATGGGCAGGCGCAGAGAACTCATCCCCCACGAACCCACGGTCCCGTAGTAGATATCCCCATCATGCATGCGGAAGTTTTCTCCCACAATCCGTATGTCAAAGGCATTGAACACAGCGGTGGATCCGCCGATACAGCGTCCCCCGGCCGCCACCAGGGTGGGTTTTGGGTAGCAGTCAATGCGCTCCACCAGCCGGTTGCCCAGGACCGAAAAGCTCTCTGTGATCTCCTCGGCCTGTCCGTTCAGGTTTTTGGTAATATCGCCGCCGTCAGCCCCGTAGGAAAAGTCGGGTCCGGCGCTTTTCAGCATCACTGCACGCACTTCATCGTCCTGTTCAAACTGCTCCAACGCATCCAGCAGCTCCGCCATCATGCGTTTGCTGACTGCGTTAAGAGGAGGGCGGTTCAGGGTGATCACCCCCACGCGCTCCACCTTTTCCGCCAAAATTGTCTCATAGTTCATGATACATACCTCCCCGCACAAAGATGTCAAGGTCCATTTGCTGTCCCTTGTCAAAGATTTTCAGCTGTCTTTTCTCCCGGCACACAGGCCTGACACATGCCTGTCAGCGGGAAGGGCCCTCCGCCTTGGCGGCGGCCACCACCTCAGCTACTCGCGCAGTGTTCTCTGTGGGCGAGTGTTTGGTGCACAGGCTGACTACCACGTATGCAAGAATGGCGGGGACAACGGGGAACACGCTGGAGAAGGGGACGGTGACCAAACCGAACAGAGTCACCAGCGCGGTGATCATACCCACTGCCGCGGAGGCAGCGGCCCCCTTCGTGGTCCCGCGCTTCCAGACAATCCCGCCGATCAGGGGAACCAGGGTGCCGGAGAGCATAATGGTGTAGCCGGCGGAAAGCAGATCGATCACATTTTCAAAGGCCACAGCACAAATGACAGCTGCAATGGAAACGATGACATTGACCGCCAGATTCAGCGTCTTTTTCTGCTTCTCGCTGGCCTGCTTGTTAATAAATCCGCAGTAGAGATCGTGCACCACCAGCGCATCCACCGCCACCAGCGCTCCGCTGGCCGTGGACATGATGGCTGCCAAAATTGCGCAAATCATAATGGCGCATACCAGCGGGTGTGTGTTTTCCATCAGCAGCACGACAAACGCATTGCCGCCGGCCTCCGGGTGCATGGCGCCGCCCCACATTCCCACATAGACCATCAGAAGGCCAAACAGGAACAGAGGAATACAGCTGAGGAAGTGTCCCCAAAAGGCGGTGTTCTCTGTCTTGGCGGAGGATGCGCGCTGTACCGAGGTCTGATCCACCAGTACAGACAGTACCATGGGCCCCACAAACATCATCCACATTTCCGGAGAAATATTGAACAGGTTGAATTTCTCAGGCGCATAGTACTGGTGAACCGTGGCAATACCGCCCTGAGCCACCATATCAATGCCCACCACCAGGATGCCTACAATGATAACCGCGACCTGGAACACTGCGGTGGCATAGGAGCCCCACAGGCCCGAGAACATGGTGTAGATCAGCAGTACGGCGGCCGTAATGATGAGGCCGACGGTGGGATCGATGTCAAAGGCCTGGAAAATTGCTTTTGAGGCCACCAGCTGGCCGCCCATGGAGGCCGCACAGGCAAAGGGGCCAATGCCGCTGTACAGCAGCACAATAAAATTGCCGGAATATCTTCTCTTGAAATAGTCGGAGAAGGAAACCAGCTTATTGCGGTAAATAAACCGGGTCATGAACAGGGCGTGCACAATGCAGGCCAGGCCGCAGGCAATGGCGTACCAGGCGCCCGCCACGCCCAGGGACACGGCGTATTGGGACGTGCCGATCACCACTCCGGCGCCGATGCTGGCGCCCACCGCCGAACACACGATGAACCAAAAGCCGGACTGCCCCGATGCCGTCAAAAAGTCTCTTGTTGTCTTGGCGTGCGCACGGCCGCGGAGTCCAATCATGATATTGATTGCCATAAAAATGACAAAGGTAACGATGACCAATGTGTATAAATTCATGGGTATAACCCCTCACTTTTCAAAAATTGTTGTCTCCGGAGGGCGTTCCGGCCCGGATTCCGCACGGGCCGGATTGCCCTGCCTCCCCACCGCAGCGCTGCACGTTTTCATGCCAGCTCCAGCTCCTCATAAAACCGTTTGGCATTGCGGTATAAAATATAGTCCTTGGCCTCCTCGCTGAACGGCAGCGCCTCCACCTGCGCAATGATGTCCTCCACAGGCAGGCTCTGTGTGACCCAGTTGGAGGCAAAGCAGATCCGCTCCTTCAGGCTGTTTTCCCCATAATAGAGATAGGGCTCATATCCCGATCCACGCATGGCAATCTTTTCCGGGGCATGGGTCTCAAAGTTTAAGTAGACGTTTTCATGCCGGATTGCCAGGCACAGAAAATCCAGAACCCAGGGCCATCCGCTGACGCCCGCCATGATTTTGAGGTTGGGAAAGTCCCGCGCCACCTGATCGATGTACCGGGGATGCCCGATGTCATAGGGTACCGCCTTGGACAGATTTAAACTGGAATAAATATGGACGGGAATCCCCAATTCGCACGCTTTGCTGTACAGCGGATAGTTCTTTTTATCGCTGGCCGGCAGCTTGGTGCGAAATGCTGTGAGGTACAGCGCATGGAGTCCATACTCCTTTACCGCTGTTTCCAGCTCCCGTACCGCCTCGTCCCCTTTCCAGGGGTCCACAAAAATAAAGCCTTTGAATTTATGGGGATACGCCTGAACGATTTCTGCAGTTTTCCGGTTGTCATGGTCGCCGTCACAGGTGATGCCCCACTCCACTCCGATTTCGTCCAAATGTCGGACAAACTGGTCCGGCTTCACCGCGTGCTTCTCAGCGGACTCATGCACCAGGCGAAGAAATGCCTCCCTGCCTCCCTCGGCATAGGTTTGATCAATTTCTTCCACTGTCAGGCCGGCCTGTGCCGCAATTCCGGGTCCGTAGGTGTTCTTATATCCGCGATACAGCGGATCCAGACACATGGAACTGAGCATATTGGCCAACGCCTCCGCCCCAAGCGGCATGTCCAAACACAAATCGATTGTCTTTCTCATGCCATACGGCCTCCTTTTTATTTGGATCCCCTTTATAAATTTCGGGGGTGATCCCTTCATACACACACAGCTGACATTTGTACCGCATCCATTTCGTTCCCCTGCCGGATGGGCTGTCCGCCGGTCCCGCTTGCCGCAAAAGCAGCTGGCATCCACATGGACAAGGGGCTGCTGTCTTAACATCTGACCGCCTGCGAAAAATTCGTCCAGCTTGTTCCGCGCGGTTAATTTCACTCACTAGCGAACTCGTGAATTAGTTCGCTGCTGATTTATTGTATTAAATTATTGAGGAATAGTAAAGCCCCAACGTAACGGCAATATATCAGAAAAGCGCGGGGTCTAGGAACTAAATTTTGTGCACAATGGGATATGCTCTTTTGCAAACCGGCACCCATGCACGGCAAAAAAAGCTGCGCCCTCTGACCAATTGGCCGAGGGCGCATTTTCTGTCTGGTGTCGTCTGTCCTGCTATGTCTCTCTGCGTCTGCTTCTCTTTACAGGCGGTTTTGCTCCCCCCAGTCGCACATCTGGTCCAAGATGGGGATCAGAGACTTGCCCCGCTCCGTAAGACTATACTCCACCTTGGGGGGGATTTGGGGGTATTCCTCCCGGTGAACCAGTTGATCCGCCTCCAGCTCCTTCAATGTGGAGCTGAGGGTTTTATAGGAAATTACACCGATGTACTTTTTCATCTCATTAAACCGGACCACCCCAAAGCACATCAGGGTGTAGAGGATGGTCATCTTATATTTGCCGCTGATCAGCGACAGGGTGTAGCTGAACCCCGTATCGGCCAGCTGCGCGGAGGAAATGCAGGTCTGGTACGCTTCCGGTTCCTTCATTGTGCACTCTCCTTTTGGTAAGTATCATACTTTTATGTGCGTACTTGTTCTTTTCCCAGTTCTTGCTATGATTGTAATATCACCCCGGCAGGAAGTCAATTGCACACCGACAAGGAGGATCATTATGAGCAAGAACATTGTTGTAATTACCGGCAGTCCCCGCAAAAACGGAAACAGCTTTGCTATGACGGACAGCTTTATCAAAGCTGCGAAGGAAAAGGGCCATACCGTAACCCGTTTTGACGCCGCCATGATGAACATCGGCGGCTGCCACGCCTGTGAAACCTGTTTCAAAACCGGAAAGGCCTGCACCTTTGATGATGAGTTCAACACCATTGCCCCGGCCATTCTGGACGCCGACGCCATTGTCTTTACCATGCCAGTTTACTGGTACTCCATTCCCGCCCAGATCAAGGGCGTTATTGACCGGATCTATTCCCTGGTGGTAGGCGGCAAGGACATTGCCGGAAAGGAGTGCGCTCTCATCGCCTGCTGTGAGGAGGAGGACCTGTCTGTTCTGGATGGCGTGCGCATCCCCATGGAGCGCACCGCTGCCCTCAACAAGTGGAAGATGGTAGGCGAAGTGCTGGTGCCCGGCGTTCTGAAGCCGGGCGACATCGACAAAACAGACGGCTGCCGGCAGGCAGCCGCCCTGGCGGAGAAAATCTGAGAAAAAGGGAGCTCATCCGCCCGAATATGGCCCATTTTCAGCACAGTTTCAGCGGAACCGGACTGTTTTCTCTCCCCTTCCAATCTCCGCATGGGACATGCCCCCCCTTTTACGATACAGATGTACCTTGAAAATTCCATTCGTCCATAGTATAATAGCCGCTGGCATATTGCCGCAAAAATGCGCTGCATCCGCCTGGGCGGAGCGGCAGCAGGAGGAATTGAATATGGTAAAGGCAAAATCATCCAATCTCACGTACCTTATGGAATTGGCGCTGCTGGTGGGAATCATGCTGATGATGAACATCACAGGTCTGGCCATGATCCCGCTGCCCGGACAGTACGCATCTATTATGACTGTACCGGTTGCCGTGGGCGCCATGATCCTGGGTCCTCTGGCGGGAGGTGTGCTGGGCGGCGTAATGGGCTGCATCAGCTTCTACACCGCCATCAAGACTGGGTTCAGCACCTTGTTCCTGGCGGGCTACACCGGGGGCACCGTGGTGGCGCTGAGCCTCATCAACACCATGATTCCCCGAATTCTTATGGGGGTATGCGTGGGCTGGATTTTCCGGGCGGTCCACAGGCTGGACAAGACCAAGACCCTCTCCTACTACGTGGGAGGGCTGGCGGCTGCACTGCTGAACACCCTCCTTTACATGACGGTGCTGGTCCTCATCTTCTTGAATGCCCCCACCCTCCAGGACCTTCTGGGGGCGGAGCTGATGGCCAAGTTCCAGGAGAACATCCTGTTGTTTGTGGCCGCCTATGTAGGCATTCAGGCCGTGATCGAGGCAGCGGTGAGCTGTGTGATCAGCGGCTCCGTCTGCAAGGCCCTGTCAGTTGCTCTGAAGCTGTGAGAGGAGCGTCGTATGCAGGAAATCGGAATTATGGAAGTGGGCGGCTTCCGAATCGGACACGCTCAAAACACTGAGGCAGCCACCGGCTGCACCGTACTGCTCTGTGACCGGATGAGCCCCGCCGGACTGGACGTCCGGGGCGGAGGCCCCGCCTCCCGGGAGTCGCAGATTTTGTCCCCGGTGGCCCAGGCGGATTCCATCAACGGGGTATTGCTCTCCGGCGGCAGCGCCTTCGGTCTGGACGCCGCCGGCGGCGTCCAAAGATATCTGGAGGAGCGGGGCATCGGCTTTGATGTGGGTGTGACTAAGGTCCCCCTGGTGAGCCAGTCCTGCCTGTTTGACTTGGGCGTGGGCCGGATGGACGTCCGGCCCGACGCGGCCATGGCCTACCAGGCCTGCGAGAACGCCAGCTACAACCCCCCCGCC
>OGGQ01001110.1_pt1 | contig 36587 bp, 25 predicted proteins | sample 1571191 | NCBI WGS metagenome assembly OGGQ01 (sample SAMEA2582061, study PRJEB24529) | metagenome | biome: Human gut stool | place: China | collected 2011
TGGGCTCATCCAGAATGAGCACGTCGGGCTCGGTGAACATCCACTTGCCCAGCAGCGCCTTCTGCTGGTTGCCGCCGGACAGGTTGCCGATATGCTGTTCAATGGTGGGAGTCTTGGTTCCCATCTCGTTTTTGATATCCTCGGCCACCTTGACTTCCTTGTCCCGGTCGATGATACCGCCGGAGCACACCTTATCCAGCCGGGCCAGGGTGGTATTAAAGCGGATGGTCTCGCCCAGAATGAGGCCGTTGGTCTTTCGGTCCTCAGTGACGTAGGCCAGCTTGTGGCGGATGGCGTCCTCGGTATTTTTCAGGTTTACCTTCTTGCCGTTGAGGTAGACTTCACCGGAGATCCCGGTGCCGTAGCTGCGGCCGAAGATGGACATGGCCAACTCGGTACGTCCGGCGCCCTGCAGACCGGAGAAGCCAACCACTTCGCCCTTGTGGACGTGGAAGGAAACGTTGTCGTCCACGATCCGCTCGGGATACAGGGGGTGGTGTACCGTCCAGTTTTTGACCTCAAAGCTGATTTCCGGCTGCACCTTGTGCTCCCGCTTGGGGTAGCGGTCCTCCATGGAACGGCCCACCATGCCCTTGATGATGCGGTCCTCGCTGAACTCGTCCACACCCTTGACCAGAGTCTCAATGGTGGAGCCGTCGCGGATGATGGTGGCCTTGTCGGCGCAGTAGATGATCTCGTTGAGCTTGTGGGTGATAATAATGGAGGTCAGGCCCTCCTTCTTAAATGCAATGAGCAGGTCCAGCAGCATCTTGGCATCCTCGTCGTTGAGGGAGGACGTAGGCTCGTCCAGGATGAGCAGCTTTACCTTCTTGGAGAAGGCCTTGGCGATCTCCACCAGCTGCTGCTTGCCGGTACCGATGTCCTTGACCAGGGTCTGGGCCGACTCATTGAGTCCCACCTGCTTCATGTGGCGCTCGGCCTCATAATAGGTCTTGTTCCAGTCGATGACCCCCATTTTGTTGCGGATCTCGTTGCCCAGGAACATGTTCTCGCCGATGGAGAGCAGAGGAATCAGGGCCAGCTCCTGGTGAATGATTACAATGCCCAGCGCTTCGCTGTCCTTCTGGGTTTTAAACTGGCACAGCTTGCCTTCGTAATAGATTTCACCGGTGTAGCTTCCCGCAGGGTAGGTGCCGGACAGCACGTTCATCAGGGTGGACTTTCCCGCGCCGTTTTCACCGATGAGGGCGTGGATCTCGCCGGGTTCCACCTGGAGGTTCACGTTATCCAGTGCCTTGACACCGGGGAATTCCTTGGTGATGTTTTTCATCTCCAAAATGTACTGTGACAAAGGGGATGGCCTCCTTTCAGCCTTGGGTATTCAGAGTACAATGGGCGGGGCAGAAGGCCCCGCCCATTGTCAAACAGTTCGGCAGTGTTTTAATTCAGATTCCAGATCAGGCAGCGGGGTGCAGGTAACCATCGGCGTCCTGAGTGTAGTAACCGGTGTCAACCAGCTTCTCCACCATGTTGTCCTTGGTGACCACGTCGGGAACCAGCAGGAAGGAGGGGCAGTTGTGGCCCTCGGAGGTGGAGTAGGACTCGGTGTCGTAAGAGCAGTCAAACTCCCAGCCGGCGTTCTCGATCAGGCTACCGTCCACGGTCTCGCCGTTGAGGATGGCCTTGCCCAGATCCAGGGTAACCACGGCCTCGTTGGCCACGGCCTTGTACACGGTCATGGACTGCTTGCCGTCCACGATGTTCTTCAGGTTGGCCTCGTCGCCGTCCTGGCCGGTGATGATGGGCTGATTGGAGCCGGTGTAGTCAGACTCGATGGCCTGAGAGACGCCCAGAGCGGTGGAGTCGTTGGAGCACAGCCAGGCATCGACCTGGGTGCCGTCAGCGTAGTAGGAAGCCAGCACGGTCTGAGTACGGTCCAGAGCGGTGGAGGTATCCCACTTATCGGTGGCCACGGCGTCAAAGTCAGTCTGGCCGGAAACCACATTCAGCTTGCCGGACTCGATGAAGGGATTCAGCACGTCCATGGCGCCCTGGAAGAAGTAGCCGGCGTTGTTGTCGGCGGGGTCACCGGCGGTGAGCTCGATGTTAAAGGGACCCTCGGCATTGTTCAGATCCAGGGTGTCCACAATGTACTGGCCCTGGAGGGTACCGACGGTGTAGTTATCAAAGGACACGTAGTAGGACACGTTGTCGTTCATGATCAGACGGTCATAGGCGATGATGGGGATGCCAGCCTCGCCGGCCTCGTTCATCACGGTGTTCAGGGCCTCGCCGTCGATGGCGGCAACCACCAGCAGGTCCACGCCCTCAGCGATCATGTTCTGGATGTCGCTGACCTGACGGTTGGTATCGTTGTCGGAGTAAGTAATGATGGTCTCATAGCCGGCGCTCTTGAACTGCTCATCCAGGTAAGAGCCGTCACGGTTCCACCGCTCCAGGGACTGGGTGGGCATGGACAGGCCGACCTTCTTGGTCTCGCCGGAGTTGGAACCGGAACCAGAGCCGGAACCAGAACCGGAAGCATCGCCGCCGCCAGAGCAGGCAGCCAGAGACAGGGCCATGGCCGCGGACAGAGCAAGAGCCAGGATACGCTTTTTCATTTCAATCGCTCCTTCATTTAAAATGATGCCGCCGACATTCGACGGCTTCCGAGTTAGAGAAAGAACTTTTATAAAAATCCTTTCTCTTTCTGGTCATAGAATACAACAAAACAAATTCAGATGTCAACAGGATTTTTCGCAAATTTGTACATTTAGCGCCTTGTACAAATTGAATCATTTAACTTTGAACAGATTGACAACAAAAAATTCCACCGCCCCGAAGGGCGGTGGAATGCTCAGAGTTGATTGACAAAATCGTAGAGAAAACGGGTGGCTGCACCAATACAGATGGAGCGGCTGTAACTGGGACAGAAGGTGAAAAAGTCGGTCTGGTCGGACAGGGGGTCCAGCCCCCGGATGAGCTTGGCCAGCTGGCTGCGGTAAGGCGGCAGATACTGAGAGACCGCTCCCCCGATCATCACCGGGCAATCCAAAATCGTGTGGATGGTGGTAACTGCGGTGGCCAGGTCCTCCAGATAGTTCTTCCACAGCTCCTGATAGGGAGAGTTGCTCTGTTCCAGGCGCTGGAAGAACACCTCCAGAGTAACGTCCAAATCGTCGGAGATGCGCGCAGCGGAGCAGTAGGCCTCCAGACAGCCCTGGCGGCCGCACTCACAGCGGCGGCCTCCCGGATGCAGGCACATGTGGCCAAACTCAGCGGCCCGATGGCTGATGCCATCGTACAGCTGCCCACCTACCAGAATGGCACCGCCAACGCCTCGGCTCAAGGAGAGATAGGCCATGCTCTGCTGATCGGTGCGGTTCCACCACTCCCCAAATCCGCCGCAGTTGGCGTCGTTGTCCAACAGGGTGGGATAGGGAATGGCGCTGGTAAAGCGGCAGGGTGTGGAGGTATGCACGCCAATGGTGGGAGCATATTCAATGGTACTCTGGTCCGGACCGATGATGCCCGGCAGCGTCAGCCCCACGCCCAGTAGCTTGTCCCGGTCCAGATGATTTTCATCCAAAAATACCTCGATCAGTTCAGCCAGGCGTGCTCCATACTCCGCCGTATTGGAAAAGGGCAGGATGATCTTCTGATAGGCCACTGTCTCCTGGCGCAGATTTACTGCCACCAGGCGCAGATCCCCTCCGGTCAGCTCCGCGCCCAGGGCAAACCGGGCATTGGGCAGGGGCGCGATCAGCCGGGGCCGCCGTCCGCCGGTGGAGTCGGTGGTGGCTGAGCGGTCAATCAGTCCCATCTCCGCCAATTCATTGAGGTTTTGAGACAGGGTGGGCAGACTCATGGACAGGCGAAACGCCAGCTCCTGCTTGGTGACAGGCTCCCAAAGGGTAATCAGGTGGCGATAGACGCGATTTCGATTCTGTTTGCGCACCTCAACGGTGGACAGTGGTCTGTGGGCGCACATCGTCGCTCCCCCTTACTTTTATAAAAGTGGTTTCATTATATCACAGGTCCCATTCCATTGTAAACGGGAGACAGCAAAAAAGCGGCCGGGATCGGCCGCTTTTTGCTGCATTTATGGAGGATTTCCTTCCTTTTTTCCATATACAGGAGTCTTTTAGCCCTGTGCCTTGGAGAAGGCCGTCAAAATGACCGCCGCCTGGGCGCGGGTGGTGGAGCCACCGGGAGCCAGGGTATCGGCAGACACGCCGCTGAACAGGCCCTGGGCCACGGCCCAGCTCATGGGCTCCTTGGCATAGGCGCTGAGGGAGTCCAGATCGGAGAAGATAGACAGATCAGCCCGGCTGTCATCCAGCTTGCCCTGGATGCGGGCGTACTGGTAGAGGATGGCGGCCATCTGCTCCCGGGTAATGGTGTCATTGGGCCGGAAGCTGCCGTCGGGATAGCCGGAGACCACACCGTTGGCGCTGGCCCAGGCCACACCGTCCGCATACCACTGGCCCTTGGCCACGTCGGTAAAGGAGGCGCTGCCTGCAGCGGGGCTGCCCGCCAGACGGTAGAGGATGGTGACCAGCATACCGCGGCTGGTGGGCAGGTCGGGAGAGAAGGTCCCCTCCCCGGTGCCGCTCATCAGGCCGTTCTCGTAGGCGTAGCGCACGCCCTCATAGTACCAGCTGCCCTTGGCCACATCAGCAAAGGGGAAGTCGGGGTCCGTCTCCTGGGCGGCAAAGACCGCCTTGACGGTGACGGCGGCAGCGGGCATGGTAAAGGTATACTTGCCGCTGCTCTGGTTGGCCACAGGCACGGAAGTGCCGGACGCGGTGGTCACAGTCAGAGACTTGAGCACATAGCCGGAATTGGGAAGGGCGGTGAGGGTAATCACTTTGCCCTGGGCTGCCTGGGAGGCGCTGGCCGTCACCTTGCCGCCGAAGGAGCTCTGGATGGTGATGGTCCGGGTAGTGGTGGTGGAGCCGCCGGAGGAGGAACCACCGGAAGAGCTGCCGCCGGAGGAGCTTCCCCCGGAGGAGCCGCCCTGGTCCACCTGGGTATAGGTGGTCTCGGAGTTGTCAGAGCCCACCACCTTCACACCGGAGGCCTTTTCCACGGTGAAATTGGTGCCGTCGTTTGCGGAGATGGTGCCCAGAGTCAGGGAACCGTCGCTGGTCAGCACGCCGGACTTGGTGGTGACATAGACGGTGACGGCGCTGCCCTCCTGCTTGTAGGCGGTGTAGATACCGGACAGGGCGTCGAGAACACTGTCTACCGCAAAGTCATAGGTCGTGCTGGAGTCAGAGAGATTAAAGGTGGCCTGGAAACTCTGGCAGTTGGAGGACACGCCGGAGAAGCCCACCTCCTGGCTGGCGGCCTCCTGGGAGGAGGTCACCAGCCGCAGACCGCCGGCGGCGTGGGCCAAAGGAGTCATGGCCCCCACCGTCAGACACAGGGTCATCAGGATAGCAGAAAGTTTACGCAACATGTTCATCCTTTCAGTTCAGTTCACTCAGGTCGCTTTTCAGGTCGATCAGAGGCAGATCATCCTCCCCGGGGAAGCTGATCCACAGGGTCTGGCTGGTAACGCGCTGGCTGCCGGCATGGTTGGGCTCGTCGGTACGGTAGAACACCGCACGGATCTCCAGAGGATAGGCGTCGGTGACGCCGTCCTGCTTGTTGAGCTCCTTCTCAGACTCCAGGTCGGGCACGAAGATAAAGAAACCGTCGCTGGTGTCGCTGACCGCGCCGTCGGTGGGGATCTCAGCCAGCAGCAGGCCGTAGCCGTTCATGGCACGGGTGATAGTGGTGACACCGTTGGCCTCGGCGGCCTCGCTGGTGGTGTTGTACACCGCCTCAATGCTCACATAGTTGTAGGTGGGATCGCCGCGGTAGGTACCAAGGATCACCAGGGTGCCCGCCTTGATAACCTGATTAGCCTGGTCGCCGTACTTATAGTCGTCCTTCAGCACGCCCACAGTGGCGCCCTCGTAGAAGTCCACACGGTCGCCGGGGTAGTCCAGCAGCTGGACGGTAGCGTCCTCGGGGATACCGGTGATCTCCAGCACAGCGGCGTCGTAGGTCCAGATGCGGGTGTCGCTCTCGGCGGCGCCGGGCTTGGTGAAGTAGGCCACCACGGTGTCGTCAGACAGGGTACCGGTCTTGGCGGTAGTCCAGTCGGCGCCGGCGTTGGCCTTCACCTTCACGGTGTACTGGCCGGACAGGCCGGTGCCGGTCACCTTGATGCCGGTGACGGGGACGGACGCGCCATTCTTCATGGTGATGGTAATGGTGCCGTCCTCACGCTTCAGGTCGTACAGGTCGGCGCTGATGGTCTTGTCGTAGGCCACGCGGACCTCGTTGCTCTTGGCCTCGCTGCCCAGGTTGCCCAGCTTATCCACGGGCACCACAGAGTAGGTGTAGGTCAGGTTGTTGGCGGCGCCCAGATCGTCCACATAGGTGCTCTCGGTGGTAAAGCCGATGACCACGTTATTGCGGCGGATCTCGTAGCCCAGGATCTTGTCGCTGTCGGTGTGGCTGATGGCCAGGGTAACCTTGGACTCATTGGCAGAGGCGGAGACCGTGGCGGAACCGCTGGCGGCGCTGCCGCTATTCAGGCGGTAGGTGCGGGAGGCGTCATTGAGATACCAGATGGCGCGGGACTCAGTCTGGTAGTCGTCCAGCATGCCCTTCACCTCATCACTGAGAGTCATGCCCCAGCGGGTGAAGAACTCGGTGAGGTTGCGGTCAGCCACCTGGGAGGCAATGAGGGCCACCCGCTCGTCGTAGGTGTAGCCGCTGTGTGCGCCGGACTTCCACAGCTTGAAGAACTGATTGTAGAAGGCCAGGGGCTGGGCAGCATCATCATAGGCCAGGTGGAGCTGCCAGTACATACCCAGCTGCACGAACACATTGTTGGCGGAGCCGGGGCGGCCCTGGGCCACCTTGTTGAAGATGTCCGCCCAGCGGCCATCCTCGGTGAGGCGGGTATTCAGGGACATGGAGCTGCCGTCCCAGGCCTGGAGGGCCAGGGAGTAGATGTTGTTGGTGATCTCGGCCTTGCCCAGCTTATCCATGTTGTGGCCGATCTCGTGGGCGATACCCCAGCCGAACAGGCCGTTGGCGTTACCCTTTCCGGTAGCAGAGGTGGGCTTGCCCTGAACCAGGGCGGAAGTAGAGCCGTACTCCACGCCGATGTGGTTGCCGGCAGCGTACATGAAGGCGCCAGCGAACATGCGCATGTAGCGGATGTTCTGGCGGGTGGTCATGGGATACTGATAGCTGGTCAGGGCGGCATTGGAGTCAATGATGCCCTGGACCTTGTTGGCGATGAAGAGCTCCTCCTCCCAGGCCAGCACGTTCTGATACATGGCATTGACCATGGCGTCCTCATCGCTGCCCGCGCTCTTCAGGCCGGAAAGCACCTGGTCGGCGGGGAGGGACAAAAGCACGCTGGGGGTGGAAATCTCAGTGGCGTTGCGGACATTGGTGGTCAGGCCGGAGGTGGGCAGAGCGGCCACATAGGCGGACAGCCCCTGGACATAGGTCCAGATGGCGTCCTTCCGGGCGGACTCACCCATGCTGTACCAGTCGGACAGCTCCAGCACCGGCATCTCCCAGGCGTTATTCAGCACACGGGCCTGAAGCTTGATGGCCTCGGGGTTGCTGCCGGAGTAGGTCAGATAGAGGGGGCCGCCCCGGTTGGCCAGGCTGCCGATCTGCTCAATGGTAATGTAGTTGCGGCCGTTCTGCAGGGCCACGGGAGTGCCCTTCCACACGCCGGACTCGCCGTAGAACTGGGTGGGCACCACATAGACGGTGGCGTCGCTGGGCAGCTCGGCGTAGATGGCTACGGTGGCGCCGGCCTGGGCGGTAATGCCCAGGGGCTGCAGGTCGCTGGCGCTCTGGCCGGCGGTCTGATCGGCGGCAGCGGAGGTGCTGCGGCTCTGGAAGTCGTTCTTCACCAGACCCAGGGCATCGCTGTCCTGGTTCAGCAGGGCCTGGGCCAAATTCAGCTCATCGGTGAGCCGGGCGAGATCCAGATAGAAGCTGCCCAGCGCACTGAGGCGGTTCTTCAGATTGGTGATCTGATCCTGCTTAACGGTACTCTTCAGCTGGGTGAAGGTGCCGTCGGTAAAGAGATCAGCAATTCCGCTGACCAGATTCTCGCTCTCATAGAAGGCGATTTCAGAGACGCTTACCCGGGGACCGCCGGTCTTCTCGCCCAGAGCCACGGTAACACTCTTGACTCCCTTGGTTTCAGGGAAGGGGAGAATATAGTAGTTGCTGCCGGTGACATTGACACCGTCCCGGTAATAGGTAGCCAGAATCTCACCGTCCTCACCCTTCAGCGTAACGGTATAGTTGGCAATACGGTTTTTATAAGTAGCATCCAGATAGGGCACCACCAGCAGATAATTCATGTCGTGGGTGGTGCGGAAAGTATAAGTAATATTGCTGTTCTGGGTGTAGGTAGCAGCAATCCAGTAGGTGTTGGGATCGTTGTCGGTGAGGTGGGTGGTCACATCAAAGTTGGGGCACAGGTTCCGGTTTACGTTGGAGGGGTCCTGCATGACAATGGAAGTGATCTCCCCATTATCAATGCGTCCGTCGGTAGGCAGCGCCGGCAGTTCAAACCCTTCCTTGTTGGGAATGCCAGTAGCAATGGAAGAGTAAGGACCCACACCCTTATGGTTGCCCGCCTTCACAGCCACCTCATAGGTGGTGCCGTTGGTCAGGCCGGTGATGGCAGTGCTGGTACTGGAGATGTTGCCGCCCCACTGGTTCCAGCTCTCCGTACCCTGCTCCCGGTAAAAGGCCTGGTAGTAAGTGGCGTCCTTGGTCTTGCCCCAGCTGACGCGCAGGGCGCTGTCGGCAGCCTCTACCAGGATATTAGAGGGAGCGCCGGGAATGCTGGTGGCCAAAGGCATGGCGGACAGGACGGCGGAGGGAGTGCCGCTCCAGTCGCCGCTGGTAGCGATGACCTGGAAGTAGTAGGTGGTGTTGTTCTCCAGGCCGGAAATAACGGTACGGTTGGTGTTGGAGGTGGCGCTCTGGTTCAGGGCGCTCTTATTGGTGCCGTACTTCACGGTGTAGCCGGTGACGTTCTTCACACTCTCCCACACCAGGGTGACCTCGCCGTCGCCCGCGGTGGCGGCCAGGCCCTTCACCTGGGTGTCCGCCTTGGTCTCCTCGGACACGATGTCCTTGAGGAACTCGATCTGGGTGACGGTGGCAAATGCGGGCTTGTCGCCTTCCTGGCCCTCTACCTTGGTCACGGTGATGGTGACCTTCTTCACGGACACCTTGGAACCCAGGTTGATGGTGACCACGCTCTGGCCGGCGTTGCGGCTGATGGCGTACACCCCGGTGGGGGCGGCGGCCTCAAAGGGAATCTTCAGGGGATCTTCCTGGCCATCCACCTCTACCAGGGCAACGCCCTCCTGAATAGCTCCCTGCGCACTGGGAGAGGAGATGGAGATCTCACTCATCTCGGTGGGCTTGTCCAGGGTGATGGGGATGGACAGCTCCTCGGCCTCTTCAGCAGGCTTGAGGGTCACAACAGACTCACTGTCGGTAAACAGATCGGCCACGTTGCCCTCTACCACAAGGGTGTCGCTCTCCACGGTAGGAGCCACAATGGCGGTGGTGGAGAGGATGCGGGGCTCAGCCGCCAGATCCATCATCTTGTTGACATGGGACAGATCGGTCACGTCCACCACCCCGTCGCCGTTGAGGTCGTAGGTGTCCAGTGCATCGGTCTGGCCCAGCGCATCCGACAGGGCTACGCGGTCATCCGCGTTCACCACCCTGTCGCCGGTCACGTCGCCCAGAGAGAAGGTACCGTCGGCGGTGCTCATGAGCACGTGCTGGGAGTAATCCTGCAGGGTGACTTCGGTGGAGCAGCGGGCATAGCCGTTGCCGGTGACTTCCATATTATAAGTGCCCACCGGCAGGCCGGAAATCACAGCCTCATAGGCGCCGATCTGGTTCTCGGTGGTCAGCTCCACCCCCTGGGTGTTGAGAGCCTTGACCGAAACGGACAGGCCGTCAGCGCCGGTGGCAGAACCGTTGTTGAGAGAGACAGTAATATTTTTATTGTTCCCTGTCAGAGTGAGCTGGATATCCCGGCTCTTTACCTCATCCGCCCGCTGGGGCAGATCAAAGCTCAGGGTCAGTGCAATGGAGCCGGTGGCCTGCTCTGTCTGAACAGAGTACTCCTGGCGGCTGGCCGAGGCAACGGTGGGCAGCCAAGCGGTACAGGTGGAACCTACCAGAGCCAGACTCAGCAGGCCCGAGGTCAGTCGTCGAAGCTGGTTCAAATCGTTCATCCTTTCCAATCGTTTGTTCATTGCGCGGTTAAGCCGCCCGTCCCAAACCCGGATGGGCTGGGGCCGACGGCCTTCACTACGCCGCATTATACTGGAAGCGCACACCAGTTTCAATGAAAAATTGGAAACAATTTTATTTTTGTTGCAGTGGTTAAAATGAACGTAAATACCCATCGCTTTTATGGGTATTTAGACGATGAAAAACTTTTCTTTCCTTCTGCCCAGCTTCCGCGCTGCAAAAAATTATTTCATTTATGTAATAATAATTACACAAATGTTTACATTTTGTTACATTTATTTGCAGTTTATTTTTTGAAAATCTTTTTCTTCCCTCTTTTGATTTTTTGCACTCAAACCAGGGGTGCAATTGGGCTTTGCTTTTTTATACCAGTTTGTATGTTATGTTTTTTATCTATTATCTTGCTGGATCGCCTGGAAATCACACTCGGTATTTCCAGTATGGACGCACCTCTTTCAAAGCATAGTTACGGCTTTGCTTGCTTCTTGTCCGGCGGAAGGATCAACAGGGATTGCTGGGCAATCTGTTCTTGCAGGATCTCAATAAAATCGGCCACATATGGGGCCAGATAGGCATCTTTCCGGCGCACAATATAGTAGTCAATAAAGGTATTTGGATCCCCGGTCAGAAAATACCGGATGGGCTTATGATACGAGAAGTGCTGGATATACCCTAAGAAATTGAACGCCACACCCAGCCCCTCTGCCGCCATTTGGGCAGCGGACTCCAAATTTTCCACCGTATAATGGTGCAGCGGATGCACCCCCGCATAGTCCAGTGCCTGATCGGTATACATCCGCGAAGACTGGTCCGGGAGCTGTAAAATAAAGGTTTCCCCTGCAAACAGGGACAGGTCGATCCAAGGCAGAGAACTACCGGAAATAGAAACTGCTTTGCAAGCCAACGGATGCAGAGGCGATAGCACCGCCACCAGCCGGTCCCGGTAAAAAGGAATAAACTCCAGCACCGGAGCCGGATTAGGCCGGTTATTGATAATCAGATCCACCTCTCCATCCAGCAGCAAATGGAACAATTCTTCTGAGCTGCCTTCGTACAATTTCACATCTATGCTCGGGTGGCGAATGGTCAGCTCCCGCAATGCAGCCGGTAACAGATATGTGGTTCGGCGAGGATGGAGTCCCAGACGTAACACACCCCGTTCACCGTGTTTTATGTCATACAACCTCGCCTCCCACTGGCGGTTGAGAAAGCACATCTCCCGGGCATACCGTATATAGGTCTCCCCTACCTCGGTAGGCACAAATTTCTTTCCAAAGCGGTTGAACAAGGGCACACCAAGTGTGTGCTCCAGCGTACTGAGAAACACACTCAGGGTGGGAGGCGACACATTGAGGAACTCTGCCGCCCCTTTTAAAGTCTGATAATTGGCTATGGCCAGCACATACTCCTGCTCCCGCAAATTCATAATTTAGGCCTCCTCGGTTCATAATTAGCTTATATCTAATATTATATTAAAAATAATGTATTTGACACAAACTTATTCATCAATTATTTTATAGATACTGGTGTATATCGGAGAACATCTTCGAACAAAGGCAGCGGCTGGAGCGCCAAACACCGGATTCCGAATTTGAGGTGAAACAGCTATGGAGCGTATGATCGATCTTGTAGGCGTGCAGATGGATTTCGGCGCGTCCAAGCGGGGCGTCAATATGGGACCTACCGCCATCCGCTATGCCGGATTGTGCGAGGGTCTGGAACACATGGGCTTCCAGGTGGAAAACCTGGGTGATATTGTTCCTGCCCCCAAGGGTGCTACAAAGCCTACTCTGAGAAATTATGAGCAGGTGGTGGACGTGAACCGCCGGCTCTACCACACGGTATATCAGTCTTTGGAAAACGGACATTTCCCCGTGGTGCTGGGCGGTGACCACAGCATCGCAGCGGGCAGCATCTCCGCAGTCTCCAAGTTTTATGGTTCCATCGGCATTATCTGGGTGGATGCCCACGGCGACTGGAACAACGAGGAGAGCAGTCAGACCGGCAACATGCACGGCATGCCCTTCTCCGCTGTGTGCGGCTACGGTCCCGACTGTATGGTGGATTTCGGCCAGGGTCCCGTCTATGTGGATGTGGCCCACTGTGTTCAGATCGGCGGACGGGATATCGACACCCAGGAGCGCATCCGCATGAAGGAGGCCGGGGTGACCATCTTCCCCATCGATATGATCGACGAGCTGGGCATGGCGGAGGTCATGCGCCGGGCTATGGCGGTGGCCGGCGAGGGCACCAAAGGTATTCACCTGAGCTTTGACGTGGACGCCATCACCCCCGAGGCCGCGCCGGGCACCGGTACCGTGGTGCACAGCGGTCTCACCACCCGTGAGGCCTTCCTGGCGGTGGAGACCATTGCCCGCTCTCAAAAGCTGGTCTCCCTGGACATGGTAGAGGTCAATCCCATCCTGGACGAGCGCAACAAGACCGGCATTCTGGCCTCGGAGCTGGTCCAGTCCGCCCTGGGCAAAGTGGTATTTTAATCTTATGTTCCCTCTCTCAGCCCCACCGGCACTCTCTGCCGGTGGGGCTGTTTTCATCCCCGGCACTCCCTGCCGCATGTTTCCTCTTTCGATACAATATAGATGATTATAATCTGCTTTTGGGAGATGATCGGAATGAGAAAACCAATCCGCGCCTTTCACATCGTTCTCATGAGGAAGAGGTGGTGGACTGCCGCGGCATGTCTGTGTCTGGCCGCGGTCATGTTCTGCGTGGTCAATTACTACCCCGCCGCAGTGGGCGCTTCCGCCTCTGTACGGCAGCTGCCCATCTACTGTGTCCAGCGGGACCAGAAGCTGATCTCCATCAGCTTTGACGCGGCCTGGGGCAACGAGGACACCCAGCAGCTCATTGATATTCTGGACCGCTATGGGGTCAAGGCCACCTTTTTTGTGGTAGGTTCCTGGGTGGATAAATATCCCGAATCGGTAAAAGCACTTTCCGACGCGGGACACGAGGTCATGAACCACTCCAACACCCACGCCCACTATCCTCAGCTCACCGCCGACGAGGTCATCGCCGATCTCAACGCCTGCAACGACAAAATCGAGGCAGTCACCGGGGTACGGCCCACGTTGGTTCGGATGCCCTACGGAGACTACGACGACAAGTCGGTTCAGGCCGCCCGGTCCATCGGGATGGAGCCAATCCAGTGGGATGTGGATGTGTCCCAAACAGATTCAAGCCTTTGAGGCGCAAAGTTTCCGGGGGAACTGCAGGGCTGATTTCAGTGGGTTAGGACAGACTCAATTATAAAAAAGAAAGAGGTCTCGATGGATGGACTCCATCGAGACCTTTTATATGACCCAAATAACCTCTGCGTTCTCCTCGGAGAGGCGGATCTCCTTGATAAATTGCCGTGCCACCAACTTTTTCTCCTCGAAGGACAAAGCAGAAAATTTGAGATGAGGGACCAAAATATGGGGCTGGGTATACTGTCGGGCCTGTTCCGCCTGCAGGCTTTTTCGTTGATTTTCCAGCTTTTCAATGGTCTGATTGATATAGCCCATGGTCAGGCTCGTGCTTTCAGCCAGGGCCATCATGAGCCGCTCGATTTTCTGGTCGATCTCTGCCAGCGCTTTTGTTAGCTCCTGATCCTCGGGAAACGGCTCTTCCTGATCGCGGCACTGGCCAAGCAACTGCTCCAACTCTTTAGCGACCGAGTCCTCCAGCGCGTGCAGATCCAGACGAATAGACTGACTGCATACGCCTAAGTTGGAGCGCCCGCTGCATACCAGATAGTACTTTTCCCCATCCTTGTTCACTTTGACGCTGTACCCGCAGCAAGCGCACTTCAGCAATCCGGACAGCCAGGTGTGTTTGCCGCGGCCAGCCCCTCCCAAACGGCGGTTGGCGTCCAGTTTATACTGGCACTGAAGCCAAGTGCGGGAAGGAATCAGTCCAAAGTGGTTTGCCAGGGACAGGTGCTGATGTTTTACATCCTGATATTTTCCGGCGGAACGATCTCGTTTTCCAATCAGCATCCCGGCGTGCAGACCGTCGAAGGAATCAATGGATGGACTGATCTGAAGCCCCTTTGCAGCATAGTACAGGTATACCTCCTGGTCGGCCATGACGTAGAGGGGACTGTGCAGGAGCCTGGAGAGGGATACATTGTCCCAAACCTTTCGTTTGGGGGCGGGCAGTCCATCCCGGTTAAGCATGCGGGCGACGCTGCCCAGAGAGGTATCCGGCTGGGCATAGGCCTGAAAAATCCGCTCCACCACCGGGGCGCAGTCGTTTGGAATGAGACCAGGGGCCAACCTGCCGTCCGCGCCCAGCAGCTTTCCGATGGTAAATCCGTAGGGGGCAGGGCCGCCGGGCCAGGAACCCAGCTTGACCCGCTGGTAGTAGTTGTCCCGTACCCGCTCTGCGGTGGTTTCCCGTTCCAGCTGGGCAAAGACCATGATAATATTGAGCATGGCTCGTCCCATGGGGGTGGTGGTATCAAAGGTCTCGTTGATGGACACGAATTCCACCTGGTGGGCCTTTAAAATTTCCCAGAGCCGCCCAAAATCTGCAATGGATCGGGAGAACCGATCCAGGCGGTAAACTACGATTTTCTGAATCTTCCCGGCCTCCACGTCTCGCATCATCCGCTGAAAATCGGGGCGGTTGGTGTTCTTGCCTGAAAATCCTTTGTCTTGATAAATCGTGACCTGGCCGCCGGTTTCCCGGCGGCACAGGTCGATCTGTCCCTGAATGGACAGGCTGTCTGCTTTCTCTACAGACTGTCTGGCATAGATGGCATCCATGTAAGGTCCTCCCTTGGATCAGCGGCCCCGGTGCTGTGCGGGAGGCACAGCGGCGGTGCGGCGGTGATGCTCCCGCAGGGCGCGGAGACAGGAGGTATAGATGGCCTGCAGCTGCTCCGTCTGGGTATGTGGATCCTGGGGGTGAATATGGACAATGGGCATGTGCAACCTCCTTTCTGAAGTATGTATATGAGGGCTCGGCTTAAAATAATCTCACTCGGCTGCCCAGAGGAACACTCCTTTCTCTGTTTTATGGGAACGGCGGCGGAGCAAGACACTGCCGTTCATAGTAAGAATATCTTTTTGAAATGGAAGACCTCTGAGATGTTTTCTGAGGGAAAGAATGCAGATCCGTCTGGGGATGCTGTGCCCGGAACCGTTATTGGCCTGCGGCCTGAGGGAGCTCGGAGATAAGCCGGACGCCGCGATAGCCGTTGGTCGGCACTCCCCCGACTCGTTTTTTGTCCCGCCTGGCCTGAAACTTTGCCTCCAAGATGGGACGCAGCCGGGCAGAGAATGCCTGCCGCTCCCCAATACAGCGATATCCCTTGCTTTTGCAATAGGTCTGATACGCCTCATGCAGCTGACCTGTAGGTGTGAACCAGTCGGATGCTGCACGGACACAGCAGGCCTGGGTAAATTGTTCTACTTCATCGGTTGGCATATCGGAATCGGCCTCGATACCTAAGAAGGCGTTGTTGTTGAACTGGTCATCCCCCTCGAAGATGAAGTGATTTGCCATCAGCTCGTAGTAGGCCTGGATGGCACGGTACAAAATTGCGGGACGTTCCGCAAGCAGGCGCTCCAGCAGAAAGGGGTCCTGCCTGTTTTTGGGAACCGAATACTGGAAGGGCAAAACCATCAAACGCCGTGCCAGCGCCCGGTCTGCTATCGTTGCCCGGATGGGGTGGTTGGTGGCGAAGACCAACTTGCAGTCCAGCTTTGCCGTATAAGGCGGTTGATACTTGGCCTCGATGGTCACGGCGTCCGAGCCGCTGATGCTTTTGAGCATTCCCACCGCCTGCTCTGGCAAAGCGCCGTGGGGAAGGTCCATAGCTAGATTCAACCTGGCTTTTACAAGTGCAGAAGTGGAAAAGCGGTCGCCCATCTTGAATGCGTCAATGCTGGAGATCTGCTCCCCGTGGTGAAAGTGCCGCAGCAGTGAGCCGTACACGGATTTTCCGGCGTCACTAGGACCAGTTAAAATGAAAATGCGTTTGGCAATATTTCCGGCTCCCACAAGGAGATATCCAGTGGCCTGCCAAAAACGCGAGAGAAGTGTGATATCTCCGGCAGTTACATCCCACAGATATTTCTCAAACACTGGGCAGTTGGCCGCTGACCCGGCCCATCGAGAGTTGAGTTGCCAATCAAGAAAATACCTCGGACTGTGCGGCAGGAGCTGGAGGGTGGAAATATCCAGCACTCCATCCAGCAGGCAAATCTTAGTTAGGTCCATTTCATGCTCCTGCACGAGGATATCTGGCTCTGCCATAATCGCATCCGCCACGGTGCGAATTTTTCCAGAGCAACCGATTTCATTCAGTTCGTCCCGAAGGTATCGAAGAATCATAGTATCAAACTCATTCTTATTGAGGGCCTTATAATATTGACCATTGAATACATAGACCTGCTGACCTCTCCGCCGAACATGGATCCTCCTTATGAAAAGCTGGGCCAGTTCCAGATCGGTATAAATATGGCTACCTAGTTTGCTGGTATGAGATGAGTGTCTAGCATCTTCGTCTTGTATTTTTTTCTGATTTGTGTCAGTGATAATAGTAGAAGGTGCACTGGATGAAAATTGTGGGATTAAGATAGGGGGGATGGACAATTGATGCTCTCTCTGATATTTTTTTTGTAGTTTTTTAGCCTCAGCAAGGATGGCGCGTTCCCCCTCGCTCGCCCCCTCAACAAAGTATATGGCGGATTGCATTCCCGCCGGACATGCTTCGGATGCCGCCAGATAGGCAGCCTTCTCAATAGCCTCAGCCCTTTTAATAATTGTTCCCTCATATCCATCAAGAAAAATTATTTGCCGCTTTGGCGTTTGATCCGCTGGGCCAGATTCCCGGACTGGACAAGGCTCAAACGTAATGGCAGGGATCAGTGAGCCAAATGAAGAGGTATCGCTTGTGGTATTGCTTGAACGCAAGGGTGGATTCGAGGTCGTGTTTTCGGGGGCAGAGGTGTTGTATACAAAAAAATTAGGATCGAATGTTATTCCGCTCATTTTGATGTTGTCCTTCTTAAATAGCAAAGATTATCAAGTGTGAGCTCAACTCGGCTTGCATCGATGTGGCCATATTTTATGACTCTTTTTCTTCGGAATCAATTGACAAGAAGGTAGGATTTTTAGTAGCTTAAAATTATTGACAATAATTGATGGAGATGAGGGAAATATGAGAAGGACAGAGAAAAGCCGCGAGGAAATGCTAAAGGAAATACGGCATGACTATGACCAGAAGGATGCATTTCTTTGGCCTGGAAAGCGGCAGTACTTTTCTAGACGAGTCGATGAAGATATGGCGTCGATTCGGGAAATCATAGAAAATCAGAAGAAAGCAAGAAAGAAAGACCCTCGGTATGATCTAATTCCGTATGGTAAGCAGTATGAGTTGGCAAGACGGTATAACAAATATACGCAAGAGGAAGTAGCTACGCTGCTTTCTTGCGCAAGTCACAGTTTTATAGCTTCCTTGGAAACAAAGGTCGGGCTTTTTTCAGTGGATCTGGTTATTCTGGAGGCGCTCTCATTTATCTACCATGTGGAACCAAAAACATTGCTGTGCTTAAAAAATCCAGAGCCGCAAAGTGTGCTCATTGATGCGACAGGAGAGATAGATCAGTGCATAAATTTGATACTAAATATTCTATTTGATCCATATTCAATAATATTTTTATCGGAGCAGGGAGAAAAAAGAAGACAGGACTATATAAAAGCGCTCAAAATTCTAGCATCCTTACGGAGTCCTGCTGTTAGGCAGCTTATAACAATGCTTCAAACTATTCCGGCACTTCATGAAGTTTATGATGTCGACTATAAGAAGCACCGCTTTTTTCAGAATGCATCTTACGGATCTTGTAATACTCCACCGTCTTGGGTAGACACTCTGGTTGATCGGGGACTGGGAGTGGATCACATTGAGGTACTGTCTGCACTGCATTTTTTGCAAGAACATAATCCGACTTGGTTGGTATTTCTCGCACGGCTGATGGCCGCAAAGCCAGAGTCGTCTGGATTGCTAGTGGATATTATTAATATTGGCAAATTCCCGGAAGGCCCGGAGGCACGTAGAAATCTCTCAAAAATCGATTTGAAGAAGCTGCTTGAAACTCGCAATTTATTGTATGAAAATTGCAGAAATTTCTATAATAATACGTTTAAGTGTAAAAAATAATATTAAATTAGTAAATCTCACAATTCAACAAAAAGACATCCAAAAAATAATAAATATAAACAATATAACAAAATGTTATATTTAAGAGGGAATATGCTTAGGGGCCTGCTTCCAATTCGGCGTTCTGCGTTCCCCCGTTCCATGTATAAAACTATTTTAATACTTACTATAAAATGGTTATAGCTTGAGGAACAGAACCGTGGAACGTACCTGTCCGTCTATCAAACGTCCTGCATGGAAAAAAGTACGATGGAAGCATTACTGTGGGCCGATATCTGAGAAATCACAGACTGGTATACAGATGGATGATGGAGGTCTATATAGCACAGCCATAACCACCGGCCTAGCTGGTGGCTCGAGTTCACCCTATAAAGAGGGCCTATTACCGGTATGTGTCTCAAGATGCTCTACATTTTATTTTGCTCGCATCATTTGCTCCACAACCCGCAAACGAGCAAACCGCTGTTCTAACGGTGGTCTTTCATTCCCGATAACTTGCTGTTAACAGTTCGCTTCACTCAACGCCTGAAGCTAAAGCTTTTTTGCGGGGCACCTACACTGGCAGAGCCGGTGGTTTCCCTACCCAATAAAAATTGGGACACAGAGCCTTGTTTAGCTCTGTGTCCCTTTGTTTATTTATTTGCAAAAGCTTCAAGAAACTCAATAAGTGCCTTCTTCTGCTCCGGATTAAGCTTTGCCCACAAATCCAACAGTTCCGTCTGTTCCGCTGTCAGATACACCGCCTCCGACGTCTGAAAGAACTGAGCCAAGGTAATTCCCAACCCAACACAGATTTTTTCAATGGAGGCCACATTGGGCTGAAGGTTCCGGTTGCGCCAAGTGGAGATGGTAGACTGGGTAATTCCCGCATGTTCAGCCAGGGCATACTCTGTCCAGCCACGTGCAATCCGTTCCTGATCAATCCGACCAAGGATATCAAATTCCGGCTTCTCTCTCCCCATAGGCACCACCCTTGTATATATCGTAGTTTTTGTGTCAATTATATATAACCTGCTGTTGACTTTGAATTATATATATACTATGATTAAGTTACGATATTTATAACCGTGCACATCATTGACACCGAGGAGACAGCAGCCATGAGATTCTTTAATTAACTCCTTATTGGAAAGAATTTGGAAGATAAAGAAACCACATTTTAAATTCTTACAATGCTGTGCCCCCTTCAGGGTCTCATTGCATGCTAAAATATCTTCTCTTCTGAGGAGGCTCTATCAATGGCTATTATCAGACCTGTTTACGTAATCAACACGACTCAACTGGAAGAACAAATTCAACGGCGTGCAAGTGTAATCTGTGTGGTAAATCCCGCACTGATCCAGCCTTTAAAAGCCGAAATTAAAGAGGGAAGCGCTACATATGCACGCAACAAAAAAATCGGGAAACGTATGATTAAACTCGGGGCCACCGCACTGGTTGGAGGTAGCCTTGGTGCGATTTTTTCTCCGTTTCTCGTTGCAGGAGCAGCCATTTCTGCTCTTGGATTCTTCTCAGCTGCTATAGGGACAGGTGACATGATCAGCAATTCCATCTCCCATGCACTCAAAAGCAAAATAAAATATTATACATGGGTAGATGCAAGTGTGCCGGATTGCCTGATGCTATTACGCACAAAGCGTCCCAACGCCTATCATCCCCAGACCGATACGATTGATGATTCCGAACTGATGGACACCCTAGAAGCATTGAAAGCCGCCTCCATGGATTCTACCGAAATCAAGAAGCCGATTTTTGACGTACACCATGCGGGCTATCACATTCTGTTTGCTTATTTAGAAAAACGCTTCCACCTATATGTCAATGGTCTGGAATCTGCCTGCTGTCCGAATTTCCCGAAAGATTCCCTGTGTGCCAAAGTAGATGGGAATCTCATTTGTGTGAAACATAAGGATGCCATCACATGGCAGCTTCTTTTCAATGATCATGAAATTGCATATCGTTCATCATATGCATTTCTCTCTGATTTCGGCAGCAAAAAATAAAATTCATGGGAGGGGCTCACACGAGTCCCTCCCTCACTTCAACTCATACAAACGCCCGTATGAACCGCAGGAGCACAGACCGCTTTCTCGGTGTGAGTTTGGTCCAAATGGCCAACAGTTCCCGGGTTTGCTCATCAAAGGGCTCTGGTATGTACCGTTCTGTCATAGAAGATCCCCCCTCTCCAGAGATGGTGCAGAACCCCGCTGTGTACGGAGCTCCCGCTTGTACTTGTAATACGTATTCCGGGACAGCCCCGTCAGGCGGATACATTCCCCGTCATCCAGGGTACCGCCGAATTCCTTGCTGTGGGTCTGAATGATCTTCTTAGCTGCAGCGGCCTTCTTGGTCTCATAGCACGTCCCCTTCCTGCGTCCGATCTGTTTGCCATTGAGACGAGCGGTTAGAATTCCCTCCCGGGTACGCTGGTGAAGATCCCCTACTTCCTTTTCTGCCTGGGCAAATGCCAGCCGAATCTGCTCTTTTGCCAAGGCCATCAGGTATTCGTTGATCCCCTTCAAAATGTAATCCACATGGGTTCCCGTCATGGCGACACTGCCGGACAGCGCTTTCTGATAGGTGGCGGTGTCAATATGATGCTCCTTGAGAAACACCAGGCAAATTCCTTTGCGGTACAACGCTTCATAGAGGGTAAATCCTTCCTCAGCGTTTCTGGACATACGGGAGACGGAGTCAAATACAATGGTGTCCCCCTGCCGCACGATCCGATTCAGCTTGTTCCACTCCGGACGGTTCATGGACGTGCCAGTATAGGCCTCTTTTATAAGCAGGGCGTTGGGATACTCCAGCAGGATGTTCCGGACCTGGCGTTCCAGGCTCTGCTTGGGCGTGGACACTCTGCAATATCCATAGATGCTCATGGGGCAGTACCAAGGAAAACGAGGGTCAGATTTGCGTCTGCGTCATGTACCGTGATCCACGGGAAAACAGTGTGGTTTTGATACGGAACAAGGAGTACGTCACATTTGGTACTCATGCCGCTGTAGACGCCTCCTCTCCACTCCCAATCAAGATGTCCGAGTTTTCGTTTTTCACCTCAGACATATCCGGGGCGATCTCCGCCTTCACCGATTCGTCCATGCTCATGGCCTTGCGGAACTCCGGCTGGATAGGGGCGGTTTTCAGAAGACGCTTCAGCACGGTTTTCAGGGCCATGGCTTCATAGTTTGTTTTCCAGGGGCTGTACTCCCCGGAGAATGCCTTGCTGTATTTAGCCGCGTAATCGTCCACATCCGCTTTGCTCATAACCTCAAACTGATAGCCTCCGTTATTCAGATGGAAAACGGCGTAAAAGCCCAGCATCTCTCCCCGTTCCTGCCAGGCCGGAACATGGCGCAGAACGGGGCTGAGTCCATACTCAAAGTAGAACTCATCGTTGGCGTATACCGTGTGGGCCTCGATGCTCTGCATGCGATCATTGCGAAATGCCAGATCCAGCAGTCCCTTATATCCAATCTGGAACTGCACTTCCATCTGCCCCCGATTTTTATAGGGAATGAGATAGGCCTGGCCCAAAGGGGTGTTGGGCTCCAATCCTAACTGAGCCGCATTCATCATGGCAGCCAGAAAGGACAAAGGCGTACACTCGGCCAGTTTAGGGGTGTTCTTCACCGCAGAGAGGGCAATGCGGGTAAAGCGCTCCGGAGTCATGACGCTGGGAAGAGCCTTCTTGATCTCAGGGATCATGGCCCGGATCAAATCGGCGGTGGATTGTGGGCCTTGTGTCCGGGTACGGGATGCTTCTGCAGGCTGCATGGCAGCTCCTGCTCTCTGGGCAACTCGTTCTGCCAATGTGTTCATCTTGAAAACCTCCTTTTGATGTGTCCTTATGCGACTTCCTTGACGGTAAAACGCCTGGTCCCGGTAGACTCAGATTTTTTCCAGGTGATCCGGTATCTCCCATTTTCAGCCACCTGGCTGTCTCCTAAAAAGAGCTTCAGTTTCTGGTCAATACACTTCTTCTCTGTTTCCAGCTTGGCGATCAGCTGAGAGACTTCCTTGCGTCGTCGGAGCTCTTCGTCAAAGCCCACGAGAGGAATGGGTGTATCTCCCGCAGGAGTGAAATAGCTGCCGAGTGCATCGTCATAGGCCTTGGACCCATCGGGATCAGGGATAACGCGGGGAAGCACATGGTGAGTCCAAAAATCCGCCTCCAGGCGGATCAGATTGGAAATCAGCTCCTCATTGCGGGGAATTTTGTAATAGACAAAGGCACTGCCCAGCACCAGACAGGCCAGATACATGGCGTCATAGCCCATCACCGCCATATAGTGCTGGCACTGGAGAAGATAACTTTCCGGGATGGTGTCCACGGACTTCCAACGGTCTGCCGACCAGGCAGAAGCAGTCTTACATTCCAGCCCTGCATTCTCACCCACAATAACCCGATCCAGATCTGCGATCATAAAAGGATGCCCTTCATGGCGATAGAGGTAGTTGCTGCGGCGCACCTTGAGTCCTGTGGCTTCAGAGAAACGCCGGGCGCAGTAGTCCTCCAAATCCCGTCCCTGGCGCATTCGTTCGTTGTCTTCCTCCGGAGCGGCATCCGATGTCTTGTCCATGTAGACGGAAAAGGGGCTACGATAAGGATTCAGGCCACATACAGCTCCGGCATCGGAACCTCCGATTCCGCCTTTCCGCATGGCAAGCCACTGCTCCCGGGACAAGCCCTTGGTTGCAGCCAGTTTGATTGGCATAGAAATTCCTCCCTCCTGATCAAGCCGCGGACAGCAGAAGCGAATAGGCCCGATCCACCAGCGGATGGCCCTCTACGCTGCGGCTGAACCGGGATTCCTGGAAGTTCTCCCGCCTGCGGAGCGGATCTGCATGATTGGCATGGTCGGCCACGGCGTTGAGAAAGCGGTAGGCGCTTTGGTCCAGCAGGGCCAGATCCGGGGCCTCAAAATAGCGCTCCAGCAGGTCGGCGCGCTGACGATGGATGTTCTTGATTTGAACAGGGCTCATCGAATCTCCCGTGGGAATCAGTGCTTCGGTGAGTTCCTTCACGTTTCGGTCACTCAAGGGAATCTGCCTCAGAACCTCCATGGCTCCGCCCAGTTCCTGCATATAGTGGTGGGCATAGAGCAAAGTATTCCGTGCGTCCTCCAATTTGCCGGAGACATCTCCGCTGTGGACGGCCGACCAGCTTCGGGCGGCGTGGCGCAAAGCCAGGTTCAGCATATTCAGGCAGATCATCCGAATCGGGGTCATGAGCACCTTGATGGAGCCCGTTCCGTCATGGGAATTGATGAAGACGATATAGGGAGAGATGTGCTCGCCGGACAGGATATATCGGTCGGGCATCCGCCCCAGGATAAACACCTTCCGGCCATGCTGCAGACCCCCTGCCCGTTCAAAGCACATCCCCTCGCCCACCAGCTCATTCAGAAACGCAAAGGCATACCGGTTCTGCACCACCCGGTATCTGGTTGAGACGATCCCCAGGGGCGTCCCGTCGTCCCGGACGTTGGCTTTGTATCCCTCCAGAGGAATGGGGCAGTCTGCGCTGGTCTGGATATCCTCCTGGTGGACGGTGAAATCCAGGCCGGACTGCTCCAAGGCCTCTTCCACCGTGGTACAGCGGCTGATGTCCTGACCCAGTCCGTTCCAGATGGGAGTACGGGCGGCATAGTTGATGGTACGGATCGTTTCCATAATCATAAGTCTCCTTTTTTAAGAAATTTTGTGTCCGGTATGGCGCAGAACATCTGCTATGGCAATCACAACGGCTTTCATAATTTTTGCGAACATAGGCAACGCCTCCTGAAATAAAAATAAGCCTCCGGCCACAAAAGACCGGAGGCTGTGCTGGGATTCATGATAAGAATATCTCTTTCAAAAAATAGACTGCTTAATTTAAGTATTCAGAACATTGAATATGGAGAATGATAGTCAAATGAAATAAAAAATTTTTTGTTGATAAAAGGCACATAACATAAGTCCATGAAAAATCTGATCTAATAGACGATTCCCCAAAGCAGCGCAAACCAGAGGAGTGAGACCCATGCATACAGACCAATTTGAAAAAGCATTCAGTGATTTTTTAGACCGACGAGAGTATGATCAGGCGGAAAATGCTCTATTTTCCATAGTGCGAATTGCTTTTCTAGCCGGTTGGAAGGCAGCAGGCGGTGAGGCACCGCCGCCACAGAAGGTACTCCGTTTGGTACATAAGGATGTAACAGAACTTCGGGATATTGAAAGTGACCTATTCTCCGAAAGCGACAAATAAATACGCCTCCCTGGGACGGATATCTTAACCGCTCAAATCAGACACCTCCAACGCCGGTCAGACACCCCTGTATATATGGAGGCATATCGCAAGATGTAATTCATGATACAGAAGGAAATTCCAGGACCAACCACAAAGAGCTCTCCTACTTTACTGCCTGGGAATCAACAACACCGTCACAAAGGTATCGCCGCCGGAAAAATAGTGTGGAAAAGGCCCTCATTGAGATGTACTTGGCAGGCGTATCCGTCCAGCGTGTGGAGGACATCACCGAGGCGCTGTGAGGCAGCAAGGTCTCTCCCTCCACCATCAGCGAGCTGAACAAGAAAGCGTATGTCCACATTGAGGATTGGCGGAATCGTCCTTTGCAAGGTGGACGGTACCCGTATGTCTATGTGGATGGGATCTATCTGCGCCGCAACTGGGGTGGAGAGTTTGAAAATGTGGCCATTCTGGTTGCAATTGCAGTAAATGAAGACGGATACCGTGAGGTTCTGGGTGCCGCTGAGGGTATGAAAGAGGACAAGGCCAGCTGGGTCAGCTTCTTCCAGTGGCTGCGTGGCCGTGGCTTGGACGGGGTCAAGCTAGTGGTTGGAGACAAGTGCCTTGGTATGCTGGAGGCTGTGGGAGAAGTGTTCCCCGAAGCAAAGTACCAGCGTTGCACCGTCCACTTTTACCGCAACGTGTTCTCTGTAACGCCTCGCTCCAAGGTGAAGCTGGTGGCCAAGATGCTCAAGGCGATCCATGCTCAGGAGAGTAAAAGAGCCGCCAGAGAAAAGGCTAAGGCTGTGGTGGAGGAACTACGTTCCATGAAACTGAAGGAGGCCGCCAAGAAGGTAGAGGATGGTATAGAAGAGACTTTTACCTACTGCGATTTCCCCAGCGAACACTGGATCCGCATCCGTACCAACAATGTCATTGAGAGGCTAAACCGGGAGATTCGCCGCCGCACCCGTGTGGTGGGTAGTTTCCCGGATGGTAACTCTGCTCTGATGCTGGTCTGTGCCCGGCTACGCCATGTGGCCGGCACCCAGTGGGGCAACAAGAAGTACATGAATATGAAGCACCTGGAGGCTGCCATTGAGGATGCCTTCATTGCTGGCTGACTTCATTCATCCCAGAGTCTACAAACCAATTTGCGCAAAACTCTTGACACTACCTGAAAGCCCCCCTGTACAAAATAGTGCTGGAACGTTCCGCTTCGTCCCAGCACTATTATCTCATGCTTGTCTATCCGCCTGTTCCTTTGACGGGTACTTTCCCGTGTATAGGAAATACCCGGGGCAGTTTAAGAAAAACTGCCCCGGGCATTATCAAGTATTGGGTTTCAAATAATAACTTACGCGGTCAAGGCGACAAACTGGGTCATGATCGTCGCCACCTGAGCGCGGGTAGCCAGGCCCTGAGGGTTCAGAGTACCGTCGTCCATACCGGAGATCAGGCCGTTCTCCACAGCCCAGGTCAGAGCGTCCGCAGCCCAGTCGCTGGTGCTGTCAGCGTCAACGTAGCTGCTCAGATTGCCGGTGGGCGCGGGCTTGCCTGCATAGCTCCACAGCATAACGGCCAGCTGCTCGCGATTCAGGCTGCCGTTCATGTTGGTGCCGTCAGAGATGCCGTTCAGCATGGCCCACTTCTGGCCGGCAGTGTACCAGACCTCACCGGCAGCGGCGGAGGTGTCAGCTCCATCGTAGGCAGCCAGAACGGTAACAATCATGCCGCGGGTCATTACGGTCTCGGGAGAGAAGGTGCTCTCACTGGTACCGGAGAAGAGCTCACGGCTGGTGGCAAAGTCGATGTACGAGCTGCCCCAGTAGTCCTCCTCTACGTCGTCAAAGTCCTTGGAGTTGTCCACGATCTTCACGGTGTCGCCATCAGCGAGGGTAACGGCCACGCCATTCTCGGTGGTCAAAGTGGTCTTGATGACCTGCTCAGTGCCGTCAGCCTTCACCAGGATGGCCACGGTACCCGCGGTCACATCGGCCACAGGAATCTCCACCTTAGCGGAGGTGTTGGAGGGGAGGTCCACGGTGATGGGAGAGGCGTCGTCGGAATCGCTGGAAACCTTGACGGAGTCCATGGGCAGGGCCACAGCCTCGCCCTTCTCAGCAGCCTCGCTGACCACGGCGCTGGGCAGCTTCACGGTAGTCTCCACGTTGCCGTTCTTATCGGTAGCAACGGTGGTGGTGGAGCCGTTGGGCTGCTTGGTGGTCTCGGTGGTAGAACCGTCGGGCTTGGTCACGGTTGTGGTGGTGGAGCCGTCGGGATTGGTGGTGGTCTCAGTCTTGTTGCCGGAGGAACCGGAGCTGCTGGAGCCGCCGCCGGAGGGAGCGGAGTAGTAGACGGTCCAGGTGCCGTCGTTGTTGTTAGTCACATAGTAGTTGGAAGCGGTGGAACCAGTGGGATCGGCCATGTAGATGCCACTGGTCAGATTATTTTTTACCAGGACAGTATAGGTATATGCGCTGGTACCGTCGCGCTTAACAATGTAGCCATCAGCCACATAGGAGGTGGGGTCGCTGGAGAACGTGCCGCCATTAATGGTGGGCTTGGAATCACTGAAATTGTTATAAATGCAGGCAATTCCGGTCAGGGAAGTAAAGCTGCCTCCGGTGATGGTCAGCTTGCCCTGGTCCTGCTCGCTAGAGGCAGCGGGGGAAGCGCCGTTGAGGATGCAGTTTCGGCCCTCAGCCGTCACGGCAAACGTACCACCAGTGATAGTCGCTACATTCCAGTTCAGGACAGCAGCCTGGGTGGTGTTGGTAAATGTACCTCCGTTAATCACCAGCACGCCACCGTCATCGTTCTTCACGGAGTTGAGTCCACCGATAAAGGTTCCTCCATAGATCGTCAGCTGGGGATTGGCAGCATTCACTTCAGCAACATGGCCAGATCTTGGATCGGTGCTGTTATAGCTATAATAACCATTTTCAATCATACTGGAGAAGCTGCCGGTGTTTTTTACTGTGACCCCTGCATTGATGGTCATAGTACCGTGGTTGCAGATGGTATACCAGCTGTTGTCGCCGCTGATATCAGCACTTTCGCCGGTTTCACTGGTGCGGTCATAGGTTCCGCCATCCAGGGTAACGGTGCCGTTATTGAACACCGCACCTTTTCCATTAGTCTTGTTATCCACTGTGCCGTTGCCCGTAACCGTCAGCTCTGCGCCGTATTCTACGGTAATGGTGTCGCCAGCCTGGTTGGTCAGGGTCTTTCCGTTCAGATCAAGGGTTACGGATTTTCCATCAGAAATCACCGCATCCTCGGTCACGTTCATCAGAAGCTGGATTGTGTCGCCATCCTGCGCAGCAGAAAGGGCATTGGACAGAGAGGTAAAAGGAGCACCATTAATGGTGGCCACGATCTCTACAGGGCCTTCCTGGGCAGTCCACTCTCCCTTATCGTTCTTGATGGCCTGATATTTGCTATCGGCTTTCTCAATATCATAAGTATAGCCGCTACCTGCTGCACTGCAAATGCTGCCTGCTGCGCCATTTACCGTTCCGGTATTGTCAAATCCGATAATCTGCAGGCTGGCAGAGCTATTCATGTTGCCAAATCCAAAGACATAGCCCATGGAGCCTTTCGCCGTAATGGCGCCGGTATTGGTACAGTTATAAACACCAATGCTACCATAAGACTTGGATGCTGTGCCGAATACGCTGCCCACATTATAAGCATTCTGGCCGCCCACGTCGGCCTTAACGGTGCAGCCAATGAACTCCGTTGTTGCGTCAGTGTCGCTATGGTATACGCTAGCTGCAATGCCAGCCACACCGTAAGAAGTACCAATGGCCGCAATCGTGCCAGACACGGTCACATTACTGAACGTAGTACCATTTGCCTGACCCACAACACCGCCGAGATATCCGGTCTGGGTGCTGTAATCACAGTCTTCCAGTGTAAGGTCCTTGACGACAGAGTTGCCCAGCCAGACGAAAAGGCCATCATATCCGCCAACACTACGAATCGTAATGCCAGAAATGGTATGTCCCTGACCGTCAAAGGTGAGATTTTCAACTCGGCCCAGGCTCTCAAACACTACGCCTTCCGGAATGGTGATATTATTGGCCAGCTTCACAGAAGTGATCCCATGGTTTTCATCGTTGAACAGCATTGTCAGCCACTGGAGATCCATGGCTGTTTTAATCTCATAATCCTCAGCCTGAAGATCAAGACCCGTGATGGTACCGTTGTTGGTCAGATTCAGCGGGTTAGTCAAAAAGCCATTCACTGTAAGCGTACCGTTATTAGTGATAAAACCCGACTGGGTGAGCACCACACCATCGGCGATGGTCAGAGAGGAACCACTCAGAATGGTAATGGTGGAGCCGAGGGGCAGCTCGGCGGAGGTCTTCAGGGTGACGTTGCCGCTGATGGTGATATGGACAGCAGAGGTGTCAGTAACCGTATTCAACTCAGACAGAAGGGAATCTCCATCGGAGACGGTGACCTCTGTGACACTCCGCTTCTGAACAACATAGATACCATCGTCATTTTGGGTTACATAGGCACTTTGGTCGAGCACATAGGTCGGGTCGCTGGAGAAAGAGCCGCCAAACACGGTGACATAGTCCTCCGGACTACCGTTCATGGCTCCGTAAGCTGCACTTCCGGTAAAGGTACCGCCGGTTATCGTGACCTGACCGCCCTTGGCATGGAGTGCCGACTCACTGGCGCTGGAGATGCTGCCGCCGGAGATGGTCAGAACGCCTTCGGGGAAGTTTTCAATACCGGCAACAGCATTGTTCCAACCGCCGGTATAACCCTGCTGGATAGCCTGGATAACGGTATTGTCGCCGGAAATGGAACAAGTGCCCAGGTTGATCAGGGCAACGCCGCTGGTGGCGGTGATAGTTCCGCCGGTGATGTCGAGGGTCGCGCCCTCGATATTCTCGACGACACGGGTGCAGCCGTGGGAGCTGGCGTAGGTGTTAACTATTGCGCCGGTGTGCTTCGTACTGCTGTCTGTGATGGTCAGCTTGCCGTTGTTTAAAATCACATGGGCCTTAGCATATGTGTTTCCATCCGTAATCAAATTACCAGAAATTGTATGACCTGCCAGGTCCAAAATGATATTTTTTCCGGCAGGGATGGTAACAAGGCCGGTATCTGTGGTCGGCTTTGTCAGATATCCCATGTCCACATCGTCAAGCAGGGTAATGGTGGTCTCGGTGCCATCCGTTACCTCATTCACCGCCGCTTGCAGTGTGGTGTAGAATGTACTGCCGATCTGGGCCACATAGCCGACATCAGAGGTGTCTTCAGATTCAACGACTTCTACCGCAGCAGGTGTTTTGGATGTTACGGGCCCCTCTTCCGCCAGCGCTGTAACCGGCAGAAGAGACAGCAGCATAATGATAGACAATAATATGCTGCCGATTCGTGTTCGTACTTTTCCTTGCATTTCTCTTCCTCCTCGTATAAGGATCCAATATTTTATGCCTCGATCCCCGAGGCTGGGGCACATACTTATGTAATGAGTAAACACTGTGGTACAGGGGAGAACCAGATTGGCTATAAGCTGCGTCCGGATCAAAGTGAAGTGTTGCTGGTGCATTTCCACTGGGTGTCTGCTCGGAGTTCATTATAGCATTTTTCTTTCAGAGTTCAATACGTTTCTTGAAAATAACGCGGAATATAATGTTTAAATCTGCTTCACACCTGCTGCATATCGTGCCGTATCCCAAACTATGCTGTGGCAACAATCAATACGCTTCGGTCTGTTGCCGCTTTTGTCAGCAGCATTTAATTTATCCAGTTCCTGACCTTCGTTAAACTTTAACAGAATAGTAAAAGTGGAGCCCGGGGCAGCGTTTGAAAAGCTGCCCCGGGCGTAATTTAAGTATTGTGTTTTAAATGGAAGCTTACGCGGTCAAGGCGACAAACTGGGTCATAATAGTAGCCACCTGAGCGCGGGTCGCGTTGCCCTGAGGATTCAGAGCGCCGTTACCCATGCCGGAAATCAGGCCGTTCTCAACAGCCCAGGCCAGAGCTTCCACAGCCCAGTCGCTGGTGCTGTCAGCGTCAATGTAGCTGCTCAGATCGCCGGTGGGAGTGGGCTTGCCTGCATAGTTCCACAGCATGACGGCCAGCTGTTCACGGGTGATGGAACCATTGGGCGTGGTGCCGTCAGAGATGCCGTTCAGCATGGCCCACTTCTGGCCGGCAGCGTACCAGACCTCACTGGCAGCGGCGGTGGTGTCAGCACCATCATAGGCAGCCAAAACAGTGACGATCATGCCGCGGGTCATTACGGTCTCGGGGGAGAAGGTGCTCTCACTGGTGCCGGAGAAGAGCTCACGGCTGGTGGCAAAGTCGATGTACGAGCTGCCCCAGTAGTCCTCCTCTACGTCGTCAAAGTCCTTGGAGTTGTCCACGATCTTCACGGTGTCGCCATCAGCGAGGGTAACGGCCACGCCATTCTCGGTGGTCAAAGTGGTCTTGATGACCTGCTCAGTGCCGTCAGCCTTCACCAGGATGGCCACGGTACCCGCGGTCACATCGGCCACAGGGATCTCCACCTTAGCGGAGGTGTTGGAGGGGAGGTCCACGGTGATGGTGGGAGCGCTCTGCTGATCGGAGGTTACAGGAACCTCGGGCATGGGTAGAGCCACGGTCTCGCCCTTGTCGGCGGCATCCTCGACCACAGAAGTGGACAGCTTGACCTCTGCCTCGACCTGACCGTCCTTGGAGACGGTGGTAGTAGAGGAGGAGCCGTCCTTGTTGTCCACGGTGGTGGTGCTGGAGCCGTCGGGCTTGGTCACCACCTGAGTGGTGGAGCCGTCGGGCTGCTTGGTGGTCTCGGTGACGGTGCCGTCGGGCTTGGTCACAGTGGTAGTGGTGGAACCGTCGGGGTTCTTCTCGGTCTCAGTGGTGGTGCCGGAAGAGGAAGAACCGCCGGAAGAGGAACCGCCGGAGGAACCGCTATCAACATATGTCCACTTGGCATACAAGGTAATATCACCGGTAACAGGCGTGCTGAAATTATATGCAGAGGTCAGCGCTTCATCGCTGTACCAGCCGTCAAAGGTATAACCGCTGCGAGTGGGGGCGGGGGGCTCTGTAGCCGCGGTGTTGTAGGTCACAGTCTGGGACGCAACAGCACTACCGCCGTTGCTGTTGAATGCGACCGTTAAGGTCTTCAGCGCAAAGACCAGCTTGGTGCCTTCAGTGGTCATCTGATAGGCCTCCGTAGGCACAAATTTGTCGGAGGCTGTACCAGTTTCAGCCAAATCAACGGTAATAGCCTTGGAGACCGTGACAGCTTCGCCTTCATATTTGGACAGCAGGGTCACAGTATCGCCATCCGCTGCGGCATCCATGGCGGCGAAAACAGTTTCATAGGCGCCCTTGCCGGCAATCTCGGCAGCCATAGCTCCCGTGGCAGATACCGTCCACATGCCGTTGCTGCTGATGGCCTGATATCCGTTCATCAAATAAGTAGTGCCTTGGCCCTCGGGATTGGCAGAGGGGTCATAGCAGAAGGTACCGCCCTGAATCTTGATCTTTGCAGTACCATCCTTCCAGTTGGCATCGATGGCATTCACCACATACTTTGCCTGTTCAGGCTTATCCGTGGCCACCGTTTCAGCGAGCTTAAATGTACCATCCAGAATGGTCAGTGTTCCCTTTTCTACCTGGATAGCCGTGGGGGCACCTGTAAAGGTACCGTTTTCAATGGTCAGCTGGTTCTTTGTGGAGGCGGTCATATTGATGCCATAGGAAGCATTGCTCCCCAGTTCTGTATCAATGGTACCGTTGCCAGTGATCGTGATATTGGCACCACCGGTAATAGAAAACATCACAGGAGTCGTACTGAGTGTCTGACTGGCATAAGTCTGATCCCAGGAAATGGTCTTGCCATTCAGATCCAGGGTCAGATTCGGCTTGCTTACTCCACTAATGGTAATAGCACTCTTCAGACCCGTTCCGGTCGTAGGGGGTGTCAGAGTGGTATCCATCAGCAGCTTGACGGTATCTCCGCCCTTGGCCGCGTTGATGGCCGCGCTCAGAGAAGTGTACCAGTAGCCGTCGATCTCGGCCACATGATCGCCGTTCTTGACCACAGTCCAAAGTTCACCGGACTTCTGCGTGGTATAGCCCTCTGCGCACCAGTCCTTCACTTCCTGGGCAAAGCTGCCGCCGGTAAGGGTGATGGTGCCGGTGTTGGTAATGGTGCAGGGGTAGGCACCCTTGGAAATGGTCATGGTGCCGCTGTTGGTGATGCTATCGGTGACCTTGGCGTAGATGTAGCCGGTGGCTACCATCGTGGCGCCCTGGTTGTTGACAAGGGACTTCACCTCATGGCCCAGATTCAGGCTGCCGTTGTTCACCACTTCTGTGCCGGTCATGGCGTAGGAGATGATCTTACAGGTGCCGTTGTTGGTAATCTTTCCAATGGTGCAGTTGCCAGAATTGTAGAAAATCACATTTTTGCCTGCGGGTACTGTGATCTCGTCCACATTGGCCAGAATGTAAACTGCGGAAGCGGTTGTGCCCTCGCTTGCATCGTTCCACAGCGCCTCCCAGCTTGTGTAGCCCACAGTGCCAAGTCGAGCCACATAGGTGCCGTCCACCACATGATAGTAGCCGTCCTGCTGCAGTTCGTAGATCTTGCCCTCGTGCAGATAGGCCGCGGAAGGCTGTACGGAGAACAGACCGCCGGTAACTTTACCGATGGCCGCCTTCACCGCACCGTTGAAGGTACCGCCGGAGATGGCAGTGTTGTTGCTGGAATCTCCGCCCACAGCATAGCTGGCGCTCTTGCTGTTTGCTGTGTAGCTGCCACCGGAGATGGTGACCGGTGTACTACTATTGTAACCGTATACACAGACCACAGTCTTTGTATCGGGGACCATGGAGCCATCCACAGTCAGGTTGCCAAGGCTGAATCCGGCAGCGTCACCCGCGCTGAACAGAATTGCGTACACACCGTAAAGCGTGGTGGCAGTGGTGGCTTCATCAAACAGGATCTTACCGCCATTGAGCTGACACTGGCTGGTAGAGGCCAGTCGAACCGCATGGCTCACCGCGCCGGTAATCTTCACCGTACCGCCAGTCATGGTAAATGTGCTGCTGCCCGTAATATTGAGCCCGTAACCCGCCATGCTGTGTTCATACAAAACGGTACCGCCGGTCAAAGAGAGGCTGCTGTTGCCCGATGTATAAATGCCGCTTCCATAGCTCGTTGTACCGGTACCAATGAAATGCAGCACGCCGGCGTCAGTCGCGTCCTGAATGGTCAGTCCGCCGTCTGCGCCGATTTCAATCATGTTCTTGGCAGAAGACTTCCAGGTCACAGTCTGGCCATTGAGATCCAGCGTGATGGCCTTGTCGGTAATCTCATAGGTGTCGGTCATCTCCACAGTGGCAGAGGCAAGAACCTTGATGGTCTCGCCGTCCTTAACAGCGTTCAGAGCCTCGCTCAGAGTGTCATACTTGCTCTCGCCGATCTGAGCAACATCAGTGGTATTTTCCTCCACTTCCTGAATACCGCTGCTGGTAGGCTGGAGCGGCAAATTATCGGTGTCGTATTCCGCCAAAGCTGTTACAGGAAGCAAAGATAATACCATTATTACGGCAAGCATCATGCTTCCAATCCGCGTTCGTAATTTCTGTTTCATTTCTCTTCCTCCTTGCATAAGAAGCTGATATTTTTTGCCTCACTCCCGGGGCCTGGGTACCTATTTACACAATCGCCAAACACGGTGACGCAGGTAAGGGCCAGCCTTTCCTGCCATGGACTTGTCACGGTCAAAGCAAAATTTTGTTGATGGATTCCCTCTGAAAGGCTATTTAAATTTTATTATATCATTTTTTCGGCTGAGTTCAATGTGCTTTTTAGACGTAGAGCGGACTGGGCTCTTTTTATTTGCCTTGTCTCAAATCGTGCCATAATTCCACAGAATCATGCCTGGAATATTTTTATTCAAATTCGGATTCCTCCTGGAGATATTCCCGGAGTATCTCAAGCACAGGCTCATCCCAGTAAAAATCACCGTGCTGCAGAATTCCCAGTGCGCACAAGTATAGTATATAGTTCGTTTCGGTGCGAAACCGGATGCTAAGGCTCAGCCTGCCAGAAAGGCTGCGATGCCTGATGCAAGAATCCGCCATTTCCGCCCGACCTTCACTGCGAGGAGGTCGCCCAGTTGGATCATCTTGCTGGGTCTGACTGAAAAGGCCGACATCAGCAACTTCACAGATGTCCCGGCCGGCGCTTGGTATACCGACGCCATCGCCAAGTGCGTGGCGGCCGGCATCTTGACCGGCACCAGCGACACCACGATCTCCCCCCTGGATCCCGTTACCCGGGAGCAGATGTTTATGACCTTCGGCCGAGCCATTGGGATCGCCCCGGTGGAAACCACGGACGTTTCTCTGAGTGATTTGGAGGATGTGTCCGACTGGGCACAGGGCACCGTCTACGCCCTGCTAGAAGCCGGCTATGTGGGCGGCACCGGTAATAACCTGCTGGAGCCCCTGGCAAACATCAACCGTGCCAGCGCCATGGCCGCTGGACAATAGCATCTCCGGCTATGCCAATCAGCCTGGTGCCACCGTGGAGGCCGAGAAAGAAGGCGGCCTGGTTCTGGTGGTTTCCGGGGATGTGATTGTTACCGGCGAAGTGGGCGACCTGGTGATCGCGCATGGCACCCCTGCCAAGGTGGAGATCCCCGTGGAGAACGTTACTTCCGGTACCGTGGCCGTTTTGGTCAAGGCTGACGGCACCGAAGAGATCATCAAGACCACTCTGACCACCGAAAACGGCGTGGCGGTCACCCTGGCTGACGGCGACACTGTCAAGATCGTGGACAACTCCAAGGACTTCGATGATGTCTCCAACCAGTACTGGGGCGCCAGCTACATCGACTTTGCTACCAGCCGCAACCTCTTCTCCGGCACCAGCGCCACCACCTTTGCCCCCGAGACCGTTATGACCCGTTCCATGATCGTCACCGTTCTGGCCTCCTATGACGGCGCCAACACCGCCGCTTCTGCCGGCGAGGCCTGGTACGCTGCCGGCCAGCAGTGGGCCATGGAAAACGGCATCTCCGACGGCACCAATATGGATGGCAATCTGAACCGTGAGCAGCTGGCCCTTATGCTGTGGAATTACGCGGGCAAGCCCGCTCCCACCGGCAACCTGAACAGCTTTGTGGACGCCGGCAACACCAGCGATTGGGCCGCTCAGGCCATGGCTTGGGCTGTTGAGAACGGCCTGATCTCCGGCATGGGCAATAACGCCCTGGATCCTCAGGGTCTGGCTACTCGTGCTCAGGTGGCAACTATTATGAGCCAGTTTGTTGCTCTTACCGCCTAACTGTCTGCAACACCAGACAAATTGTTTTGATTCCCCGCGGCACTCTTATGAGTTGCCGTGGGGAATTCTTTTTCCGCAACACGGTTATCATTTGTTCTCACAAAATATAAAAAGGCAACTAACTTAACCAAAGGAGCAGGGGGACAATCGGTTCGTGAAATCCCGCCTTATTTTCTTGGGCCGCAGCAGCTTGAAGCTGTTTGGGATGGTGACAGCCTGGACTGGAAGGAGATCCCCGCCGACGAGATCACCCAGCGGGTGACCAGCAAGGTAGGCCCGGGATCCATCGTTCTCTTTCATAATGCGGCCCTCCACACCCCCGAGGCCCTGCCCTCCATTCTGGAACAGCTCACTCAGGAGGGCTATACCTTTGTACCCATCTCCCAGCTGATCCTCACCGGCAACTATTCCATTGACCACACCGGGCGGCAGTGCCCGTGCTGAAGGTTTGAAAATTTCACACAAAAACTCCTTGACAAACGCCGGACTTCTATGATACTTTAACCACAACAGAGGCTGACAACCGAATACCGAATCCATACAGCGGA
>OGGQ01001114.1_pt1 | contig 36531 bp, 31 predicted proteins | sample 1571191 | NCBI WGS metagenome assembly OGGQ01 (sample SAMEA2582061, study PRJEB24529) | metagenome | biome: Human gut stool | place: China | collected 2011
ACCCAGGCGTAAATGTTGGACGTGGTGGTGACGATACATTATTTGCTACTTCAGACGGAATCGTAAGATTTGAAAGAAAAGGTAGAGACAGAAAGCAGGTTTCTGTATACCCTGTAGCTGAATAATTAAACACAGACACTATTAGGCTTCAAGTCAGTTTTGATTTGAAGCCTATTTTAACATTAAAAGGTAACTCATTATTTATATTAACAATACAATCGTGGAGGATTATTATGTTTGCAGATTTTGCAAAAATTTTCATACAGTCAGGAAAAGGTGGAGATGGACATGTATCTTTCAGACGTGAAATATATGTTCCAAATGGTGGTCCTAATGGCGGAGACGGTGGAAAAGGCGGAGACGTTATTTTTGAAGTTGACGAAGGACTGAATACACTGGTTGATTACCGCCACAGAAGAAAGTTTTCTGCTACCGACGGCGAGCCGGGCGGAAAACGCAGATGCCATGGCGGAAACGGCGCAGATATTGTCCTGAAAGTACCGGAAGGAACCGTCATTATGGACGCTGCGAGCGGAAAAGTCATCGCAGATATGTCCGGTGAAAACCGCCGTCAGGTTGTATTAAAAGGCGGAAAAGGCGGAAACGGAAATATGCATTACGCAACCGCTACCATGCAGGTTCCGAAATACGCCCAGCCAGGCCAGCCGGCACAGGAGCTGGAAGTAAGAATGGAACTGAAAGTCATCGCGGACGTCGGACTCGTCGGCTTCCCGAACGTTGGAAAATCGACCCTTCTTTCCCGTGTGACAAATGCAGAACCGAAAATCGCAAATTATCACTTTACCACACTTTCCCCGAACCTCGGTGTCGTAGACCTTGAGGGCTGCAGCGGATTTGTTATCGCAGATATCCCGGGACTGATCGAGGGTGCATCGGAAGGAGTCGGCCTCGGCCATGAATTCCTGCGCCACATCGAGAGAACCCGCGTGATGATCCATGTAGTAGACGTTGCATCGACCGAGGGAAGAGATCCGGTGGATGATATCAACAAGATCAACAAAGAGCTCGAAGCCTATAACCCGGAGATCGCAAAACGCCCGCAGATCATCGCGGCCAATAAGACCGATGCGATCTATGTAGAAGAGGGCGAAGAGGATCCGGTGGAACGTCTGAAAAAAGAGTTCGAGCCGAAAGGCATCCCGGTTTATCCGATTTCTGCCGTCAGCGGAAAAGGCTTAAAAGAGCTTTTATATGCCGTACAGAAAAAACTCGATGAGCTTCCGAAAGAGCGTATGGTCTTCGAGCAGGAATTCTTCCCGGAGGATATGCTTCTTGCCGAGAACCTGCCGTACACCGTCGAGCAGGACCCGGAGGACGAGCACCGCTTCATCATCGAGGGACCGAAGATCGAAAAAATGCTCGGCTACACCAATCTGGATTCCGAGAAAGGTTTTGCTTTCTTCCAGCGGTTCTTAAAAGATACCGGTATCTTAGACGAACTCGAACAGGCCGGCATCCAGGAAGGCGATACCGTCAAGATGTATGGATTTGAATTTGATTATTATAAATAGAACGAATAAATAACGAAGGAGGAGACGTATGACCAGCAAGCAGAGAGCATACCTGAAAGGCCTTGCCATGACCATGGAACCGATCCTGCAGGTAGGAAAAAGCAGCATCACGCCGGAGCATACCGCTGCTGTAGCAGAGGCACTTGAGGCGAGAGAACTAATTAAAATCAATGTACTGCAGAACTGCCTCGATGATCCAAGAGAGATCGCAGAAGTTCTGGCAGAACGCACCAATTCCCAGGTCGTACAGGTGATCGGCAAAAAGATCGTGCTGTACAAAGAGGGCAAAAAAGAGAAAAAGAAAATTCAGCTTCCGAAATAATCCGCAGGAAAGAACCGCCGGGACCGGAGCATACCGCTGCAGTTCCGGCGCTTTTTGAGGAAAACGTATGGAAAAGAAAAACAGAAAAATTGGCATTATGGGAGGCACATTCGATCCCATTCATATCGGTCATCTGATCCTTGGCGAGGCGGCGTACGAGCAGTTCGGGCTTGATGAAGTCTGGTTCCTTCCGGCCGGAAATCCGCCACATAAGCGGAACCGGGCGGGACGGGCAAAGGATGCACAGCGTGTCGAGATGGTGCGCCGTGCCATCGCATCCAATCCGCATTTTGTGCTCTGCACCAAAGAGATGAAAGATGAGGGCTATACCTACAGTTATCGGACGCTTGAGGCGATGCGGAAGGAACATCCGTGCACGGAGTTTTACTTTATCATTGGAGCGGATTCCCTGTTCTATTTTGATGAGTGGAAAAATCCAGAGCGGATCTGCGCCGCGGCAAAGATCCTTGTGGCGACCAGGGATCGGGCAAAAGAGAAAGAGCTTCTGGCCTGTATGGAACGAAATGCAAAAAAACTTCACGGTACCTTTCTGAAACTCGACACACCGAATCTGGATGTTTCTTCCCACGAACTGCGGGAATGGATCCGGGAAGGAAAATCCGTGAAATACTATCTGCCGGATTCTGTGATTTCCTACATTCAGGAGCAGAAAATCTATCAGGATTAGAGGAAGAGCAGGATGGAACAGTACGATTTATGGAAACTGGACAAAAAACTCCAGAAGGAAGTCGATGAAGACCGCTATCATCACACGCTCGGTGTGATGTTTACCGCAGCATCCATGGCGATGGTATGGGGCGAGGATCTCGAAAAAGCCCGCGTCGCGGGACTGCTTCACGACTGTGCAAAATGCATTCCGAATAAGAAAAAAATCACCATGTGTGAGAAAAATAAGATTGAAATCACTGAGTTTGAGCGGAACAATCCGTTTTTGATCCATGCCAAGCTCGGTGCATTTCTGGCGAAGGACAAGTATAATGTGGAAGATCCGGAGATCTTAAGTGCCATCACCTGGCATACGACAGGAAAAGAAGATATGACATTGCTGGAGAAGATCATCTATATCGCAGATTATATCGAGCCGGCACGAAACAAGGCACCGCACCTTACCCGCCTTCGGAAGCTGGCATTCACCGATATCGACGAATGCATGTATGAAATTTTAAAAGACAGTATGGCGTATCTGTCGGAAAACCCGAAGACGATGGACCCGATGACGGAGCAGGCATATCAGTTCTATGAAGCACTGCACCGGGAACGGACGGCAAAGGAGGAAGCATAAATGAGCGAAGCAAAACAGACTGCAAAACTTGCACTGGAAGCACTGGAAGATAAAAAAGCAATGGATGTCCGCATTCTGGACATTACCCATGTTTCGACTCTGGCAGATTATTTCATGATCGCCAGCGGAAGCAACCGCAACCAGGTACAGGCGATGGCAGACAACGTAGAGGAGGTACTCGGAAAAGCCGGCGTACATCCAAAACAGATCGAAGGCTATCAGACCGCAAACTGGATTCTGATGGACTACGGCGATGTTGTCATCCACATCTTTGATGAGGAGAACCGCCTGTTCTACGATCTGGAGAGAATCTGGAGAGACGGTAAAGTCGTAGAAAAAGAAGAGATTATGTAAGTTAGGTGGAAAAAGGCGCAGAAAATCCGGAACCGTGCAGAGAAAGGCGGACGGGTTCTCTGCGCCTTTCTGGTGTTTGGAACGCATATGATAAAGAAAAAGGGGAATATCACACGATGAAAAAAATAGAAAGCGGATCGCTTGCTGTGATGCTCGATGAAGAGACGCTGGGACTTAGGATCGAAAAAGACGGCGTTGTCTGGAATACGGATCCGAAAAAGACACCGGAACTGATTTTTGCAGAGGGAACATACCGTTTCCAGGATGCAGAGGAGATTTCCCATGAGGTCTATTCCTTCGGCGTCGGATGCGGCATCCGGAGCCGTTATGCGGGATTTGCGGGAACACCGTATGCCTTCGAGACGATTATCTGGATCGAAGCTGTGGATGAAACATTCTGGATGGAGTGGATTCCGCTCTGCGATGAGGGACTGCATCCGGTAAAGGTGCTGTGGCCGACGGCAATGGAGTTTACAAACGGGCGCGATGACTGGTATACACTCCTTACCGAGGGACAGGGACTTCTGATTCCGAATACCTGGAAGACGGAACTTGGAAAGCTTTCGTTTGACGGCAGATTTGAGACCTCCGGCGGCTATATGCCGTGGTTTGGCCAAGTGAAGGAAAGATACGGCTATACAGCGATCTGTACAACACCGTGGAACGCCGGTTATCAGGCAGAGCACCCGGCAGGCGGCCCGTATACCAGCGTGGGGGCATGGCTGGAGCCAAGCCTTGGAACAATGAATTACCGCCGCGTATTCCGTTATACGTTTTTAAATGACTGCGATTATAACGACCTCTGCAAAACATACCGTCAGTATGTACGGGAACAGGGCCATCTGCGCACTTTGAAAGAAAAGGCAGTACAGAATCCGTCCATTCACGATCTTGTGGGAACGTGTTTTGTTCATACGGGAATCAAGACGGTTGTGCAACTGGAGTCCGGCTTTTTCGATCCGCAGAATCCGGAGAAAAATAACCGCGTAGTGCCGTTTTCCGTGCGCGAACAGCAGATCCGCGAAATTCATGATCTCGGCGTAGAGAAAGTCTATCTTCATCTGGACGGCTGGGCAGAACCGGGGTATGACAACCAGCATCCGGACTACACACCGGCATGCCAAGCGGCCGGCGGATGGGAAGACATGAAATCGCTTGTCGATACGATGCATGATTTCGGCTACAAATTCGGTATTCACGACCAGTACCGCGATTATTACCATGCAGCGCCGAGCTACGATGAAAATTATGCCTGCCGCCTTCCGGATAGAACGATACCGGGACACAGTTACTGGGCGGGCGGACCGCAGAGCTATCTCTGTGCAACGCAGGCACCGTTCTATGTGAAACGGAATTTTGCCGAGCTGAAGAAAAACGGAATCCGGCTTGACGGTGCATACCTCGATGTGTTTACGTGCAACGAGGGCGACGAGTGCGCAAATCCGGAGCATGTGATGACGAGAAGAGACTGCTATACGTACCGCGGAAACTGCTTCTCCTGGCTGCTATCACAGGGGATTCTCTCAAGCTCCGAGGAGGTCAGCGACTGGGCCGTTCCGTATCTGGTATTCTGCCATTATGCGCCGTACGACTTTATGCTGCGCCCGGCAGAGACACCGAAAAAAGGAATCCCGGTGCCGCTCTTTAATCTTGTGTATCATGACTGCGTAATCGAGCCGTGGATGATGGACCGTGTTTCAAAAGACGAGGACTATATGCTGTATGCGCTTCTTGCAGGCGGTGCACCGTATCTTGTACGGGACGGCGCATATCCGAATACAGATGGTGCATTTGACGGGGAGAAAATCAGTCTGGAAGAGATGACAGAAAGATGCCGCGTTGTAACGGAGCTGCATGAAAAAACGGCACTCCTGGAACTGGTACGCCACGAGTGTATGACGGCGGACGGAAGCGTACAGAAGAGTGAATTTTCCGATGGAACATATGTTATTTGTGACTTTGCAGAGCAGATATATGAAATCGGATACGGGGCATAAAAAAAAGCGCCACATGTAGATTTTGTTCTTATAAAAATACAAGATTTTGTGGTTTTTCCTTGTATTTTTTCAAGTGCATATCTTGCGCTGAAAGCAGAGATTTGTTATATTATCCATGCGGAGGTGTTCATGCCCGGTGCAAAGAAGATGCCGGCGCGTGACGAAACAAAATAACACCAGAAAGGAACAAAGCAAATGAGAGAATTTGAACAGTGGGATGGCTTTACCGGAAGACTCTGGAAAGAAGGCATCGACGTACGTGACTTTATTCAGAACAACTATACTCCATATGACGGAGATGAGAAATTCCTGGAGGGACCAACAGAGGCTACAGACCGTCTGTGGGGCAAATTACAGGAACTCCAGAAAGAAGAGCGTGCAAAAGGCGGCGTTCTGGATATGGAGACAGACGTTGTAAGCGGAATCACAGCTTACGGCGCAGCATATATCGATGACAGCATGAAAGATCTGGAGCAGGTAGTTGGTCTTCAGACAGACAAACCGCTGAAACGTGCATTTATGCCGTATGGTGGAATTAAAATGGCTGAGCAGTCCTGCGAGACTTACGGCTACAAACCAAGCGAGAAGCTTCATGAAATTTTCACTAAATATCACAAAACACATAACCAGGGTGTATTCGACATCTACACACCAGAGATGATGAAAGCCCGTCATAATAAAATCCTGACCGGTCTGCCGGATACCTATGGCCGTGGCCGTATCGTAGGCGACTATCGTCGTGTAGCTCTGTACGGTATTGATTACCTGATCGAGTGCAAAAAAGCAGATTTCGCTGCAACGAACCGTCAGGGAATGCGTCGTGGTGACTTCCAGTTAAGAGAAGAGATCGCAGATCAGGTAAAAGCACTTCAGGAAATGAAAGTTATGGCACAGTCTTATGGCTACGACATTTCCCAGCCGGCTAAAAATGCAAAAGAGGCTGTTCAGTGGCTGTACTTTGGATATCTTGCAGCAATCAAGACCCAGAATGGTGCTGCAATGAGCGTTGGCCGTGTATCTACTTTCCTCGACATCTACATCGAAAGAGATATCGAAAAAGGTATCCTGACCGAGAAAGAAGCTCAGGAGCTGATCGACCATCTGGTAATGAAATGCCGTATGGTTAAATTTGCAAGAATTCCGTCTTACAATCAGCTGTTCTCCGGTGACCCGGTATGGGCTACTCTGGAAGTTGCCGGTATGGGAATCGACGGACGTTCTATCGTTACAAAGAACGATTTCCGTTTCCTGCATACACTGGAAAACATGGGACCGTCCCCAGAGCCGAACCTTACTGTTCTGTACTCTGAGAATCTTCCGGAAGCTTTCAAGAAATATGCAGCTCATATTTCTGTACAGACAAGCTCCATCCAGTATGAGAACGATGATGTAATGCGTCCGGTATGGGGCGATGATTACTCCATCTGCTGCTGTGTATCTGCTACCGAGACCGGTAAGGAGATCCAGTTCTTCGGCGCTCGTGCAAACCTTGCAAAATGCCTTCTGTACGCTATCAACGGCGGTAAAGACGAGAAGACAAAACAGCAGGTTGCTCCGGAATATCAGCCGATCACCAGCGAGTATCTGGACTATGATGAGGTTATGAAGAAATACGACGTTATGATGGACTGGCTGGCTCATCTGTACGTTGGAACTCTGAACATGATCCATTACATGCATGACAAATACTACTATGAAGCAGCAGAGATGGCTCTGATCGACACCGATGTAAGACGTACCTTCGCAACCGGTATCGCAGGATTCTCTCACGTAGTAGACTCCTTAAGCGCAATCAAATACGCTAAAGTTAAAGTTATCCGTGACGAAGAAGGAATGGCTGTTGACTTCGAGACAACCGGTGACTTCCCAAGATACGGCAACGACGATGACAGAGCAGACGAGATCGCTGTATGGCTGCTTCGTACCTTCATGGACAAACTGAAATACTGCCATACCTATCGTGATTCCGAGCCGACTACCTCTATCCTTACCATTACTTCCAACGTTGTATATGGTAAAGCAACTGGTTCTCTGCCGGATGGAAGAAAAGCCGGTGAGCCTCTGTCTCCAGGAGCTAACCCGTCTTACGGCGCAGAGAAGAGCGGACTTCTTGCTTCCCTGAACTCTGTAGCAAAACTGCCGTATGAGGACGCTCTGGACGGAATCTCCAACACCCAGACCATCAACCCGGGCGCACTCGGCCACAACGACGAAGAGCGTACCGAGAACCTGGTACACGTTCTGGACGGATACTTCGAGCAGGGTGCACATCACCTGAACGTAAACGTATTCGGAACCGAAAAACTGATCGACGCAATGGAGCACCCGGAGAAACCGGAGTATGCAAACTTCACAATCCGTGTATCCGGCTATGCAGTTAAATTCATCGACCTGACAAAAGAGCAGCAGATGGACGTAATTGCACGTACCTGCCATGATCATATGTAATTTCTGAAAATGTTATTTCTAAAAGCCCCCGCGGCCGCAGCAATGCGGCTGTGGGGGCTTTTTGTATATCGGTGCTTGAATTCCAGTAAAATCCACTTGATTTAGAGTACATAAAATGAGAAAATTTATCAGATGCAGAACGCTAATTGAAAAACTTTTATCAAGTAATTCATAGCGTAAGTTACGAGTTAATGTTATAATACCAAAGTTAGAATTTCCTAACATAAGAAAAAATGGAGTTTTATTTATGAAAAAGAAAATTGTTGCAGCATTTTGTCTTGCCATGGTGATGACGGTCGGCGGATGTTCCGGTGCGGGGACAGCAGCGCAGCCGGAGAGCAGTGAAAGTCAGACACAGCCGGCGTCTGTTTCGGAGTCTTCGAGCAGTTCTGACGCTTCGGAAGAGAATTCCACGCAGAAATCCGCATCATCCACAGCTTCTTCCGATGCCGCAGATGCATCGAGCAGCCGAGATATTTTTGCGATGGATACGTACATGACGGTCACTGCCTATGGTCCGAATGCAGAAACGGCGGTGGATCAGGCGCAGCAGGAGATTGAGCGGCTGGATGCACTTCTGTCGACCGGAGAGAAGACGAGTGAAGTAGCGCAGATCAATGCAAACGGCGGCGGAACCTTATCGGAGGATACCACCTATCTGCTGGAACGCTCGTTGGATCTGTATGACAGCACAAACGGCGTTTTCGACATCGCAATTTATCCGATCATGGACGCCTGGGGTTTTACAACCGGAAATTATACGATTCCTTCGGATGAGACGATCGAAAGCCTCCTTCCGCTGACCGATGCCAATGATATCCTATACGACAAGGACAGCGCATCCATCAGCTTTGCCAAGGACGGCATGAAAATTGACTTCGGCGGAATCGCAAAGGGCTATACCTCCGGCAGAATCGCCGATATTTACCGGGAATGCGGTGTGACGAGCGGGCTCATCAACCTCGGCGGAAACGTTCAGGTTGTCGGCACGAAAACGGACGGCAGTAAATGGCGCGTTGCCGTGCAGAGTCCGGAGGTAGAGGATGATTATCTCGGCATTCTCTCGACGGCCAACCGGGCGGTTATTACTTCTGGCGGCTATGAGCGGTATTTCGAACAGGACGGCATGAAATATCATCACATCATCGATCCATCGACCGGTCATCCGGCAAATAACGGTCTGGTGTCGGTGACGATCGTAAGTGCTGACGGAACACTGGCGGATGGCCTTTCTACTTCTCTTTTCATCATGGGGAAGGACAAGGCGGCCGAATACTGGCGTGCACACAGCGATGAATTTGACACCATTCTGGAGGATGCGGACGGCGTTCTGTATGTAACCGAAGGAATTGCTGACGATTTCACATCCGATCACGAGACAAACATTATCAGGAAAGACGGTGATACATAACCATGGGAAAATGGAAAAAACTGACAGCATTTGCACCGGCTCTCGCGGCAGTTATCGTAGCAGCCTGTGCCGGTATTTCGCTGAACGGCTACACTGCACCGGTTTACGCCGTAGAGCAGCCGGAGGCACTGGTGACACCGGAGCCGGAACAGGATACCGATGCAGCGGAAAAGAAAGATGATACAAAAAAGAAGGACGATACCAAAAAGACAACCGATACCGAAGCAGAACTTGTCGCAGCCGTCGGTTCCGGCAGCTTTGAGCTGGCGGACGGAACGTACGAAGGAAGCGGAACAGGTTTTGGCGGTACGATTACAGTCTCTGTCGTATTGAAAGACAAAACGATTCAGTCGATCTCGATTGTAAGCGCTCCCGGCGAGGACGCAGCTTTCCTGAACCGTGCGAAGGGAGTTATCGACCGTATCATCGCATCCCAGAGTGTGGATGTGGACACGGTTTCCGGTGCAACTTTCAGTTCAAAAGGTATCCTTGCAGCCGTGAAAAATGCACTGACCGGTCAGGAGGACACTTCAGAACCGGAATCCGCATCAGGAGCGGCAGGCGGCGGAGCCTCTGCCGGCGGAACCGTTACAGTATCTAAAATCGAAGAACCGGCTGCCTACCGGGATGGAACGTATTACGGAACCGGAACGGGATTTGGCGGCACAATGAAAGTCTGTGTTGTTGTCAGCGGCGGAAAAATTGCTTCGATTGATATTGTGGAAAACAGCGATACGCCAAGCTACCTTTCCAGTGCTTCCTCTCTGATTTCGACGATTATCTCAACACAGAGTACGAATGTGGATACGGTCTCCGGCGCGACATACAGCTCCCGCGGTATTATTGAAGCTGTGCGGAGTGCCTTAAGTCAGGCGGCAGTGAACGGGTCTTCCAGTACAAACGGAGGAAGCCAGGGCAATACAAACAACGGAAACAACAGTCAGAATAACGGCCAGAACAATAACAACTCGTCTGCATCCAAGGGAAGTTTTCCTTATCAGGACGGAATTTATTACGGAACGGCCGCCGGTTTCCAGGGAGACATCAAAGTGGCGGTAGCCCTGCAGGATCAGACGATCAAAGCGGTACTGATTCTGGAAAACGAAGATGACGAGACATTCTTCAACCGTGCCAAAGTCGTAGCGGACCGCATCGTAGACGGACAGAAAACCGATGTGGATCTCGTATCCGGCGCAACGTACAGCTCCCGCGGCATCCAGAACGCAGTAAAACAGGCGCTGGAAAATGCGAAGAAGGCAACAAACGGCGAGACCGTTCCGGATAACGGAACGAGCAGCGGCGGAACCACAACGATTCCGGAAGGAAAATTCCCATACGAGGAAGGCATTTACTACGGAACCGGCGAGGGCTATCTGGGAGACATTACAACGGCAGTTGTCATTCAGGATGAGACGATCAAGGCAATTCTCGTGACCGAGAGTGAAGATGACGAAGCATTCTTAAAACGCGCAAAACAGACAGCAAAGGACGTTGTGAAAAACCAGACACTGGAAGTCGACACCGTTTCCGGCGCAACCTACAGCTCCAGGGGAATTCTTGCGGCAATCGAGGAAGCTTTAAAAGAGGCAGAACGCGTAACTGAGGAAAAGAAAAATCCAACCCCGACGCCAACGGTAACTCCGACACCGACGGAAACACCAACCCCGACCGAAACCCCGGAGCCAACTGAGACGCCAACACCAACCCCGACGGAAACTCCGGAACAAAAGATCTATCAGGACGGCGAATACACAGCGATTGCCGTCTGCGAACCGGATGAAGATGAAGATTTTACCGCTTATCAGCTTTCCGTGACGGTAACAATTGAAAACGATAAAATCGTAGCGTTAAGCAACATCACCGGTGACGGAGACAGTCAGAATGTCTCCTACATCCGCCGCGCATCCGAAGGAACCTCCAAAATCAAAGGCGTTTCCGCTCAGATTCTGGAAACCGGAACGCTTGAAAACATCGACACCGTTTCCCGTGCAACCTGCTCCTCAAAAGCCATTCTTGAGGCATGCCGGAATGCGCTGGATGCTGCGAAAGTAACGCAATAAAGGGGAAAACAGATGAGACAATTGATTGTTCGTTTTTTGAATGTCGCTGTCATTGCTGCTGTTCTGATCGGCTACAATACCGTACTCGATAAAAGAGACAAAGAGGATCAGATCGCGCGGCTCTCGGCAGAGCTTGAGACGACCCAGCTTCAGAAGGAAAATCTGCAGGCCGCAGCAGCTGCATCCAACACGGCGGATACGGCCGCAAGTGAAGCAGCAGAAGCAGAAGGGCAGTACATGGACGGTACGTATGACGGTGAAGCTGACGGCTTCGGCGGCACCATTGCAGTTGAAGTAACCGTAGAGGGCGGCCAGATTACCGATCTTGCCATCACATCCGCCGACGGCGAGGACAGTGCGTATCTGTCAAACGCGGAGGCGATCATTCCAAAGATTATTGAGGCACAGTCCGCCGATGTTGATACGATCAGCGGAGCAACATTCAGCTCCACCGGTATCAGAAATGCGGCGCAGGAAGCAATAGAAAAGGCGGAGAAATAACATGAAAAATTTAGACCTATCCACATTACCGGCAAAGAAGAGAAAAGAGATCGTTTCCTGCCTGCGTGCCGGAATCCAGCTTTTATATTTCCTGTTTCTTCCGTCAGTATTTACCGCTGCATTTAACGGAGTGAAATACATTTTTACGCAGCTTGGACAGGGTGAAAAAATTGAGATGACCGCGTTTGTGTCGGCTCTGCTCCTTGTCTGTGCATTTACGATCGTATTCGGAAGATTTTTCTGCGGTTTTGCATGCGCTTTTGGAAGTCTGGGGGATGCAATGCATGCAATTTATGGTATAATCTGTAAGAAACGTAAAAAGAAGCCCAGACGCATCAAACCGGAACTGGCAAAAAAACTGGCGCTGGTCAAATACGGCATTCTGCTTCTGATTGCTCTTTGCTGCTTTGCAGGAGTTTATCAGAAAGCAAGAGGAACAAGCCCATGGGATGTCTTTTCCATGCTGCATGCGGGAAATTTCCGACTTTCCTCTTATATTCCAGGCATTGTTCTTCTGGTGCTGATCCTGGTCGGCATGTTCTTTGAGGAGCGCTTTTTCTGCCGTTTCCTGTGCCCAATGGGAGCTGTCTTTTCTCTGCTTCCGATCCTGCCGTTCTTTACTCTGCACCGGAAACGCGAAAACTGCATCCGCGGCTGCAGCGCCTGCACGAGAAAGTGCCCGTCAGCGGTGGAACTGCCATCCGATGGATCCGTGGAGATCTCTGGCGACTGTTTCCAGTGCCAGAAATGCATCGATATGTGCCCGAAAGGCAATATCCGCTGCGGTGTAAAGGAACTTCATGGAAATGAAATCCTGTTTACTCTGTTCCGTGCCGTTCTTCTCCTGACACTGCTGTTATGGGCCGGAATCTAACCCAAAACAAGGAAAAATTTTTATGAAGAAAAAAGATCTGATTCTGGCAGGCATGGTTCTGTTGATTGCCGGAATTCTTGCCCTGGCGCTTCGGCTGCCGAAAACAGAAAGTGGAAATACCTTAAAAATCACGGTGGACGGCGAGACTTACGGAACGTATTCGCTCGCCCAAGATCAGACCGTGAAGATTGAGACAGATCACGGAACGAATACACTCGTGATTGAAAATGGAAGTGCCCATATGGAAGAGGCCGACTGTCCGGACGGCTACTGCAAACGACAGGGTACCATTTCCCGGGTCAATGAGACAATCGTCTGCCTGCCGCACAAGCTGGTGGCGGAGGTGGAGAGCGCCGGTTTTGCACCGGACGACGCAGAGGATGCGCCGGATGTGATTGCAAAATAAGCGATACCAGCGAAAAGAAAGGAATTGGAATTTATGAGAGACAGCCGCACTGCAAGCAGAAAAATTGCCTTATGCGCCATGCTGATGGCACTTGCCATGATCTTCAGTTATGTGGAGGTACTGATCCCGATCAACCTCGGTGTTCCCGGAATCAAACTCGGCATTGCTAATCTGGTTGTAGTTGTCGGCCTCTTTTTCCTTCCGGCAGGGGAAGTCCTGATGATTTCCGTCGCCCGCATTCTTCTGATGGGGTATCTGTTCGGAAATGGAATGTCCATCCTTTACAGCCTTGCCGGCGGGCTTTTGAGCTTTCTTGTGATGCTTCTGCTGAAACACATCAAGGGCTTTAGTATCACCGGCATGAGTATTGCAGGAGGCGTGACGCACAATGTCGCGCAGATCTGCGTGGCGGCTCTCGTGGTGCAGAACCGCAAACTGTTCTATTATCTGCCGGCGCTTCTCGTGGCCGGAGTCATCACCGGAATGCTGATCGGAATCCTTTCGGACCGCATTCTTTCTGCAGTAAAACGCGAGGGACGAAAGAGTTCTTCGCGGTGAAAACTCCATATCTACGGAATTTTTTCTGTGTGGGAACGAAAATCATCCCACAAACTTCACAGTATCGGATCATTAAATAGTAAAAATACTCAATAAGCAGAATCTGTGTCTCTTTTGAGAAAAAATAATCAGTTAAGAGTTAGACAAAACGATCAAAAATTAGTAGAATAATCTACGGTTAGTTAAAACGATTATTGATTAGTAAAAACTAATGTAATAATGAAGGACAGTTTTGCCCCTGTTTTTCCTGCAAAACTGTGAAAAAGGAAAAAGGAGGAAGTTATGATCAAAAGAAAAGAACTTCAGAAAAAATCATTAGCCGCCGTGATGGCAGCTTCCATGACCATGAGCCTGCTCCCGGGAACCGTACTGGCGGATTCCACAAGCGGCGTGCTGGCAGATGGTACTTATGAGTCTACCGCTCATGTTACCAGAACAGCAGAAGACGATGAGGATGAGAATACATGGGATGAATATGACGTTAATGTCAAAATCACAGTTGCAGATGGCAAATTCTCTGACATTGCAGTAACGCCTGGTTCTGGATACAATACAGAGAATGCCACATATTTCAAAAAAGCAGCTACAAACAGCAAAGGATTTAAAACGAAACTTCTTGGAAAAGATGCAACGATTGAAAACATTGAAGGATGGGATATCGTATCGGGTGCAACCAGAACTTCTAATGCAGTAAAAACTGCGGCTCTTGCAGCAACCCAAAAAGTGACCCCAACTCCAGAAACAGTAGACACCACAGCTCTTGAAAAAGCAATCGCAGATGCCGAAGCATTAAAAGAAGCTGACTACACCGCAGACTCCTGGAAAGCTGTTCAGATTGCTCTTACCGCAGCAAAATCTGCTCTTTCTGCAAAAGAATCCCAGAGCGCTGTTGATACCGCTAAAGATGCACTGAACACTGCAGCAAAAGGTCTTGTTAAAGCACCGACTCCGACGGCGACTCCGACAGCGACTCCAACTGCAACCCCAACGACGGCACCAACCGAGACTCCAACTGAGCAGGTGGTTTACGTTCTGATGAACATTCCGTATGATGAATTTTACGCTGCCGATGTAAACAACTCTGTTCCTGTTGATGTTTTTTCATCTGCAACTAAGAGTAAAACAAGAACATCAAGCCTTGCTGGTGGTTCTTATCATACCAATGCAGATGGAAGTGCAATCAATGGCATTACCTTCCCAGTTAAAGTAACAGGAGTGGATCTTTCCAAATTTAAGAAAGTAACAGATTCTGATTCTGTAACAATCACAGTAACAAATCGTGGTCAGACATCTACAGAAACTTATACTGGAAAAAATGCGTTATTTGAAAACTCAGACTATGCATATTATGTATTAAGCGAAGCACCTTCTTACTACAAAGAAGCAACGGTAAATGCAGATGGTTCTCTTTCCTTTGGAAAAACAGTTGGAACTGCAACCGAGCTGACCAATGTATCTCCGGAGTTCATGACCGAGTCAAGATATGGAGATTATCAGCTGGATCTCAATGGACTGGAGAATACTATTGATGTTGGAAACGATCAGATCTATGGTGTTATTGTCAGTACAAAAGAAGGCAATGACTATGGTATGCGTCATGTCGAGAATATCTGGCGTGGAACGGAACTGGCATGGTCAACTGGATTTACAACGCAGGTACATGGCTGCCAGACTTCTTCTGCACATTACAAGAGCATGATGGGACAGCATATCAATAAGGTTACGTATTATACCAGCAAAGGAATCTACACGATTCCGGTGAATGATATTTTTGTTCCGACAAAATTTGAATCAAGTGTATCCGTAGAAGACGCTTCTCTTTCCGCTGGAAAGACAACGATGACCGTAACCGGACTTCCGGCTGATTATGATGCAGAATATTCCGTAGATGGTCTGGATGGATTTGCAGTAGACGGAAATACCATTTCTTATTCCGCAAATGCGAAAAAAGGAATGTATACTCTGACGATTCATGATAAAAAAGGTGTTTATGCAGATCTGACACAGAGCTTTACTCTGTATACAGATGCAATGCCGGCTGCTTACAACGAAAAAGGAAGTGCTCCGGCGCTTGTAAAAGCAGAGAATGCATCAGAAGATGACTTTGCTGATTATATCAAGAACATCACTTCGGTAAAAGTAAATGGAAAAGAATATGCAGCAACTGGAAAACGGAAAACAATTCTGATCAAAGAAGACGGTACGCTTGATCTGACAGCTGCCGCTTTTGCAGAAGGAAATAAATTTGAAATCGAAGTAACTGCAACAGGTTACAAGACGCTTTCCTTTACTTATGAGAAGAAAGAAACAACATATAAATATGTATATGCAGGTCTTACCTGGGCTGAGTATTGGGCAGCAGAAGGAGTTCAGGCGGCAGGAAGCGACGCTGGTTCGGATGAAACTGACAGTCGCAAAGAAAGTGATAAAGGCGCTTTTGATGTTGTAACCCGTGCGACCACAAACCATGGACTGCACAGAGGAAGCTTCCAGTGCGCAGCGACTATCTACATGAAAGATGGCACAACCTATGATGTGGCATATTATACCGCAGCAACCACGGCAGTTCTGACCAACGGCGAGACCGTAACTTACGACAAGAGCCAGATTGATCATTATGAAGTAAAAGGCCTGAAATATGTGCCTGTAAAAGTTTCGGAAGATGATTACGAAGATTTCTGCAAAAAGTATGTTGTGGTAGAAAACGGCGGAACACTTTCCGGTGGATTTTCTGAAAATAAACTGCAGAGCTATACAGGCCTGGTTGCAGATGTAACAGAAAACACAAACGGTCTGAAGATAGCAGTGAAAAATGCAGATGGAAGCTTCTCCTTCTCTGCAGGAACAACAGGAAGTGAATCCGGAATCAAAGATCAGGCGCTGAAGACAGCTCCGGATGCTGAGACCGTAGGACTGACCGTGAAAGAAGCCAATGGTTCTTATGGAGAATTCCTTCGCGTAGATTTAACGGGAGATTACGGCGATCTGGCTGCTAATCTGCAGACCGTAACCTGGACTTATTACGGTGATGATTCCACTTATACGAATGCAAAAGCAACGTATGGAACAAAATTCGCAGCAGATAACTGGATGCATAAAGTAATGGGAATCCAGCTTGGCCTTACCGATTCCCTGCGCTGCACTTTACCGGAGGGAACGGATGGAACCGGTTATTGGAAGATTACGATTCATGCACTTGGCTATGCAGATGCTTCCTACACTTTTGAAGCAACCAAAGCGAATATTGTAGGAGCTGATCCGGTAGAGAGCACAGCAGCACTGGAAGGGGCAATTGCAAAGGCAGATGCACTGAATAAAGATCTTTACACGGAAACTTCCTGGAATAATATGCAGACAGAACTGGCAGAAGCAAAAGAAGCATTGGAGAAAAAACAGAGCCAGGGAACCGTAGACGAAGCAACAGAGCATCTGAATGCAGCAATCGAAGCACTTCAGTCCCAGTATGTATTAATGAACATTCCGTATGCTGAGTTCTATCAGGCAGAGGTTCATAACGATATTCCAGTAGATGCATTTACTTCCGCAACCAAGAACAAAACAAGAACAGCCTCCCTTTCCGGCGGATCTTACCATGTGAATGCAGACGGAAGCGATATTACAGGTATCACCTTCCCAGTAAAAGTAACAGAGGGTATGGATCTGAGCAAATACACGAAAGTGACAGATGAGGATTCTGTAGAAATCACTGTTACCAACCGTGGACAGACATCCACCACAACGTATACCGGAAAAGATGCACTGTACGAAAATGCAAGCTATGCATATTACACTTTACATGAGGTTCCGTCTTATTACAAAGAAGCATCTGTAGATGCAGACGGCAATGTAACCTTTGGTGCTGTTCAGGGAACCGAGACAGCAAGGCTGGAAAATGTAACGGCAGAGCTCTCCACTAACAGCAAATACGGTGATTATCAGCTGGATCTGGATGGTCTTACTGATACCATCAAAGCAGGCGAAGATACCGTATATGGTGTTGTTGTCAGCACAAAAGAGGGCAACGATTACGGAATGCGTCATCTGGAGAATATCTGGAGAGTGTCTAAGCTGGCATGGAGCACTGGATTTACGACAAGCGTTCATAACTGCCCGACCTCCTCGGAACATTACAAGAGCATGATGGGACAGACCATCAACAAAATTACCTATTACACCAGCAAGGGAATTTACGAAGTCGACGCAGATGTATATGTACCGGTTAAGTTTGCATATGAATTTTCTGTAGAGAATGCGTCTGTCACATCTGGAAATGCTTCTGTTAAACTGGAAGGCCTGCCGGATGATTACGATGCTGTCTATACAGTAGAAGGTCTGACGGGAACCGTGTCCGGTGATACTCTGTACTTCAAGAATGCAGAGAAAGGTTCTTATACATTGACTGTCAGCGATAAGAATGGTAAATATGCAGATCTTTCCGCAGACTTTATCCTTTACACGGAAGAGATGCCGGCAGCATTTAACGAAGATACGACAACACCGGGTCTGTTTAAGAACGGGGATGCAACAGATGAAGAGTTTGCAGATTATCTGAAGAACATTACCTCTGTTACTGTAAATGGAAAAGCATATGCAGCAAGCGGAAGAGGAGCTGTTGTACTGTTCAATGAGGATGGTTCCTTAAAGACAGATGCAGCACCGTTCGCAGAGGGCGATTCCTTTGAAATTACAGTTTCTTCACTGGGATATCAGGATCTTAGCTTCACCTGGAAGAAATCAGCAGAAGAGCCGACTCCTACTCCTACAGAGACCCCAACCGTAACCCCGACCGAGACTCCGACTGTTACCCCAACTGAGACTCCGACGGTTACACCTACAACAGCACCAACCACAACCCCGACGACTGCTCCTACCACAATACCTACGACGCAGCCGACGAAGACCCCGACAAGCACCCCGAAAGCAACATCTACTCCGCTTGCAAGTAATAAAGTATCTAATACTTCTACTTCCAAGAAGAGCGATAATGCAAAGACCGGTGATGCTACCAACATCTGGGGATGGGTAAGCATGGCAGTTGCATCTCTTGGTGCCGGCGGACTTGGATTCAAACTCCGCGGCAGAAAGAAAAACGAAGACGAAGAGTAATTCAGAACGAAATAACTGAGAAATTCTTCTGACATAAGAAATCACAGAAACCTCTGTTCCAGCTTTTCTGGCGGAGGTTTCTGCCGTTTCGAGGAGTAAAAAAGTGATTCTTTTCTTTTTGTAAAAAACAAAAAATTAAGTGTTCACACAATGCCCAATTCGTGCGATAATAATACTGTGTTTTTTGCACATGCAGCACAATGGAGGTGACTTAGAAAACATGACAGCAAAACTGTTGGAAAAACATATTACCGATACAATTCGGGAATGGCAGGTGAAGATCGGCTATGAGGGCGGTACGATGAAGCTCTACTACCCGGCGGAGTCCCTGCGCCGTTCCCTCTCTTTAGACGAAACAGAAGACCTGGCTAAAGCGCTTTCCGCGTTCTGTAAGAACGTACAGCCGCGCCTTGGAATGCTCGCTATTTCGGCAGTCAAAGACCGCTACTGTGTGGAAATCCCGGAGGAGGGATGCTCTTATATTGAGCGGGAAATCCCTGTTCCGGAGCTCCTGCAGAACCTTCTGCAGGTGATCACAACGCCTGGAAACACAATGGAACAGGTTCGAAACTGCTTTTCTTCCTATGCAGAGAAAATGCATACTACCGTGGAAGAAAACGCATCCGAGGAGCATGAGATGGGCCATGTATTTTCTTTTTCAGACCCGTCTGTAGATGAATACTGTTACTGTGTCGAAGAAAATGAATTCGGCCTGACGTATCACCGTTTTTCACGGGAAGATTACGAGGCTTTATAAATAAAAGGAGGATATACACCATGGAATTTACAAAACTGCTGGAAGAAAGAAGAAGCATCCGCGCGTTTGATCCGGAGAAACACGTAACCGCAGAGCAGATCCAGGAGATCGTACAGGCAGCGATTCAGGCACCATCCTGGAAAAACTCACAGACAACACGGTACTATGCCCTTGTAACACCGGAGAAAGTCGAAGAATTTTCCGCAAAATGCCTTCCAGAATTCAATCAGAAGAGTTCAAAGGGAGCCGCACTTGTCGTAACAGCATTCGTAAAAGACCGCTCCGGCTTCACGCAGGACGGAACACCGGACAATGAAGTCGGAAACGGCTGGGGCTATTACGATCTTGGCCTGCATGACGAAAACCTGATCCTGCGCGCAAGAGAACTCGGCCTTGATACTCTGATTATGGGAATCCGTGATGAGAAAGCTATCCGTGAAGCCCTCTCCATTCCGGAGAATGAGCTCCTTGGTGCTGTCATTGCTGTCGGCTACCGTGCCATCAACCCGGACAAGCCGAAACGTAAAACCGTGGACGATATCTTAAAACTGTTCTAAATCCGGCGCATCCGTGTGAAGACGTGCGCGGTACTTTCCAGGTGGGAATCCAAAGAACCGGGAAAACTGCTTGCTGAACGCATAGACATCGCCATATCCGACAAGACCGGCAATTTCCTTCATCGGTACGCCGCCCTCGAGAAGAATACAGGCCTGCTCCATTTTCTTCCTGGTGCGGTACCGTGCAGGAGAGACGCCGGTCTGTTTTTTAAATACTTTTCGAAACGTCTCATAACCGATCTGGAGTGACCGGGCAAGCTCTTCGAGAGAAATTTCTTCATCAAGATTCTGCGAGAGCATATCGCAGGCGGCCTCGATCGGATCCCGCTGCAGATTCACCCGGTGCGCATGGTAGCCGTACATTCGCAGAATCTCTTTTTCCATCTCCGGAATCCGCAAAGGCAGCAGACTGTCCGGTGTGGCCTTTAACGACTGCAGAAGCTTCTGATACCGCTCGAGATCGCCGGGAAGCAGCTCTGCCTTTAGCACCGGCTCCCGGTTCAGAACCGAAAGCGAGCAGAAAGAATCAAAAAACGGTTTCCCAATCGAGATAAAAAATTCCAGCCATTTCCCATCGGGGTCTACGCGTGTGGAATGCGGCACACCCGGCAGACGCTGGACCAGGCTTCCCGCCTGCAGCGGATAGGAGGTGCCGTCCTCGGCAATATATTCCCCGCTCCCGCGCAGCAGCACGAAACAGCTGTAATACTCGTTCGAAAAATGATACTGCGAGCGGTCCGCCGTCTCTTTCCGCATAAAACCGCACGCCAGAATCCCGTTCTTCATTTCATTTCCAATACAGCGATAGATAACATCGCTCTTTTCTATTTTTGCAAGCAGATATTCCGGTATCATACGACTTCTCCTTTGCTTTCCCATTTTGGATAAAAGAAACACCAGATCAACTATTTCTCATCCACGTGCAGTGTTTTATACTGAATCATAAGATAACTGCATGAATCTTTTGAAAATCCACAGATGTATTATATCACAGGAAAGCAAAAAAGGAACACCAATCTGGATAAAAAGAAGAGAGGCAGTCGGAAAATGCGAAAGCAAAGGCAAGGAGGGCTTCAAGAACATGAGACAGACAAGAGACTGGGAAAATCAGTATATAACGCAGAAAAATCGTTATCCGATGCATACGCCGTACGGTGCGTATGAGACGGTAGAGCAGGCGCTCGCCGGAAATCGGAACGCGTCCCGCTTTGTAATGGATCTGAACGGAGACTGGAAATTCAAAATGTATCCGTCACCGGAAGCGGTGGAAGCATTTTATGAAGAGAATTTCGATCACGCAGCATGGGATACGATTCCGGTGCCGTCCAACTGGGAATTGCAGGGATATGGAAAGCCGGTTTACACCAATATGCTGTATCCGTTCAAACGGGAGGCAAACGGAGAAGCATTTGAGATCGAGATTACCGAAGGCACCTACGAGCTGAATGCGCCGTACGTACCGGAGAAAAATCTGACTGGCTGCTATTTCAGAACCTTTGAGGTTCCAACAGACTATATCGGCCGACAGCTTCTCATCGATTTCGGCGGTGTGGAGTCCTGCTTCTATCTCTGGGTCAACGGAAAACAGGTGGGGTATTCCCAGGACAGCAAAGTGAACGCGGAATTTGACATCACCGAATATGTGCAGGAGGGAACGAACACCCTCGCCGTACAGGTAATGCGCTACTGTGACGGTACTTACCTGGAAGATCAGGATTACTGGCATCTGTCCGGTATCTACCGCGATGTCCGCCTCGTATCGAAACCGGTGCAGCACATCCTGGACTATAAGGCAGAGACACTGTTCACACACCCGGATTACACGAAAGCTACCCTCTCTGTCACGATCTGGCCGGACAACTCCAAACCGCTGTACGGCGAGTATCATGCCAAAGTGACGCTGTATGACGAAGAACAGAACAAAGTAACCGAGATGGCTTCGAGAACGTTTGCTGAGTGCGGCTTCTATCTGATGCCGAAATTCATCGCAACCGTTACTGCTCCGGTAGAGAACCCGGCACTCTGGACTGCAGAGACTCCGACACTTTACACCCTCGTTGTCGAGCTGCAGAACAAAGAGAATGAGACGGTTGATATCGAGAGCTGCAAGGTCGGCTTCCGTCAGGTGGAAATCAACAGCCGCGGTGTTCTGACCCTGAATGGCAAACGCCTTGTGATCCGAGGTGTTGACCGCCACGATTTTTGCGCCGAGACGGGACGTACCGTTTCTGAGGAGCAGATGCGAAAAGAAATTGCTGTGATGAAACGCCTGAATTTCAACGCTGTTCGTACCAGCCATTATCCGAATTCCGTGAAATGGTATGATCTGTGTGACGAGCTCGGCATTTACCTTGTCGATGAGACAAATCTTGAGACGCACGGTTACGGCGGACAGCTCAGTGCATCCGCTGAGTGGACAGCCGCTTATCTGGAGCGTGCAACCCGTATGGTACTGCGTGATAAAAACCATCCTTCCATCGTCTTGTGGTCTCTTGGAAATGAATCCGGTGCCGGGGCGAATCATGCCGCGATGCACGGCTGGATCCGCGAATACGACAAGACAAGATACGTTCAGTATGAGTCCGGCAACCCAAAGAGTAATATTTCCGACGTTATCTGCCCAATGTATCCGACGATGAGCTGGCTTGAGGATGTGATGGCAGACGATTCCGATCTCCGCCCGTTCATCATGTGCGAATATGCGTATGCAAAGAGCAACAGCAACGGAAATTTCAAGGAATTTTGGGACTATGTCAACAAATACCCGCGTTTTCAGGGTGGATTTATCTGGGATTTTGCAGATAAGGCGATTGCGATTCAAAAAGAAGACGGAAGTATCAAATACGGCTACGGAGGAGCGTTCGATGAGGACGTGACCGATCCGGTTCCGGATATGTGTCTGAACGGTGTTGTTTTTGCCGACCTTTCCTATAAACCGGGCGCATATGAGGTGAGAAACGGGCAGTCCCCGGTAACGATTGAACAGGTGAAAAATCCATATACAGGCGAAACAGTATGGGTTCTGGCAAATCGCTATCATACGCTTGATCTTTCGCATCTGAAGGTGCGTTATGAAATTGTGCAGAACGGCGAAATGCTTGCCAAAGGCAGCTATCCGGCATTTTACACGGCACCCGGAACAACAGAGACGCTTCCGCTTCCGGAGCTTCCGGCGAAACTGCATGGCGAGGCCTATGTAAATTATTACGTTGAGCTTGCCCAAGATGCCTTCTATGCACCGGCGGGAACAGAACTATACCGCCGTCAGATTCCGGTTACTTCAGGTGTTTATCTGGCAGATGAGAAAATGATTGTCGGGAAACCACTGACCGTATCGGAGGATGAAAATCATGTTCGCATCACCGGCGAAGAGACCGAAATTATCTTTGATAAAAAGACAGGAGAATTTACCAGATATCAGGCAAAGAGCGTTTCTTTTATGACCGGAGGAAAAGATGAGTTTTACCGTGCTCCAACCGGTATTGATGAAGGAACCCACGAGAGTGATTACGATGATATCTGGCGCGCGGAAGGTCTGGATCGTCTGAAAAAGGAAGTACAGTCAGTATCGGCTGTCAGTGCCGAAAATCAGGTGCTTCTTGAAGTGCAGGCTTCCTATACCGCTGAGCCGGACAACGCAGTACTCTTTACCGCTCATACTCTGTATCGCATCGGCAGTGAGGGAATGGAGCTGAAAAACGAAGTAACAAACAACAGCGGCCTTGAGACCATCGCAAGAGTCGGACAGTCGTTCTGCCTTCCTGCAGCGTTTGATACGCTCACCTGGTATGGAAAAGGACCCTGGGAGACGTATGCAGACCGAAAGGATGCAGCTTTTACCGGATTTTACACATCTTCTGTAGCAGAACAGCACGTTCCGTTTGTAGTACCATGCGAATGTGGTGGCCATGAGGACACGCGGTTTGCCATTCTTTCGGATGGAACACATACCGTTCAGATTGTAGGCAGTGATGATTTCCATTTCAGTGCGCTTCCATATTCTATGGCAGAATATCGAAAAGCCGCATATGAGGAAGAACTTCCGGAGCATACGACAGGAACCTGGCTGATTCTGGATGCAGCACACGCAGGCCTTGGCGGAGATACCGGCTGGACGAAAAATATTCACCCAGAATATCGTGTATGCAAGGGAAGATACAGCTATACGTTCCGTTTCCATTTCGCATAAAAGAAAGAAATCGGCCAACTGTTTATTTTTCGGAAGGCAGACGGCCGATTTTATTTGCTCATTCGCAGCCATCATGAAAAATTTTGCTTCGCAAAAGGAGAACTGCACACGCCTGAAGCACTTTTTTGCGCACCGGAGCAGCAATCATTTTGCCTGTTTTATTTAGTAGCGTTAATAATAAATGCTTGACAATTTATAAGGAGTGGTGTAGGGTAAAGGTGTCAAAGGAATTTCACCGGATCGGGTGTAATTCCGTTCACTATCCTATACGAAAAGAAGAGGTATTCATGATGAAAGAATTAAAGCCAATCAAAGAGGGTAAGGTACGCGAGATTTATGATAACGGCGACAGCCTGATCATGGTAGCAACCGACCGTATTAGCTGTTTTGATGTCATTCTGAACAATGTGGTAACAAAAAAAGGTACCGTTCTGACCCAGATGTCCAAATTCTGGTTCGATCTGACAGAAGACATCCTTCCGAATCATATGATCTCTGTAGACGTAAAAGACATGCCGGAATTTTTCCAGCAGGAGAAATTTGACGGAAACAGCATGATGTGCCGTAAGCTGGAAATGCTTCCTATCGAGTGCATTGTCCGCGGCTACATTACCGGAAGCGGCTGGGCAAGCTATCAGAAAACAGGAAAAGTATGTGGCATCGAGCTTCCGGAAGGATTAAAAGAATCTGACAAGCTTCCTGAGCCAATCTACACTCCGTCCACAAAGGCTGAAATCGGAGATCATGACGAAAATATCTCTTATGAGCAGAGCATCGCCCATCTGGAAAAATACTTCCCGGGAAAAGGAGCCGAGTATGCAGAGAAGCTTCGCGACTACACCATCGCTCTGTATAAAAAATGTGCTGACTATGCTTTAAGCAAAGGCATTATCATTGCAGACACAAAATTTGAGTTTGGTCTTGATGAAAACGGAAATATCGTAATCGGCGACGAGATGCTGACTCCGGACAGCTCCCGCTTCTGGCCTGCAGATGGTTATGAACCAGGCCATGGTCAGCCATCTTTTGACAAACAGTTCGCGCGCGACTGGCTCAAAGCCAACGATGGAAACCACGACTGGACTCTGCCGCAGGAAATCGTAGACAAGACGATCGAGAAATATCTTCAGGCATATGAGATGCTGACAGGAAAACCGCTGGCATAAAGAACATCATAGTGTTAAAAAGCTACAGGAGGCAGGTTCTGCCTCCTGTTTTTGCATATTTTGTGATAAGATCAGATGATAATCTGATACTCAAATGCGTGAAACATGTGATATAATGGGAAGAAAGACAGGATGCGAAGGAGGAAACACGATATGAAAATTGCTGCTGCAATTGAAAAAATGACAGATTTTTATAAGGGAAATATTCATGATATTTATCATTTTCTGAAGGTATGGGCCTTTGCAAAGAACATCGGCGAGGCGGAAGGACTGGATCCAAAAACACAGGAAACGCTGGAGATGGCAGCTGTTGTCCATGATATTGCCTGCCCGCTGTGTCGGGAAAAATACGGAAATACCAGCGGAAAGCATCAGGAAGAGGAAAGTGCGCCGCTCGTTGCAGAATTTTTCAAAGATGTACCGGCAGGAGAACTGGATGTCGAACGCATCACATGGCTGGTTACGCATCATCATACCTATACAAATGTAGAGGGAATGGATTACCAGATCCTGCTGGAAGCCGATTTTCTGGTCAATGCCGGCGAGAGCGAATATTCAAAACAGGCGATTGAAAATTTCTGCAGAAAAGTATTTCGGACGGAAGCGGGAACGCATCTGTTGAAGAGTATGTTTCTGGAGAAGGAATAAGGTCATGAAGTGTGACATCCTCCCCCACCTCTACAGGTGGTGGAGGATGTCACTTTTACAGCAGGACAGCCGGGGTCATTTAACCTTTATGGCGGTCAACCGGGAGATCCCGAAGTATCTGGATGCTACCTTATGGAACAGGGGATTTGTGGATACAAACGGCAAATACTATGAGCTTTGGAATGCGCAGGCACAGTATTATACGGAGTAAAATTTTGGCAATCTGTCGGCAGAAGCCATTCACAGAGAGATTGGCGGTACACTGAAACGGCTGGGAACAGAGTATCTGGATCTGTATATCATTCACCGTTTTGACTACGAAACTCCGATTGAGGAAACAATGGAAGCCCTGAATGTATGACCGCACTGGCATGGCAATGGGCGAAGGGAGTCAGCTCCCCGATTATCGGTGCGACCAAGGCGGCAATTGTTTCGTAAAAAACTATGGCATGTAAAACGCCGTCAGACTTGTTGTAGTCTGACGGCGTTTTACGTTAGGAAGCTCTTTGAAGAAACATCTATATTATTTCGTTTCCTGTCCCGCTTTCTTCCGGAACAGTTCTTTTCCACAGCTGATGACAATGATGACACCAAGAACCATCAGCAGAATGGCGATGATGAGCTGCAGTCCCTCAACGAGGAAGACAGCGGTTCCTGCTCCATACGCTTTTACAAGTGCAATGACACGCTCTACCAGTGCGGTAAAGGTGACACAGAGCATGATGATAAGCGGCGGGAACAGGGTTCTGTTTTCACGGCCGGTGACTTTCAGGAAGACACAGAGCGTGATCAGAACGAGTGCACTCAGCATCTGGTTTGCACTTCCGAACAGCGGCCAGATATTGGCATATCCGATCTGGGTCAGGATGTAGCCGCAGAGCAGAGTAACAATGGTAGAGAAATATTTATTGCAGAGCAGCTTTCTCCATCCGGCAGCATGTTCCATATCATCGACAGTGAACAGTTCCTGGAAGGACATACGGCCGATTCGTGCAACGGAGTCAAGACTGGTAAGTGCCAGCGCCGATACACACATCGTCATGAAGCACTGTGCTCCGTATACCGGGATGCCGAACATTTCCAGAAATCCGGCAACACCGGAAGAAAAGATCGCAAATGGCGTTCCGACAGCAGCCGTACCGTCTGCAGAAGCAGCAGCACCGGCAACGCAGAGGGCGAGGACGGCAAGCAGGCTCTCCAGAACCATAGCTCCGTATCCGACTTTCTGCATATCTTTTTCATTCGCAATGGTTTTCGAAGAGGTTCCAGACGATACCAGGCTGTGGAATCCGGAAACAGCACCACAGGCAACGGTGACAAACAGGATCGGGAACAGATCTCCGGATGCCGCATTGTGGAAACCGGTGTACATTGGAAGATTCATTTTCGGGTGTGCAACAACAAGTCCGACAACAGCGCCAAGGATCATGCCGGCAAACATAAAGGTTGTCATAAAGTCACGCGGCTGCATCAGAAGCCACATCGGAAGGACAGCGGCAAGAAAGATGTAGGCAAATACCAGATAAGTCCAGGTTGCTTTGCTTGTTACAAGCGGTACATTCATGCCGATTGCAAAGGCTGCAACAGTGCAGGCAAGGCCGAGTACCATTTCTTTCCAGCCTTTCCACTGCAGTTTTTTCTGGAGCAGTCCGAAGACAACAGCAAAAGCGATAAATAGCAGGGAGATGCTTCCGGCAGCGCCGTTTACAGTTGCCTGGGCAGAAAGCTTTGTGACGCCGTCAACCGTTTCGTAAGCATTAAATGTTCCGGCAACCATATCTGCAAAGGCGGCGATAACGATCAGTGTAAAGAGCCAGCAGAAGAGAAGAAACAGTTTTTTTCCTGTTTTGCCGATGTATTTCTCAATGAGAAGTCCCATGGATTTTCCTTCGTTTTTGACACTCGCATACAGCGCACCGAAATCGGTAACAGCACCAAAGAAGATACCGCCGATCAGGATCCATAAAAGGACGGGAACCCATCCAAAGACAGCGGCCTGAATGGCACCGGTGACAGGGCCTGCACCTGCGATTGAAGAAAACTGATGGGCGAATACGGTCCATCCATCGGTAGGGACGTAATCCTGACCGTCATTTTTTGCAACGGCAGGTGTTTTTGCTTTAGGATCGATGCCCCATTTCTTTGCCAGCCAGCTTCCGTAGAAGGTATAACCTGCTATCAGACATACGGCGGCGATCAGTACAATAACCAACGTGTTCATAATAAAATTCCTCCTCGTTCAAAAATGATATTTCCAGTTTACATGGATTCCAAATGGAAAAAGAAAAGGGAAAAGGCAATTGTGTTGGTATGCTTGGAAACAAAAAAAGCTTCGTCTCCCTGACTTATGCAAGAAGACGAAGCTTTCAAAAACGCTCCGCGTTACCACTTCTAATTATCGGCTGTTTCTTTTGGTCGATCACTCAGACAAGATCCCCGATGATACACTTTCCGGTGAATCTCTTCTCTGCTAACGGTGAGAGGCCGGTCCGGACTACTTTCCATTTCTGGTTTCGTCTGTACAGCTCACAGGGGATTGTTCTTTGGGATGCCTGCCATCTCGCACCAGCCGATGGTTCTCTGTAAAGGCTCACCCGAAAAATGTTGTCCTGCTCATTGCTTTTTTCTGATCCCTTTTTTCTTTTGAACACTTTGCATTATAGTCTCATTTTTCGGTTTGTCAAGCAATTTTTTTAAAAATATCATGTTTTTTCCCTGAAAATAGTAAAAATTTATTTCTTGACACAGAAAACCAGAATTTTTATAATAGAAGAAAAAGCGCAGAACCAGAAGGCTTCTGCGGAAAGGTGGTATTTTTGTATGGGGTATTATGACAAAGAACGTGTAAGGGGATTTTTGCACAATCAGGACGGTATTATGGCGAATGATTTCGGATGTTTCTTCTGACGGAAGAGTTTATGAGAAGATACAAAGACCGCTGGATCATCGGCGCATATGACTGTATCAACGAGCCGATCTCCATGACGCCGCGCCGCGAGGAGCTGACACCGAAGCTGGTCTATTTCTACGAGGAAATTGTGCAGACAAAGAGGTTAAGGTACAGGCAGCTATTCAGGGAGAGACTCTTTTTGAAGGGGTAATGCCTCCTGCCGGTGAGAAAGTAACTTCGGATGTTCATCCATATTTTGCATATGAAACAGCACCGAACACACTCGAACGGTTCACACTCGGTACCGTTACAGGAGAAGGCATTCTGAAAATAGAGGTTCTGGACGGATGTGCACGGTTCGGACAGATTGTGATTCGGAAAAGTGAAAAATAGCAGAACATAACGTTTCTTTATGAGAAATAAATAACAGATCTATCTGCCCGCAGGAATCAAAAAAATCCGACGGGCAGATTTTTTTGATTTTTTTCAGTTTTCCATTGACAATTGCATCACTGGTGCTATAATAAAAACAAACATATGAATAAATGTTCATATGAACAGTGAAAATGAAAAAGGAGATCAAAAGCGATGAAGAAAACGTATAAGATCGATGTTGACTGCGCAAACTGTGCAAACAAAATGGAAGAGGCTGCAAAAAACACAGCAGGTGTAAAGGATGCTACCGTAAACTTTATGATGCTCAAAATGATCGTTGAGTTCGAAGACGGACAGGATCCAAAGAGCGTTATGCAGGATGTTCTGAAAAACTGCAAAAAAGTTGAGGATGACTGCGAGATCTTCCTCTAAAATAAAAAACTTTCATCGGCGGATGGAAGAAAAAGCTGGAGCAGAATAGATTCTAAAACCTGTCTGCGGTTCAGCTCGAGAAAAATCCAGTATTTTCTCTCTGGAGCAGCGGATTTGGATCTGTAAATCTCTGGGATGAAATGCTGGATTTTTTCATCCGGCGGTAAGAACAAAGGAGGCATATGTATGAATAAGAAACAGAAAAAGGTTCTCATCCGCGTCATCGTTGCATCGGTTCTTCTGATTCTCTGCGCGGTACTGCCGACAACCGGCTATGTGCGATTTGCAACCTTTATGGTTCCTTATCTGGTCATCGGATACGATATCCTGAAAAAGGCCTGGAAGGGAATCCTGAACAAACAGGTATTTGATGAAAACTTTCTGATGGCTGTTGCAACGGTCGGTGCCATTCTGCTTGGCGAGTATCCGGAGGGCGTAGCCGTTATGCTGTTTTACCAGATCGGCGAACTGTTCCAGAGCTATGCTGTCGGAAAGAGCCGCCGGAATATCAGCGAACTGATGGATATCCGCCCGGATTATGCAAATATCGAGGTAGACGGAAAACTCGAGCAGGTTGATCCGGATGAAGTTGAGGTTGACACAATCATCGTTGTACAGCCTGGTGAAAAGATTCCGATCGATGGTGTGATCGAAGAAGGAAACACCACACTGAATACCAGTGCCCTGACCGGAGAGAGTGTTCCGCGTGACGCCCGGGAGGGAGACGAAGTCATCAGCGGATGTATCAATATGTCCGGTCTGATTAAAGTAAAAACAACGAAAGAGTTTGGAGAGTCCACCGTATCCAAAATTCTGGACCTTGTGGAAAACTCCAGCTCCAAGAAATCAAGATCCGAGAACTTTATTTCCAAATTTGCGAAATACTATACACCGGCCGTCTGCTACGGTGCGCTGGCGCTGGCAATCCTGCCGCCGCTGGCACGGATGCTGTTTTTAAGTGCCGCTCCTGAGTGGAGCATATGGATTTACCGTGCGCTGACCTTCCTGGTTATCAGCTGCCCTTGTGCACTGGTCATCAGTATTCCGCTCAGCTTCTTCGCCGGTATCGGCGGGGCCAGCCATGAAGGTGTCCTGGTGAAAGGTTCCAACTATCTGGAAACACTTTCCCAGACCAAATACGTTGTATTCGATAAAACCGGTACCATGACACAGGGTGTCTTTGAAGTAGCCGGTATTCACCACAATACGATCAGTCAGGAAGATGTTCTGGAATACGCAGCACTTGCTGAGTGTGCTTCGAGCCATCCGATCAGCAAGAGTCTGCAGAGAGCATATGGAAAACTGATCGACCGAAGCCGTGTCACGGACATCGAAGAGATCAGCGGAAACGGTGTAACAGCAAAGGTAGACGGTAAAAATGTCGCTGCCGGAAATGCAAAACTGATGGAGCGCCTTGGCGTTGATTATATCGACTGCCACAGCGTCGGCACCATCGTCCATGTTGCTGTAGACGGCAAGTATGCCGGACATATCCTGATCTGTGATATGATCAAACCGCATGCGAAAGAGGCGATTCAGGCGCTGCAGAAATCCGGTATTAAAAAGACGATTATGCTGACCGGAGACTCCAAGCGGATAGCCGATCAGGTAGCTGCAGATCTTGGAATTGATGAAGTTTACAGCGAACTGCTTCCTGGTGACAAAGTAAGTAAAGTGGAAGAGCTGCTTGCCGCAAAGACAGAAAAAGAAAAACTTGCCTTCGTAGGTGACGGCATCAACGATGCACCGGTACTGTCCCGTGCCGATATCGGTATTGCGATGGGAGCACTTGGTTCCGACGCAGCAATTGAAGCAGCTGATATCGTTCTGATGGACGACGATCCGCTCAAGATTTCCAAAGCAATTCACATTTCCAGAAAATGTATTCACATTGTTTATGAGAATATTTATTTTGCAATTGGTATCAAAGTATTGTTCCTGCTTCTGGGAGCCATCGGTATCGCTAACATGTGGATGGCAATTTTCGCAGATGTCGGAGTTATGATTCTGGCGGTTCTGAATGCAATTCGTGCTCTGTTTGTGAAAAATCTATAGAAAGACGAGGACACAAAATGGCAAAAATCAATCCGGAAGAAGCTGATCTGTGCTGTGACTCCTGTGAGGTTCATGAAAATCTGGTAAAGATTGTCAATGAGACCATGCCGGATGAAACAGAGCTTTACGATCTGGCAGAACTTTTCAAGGTATTTGGTGATTCCACGCGGATCCAGATCCTGTTTGTCCTGTTTGAGGCAGAGGTATGCGTCTGCGACCTGGCAGAAGCACTGCACATGACACAGTCCGCAATTTCCCACCAGCTTCGCATTCTGAAGCAGAATAAGCTGGTAAAGAGCAGACGAGAAGGAAAATCGGTGTTCTACTCTCTTGCAGATGGTCATGTACGGACAATCATCGCACAAGGACAGGAGCATATTGAAGAGGATTAAAAAAAGCATAAGATAGCAGAAACGTCCCGCAGATGAGAAATTTCATTTGCGGGACGTTTCTGCTTTTCACATTCATTCTTTATTTTGTAAACCATACTTCCCGAACATGCTGTTTTAGAAGGTTCCGTGCATTTTGGAAGCTATTTTTTGCTTTGTTTACATAACCGAATTATGTAAAGTATTTCTTGAATTTCATGATTTATACTCCTCGGAGTAATACGGAATGCAGAGATACATACCGTCCGTGATCTGGTTGGAACTCAGGTGATTGATCTCACGGACCTCGGCAATGTAACTGGAAATATCGGAGTATTCTTCTGTACGGTATTCTTTGGCGATGTCCCACAGTGTATCGCCGGAAGAAACGCGGATACTGGTGTAGTATTTGTAGGTTGGAGCTTTCGGCTCACTGTCTGCCTGCGTATTCTGCGGCGTGAAGTGGAAGATTAAAAGAAATGTGACGGCAACCAGAGACAGGAGAGCGGCGGCGGCGCGGATCTGCAGTTTTCTTCTCTGGATTTTTCGTCTTTCTCTCAGTGATTTTCTTTTCTTTGCATTGGTACTCATGTAAAATTCCCCCTTGATTTGTGATAGAAGAGTAGTTGTGCTACGTGAACATTTGTTCTTTCGAATATATGTTCATTATAATAAAAGAACGTATGTTTGTCAATACGAAATACGAACAAATTTTCGAAACTTTTGTTTGCGTTCCGGTGGGATTTATGGTAAAATTTATTTGGTATATTTTAAGCAAATATCGTATAGAAAGAGGGGACTACCCTAATTCATATAAAAAACGAAACGACAGGAGGAACATACGATGGCTGGAGACAAAAATAAACTGACAGAGAAACAGAGACAGATTCTCGAATATTTAAAACAGGAAATTTTGCAGAGAGGATTCCCGCCGTCTGTGCGTGAGATCTGCGAAGCGGTTTCCCTTCGTTCTACATCCTCGGTACATGCACATCTGGAAACACTGGAGCGGAAAGGCTATATCAAACGAGATGCAACAAAACCGAGAGCCATTGAAATCTGCGATGAAGGATTCCATACCGGCCGCCTTGGTGCAATCCAGGGAATTGCATCGGAAGACACCGCATCCCAGAGTGAGGTTGCACAGATTCCGCTGATCGGCAAAGTAGCTGCCGGAGAACCGATTCTTGCGGTAGAGAATATTGAAGGATATTTCCCGATGCCGGTAGACCGTCTGCCAAACGCAGAAACGTTCCTTTTAAAGGTACAGGGCGAAAGCATGGTAAATGCAGGTATTTTAGACGGTGACCTTGTTCTTGTGGAGCAACAGGCAACTGCGGAAAATGGAGAAAAAATTGTCGCTCTGGTCAATGATTCCGCTACAGTAAAAACATTCTACAAGGAAGACGGTTATTTCCGCCTGCAGCCGGAAAACGATGAGATGGATCCGATCCTTGTGAATGATCTGCAGATCGTAGGAAAGGTAATTGGAGTATTAAGATTTTTATCCTGAAAAATAAAAGAAGAAAATAAAAAATGTTGCGAAAAAACGAACAAGAAATCGGCCTGTAAAATTCGGCGGTTTCAGAGGAAAAACCGGTGATTTCTGAAAGTAACTCTTCAACTATTCGAAAAACCTGCGTTTCCCGAATAGTTATATAGAAGAAATACTTCTTTCATTTTCCCAGATTTTCTGTTTAGAAAGGCTCATTTGCAGTTATGAAATCAAAAATTACGTATCACGAACAAACCGATATGGAAAATACACTGAAGCTCCGCGAGGTTCTGAAGACGCTTCCCTCTTTTACTTCCGAATTTTTCCGCGGCATCAGCACAACGACATCGACCAGCACACGAATCAAATATGCATATGACCTTCGGATCTTTTTTCAGTATCTGCAGAAAGAAAATCCGGAACTTGCCAAAATTCCCATGGATCAGATGTCCGTTGATGTGCTTGACCAGGTCACTGCACTTGATCTTGAGGAATACACAGAATATTTAAAGGCTTATATCGGTTCCCAGGAATCTTATACCACCAACGGGGAAAAAGGCCTGAAACGAAAATTGTCGGCACTTCGGACGTTCTATTCCTATTATTTCAAAAAGGAACTGATTGAGACAAATCCTACGCTGCTTATTGATATGCCGAAGCTCCATGAAAAAGAAATTATTCGTCTGGAGCCAAATGAGGTTGCGGAGCTTCTCGATTTTATTGAATCCTGCGGCGACGGGCTGAGCAATCATCAGCGGGCCTACTATGAAAAAACAAAGGAACGTGATTTTGCAATCATTACTCTTCTGCTTGGCACGGGAATCCGTGTGTCGGAATGTGTCGGGTTAGATATTGAGGATGTCGATTTTAAAAACAATGGCATCAAAGTGCTTCGAAAAGGTGGAAATGAAATGTTTGTCTACTTTGGAGATGAAGTTGCCGAGGCACTGAAAAAGTATATCGAAGTCCGCGCAGGTATTACGCCTGTGGCAGGACACGAACACGCACTCTTCTATTCGGCGCAGAGAAAACGGATCAACGTCAAGACGGTGGAAAATCTGGTGAAGAAATATGCGTCCCAGGTGACGACAACGAAGAAAATTACGCCGCATAAACTGCGTAGTACGTACGGTACGACGCTGTATCAGGAAACAGGCGATATTTATCTTGTTGCGGATGTTCTCGGCCATAAGGATGTCAATACGACGAAGAAACATTATGCTGCCATGGACGATGCAAGGCGCCGTCAGGCTGCCACAGCGGTACGGCTGCGGGAGTCCATGCCGGAGCATGAGGAATAAAAACATATCAGAAACCAAAAGAGGAATCAACAGGGATTATATCCCATTCGTTGATTCCTCTTTTTTGTGGAGACGACTTCTCTCCTGCTTTTTTTTAAGTTACTCCGCCTTAATTGCCCAGCGCATTTTCGTTGAACTTGCACGGCTGTTGCGGATGCATTCTTCTTTGGAAGGACGAATGACTTCTTTTGAATATTCGGAATAAATACCGATCTGATACAGTCCCTTCATGGACTTTTTCACAAGCCGGTCTTCGCCGGAATGGAACGTCAGAATTGCCGCTCTGCCGCCCGGAGCAAGAGCATCCGGGAGTTTTTCCATGAACGCTTCCAAAACCTCATATTCGTTGTTTACATCGATCCGCAGTGCCTGGAAGGTGCGGGCGCAGGATTTTTTGATGGCTTCTTTTTTCTCGTTTTTCGGAAGAAAATCCAGTGCTTCAGCGATCAGATCACGCAGTGCAAACGTAGTGTCAATTTTCTTTCCTTTCCGAAGTGCCCGCGTAACAGCCTGGGAAATTTCTTTTGCATACGGTTCATCGGCATTTTCAATGAGCATGCCTTCCAGTTCATCGCGTGCAACCGTGCGCAGACGCTCGGCCGCGGAAATTCCTGCCTCCGGATTCAGGCGAAGATCCAGCGGTCCATCATATTTGTAGGAAAAGCCGCGCTCCGGATTATCAATCTGCATGGAGGAAACACCAAGATCCGCCAGAATGAAGTCAAAGGGGCCGTATTTGGCAGCAACCTGATCAATATTGGCAAAATTCTGATGAAGAATCGTTAAAATCTCAGGGCCGTACCCCTGCGCGGCCAGTCGTTCTTTTGTTTTTGCCATCTCGATCGGATCGACATCCAGCGCACAGAGATGCCCTTTTCCCTGCAGGCATGCAAGCATATGGGAGCTGTGGCCGCCGTATCCGAGTGTTGCATCAAGTCCGTTCTGTCCCGGCTCGATCTTGAGAAAATCGAGGATTTCATCTACGAGAATCGGGATATGCATGCCGGCCGGTGTGCTTCCCTTTTGGATCACATGCTCAATGGTACCCTGATATTTCTCCGGATTCAGTTCTTTGTATTTCTCATTGTAATTCCGCGGATGTGTGCCTTTGTAGCGGACGCGGCGTTTGTGTTCTTTCTGTTCTTCCATAAAATGTTCTCCTTATACTTCAAATATATTTAATCGAACATGTGCGTTCGAATATTTTCCAGATCAATTGGTTCTCCTGTCATCGGCTGCAGAAAGTGCAGTTTCCAGGCATGGAGCGCGGCACGGGTACCGCCGTCGCGGACTCCATAGAGCGGATCTCCGAAAAGTGGATGTCCAATAGATGCCATGTGAAGGCGGATCTGATGCGTGCGGCCGGTGACCGGGCTGCAGCGCACCAGCGTGGCGGCTTTAGCAGTAGAAGGCGATGCGGGAATTT
>OGGQ01001123.1_pt1 | contig 36361 bp, 32 predicted proteins | sample 1571191 | NCBI WGS metagenome assembly OGGQ01 (sample SAMEA2582061, study PRJEB24529) | metagenome | biome: Human gut stool | place: China | collected 2011
TGTTGGACTGGTGGGACAACCGGCGGGAGATCACCGAGGACGGCTTTGACAAGGCGAAGAAGTTCACCGTCCAGCAGCTCACTGGGGAACTGGGCTATAACCTGGACCAGTGCGGCTATCCTCATGAGGAAGAAGAAATTCTGGCCCCCATGGATTTGATTCATCGATATGAAGAGCAGAGGGCTTCTCTGAATGCCGAGATCGACCGGGTGCTGGCTGAGATCACCAACCTGTTGGGAGGGAACGCCGAATGACCCCACAGGAGCTGAAAAATAGTATTTTGCAGTTGGCTATCCAGGGCAAGCTGGTGGAGCAGCGCCCTGAGGAAGGCACGGCGGAGGAACTCTTTGCCCGGATTCAGCTGGAAAAACAGCGGCTGATTGCGGAAAAAAAGATCAAGAAGGAAAAGCCGCTGCCCGAAATCATCGAGGATGAAAAGCCTTTTGATATTCCGGAGAGTTGGATGTGGGTGCGATTTGGCGATATAAGTACATACAACTATAGGAAAGAAAAAGTATCAGCAAACCAGATCACAGAAGATATGTGGTCGTTGGATCTTGAAGATATTGAGAAAGAAAGCGGAAAAATCGTCAATACCTGCAAAGCATCCGAACGAAAGATTTCTGGAGATAAAGTTCGATTCTATAAAGGTCAAATCTTATACAGTAAACTTCGTCCTTACCTGAAAAAGATACTTGTTGCTCCTGATGATGGAATCTGTTCCTCTGAAATGGTTCCCTTTAATCTGTATGGAAATATAGATGCGCAATATGCAGTGTACTTTTTGAAGTCACCCCATGTGGATTTTATCATCAATTCTGTTACTTATGGAGTGAAAATGCCCAGAGTGGGAACAGACACAATGGTTGAATTACCATTCCCACTTCCACCCCTTGCCGAACAAAAGCGGATTGTTGCTAAAATTGAGGAACTGCTGCCCTATATTGACCGCTACGCGCAGGCGTGGAGCAAGCTGGAGCAGTTCAACAGCCGCTTCCCGGAGGATATGAAAAAGTCCCTCCTGCAGTACGCGATTCAGGGCAAGCTGGTGGAACAGCGCCCCGAAGAGGGTACCGCAGAGGAACTCTTTGCCCAGATTCAGCAGGAAAAGCAGCGGCTGATTGCCGAGAAGAAGATTAAGAAGGAAAAGCCGCTGCCGGAAATCACCGAGGACGAAAAGCCCTTTGATATTCCAGAGAGTTGGAAGTGGGTGAGAATGTCAGAAGTAATTGACATCAGAGATGGAACTCATGACACGCCAAATTATTTGCCAACAGGTTACCCTCTTATTACAGGAAAAGATTTTTATAACGGGTACTTCGATTTATCAAAAACACAGTATATTTCCGCAGAGAATTATTTTTTAATATCACAGAGATCAAAAGTGGATCCATATGATATTTTGTTTTCCATGATTGGTGGAAATATTGGGAGTATGATTAGAATAACACCAGAGAATTATTTCGAAATGTCAATTAAAAATGTTGCATTGTTTAAGCAATACATCCACAAAGATATATTGTCAAAGTACCTTTTCTATTATTTAAAAGGACAAATAGGACAAATGAAAGCCACTGCAAAAGGCGGTGCTCAAATGTTTGTATCATTAAAAATGTTGCGAAGTTATCTTTTTCCCCTTCCGCCCCTTGCCGAGCAAAAACGCATTGTTGAAAAACTGGAACAGTTGCTGCCGCTGTGCGAAAGATTGAAATGAGGTGAAAACTTTTGAGAGGGAAAAAATACACTTGCCCGAATCATTGTAATCTTCCGCCCAGGCGTAAAGAACTCAGAGAGTTTGAAGATGGAACTTATGGATTTGGCTATAAAGATTTTAAATTTTGCCCATGCTGTGGAAGTTTAATGCCAGAATCCTTAAATAAATTAAAAAATTTTTTTGATGTTTATGACATACATCCCACACTTGATAAAGCATTAAAACTTTTGTACAAATCTGAATTTGAAGCGGCATCACGGGAAGCATTTGTGACATTGGAAAACTGCCTTAAGAAAAAATCCGGATTAGATTCACACGGATTCGATTTGGCTACAAAAGCGTTATCTTTTGAGGTCGATAAAAAAACAGGCGAAATAAAAAAGGCACCATTGATCGCAATAAATGAACTAAAAACCGAGTCGAACAGGAATGAGCAAGAGGGCATTAGATATATGCTGATGGGCTTCTTTCAAGGTCCAAGAAATCTGTATCAACACAATCACATCGGATCGGGTGTCAGTAATACAATCTCGATAATCATTGAATCTTCGTTCTTCTTAAATCTATTGGATGGACATAGTATTACAAAAAATGGACGATGGATTCCGGTCAAGATTAATTATCAAGAAATTTATAATAAAATGCCAAAATTCATTGACCGTTTCAGATTAATCCGTATGCTCAAAAAGAGGACAAAACATACCCAAAAGAAAAAAGGTGAAAGCATATGTGGGAAAAAGTAGGAGAATTTATTTGTAGCAATTGGCTTAATATTCTACTTGTTGTCGTAGGCGCATCTGCATTCTTTATTTATTGGGCGCAGGAACGTCGAAAGGTTTCGGAAGCAGCGTCTTTGATCGTTATGCAGGTAGAAGATTTGCAGAAACGTGTTAGAGAAATAGGCTCCTATATTACAGAAGGAATTTTGAACGACGGGGCATTCTATGAGTCACAAGTGTTGTTTAAAACTGATTATTGGAATCAATATAAGCACTATTTTATTCGGAAGTTGGATTCCTTTAGTTTCAATACTTTTGATGAATTCTATAATTGTGCTACAGAGATTCTTGAACAGCAGGAACTGATGAAAAATTTGCAGAAGAACTTTTTCTTTTATACGCAGCAAACAATCATGCAAATGGAAGGAACTGCAATCTTACAAGCTTTGAATTCGTGTAGTCAAAGTCCTGTCGATGTTAATGAGGTGGTCGAGGGGTTAGTTGCAATCATTCCAGATGGTATGAATGGTGATCAAAAGCAAGCGGTAGAAAATATGCTAAAACAATTCAGTGCCACAAATCAAAATAGAAATTACGATCAGTTCTGGAGCATTTATAATAAAGAAAAACAAGATATCATTACGGCGGTCAATAGGGGCGCCCTTGATAGATATACCCCCATGCAAATAAGAATCAGCATTGAAAACGCATTGAAAAAATTAAATTCTATTTCTGTCATTGGATGTGAAGGGTACACTAAAATGAAAAAGATTGCAGGAAGAAAAATTTGATTCATAGATACACTTGCTTTTATTTTGACACATTGTTTACGGTTGTGATGATAAAGGCAACGATTCCGCAGCCGCTTGATGGCCTGACTCTTGGTTTCTCCACAGAGGCATTTTGGCAGAAAGCCTCATCAAATTTTGCGGGGGAATAAAACAATAAAAGTTTCCGCTACTTACAGCAGTCCTGTACTCCGCTATACTGAAAACAGAAAAGCAAGGAGGTGCAGCCATGTCAGGCAGGCGAATCTGCGCCGGTTACTACCGGCGGTATGACGGAAAAGTGGTCTATGTGGTCTCACTGGCTACTGACGCCGACACTGGCGAGGCGACGGTCATCTGGACCAATTATCCCCTTGCGGATGTTCCCAAGTATTGCACCTCCAGCAAAAAATCTTTCTGTGCTTTTGTGGAAGTGAACGGTGAACGGAAAGCTAAGTATAAGCGACTGGTCAACATGAAAATCTCGGGGGAAGCCGTGGAGCGGCTGACGGAAGCGGGCTTCCGGGGACCGGTTCGTAAACAACAAAGACCGCAACCGGATGAAGCATACGACTCACGGAAATATCAGCAGGCCGACACCTATTACGCATACGCAAAAGATCTCTGCGAGCACTACAACTTCGATCGGAGCAAATATCTCCTCTGCGTAAAGGAAAAGAGACTCGTCGCCATCACCCGAAGTGACTTCGCCAAGCTGAAAGAGGACATACAGTTTTTGGACAATGCCATGAAAACGGTGCTGGCTACATACCAGGGCTATTTCCAGGAGCGGTTCGTAGAAGGTCTGTCCATCCGCAAGTATGCGAATGCCCATCAACTAAACCGTGGCAGCGTGGACTATCTGCAAAAGAAATTCTTCTCTGCCCTGGCTCGTCTGCTGAAAGAACGGGACGAGGCGGAGGAAACTTGTCGACTGAAGAAACCAGCACAAAACTGAATAACACAACCTCAAACGGAGTGTCTGCGATAAAGTAGGCGCTCCGTTTTTCTGTCAAGGAATATGTCGATCGGATATAAGATTTCCAATAAGAAATAGAGAGACAAATCGGACGTCATCCGAAAGTTATGTCAGCTCTATGTCACATACAAATGTTTACCACTAAAGAAGTAGAGGGGAATGTGAGTGTATAAAAGTTGCGTCTCGCAGGCAGTACCTGTTCAGAAGCCGATAGTCAAAATGAAGCAGGAGGAGAAATATTAGTTAAAATTTTGTGAAGATCCGGAACATGGGGAACCATATACGTGTCCACGCCTTTACTACATACACCGTCAGGCTAGGAAAGAAACTCATATTCCTCAATGAGCTTTCGGGATTTACAAAAGCAGGTAGGAGAGGAGAACATGCTATGACAGTAAAAGAATGGGTCGCTTTCTGGCAAAAAACTATGACGCACCGAGTGTGAGGCATACGACCTGCGAAGCGCATCGCTATGTATTGAAAAATCATATTCTGCCTTGGATAGGGGATTGTCCGCTGGAATCCCTGACGACGCAAAAGATAGAGGAGTTTCTGGAAGAGTATCAACTGCATGGAAACAAGCGGAATGGGAAACCACTATCCCAGCAGACTATGCGGCATATTCAAAATCTACTCTCAAAGGTGCTAAGCCAGGCAGTAAACCGTGGCTTGATTGAAAGAAATCCAGTACAAGGAATCTGTCGCTCGGCTCCAAAGCAAGTAAAGGCTACGATTCTAGCTGACAATGAAATCCGCGACTACTTATCCGCTGCAAAAGATTTTCATAAGCTGACCGAGCGTGTTCTGATGGAGGACCTGTATGACAGAACGCCCCATATTTTAGACCATGCAATCACGATACTGCTGGGGTGAGACAGGAAGCGTTTCGAAAATACCAACCTTCTTTCTGGCGGGAGCCGGAGGTCCTGATGAGGGAACCTCCGGCTCCCACCGTTTCTGTATTTGTACCTCAGTTGCTGGCAGAGGGCGGCCGGTTTAGAAAAACGGCACCCCGTCGGACCAACCGGTGAGGCTGGACCAACGGGGTGCCGTTGTGTGTTGTTGTTTTTGTCCAATCATGCCATCGTGCAAAGTGCCGGGGGAAGGGCAGCGAAGCGCTGCCCGCTGGGTTACTCCGCCTTGCGCTTGCGGATTTCTTCGATCATGGCAGGCAGAACCTTCATCACGTCGCCTACGATGCCCACATCGGCCACATCAAAGATGGGGGCGTCCTCGTCCTTGTTGATGGCCACCACATAGCCGGAACCGGTCATGCCGGACACGTGCTGGGTGGCGCCGGACACGCCGCAGGCGATGTACAGGGCGGGGGAGACAATCTTGCCGGACTGGCCTACCTGGTGGGCACGGGACACCCAGCCCTCCTCGATGGCAGGACGGGTGGCGCCCACCACGCCGCCCAGCAGCTGGGCCAGCTCCTCCACCAGGGCGAAGTTCTCCTGGCTGCCCATACCACGGCCGCCGGTGACGATGACCTTGGCCTCCTCCAGGTTCACGGACTCGGAGATCTCCTTCACCGCTTCCACTACCTTGGTCTTGATGGCGTCGGCGGGCACCTCCACCGCCTCAGCGGTGACAGGGGCGGCTTCGCCGGCCTCAGGCTTGGAGAAGGCGCCGGAGCGGACGGTGGCCACTACAGGCAGGGTGTCCACCACCACGTCGTTGAGCACCGTGCCACCGTAGAGGGGAACGGTCCATACGGGGGTGCCGTTGTCGATCTTCAGCGCGGTGGCGTCCTGCACACTGCCCAGGCCCTTCCGGGCGTCCAGCCGGGCGGTGAGCTCCCGGCCCAGGGGGGTGTTGCCGGCCAGCACCGCGGCGGGCGCATACTTGTTGACCATGGCCTCCAGCGCGCAGACCATGGCGTCGCTGCAGCCGTCGCTGAAGGCAGCACCCTCTACCGAGAGTACGCCGTCACACAGCGGAGCAGCCTTTTCTGCGGCGGCGGCATTGTCCGTGCCCACTGCCAAAGCCAGCACCTTACCGCCGGTGAGACCGGCCAGGGTGCGGGCGGGAGTCAGAGCCTCCAGGCTCACATTTACCACTTTGCCTTCCTTTTGCTCCAGGAAGACCAGAATATCTTTGCAATTGCCCCAATCCATGTCTGTCTCTCCTTTACAGCAGCTTGGCGGCGGCCATCATGTCAACAGCCTTGATGGCGGATTCCGCAGCAGTTTCCTCGTTGATTTTCACACCGGCCTGGCGCTTGGCGGGCTCAAAGACCTTGACCACGTGGGCGGTGGGCTTGCCGGGCTCCACAGAGTCCAGATCGGCGGCGGAGAGCACGGGGATGGCCATCTTCCGGGCGGCCATCTTGCTCTTGATGGTGGGGTAACGGGGGTCATAGGCGGGCTTGTTCACCGTGACCACGCAGGGGAGCGCGGACTCTACCTTGCGGTAGCCCTCCTCAGTCTCCTGCTTGGCGCAGATGCCGGCGTCCGTCTGCTCGATGTCCACCAGGTCCACGATCACGCCGGTGCCCAGGGCCTCAGCCAGCTGGGGCCCCAGCTGGCCGCTGGCCCGGTCGGTGGCCTCGCGGCCGCAGAAAATCAGGTCAAAGGGCTTGCCGGCGTCCGCCTCCAGCTTCCGGATGGCGGCGGCCAGGATCTTGCTGCGGCCCAGGGTGTCCGCGTCCTCAAAAGTGGGGTCGCTGATGACATAGCCCTGGTTGGCGCCCACGGCCAGGCAGGTCTTCACCGCGTCCCGGGCTTTCTCCGGGCCCACGGTGATGGCGGTGATGCTGCCACCCACGGCTTCTTTGAGGCGGGTGGCCATCTCCAGCGCATAGGTATCAAAGGCGTTGACCACGGGGGTGACGCCGTCCAGATTCACTTCCTCGGTGCCGGGCTTCAGGTGGATTTCCACCGAGTCATCGGGCACCTGCTTCAGGCAGACCAGAATCTCCATATCACTCGAGCTCCTTCAATTAGAATTTTCCAATGGTGTTGTTGGCAACCACAATGCGCTGCACCTCGTTGGTGCCCTCAAAGATCTGGAAGATCTTAGCGTCGCGGAGCAGCTTTTCCACCGGGTACTCCCGGCTGTAACCGTAACCGCCGAACATCTGGATGGCCTCGGAGGCCACCTCCATGGCGATATCGGAAGCATAGCACTTAGCGATGGCGGACTCCTTGGAGCAGGGCAGGCCCTGATCCATCAGAGTCAGGGCGTGGGCCACCATCTGACGGGCGGTCTCAATCTTGATGGCCATGTCGGCCACCTTGAACTGGAGGGCCTGGTTCTTCAGAATGGGCTTGCCGAACTGGACACGCTCCTTGCCGTAGGCAATGGCCTCTTCCATGGCCCGCTGGGCGATGCCGGTGGCGATGCAGCCCATCCAGGCACGGGCCTGGTCCAGAGTCTTCATGGCGATGGTGAAGCCCTGCCCCTCAGCGCCCAGCAGATTGGAGGCAGGAATACGGCAGTCGTCCAGCACCACGTCGCAGGTGTTGGAGGTGCGGATACCCATCTTGTCCTCCTCGTGGCCGGTGGAGAGACCGGGGGTGCCGGCCTCGATGAAGAACATGGACATGCCCTTCACGCCGGCGGACTTGTCGGTCATGGCGGTAACGCAGTAGAAGGAGGCCACGCCGCCGTTGGTAATGAAGCACTTGCGGCCGTTGAGGATGTAGCTGTCCCCGTCCTTCACAGCGGTGGTCTTGCCGGCGCTGGCGTCAGAGCCAGCCCCGGGCTCGGTGAGGCAGAAGGCGCCGAAGCCGCCGTCCATGATCAGCTGGCAGGCGCGCTTCTTCTGGGCCTCGTTGCCGGCGATGAGCACCGGCTTCATGCCCAGGCCGCTGGCGGAGATGGTGGTGGCAAAGCCGGCGTCGGCCTTGGCCATCTCCTCAAACAGGGCGGCCACATCCACCCGGCTCAGACCGGGGCCGCCGTACTCCTCGGGGACCTCCAGGGTCTGCAGCTGCATCTCGATGGCCTGGTCGTAGATCTCCTTGGGCCACTCGCCGCTGCGGTCAAACTCCTTGCAGGGCTCCTTGACCTCGTTTTCACAAAAATCCTTCACATCGCCCAGCAGATCCTGGGCAGCCTCTGAAATCAAATAGGACATGAGTTTTTCCTCCGCTCGATTTTCTGTCTTTTCCAGTATGTTTACAGGGTGTAGCAGACCTTGCCGGGATTCAGGATCATGTTGGGGTCAAAGGTGTGCTTGATGCCCTCCATCAGGCGCATGTTCACCGGGCCCACCATCTCGGCCAGATACTCCATCTTGCCCCGGCCGATGCCGTGCTCGCCGGAGATGAGACCGCCCAGCTCAGTGGCCTTGCCGTAGGCCCGCTTCATGAAGGCGGCCACCTGGCGCTTGAACTCCTCCGGGTCCATATCGTTGGAGCAGTTGTAGATGTGCAGGTTGCCGTCGCCGGCGTGGCCGAAGCTCTTGACCTCGAAGTCGTAGTCTTTGGCGATCTCGTTGATGAAGTTCACATAGTGGGCGATCTCGTTGACGGGCACCACCACGTCGCTCTCGTCCAGCAGCTTGGTGTTGGCCTCAATGGCCTCCAGGAAGGTGGAACGGGCGGCCCAGGCGTCCTTCTTCAGCTGGGGAGTGTCGGCTACCAGGATGTCCAGAGCGCCGGCCTCCAGCAGGACCTCGGAGGCCTGCTCGATCATCTCGTCCAGCTGCTCCTCGCTGTCCCCGTCGAAGGTGATGAGCAGGTAGGCGTTCACGTCGCTGCCCTCAAAGGTCTGAGGGAAGGTGCTCTTGCCCAGGTAGGACTCGCTGAGGCGGACGATCTCCCGCTCCATGAACTCCAGGGCCTGGGGGTGGAGGTTGGCCTTCATCATCTTGGGCACGGTGGCGATGCAGTCCTCCAGGTTCTCATAGAGGGCCACCAGGCTGATGACAGCCTTGGGGGCGGGGATCAGCTTCAGGGTCAGCTCGGTGATGATGCCCAGAGTGCCCTCAGAGCCGATCATCAGGTTGAGCAGGGAGTAGCCGGAGCTGGTCTTGGACACGCTGGCGCCCATGTTTACGATCTCGCCGGTGGGCAGTACCACGGTCATGGCCCGCACGTAGTCCCGGGTGGTGCCGTACTTGACCGCCCGCATGCCGCCGGCGTTGGTGGACACGTTGCCGCCCAGGGTGGCGAATTTCTCACCGGGATCGGGGGGATAGAGGAAGCCCTTCTTGGCTGCGTCCTCGGCCAGGTCGTTGAGGAGCACGCCGGCCTGGACCCGGACCACCATGTTATCGGTGTCATAGGAGAGAATCTTGTTCATCTTGGTGATGGACAGCACCACACCGCCGCAGACGGGGACAGCGCCGCCGGTCAGACCGGTGCCGGCGCCGCGGGGAGTGACGGGGACGTGATGCTCGTTGCACAGCTTCATCACTGCGGCCACCTCTTCGGTGGAGACAGCCTCCACCACCACCTCGGGCATGGCCTTGCCGTAGATGGGCATCTCGTCGTGGGAGAAGTCGTCGTTGATGTCCCCGTCCACGCTGACCCGGCCGGGCACCGCAGCCTGCAGCGCCTGGATCAGTTCGGGGGTCACTTTTTCATACTGACTCATAGCGGATTCCTCTTTTCTTTCCTTCTCATTAAGTAATTTATTTCTTTACAATCACCGACACGCCGTCGGGGATTACCGTGATGGGGCTGTCCGCCCGGCCCAGCAGCCGGTCGGCCAGGTCGATGGCCGCCGAAAGATCGGGGGCCCAGTGCATGTGCATGGCCTCCACCATCTCCCGGGGGGCCTGGGTGACCATGATCACCGGGTGCTTTAAGAGAATACGGCAGAGAATCTGAGCTTCCCACTGGTCGGGAATGGTGCGGTCGCTGGGGGTGGCCAGGAAGGAGGCCATGATTTTTTCCTCGTCGGGTTCCTGAGCGAAGGTGTCGTAGAACGACTGGCCGCCGTGTCCGTCGCTGCAGGCGGAGACCATAATGATCACGCCCCCGGGGGCGCAGGTGGCCTCGGCAGCGGTCATTCCCTTCACCGATTGGTAGATGTTCTGGTCCAGGGGATAGCCGCCGTTGGTGGAGATGACAATGGGGGCGGGGACAGCTGAGACACCGGAGAGCTGCTCTACAAAAGCGCAGCCAGCCCGGTGGGCCTCATTGAAGTGGCCGGCGAAAGCGGCAATCACTTCTTTTTTCTCGTCAATGACTACATTGCAGATGAAAGCCAGCTTGGCCTGCTGGGCGGCGTAGATCATATCCCGGTGAATGGGGTTGCCGTCCAGGATGCCGGTGCGGGCAAAGGGGCTGTCAATGAAAGCGGAGCAGTGGTTGGCCAGTACGGTGGTCCGGCTGGCGACTCCGGGGAGCACACTCTTGCGCCCGCCGGAGAAACCGGCAAAGAAGTGGGGCTCAATGAAGCCCTCAGCCACCAGCAGGTCCGCCTGGGCGGCCAGCTTGTTGATGAGCAGCTTGCCGCCGGAGGGCAGGGTGCCCAGAGATACCATGTCCTCATTCTTGCCGCTGAGATGGACGGCAAAGTGCAGGCCGGACCGGAGGAAAAGCTCCTGGCCATATTTGTCCAGCATCTCTTCCCGGGTGGTGGGGCGGTGGAAGCCGGTGGCCACCAGCACGGTGATCTCTGCAGAAGGGGAACCGGCCCGGACCTCATCTACCAACTGGGGCAAAATAACCTTGCTGGGGACCGGGCGGGTGTGATCGCTGCTGATAATGACAACCTGATGCTTGCCTTTGGCCAATTCCCGGAGCGGGGGCGTGCCGATGGGGTTCTCCAGAGCCTGCCGCACCAGCTGAGCCTGGTCGGCCTGAGGCCGATAGCTCTGTGCGCCGGAGCGGAGGACCGCCGCCAGGCGCTGGTCCGGGATCTGAGCCTCAACCCGGCCCCGTCCGTAAGGAAGGGAAATCGTCTGCATAGATGATAACCTCCTGTTTCAGTGGTTGACCTATTCTTTAAATTGGTTCTACCATATAAAATAAAAAACGCGCAACAATACAAGGAATTTTTAGAACATTTATATATTATTCCTGAGACTTCTAGATGTCAAGGCGATAATTGGACAATATTACGAAAAAGTTTGCAATTATCGCCTTTTTTAAAAACACGTTGGTCCTACCAGTTAGAACGAGTTGGTCGCACCTTTACAGTGGCCTTCTCCCTGTGCTATACTATTTACATATACATCATGCCAAGGAGGAAGATTTCCATGGCGGAACAGCCCAAATCCTATGAAAAAGTGCTCACCTATCTGGAGGATTCCTTGCGCAGCGGACAGCTGTCCCTGGGGGATCCCTTGCCTCCGGAGCGGGAGCTGGCCGAGCAGCTGGGCATCAGCCGCAACTCGGTGCGGGAGGCAGTTCGGCTGCTGGAGCATATGGGATTTATCGTCAGCAACCAAGGGGCCGGCAATTTTATCTGCTGCAACATCCAGCGCAATCTGCAGGACTCCTTTGACCTGCTGATGCTCCTGCAGCAGATCGACTACCGGAGGCTGGGGGAGCTGCGGGCGGGCCTGGAGCTGCAGGCCGCCCTGTTGGCCCTGGGGCGCATCACCGACGAGCAGGTCCGGGAGCTGTCCGGAATGGTGGAGGAGATGGCGTCCTGTTCCTCCAAGCGGGCCGCCCAACTGGATAAGCAGCTCCATGATACCATTGCCACCATCTCAGGCAACGAGCTGATTATCCAGATTCACCGGGCCCTCTCCACCACTATCGACCGCTTCATCGCCGATATGCGCCGGCATATCCTGCGCAACTTCCAGACCGGCAACCAGCTGCAGTACGCCCACGAACAGATTGTGGACGCTCTGGCCCGCCGGGATAAGGCCCAGCTGATTCTGGCCATCAACCACCACTTCAATGTGATCAGCGCCAATATGGAACAGAACCTGTGACAAGATGTTTATCATGCAGAAAAAGACACTCTCTGCCCTTTACCGGCGATTCGTTCCGGCGGGAAAGGAAACGCCTTTTTTGTTTCCATAGGGCGTACGGGAGAAAAGGGCAAGAAAAGTAATTGTTTTTATCCCTCATATCCCGTATAATGGAGGAAACAGAGCCTAGAAGTTTTGGTTCTTGTATGGAGTGAGGAAAGCATCATGGCCAGAGTATCCACCAAAGAAAACAAGACCATTTACCAGCTGACCCGGGAGAGTCTGAAACTGACCCGGGAGGACGCCAGTGAGCTGTTGGTGACCATGTTTCCCGAGCGGATTGAGAAGATTGAAAATGAGCGCTCCATGCCCCATACCGTAAAATAGAATCAACCAAAGGGTTCCACACCCGAGTGACACGATTTGTCTGAGAGGAGGACCATATCTTCAATCATCCGAGCCCAAAGATCTTCTTTCCAAACATAGGATCGCTGGAAGAAGGGTACCTCGTCTTTATGCTATCATGTAACTATTATGAAAGTAACATGATAATCGACTGACATACGCTAAAAAGTGAGATATTTTGTCGTTAGGGATGGGTTAGGGATTTGGCGGTTTCAGCGGCTATCCTCGCCCATGCTCCCGCCGCTTTTCTGTCCCTGAAATCGCCGCTGAACCGCAATCGCCCAAGAGACAAAAATAGAACAAAAAACGCAGAAAAACCGCCATTTCAGGCGGTTTTTCTGCGTAAAATGGTCGGAGTGCGGGGACTCGAACCCCGGGCCTCCTGCTCCCAAACGGTTGAACTAAATTTTTTGTGGTTATTTCTAATTGGTTTTAACCCTTTCCGCTACATTTCACTCACTCTTTGACGCTCTTAATTCCACTGTTTCCGAGTGCTCCGGCGCTGTCTGTGGTCAAACATGTGGTCAAAGAGCCCTTCTTGACCAGGCTCGGCATCCGCTGCCGTTGCCTGTCCAGAAGGGCTCTTTTTGCTGTTTAGGTTTTGGGTATTGTAACTCTACCGAGGCCGAGAAGCAAGGTATTTTTTAAGTCAGGCGTATCAATTTTTAACACGCTTATACAAAGAATACGGCCTGAAGGAATCGCCCCAGTTATTCCTCGTCCATCTCCAACTCGATCTCGTCATGGGAGAATGGATTGCGCTCCAAGAGATTCAGCAATTTCCGCTGCGGATCCTTCTCACCCAAGCGACCGCAGGCGTTGAGAATTTCTTCCTGCGGCTGGCCGACATAAGCGCTCTGGAAGAGTTGACACGCCAGCCGGTCGTCATATTTAAGTTCCTCCACCAGCAACGGCAGCATGTCGTTGCTGACCAACAAATCATACATATCCCAGTTCAACAGTTGACTTGCAACCTCCTTATCTTGGAGGTGCTCCTCCGCCGTGTTGAGCAGCAGCTTCACCATCTCAAGAGCGGTCTCCGGTTCACGCTGGCCGGTTTCCACCAGGAGATCCATGGTGTCCATCTCTGCCAGTTCCTCCACGGGCCAGAGGCTGACTGCTTCTGGAAAGGCAGCAATGAGCAGATCCCGGCAGGCCCACTCATTTTCGGAAAAGTCCCACCGGCGCACCATGTCCTCCAACTCAGCCTGGGAAAACCGGCGGGGCGTCTCTTCCTCAGAGGAATCCGTCACCGTGACGGTGACCTGAACGGTGGGCTTGGACGCCCCCATCAGTTTGGCCTTTTCTGAGGAATGGAGCGAGGAAATGCTGCCAAAATCGCCGCAATAGCCGCACTCCCAACGATTGCCCCGGATTATCACAGGACTGCCGCAGTGCGGACATCGAATGGTCGCCATGACTATGCCTCCCTTCTTACTGCCATCGTACCGAGGCACCGTATGTTTGACAAGGCCTATCGGCTTACCATCCAGGCAATGCCGGCGGCGGTGCGCTCCGCCGCGTGGACGTAGTGGTTGCCAGGGTTCAACTGAAACACCGTGTCGATCCCCTTGGCCTGATAGAACGCCTGGATCTCCTCCGTATTCTGCCGGACATTCCGCAGGATCGGGTTCCGGGTCTTGCTCTCTTTGTCTCCCAAGGAGAAGTAGATGCAGTCTGGCTGGCGCTTGGGCTCGTGGGAAAGGATGTACTCCTTCATGCCGGGAAACCAGAGGGAGCCGGACATGCTGCCCACCCGGGAAAACAGGTTCGTCTGGTAGATGGCGTACAAGGCGAACAGCCCGGCCAGGGAATACCCGGCGGTCCCCCGCCAAGAAGGCACACCGGGAATCTTTTTCTCTGCCGTTGGGATGATCTCCTCGACCAGAAACCGCAGATAGTCATCCGCACCACCGGTGCAGGGCTCGGCATTTCTGAAGGCATGTGGACTGTCCCAAGGCACCATGTCGTGGTTCCAGTCTAGATTGCTGACAGCCACCAGCGTAAACGGTGGGCAGCCAACAGTCTGTGTAGCCTCATATACTTGCTGAGCTTCGTCGGAAAAGGTGTTGAGATAAATGATCGGAGACTCTGATTTTGTGCCTGAGAAAACAGATATGCTTTTGCCGTTTATTGTAAAGGTTTGCATTTGGGATCATCCGCTTTCTATTCTAGAAACTGCGATCCGATGAAATTCAGATTTTTTCTTCATTGTACAGAAAAGTCACTATTAGATGCATATTAGATGCAACAGATTCAAATGTGGAAGATACATGAAGTTCTATTGTAAAGAATCTAATAGTTGTGCGAATACATGATTTTCTTGCGTAATTTTATCGGATATGTTATTATTATACAAAACCCTGTCAAGTATTGGAATAGATTTTGGCGGCATGACCGCATAACCAAATGCTCTGCCGTATGGCAGAGCATTTTTATCTGATTGACTTTTAAGCGCAAAGACACCCCTCCGTCCAGGCCAAAGGAGAGCAGAAAAGATTGCGTAGTGAAAAACCTCCTAGTAGAATAAAGATGCGGTCGGACAACTGTAGTAAAAGAAGATATGGGAAGTTTACATTAGAATGCATATTGCATTTGCCAGTAAAGGGACAGTTGCTATATATGGACAGATTATCTTTACGTTTTTGTATCAAAATTATCAAATAACCGGACATTATATGCGCTGCAAAATCTACAGAAAGGTAGTATCAAAATGAATAACCTTAGAGAAAATAAGCCGACTGCGGATATTCTTATGATGTCCATGCGTGCCATGGGGTATTCTTTTGAAAGTGCAGTCGCTGATATAGTTGATAATAGCATAAGCGCCGAAGCCAAAAGAATTTCGATACGATTTGCAATTGACCCTACTAATTTATATGTGGCAATCTGCGATGACGGGTATGGAATGTCATCCGAAGAACTATTTGATGCCATGAAATACGGAAGTGAGCAAAAACGTGCAGGGCGCTCAGAATCGGACCTCGGACGGTTCGGCTTGGGCTTGAAATCAGCTTCCTTGTCCCAATGCAGAAAACTGACAGTGGCGAGCAAAAAGAACGGCCACATTTCTGCATATGTGTGGGATCTGGATGTAGTTGAGCAAAAGAAAGATTGGTATATTATCGAGTGCACCGAGAATCAGATAAAAGAGATAAACGGAATTACTTGGTTAGAAATAAACGAACACGGAACGATTGTTGTGTGGGAAAACTTTGATCTCCTGGAGAAATCTACAGGAAGCGTATATTCTACACTGACCAAGTATCAGGAATCCGTAGATAATTATCTTTCATTGATCTTCCACAGATTTCTTAACCGGCCCAAATCGACTTGCGTTGAAATTTCGATCAATAATCATGAACTTACTGGTTTGGACCCCTTCTTGGAAAACCATAATAAAACGAATGTAAGAAAGTGTGTTCGGGTTCCAATTATGGATAGCACCGGAGTCGAACGGATGGTTGTCGTACAACCTTTCGTCCTCCCGTTCCAAAAAGACCTGACTGATGAAGACAAACGGCTTTCCGGAGGTATAGAGAATTACAGATCCCGACAAGGGTTTTATATCTACAGGAATGAGCGTTTGATCGTGTGGGGCAAATGGTTCGGACGCCATCGGGATGAACTCACAAAATATGCCCGGATTAGAGTCGATATTCCAAATACGCTTGATGATATCTGGGGAATCGATATAAAAAAACAAAGTGCTGAAATTCCGGCATCTATCAGGCAACGCTTGAACCGCGCCGTGGATGATGCGATGGATACTGCAATCAAGGCACAAACGTATCGTGGCCGGATAGAAAAAATAGATGAAAAGGTTGATTACATATGGGACCGGATTAAAGAACGCGATGACCAATTCACATACAAAATCAATCGGGATTCCAGAATTTTTGATTTGATACGGAAACAGGTGGACGACGAAATATGGAGCCGTATTGATATGGTACTTGAGGAAATTGAGGATTCAGTGCCGTATCAACAGATTTATATAGATAAATCCCAGAACAGGATCGATGATTACATTGACGATGAGAGAATAGCTGATATTGAGGCCAAGGCTAGAATGCTGATAAAGATGGCTTTGGATATAGGGGAAAACAGCCGTGAACAAGTTATTGAAAATCTTTTCCTGGCAGAACCATTCAACAAATATCCATCATTGAAGAGTAAACTATTGGAGGGCTGACATGAGCGTAGATATAGAAAAAGTAGCAAAACTCGTTGGCTTTGTAGATAGATTGATCCAGATTAAAGAAGCAGAAAACCAGCTTGATGAGGAAACAATCGATGAGATGATCAGGCAGGCCCTTTTGATCAGCGGCGCCACGTATGACGGGGAAGAACTCGAAGCAGCCAAACGTGATATTACTTGGAAATATCAGATATTTACCACGCCGGGCCAGAGTATTCTTGCGGATTATGATGAAGTGGACTGGTATGAAGACGCCAAAAGCGACATTACCCCTGTATTCTGGACTCGGTACAAAGACTACTTGATTGACAAAAAGCATTTTAGCCCCAGTGTAGTCAGTACGTTAGGTGACGATACTCTCGACCAGAAACTGATGAAATACATCCTGAATCCAAAAGCAACATACCCTACTCCCGCTTTGAAAAGAGGACTGATTATCGGTGATGTGCAGTCCGGTAAAACGTCCACATATATTGGATTTATCTGCAAAGCTGCTGATGCAGGCTACCGTGTGTTTATCCTCCTTACCGGTACAATTGAATCTCTGCGGCGGCAGACCCAAGAGCGTGTTGAAGAAGGCTTTATTGGAATTGATATGTCGGCAAATGCTACTGGCGGAAAACGTGTGGGTGTTGGCGAAGATAACAAGCCTATATTGGCCATGGCTTTGACCTCAAGAACCGGCGATTTTGCGGGAGATTCGAATAAAATTGCAGTAGCGTTATCTGACAAGGATGCCGTTGTTTTTGTGATCAAAAAGCAAAAAGATGTGCTGACAAAATTAAAAGACTGGCTTGTCTCTTTGAATGCAGATCCAATCACAGGGAAAATAGATATTCCGATGCTCATGATCGATGATGAGGCAGACAATGCTTCAATCAATACCAGCAAAAGTAAGGAAGACCCTACGACGATCAATAGGTTGATAAGAGAACTTGCCAGCATTTTCACGAAAGCAAATTATGTCGGTTTTACCGCCACCCCATTTGCAAATGTATTTATTGATCCTGAGACAACGGAAAAGATGGAAACACAGGATTTATTCCCCGAAGATTTTATTGTTGCACTGCCTACGCCAAGCAATTACGTGGGTCCTAACAGGATATTTGCGGAAAACGGAGAATTCCACTCGCAACTAAGATATATTACCGACGCAGGTCGCGAGGAAGAGGATGGATATCCCTTCTATTTCAAGCACAAGAAAGAATGGGAAGATGAATTGCCGGGAAGTCTCACCGACGCGATCTACTCATTTTATCTGGCCAATGCTCTAAGAGATCTCAGAGGAGATACCAAAGAGCACCGGTCTATGCTGATCAATATCTCACGCTTTGTTAGGGTTCAGAAATATATAAAAAGCGAAGTAGACACTATCCACACACGTGCTTATACATCCATAAAATACAACTTAAGCCACGATTTTAACGAGTCCATGAAGGACCCAATCTTGAAAAGGCTGTATGATAACTGGGACAGGGAATACTCCTCACTTGAGTATGACTGGGACGATATTGTTGACGTTCTATTCCGTGCAATGGAACGGATACAAATCAAAGTAGTAAACAGTTCAAGAAGTTCGGAAAAACTGGAATATCCCCAAAATGAATCCCTCCGGGTTATTGCAATAGGTGGGCTTGCACTTTCACGAGGGTTGACGCTGGAAGGACTTGTTATCAGTTATTTTTATCGAAATACATGTACATATGATGTGCTGATGCAGATGGGACGCTGGTTCGGATATCGGAAAAATTATGAAGACCTCTTCAGGATATGGACACACGAATCGTCTGCCAGATGGTATGCAGAAATTTCCGATGCAACAGATCGATTAAAAGCCGACATGGACAGAATGCACGATCTCAAGCGTCGTCCGAAAGATTTCGGTATACGTGTAAGAAATGATTCTGCCGAATTGAACATTACTGCATACAATAAGATGAGGAATGCAGTCAACGAATTTGAGTTCAGTAGTTATTTCGGAGGGATAGTTGAAACTCCTTACTTGATCTTCGATCCGGAAATACAGAAGAAAAACTTCCAGGAAACAAAGAATCTGGTTGCAAGTCTTATAGGAAAAGGATATTCTTTTGATCGGGCAGAAGGCGGACGGGGTCACTATATAATTCAATGTATCCCCAAGATGATCATCGTGGAGTATATCCGGCATCTGAAAATTTCCAGGTATAGTTCAGATTTCAGTACAAGTCAGATAGCTGAATTTCTTGAAAGTACCACTGACAAGAGCATAGACCTGTTTGATATTGCTTTCATGGAAGGAAAGCCGACAGACGATGAAACACTCAACGTAGATCTCAGTGGAAGAAAAATTCCCAAAGTTCACCGGGATCATTGTGTGATCAACTATGAAACCAAACGGTTAGGAATTGGACAGAGAGGAAAACTGGGCGGTCCCGGAGACGGCAGGACTGGTATTGTGGACTTTGCGGGTTCAAGTGCCGGAGACATTCTTGAGGAAGCAAAGCGCCTTTATCGTATCGATTATGAGCGGATCAAAGGTGTCGAGTTTGCGGATAACCGTACCTATCCCTCAAGAACGTGGTTTGCCTATGTTGAAAAGCGCCGCCCGTTATTGCTTGTCTATATGATGGATGTCTTCACAGACAAAGATCAGAAAAGTCGTATGGACGAGTTCAGAGCACAAATGGAAGGCACGCCGGTAGTTGGATTTGCAATGGGGCTGCCAAGAAATGACAGCGCAGCGAAAAATGCAACCAAATACAAGGCAAACAAGGTGTATAATTGGTTTGAGCAGGATGATATTCTGGCAGAAAGCGAGGAAGAGGAATGATAGATATAAAAGCATTGTTTGAGAAATTCAATAATGCAAATTTCTTTTCCCGGGTAGATAATATTCATATCCTCGAGCTTCATGTCGGACTTGATGACAAAGGCCGGAAAGCTATTGAATTCCGAGGAAAATTTACTCCTCGGAAAGTATCGGGCACCTCAGCAATCGAAGTGAATCAGTACACGAAACCGGACTACAACACGATAAGATTTTCTTTGTGTGATGAAGAAGTCAGTGGGTTGTTCTACAAATTTAGCGAGGATCTGGTGGAGCAAACCAGAGAAATCAAGGAGCGATCAGAAGGCTATACCGCCATTGTAAACAGGTATTTCCAGTGGAAGAAGATGTTTGTATCTTCCAAAGGGAACCTGCTGACTGAACCTGAAATAATGGGCCTGATTGGCGAAATCTTATATCTGAAAGGGACACTGGCTGAAAGAATTGGTCTCTATAATGCGCTGAAGAGTTGGAGTGGGCAAGAACTGACACATAAGGACTTTTCGTTTGATGATACATGGGTAGAAGTCAAAACTGTCAGAAGCGGTGGCCAAACTGTAAAGATCTCATCCCTTGAGCAGTTGGACAGCGAATACGATGGCGAACTTGCAGTTTTTTCGTTGGAAAAGATGAGCATGGCCTACAACGGAATAACACTGAACAGGCTCGTCATTCAGACACGAGACATGTTTTCCACATCTGATGAACGCGATCAGTTCATGGCCCGCGTTGCTCTGCAAGGATATGAGTATCACGATTCATATGATGAGTACGTATACGAAATCAGTGGTTATAAACGATATCAGGTTACCGAGGGGTTCCCGCGCCTGACAACCAGGGATGTCGCTCCATCCATAAAGAAAGCATCTTATGAAATTTCGTTAACAGACCTGGCTTTTTTCGAGGTTGGCTGAGAAACCGGAGGAATTAGCATGGATTATCAGGAATACAAAAAAGAATTTCTTACCGAACTCAGAAATGAATCGGCAATCAGTGGCTCTGATACAGAAGATGAATTTGTCGGACGTACTTTGGATATTCTTTCTGAGTTTGATGAAATTGAAGAACCTGTTAGAATCGGTATGGGAGATAAAAAGGGCCGTGGCGGTCGTTTGATGCGTGCTGATGGTTATGCGTTTGACGAGACCGACCACAGCCTTATCCTGCTTATCAGTGACTTTCAGGATTCTTATTCTCCAGAAAATCTGAATATGAGCAGAGTCGATGAATTGTACTGGAGACTTTACTATTTTCTGGATGAGGCATGCAATGGTTCCCTGAACGATTATTTCGATGATTCTGACGATATTCTGAAAATCGGGCGGCTGATAAAGAATCGCATAAATGCATCTGACGATGATGAGGAACGTATTCTTAAAGTTAAATTCTTTATTCTGACTAACAAGGATCTCGGCACAAATCTCCTTGAAGCAAACTTGCTAGAAACAAGTGTCCGGAAAACCAAAGGGCGCGCTAAGAAAACCAAAACCACAAAAACTACAAAGAAAATCAAAAAACAGGACTTTAACGGCAAACCTCTCGAGATAAATCTCTGGCATCTGGAACGGTTTTATGAGATGGAGAGTTCAAACAGTTCGGAGCCGATTGTAATTAATGTTAGCCGTGACTTTCCTGATCTTAACTACACTGGAATACCGTGCATAAAAGGTAATGTCGGTGAAGGGCTTGGCTATGATGCATATATAGCGATTATCCCCGGGAAACTTCTGGCAAGCATTTACATAGAGCATGGTAGTAAAGTGCTGGAAGGAAATGTCCGGGCCTTTTTGGGAACCGGTGGCTCCAAAAGCGTCAATAGCGGTATTCGTAAAACAATAAATACTGACCCAACTAAGTTTTTTACATACAACAACGGTATTGCGGTGACCGCCGCTGATGTTGATGTCGCTTTAGTTGATGGTGAGTTGATGATCACCAGAATTGTAGATATGCAGATAATCAATGGTGGTCAGACAACGGCGGCACTAGCGGAAGCCGTCCTGAAAAAAACAAATGTAGAACTTGAGGGCATTTATGTGCCAATGAAACTGACTGTAATTGAAGACAGAGAAACTGAAAATGAAGATGGGGTTCGCTTTTACGACGAAATGGTTCAGGCAATTGCCAAGTATGCCAACAGCCAGAATAAAGTTACCGCAGCAGATCTTTTCTCGAACGAACCTTTCCATATTTGGATGGAACGAGTATCCAAAAAGCACCTTGCTCCGCCCAGCCAGTATACTATTCCTACCGGATGGTACTATGAACGTTCCAGAAAGCGGTATCAGCAGGAACAACTTAAACTGCGGGGTGATGATACCAAACGATTTCAGGCCAAGTTTCCTAAAAAGCAGATTATCAATAAGGAACAGTTAGCTATGTACTACACTGCTGTTTTTTATTGCAAGCCGCACATTGTCTCTAAGGGGAAAAACTGGGCCATGAAGGAGTTCGGAGCAGCAATCAGTGAAGAATTCAAAGTCCACAAAGAAAGCTTCAACGAATTCTATTTTGAACGTTGTATTTGTGCTGCCATCATCTTCAGAACAATTGACGATTATCTGGAGAAAAACAAAGATAGTGCAAAACATCCGACGGGCTTCTGGTATAAAACCGGCGGATACAAGTTGAATATTGTCCCCTATACAATTGCCAAAATTTTAAGTTCCATTCCCAAAGGGTACACGTTAAATTGGAAAGATATCTGGGATAAACAGAGACTGTCTCCGGCCTTTATACGTGAAATTGAAATTGTAACGCGGGTGACCAATGATTTTATATGCGACAGCCACGGGGTCATTGTAACGGAATACTGCAAACGTCAGTCTACATGGGAAGAGTACAGGGACAAAGTAAAGCATGAACTTTCCAAGGATTTTCTTGCAGAATTAATTCCGGAATCCATGTTGAAGGAGGCGGAGAAAGACGCTAAAAAAGACCAGAAGGAAACCAATGATCTGCAGACAATTATGGATATGATCACAAAAGGCGCCGGGTATTGGAACTCTATGCTGATGAAAGGATCTTCAAGCCTTTCGTACCAGGAAAAAAATGCTATCACGCAAATAATCAATATCGCAACTACAGGCAATATTCCTTCTTCAAGAAGCGGAAAACTGCCTATCAAAATTATGACGGCAGTAAAGCTTGCTCTTGCTGCGGAAGAGAAACTAATTTCGGAAGGAATCTCGGTATAATGCGTAAGACATATAATCTAGTGGAACTATTCAGCGGGATCGGAAGTCAAGCCAAAGCGTTGAAGAATCTTGGTGTGAAAGTGAATATATTGGGAACAAGTGAATGGGATGTCCACGCAATTGCTGCATATGATGTCATTCACAATTCGCCTGAAATTCCCGCTGAAGTGGAAAGTATGAGCAAGGAACAGCTCCTTGGGATTCTCGGAAAATATACTTTCAGTAACTCCGGCAAGGAACCACTGGATTATAGTTCATTCAAGACGTACTCTGCGGAAGCGTTGCGCCGCATATACGTCAGCATACTCCGCAACAAAAATTTTGTTGATATCAGCCGCCTTGATGGTAAATTGCTTCCAGATAATGTTGATATACTGACCTATTCATTTCCGTGTCAGGATCTATCCAATGTTGGTGCTTTTCACGGCTATAATAAAGGCATTGATAAAGACTCAGGAAGTCGTTCAAGTCTGCTGTGGCAAGTAGGCAGAATCCTCACAGAAATGAGATCTGCCGGGAAGCATCTTCCACGTTTCCTTCTGATGGAAAACGTTCCAACCTTGCTTTCAAAAAGACATTTCAAAAATTTTTCGACTTGGCTTTCAGATCTTGAAGATCTAGGCTATGTCAGTCAGTATTATCAGTTAAATGCCAGTTCTTTCGGATTGCCTCAAAACCGTCCTCGCCTTTTGATGATAAGTGTTTATGTCGGCGACTGTATCGATAATTGGCGATTGGTCAATGAGTATTTTTCGGCAAAGAAAGACCCGGAAGACATCATCAAGGATTTTCGGGAATCGGAATATTTTGTACAATATTCTGTCCAGGAACTTTTGAGGACTAATTATCAAAACCACAAGATCTTTGCAGAAGCGGTTGAATGCACGCCGAACGATACTGAATCCAGGAGAAAGATCTGGCAGGATAATCCGCAGATTATTTTACCGGACGGATCTTTTAACCCCACAATTGATGCTATACGAACCATTACTACCAAACAAGACCGGAATCCTAACTCCGGTAATCTGTACTTTGACAGTGGCATAGAAGGTCGCAGCAAATTCAGATATTTAACGCCCCGGGAGTGCTTACTTTTTATGGGGTTTACGGATGAAGACTACAGAAAACTCAAATACAACAACATCGAATTTCATAAAGGCGATGCGCTCTTCGCGAGGGACAAGATAATCAGATTGGCGGGAAACAGTATTCCTGTTAAACTGCTAGAAGGAATCTTTTACCAGATCCTTCAGATCGATGACATGCTCTGTAGCCATCCAAATCGAAATAAATCGGTTGTGATCCTTTTTTCTCCCGAATCCAGTTATTCCGAAATGATTCGCTCATATGTTTTCAAAAGAGGAATTAGAAGTCGCATTACCAATGATGAATATCCGCAAAATGCTACTGTAGTTTATCCGAAGTACAGAACGGCAATTTATGTCGTCGGTTGCGAATATCAGGGAGATTCGATTGAAAGCCTATGCGAACAACAGTACTGGCGGAGACATTCCGAACAGATGTTCAGGAAGGCAAAACAATGCTGTGATGAGGCATTGAACATGGGATGGAATGCTATTTTCGTCAAAAAGAGTGAATTGGCCGAAATTAGAAAAGGCCAAACGCTCACTTGGATAGTTGATTGCCTCAAAGAATCCGAAAAGAACGAGTTGCAAGGCGGGTTGATTTATTGTGGCTGATATCAAAACACAGGAATCCAGGAGTTACAATATGTCCAGAATAGCGGGCAAAGATACAAAACCAGAAGAATTGGTTCGCAGATATTTGTTCTCAAAAGGATTCCGCTATCGAAAAAATGTAAGAAAACTTCCGGGATCTCCCGATTTGGTACTTCCGAAGTATCGGACGGTAATCTTTGTAAATGGTTGTTTCTGGCATGGACATGAAGGGTGTAAATACTTTGTCTGGCCAAAAAGCAACGTCGAGTTTTGGCGGCAGAAGATAGAAACCAATATTTCCAGGGATCAACGGAAGGGAACTCAGTTAAGGGATATGGGATGGAACGTGCTGGTTGTCTGGGAATGTGAACTGCGTCCCCCCAAAAGGCAAGCAACATTGGAAGGACTGGAAAACAGATTGAAACAACTATTGGAGAAAGCGTAACTATGAAAAGCAGAAAAGCGCTGGATATTGTGGCATATTATCTGTCGGAATTTGACGAAAATGCATTTAAGGCATTAGGATTTGATAATAAAACAAAAGGTTTTGACGAAATAGCTTTGCTATTTGCCAAGGGGGGAAATTACCTTCGTCGCCTTCGGGATGAATATGACGTTGTGACTAACAGTTCCCGTAGAGGGCAGTGTAACAGACCTCCTAGGGCCCGGATAATCTCGACAAGCGAATATCTCAGGCAGTTCTCTTTTAAGGAATTGACAGACATGGTTAAAGCGTTGGTCGAAAATGCCAAGAACAGCAATGCAGAAGACTTTTTTAATGACTCTTCCGAAACCCATGGTGAGGTTTCGGAAGAGGAACTGGAAAGAACATTAAATGCAAAAGATCCGGCAGCAACTATATCTGTCCGTGTGGGAAGAAATAAAATCCGGGTTTATAAAACCGCAATAATAAGACAATTAAAACGATTATACAAAGGACAGTACCAGTTATGTGGTGCTGTCCCATTTAAAAATTTCAGAGACATAGATATTTGCGAAGCACATCATATTGATTATTTTGTATCCTCCCATAATAACGATGCGTCAAATATTATTATCGTATGCCCCAATCACCATCGGCTTATCCACAAGTTAAATCCAGTATTTAATCCCACTGAAAGATGCTTTGAGTATCCCGATGGAACAAAGGAAGAAATCAAAATTGACTACATCTGTCAATAAGTGAGTAAGGAGTTCCTTGGCAGTGTGTTACTTACTTATGAGTACAGTTTTTGAGGGGTTATTACAGAAACCCGATATTATGTTTTGACCATCGCTACAAGGAGAATGAACTTTTCAAAAGGACGGCTTGCTTTGCGATGCTATACTATACAGAAGGTTTTTAGCGCTATGCGTCTTGAAGTTGAAGGGTATTCTTTGAGATCGTGGAAGTAAGGTGCTGCTGCTTGTCCGGGAGTTCACAGCGAACCGGATCACCGGAGGCGCAGAAGCCTATACCTTCCTGGGCACAGCCAACTATGTGAAGCATAACGGGAACAAGCCGATGAATATTACCTGGCGGCTGGATCGACCCATTCCGGCTAAATTTTTGAAGAAGGCAAATATATTGGCGGTGGGATAAATGACTGAGGTAGTCGCAGCCTTGATTTGGGATCAGGATAAGTTTATGGTCTGCCAGCGCCCGGCTCATAAAACTAGGGGGCTGCTGTGGGAGTTTGTTGGCGGCAAGGTAGAGACAGGTGAAACAAAAGAACAGGCACTTATCCGGGAATGTCAGGAAGAACTGGCTGTTACCTTGGATGTGGGCGATGTGTTTATGGATGTCATCCATAAATATCCGGATTTAACGGTCCACTTGACGCTGTTTCATGCGATGATCCGGGAGGGTATCCCTCAGAAACTGGAGCACAATGACATCCGCTGGATCACGGTGAATGAAATTGATCAATTTGCGTTCTGCCCGGCGGATGAGGAGATTTTGAGGAGGTTAAAGGATGCCTACTAAGATCTATCACAAACTCGTTCGCGACCGCATTCCAGAGATTATTGAAGCCGCTGGAAAAAAGTGTGTCTGTGAAACACTTTCTGATGAGGATTACATATCCCTCTTGGACCAGAAGCTGAACGAGGAGCTGGCGGAATACCAAGAGAGCAAATCACTGGAAGAACTGGCCGATCTTCTGGAAGCTGTGCAGGCTGTCGTGAAGGCCCGCGGCTGGGCCCTTGAAGAACTGGAGCGGGTACGGGCGGACAAAGCAGCCAAGCGGGGCGGATTTGAGAAAAAGATTTTGCTGAGGGAAGTTGTTGACGAATAGTATGCTGCTCTTTTATAAGAATGTCGATTATTCTGTACTGACAGTCGGACTAACAATACCGATACAGCACCAAGAATCCGTCTTCAGTGAATTGGGGTTTACGCTGGAGCGTGGACAGCGCAAACAAATACAGATTCTAATTGACGGCACTCCGTACCCTGCTCAAATCATAAACATTCGGTTTGATAAAAACAAATATCCAACCCATAGAGATCTGCTGCAAATCCGCTATTCCGCTAAGAGTGCTGTTGCTCAAAAGTTGCAGGAGTTATTTGCATATTCGAAGGAGCAAATTGTATTACAGCGTCAGTACCGGGGAAATGGTAAGTTACCAAATATAGACGAGGTCCACCAAGAGCATATTGCAATTTATTCTACGCACATTGCAGGTACGCTGTTATTTGACTGTATGCAAATTCAAGAATTCCGAGAAGAAAGTAATGCTCTGAAAGAATTGGGAGAATCCGTTGCAGAAGGTATTTTAGATGGCAGGGATGATACTGCAGGCATACTTATCAGAACAAAATCTTGCAAAATCCGCAAGTTGTCCAGAGCTATTGCAGATGACTTAAAAGCAATCTATGGTTATCGATGCCAAATATGCGGCAAATACATCGGTGAACCCTATGGTTCCCACTTAATCCATGCACATCACATTCACTACTTTGTGCACAGCCTTAATAACAACGCCAATAATATTATGATCGTATGCCCCAATCATCACGCAATTATTCATGATGTGAACCCTATATTTGATTTCGCTCAAAAGCAGTTTCACTATCCTAACGGGTATGTTGAAGGCTTAGCCATCAATCTTCATTTATAAACCGAGGTGATCTCTATGCCAGTTTACCGCTCCGCCTCCGGCAGCAGTGCCGAGGATCTGTTCATTGAACTGTTCTCCGACACCTTCGGCGCCGAGAAAGCCGGCTATCTCTACTCCCAGTACCCCTTCTCCGACATCTACCAGAACAGCCGGTTTGCTGACTTTCTGATTGAAAATGGCGGGAGGAAGGTGGCCATCGAGATCGACGACGAGGCTTCCCACAATCCCAAACTGGTCTCCCAGAACAAATTTTACGACGACCTGCTCAAACAGAACAGCATGATCTACCTGGGCTGGGATGTGTACCGCTGGGCAGTGCGGCAGATGCAGCAGCAGCCGGAGACCGTCAAGGACGAGCTGCGGGTTTTCCTGGGCCAGCACCCCAGTTTCAGGGAGATCGAGGACTACCTCCCCACCCAGCGGGGCAAGTCCCTGGACGGCTCCAAACTGGAGCTGAAGGAACACCAGAAGCAGGCTCTGGCGGCGCTGGAGGAGATGCGCTGCAATTTCGAGACCATCGCCCTGCTCTATCACGCCACCGGCACCGGAAAAACCGTGACCGCCGTTATGGACGCCAAGCGGTTCGGCAAGCGGACGCTGTTCCTGGCCCACACGGTGGAACTGGTGGATCAGGCCACCAAGACCTTCCGGGAGCTGTGGCCCAGAGCCACGGTGGGCCGCTATGTGGAGAGCATGAAGCAGGGCAACGCCTTTGTGGTCTGCGGCAGCATCCAGAGCGTGGCGCTAAATCTGGAGCGGTTCAAGCCGGATGACTTCGGCTACATCATCGTGGACGAGGCCCACCACGCCTCCGCAGATACATACCAAAAGGTCCTGTCCTACTTCACGCCGGAATTCACCCTGGGCCTGACGGCTACGCCGGAGCGGGCCGACGACAAGAACATCCTGGACATCTTCAAGAATACCGCCCACAAACTGGACATTCAGACCGCCGTGGAGATCGGCGAGCTAGTGCCGGTACGGTGCATCCGCATCCACACCAATATCGATCTGACCAAGGTGCGGTTCAACAGCGTCCAGTACAACATCCGGGATCTGGAGAGCAAGATCTATGTGCCGGAGCGGAACCAGCTCATCGTGGACACCTGGCTCCAGTACGTGAAGGACAAGCGGACCGTCATCTTCTGTGCCTCCGTCAAGCACGCCCAGGAGATCGCCGGGCGGCTCCACGACGCCGGTGTGGCCGCCGAGGCGGTGTCCGGCGAGGTAAAGGCCAGTGACCGCCGGGAAGTGCTGGCCCGGTTTGAAAAGGGCGAAACCAAGGTGCTGTGCGCCTGCGATCTGCTCAACGAGGGCTGGGACTGCCCGGCTACCGAGGTCCTATTCATGGCGCGGCCCACTATGTCCAAGGTGCTCTATACCCAGCAGTTGGGCCGCGGCATGCGGCTGTCACCCGGCAAGGAGAGCCTGATGGTGTTTGACTTCGTGGACAACGCCAGCCAGTACAATATGCCATACTCCATGCACCGGCTGTTCCGGCTGAAGGAGTACAAGCCCGGCGCGCTGGTGCTGGGCACCAAGGGGCAGAAAGCCGCCGAGCAGGGTCTTTACGACCGGGGTGAGCGCCCGGATGCCCTCATCGACTGGCCGGTGGACGCCCTGGACTACGAACTGGTGGACATCTTCAACTGGCAGGAAGAGGCCGCCGGCATGATCTCCCAGATGGAGTTCGTCCGCCGGGTGGATGTGCAGACCGAGACCATCGAGCGGTATGTCCGGGACGGCCTGCTGGTGCCCGATCTGGTGGTGCCCATGAGCGAACACCGGACCTTCAAATACTTCAAAGAGGAAACCTTGCAGAAATATGCCCAGCAGTACGGCTGGACGCTGATTGACGACTCCAACCGCAAGGACCTGTTTCTGGATATGGTTCGGCAGATGGACATGAGCTACTCTTACAAGCCGGTGCTGCTCAAGGCGGTGCTGCTGTTTGCCGACGACAAGGGCCGGGTGAAACTCAGCGACATCGTCACCTACTTTCGGGAGTTCTATGAAGCCCGCTGGGCGGCTGGGCTGGTGGTGGAGAAAGCCAACAGCATCTACGCCAAGGGCGGCTACACCGATGCCCAGGCCCAGCGGAACATCCTGTCTAACCCCTTCAAGCGGTTTGAGGACATGCAGATGCTCCACCACACCAAAACCCTGGGCGTGATTCAGGTGGACGAGTCCGTCTGGAAGAAACTGACCCGGGAGGAGAAGCAGGAGATCGAGCGGATCTGCGATGAGAAGCTGGAAGAATATTACCGGCGGTTCGGGTAATATCAACAGAGAAAGGAAAAATGGGCGATGAATGTCATCTGTTTCGGTGACTCCAACACCTACGGCTATGACCCACGAGGCTATTTCGGCGGACGCTATGACGCAGATAACCGATGGGTAGATATCCTGGCTGGGAAGACCAGGTGGACAGTCCATAATATGGGACAGAATGGTCGAGAGATCCCTCTTGCTGTTTTTGACTTCCCCACTGATACAGACTTGCTGATCGTTATGTTGGGTACTAACGATCTGCTCCAAGGCAGGAGTCCGGAGCAGGCCGCTGAGAGGTTGGAGCAATTTCTCACTGCTGTCTTGTTAGACCGAAACAAGATCTTGCTGATCGCACCGCCGCCTGTAACCTTGGGAGAGTGGGTGCCCAGCCAACTGCTCATTGATGGATCCAAGGCCTTTGCCCAACTCTGCCAGACGCTGGCGGAGCGGCTGGGCATCCTCTTTGCCGACGCTGCCAAGTGGAACATCTCCCTTGCCTATGATGGCGTACACTTTACCGAGCAAGGGCACAAAGCCTTCGCCACAGGACTTTTGGAGGAACTCAAATGAAACGAATTCTGCCCCTATTTCTATCCGTTCTATTGATATTGACTGGATGCGGCGGGAATGCCTCAGATGACTCCTACCAGCAGATCACTCAGGAAGAAGCCAAAGAGATGATGGATACCCAAGAGGTCATCATCCTGGATGTGCGGGAGCAGGATGAATATGACAGCGGCCATATTCCCGGCGCCGTGCTGCTGCCGGTAGGTACCATTGACGAAACAACCGCCGCCGAGGTAATTCCGGAAAAGGATTCTACGGTGCTGGTTTACTGCCGCAGTGGGAACCGAAGCAAGACCGCATCCTCCACACTGGCAGACCTGGGCTATACCAACATCTATGAATTCGGTGGCATTAATACCTGGCCGTATGAGACGGAAACGTAAGATAAACAGCGCAAAACCTACATCGCCTATACAAAGAATGCGGGACTGGCCGATTGGCCAGTCCCGCCGCTTATTTGGGCAGATAATCCGCTTTTACTCGATACCGGCTAATACCGAAACTATTGCTCCGCTCGATGACCTCCCGGGGAAGTTGGTTCAGATACTTCCGGCCAAAGTTGGTATCGCCGAAGTAACAGTCAAAATTGGTCACAGGGAGTACTACCCAGTCGCTGTCCTCCGGGCGGTTGGCCAGGTAATAAGCCACCAGGGTGGGCAGGATATTGGAAGGCATTTTCTCAGGGCGAATCTGCTCAAGTCTCTCTGTCAGTTCCGACGGCAGTTCAGGTTCTGTGCGGCGCAGAGGGCCCAATTCCAGGGCATCAGCGATCACGTCATCAAAGCGAATCGTCCATGCGCCTTCCGTGGAGGTGGAAAGAGCCTTGGTCTGGTATTGGAGCACCTTGCCGTGCCACACTCGGTCAAACCGCTTGCTTAGCTCGCCGGCAGAGTCCGCATAGTTTTTACGGACCAACTCCGGATGTGTGGTGGCAAACCGCATATCCTGATGGAAGTGGCGGCTGAACCAACCCCAGCCTTTCTCATCCACTATCTTGGGAAACTGTTCGTGGAGTGACGCAAAATCGGTGCGGTGCTGCCAACCTTCTTTCGGCTTCCCGCTTCCCTCCGGAATGCTACACCAGGCGCACAGACCATCGTAAGCAAAACTGATTCGTTCTCTCGGATCGCCTGACAACAGCGTACCATCCGAAGCGTGAAACAAAAAACCACGTGCAATGATGGTCAAAATACGGTTCATACCGCTAAAATCCCGAAGCGCTTCGAAGGTAAACCGCCCCAGCCAGGTGGTGTCCTTTTTGCCGGATGCCCGGTACTCCACCGGCTCCGTATAATCTAAAAATTCCTGCCATTCATTCAGCATGGGACACCTCCAGTACATTGGGCTCCAGCGCATCCAGCAGCAGATCCCACAGCAGGTTCCGCTTGCCCAAGGCCTCCACATAGCGTACAGCCATCTGTGGACGCACGATCTCATTCAGCAGTTCCCTGCACCGGATAGATACCGCCTCCCGGTAGTGCTGGGAGTTTCGCTTGTCAAGATACGCCTCCATCAAGTCGTTAAATACAGCTGAGTCTCCTGGACGGTGCAACTGCCGTTTCTTCTGCTGCTCATTCTCCTGCAGAATATCACAGAGCAAATCGCTCAGAATACGGTATCCGCCGCTGCGGAAATCGGAAAACAGGTCAAACAGTGGTTCAAACTCTGGCAGCCAGGTGAGAAGGAACTGCATTCTCTGCTCTTCTGCCAGAAACTGCCACTTGGTATTATCCAACGCTGCCCAGATTTCCTCCACTTGTTCCGGAGGCAGCCTTCCAAGTTGGGCGTACAGTTCGTCCGTGTCCCAAAACTCCTCCTGCCCTCGGGCAAAGAGAATTCGTTCTATATCGCTCTTTCGTTTCTTTTCCTTGGGTTCGACCCGGCAGGCCCGGATGCGGGACAGGCAGGCTTCATAGTTGCTCAAAAGTGCAGAGACTCGTTTCAAAATCTCCTGGTCGAGAAGATCTTTCCATTCTGGCTCCTGGGCAAAGGTAAAAAGTTCACAGTCCTTTGCCGGTTTTGATTTGATGGCCGGCGTGTGCTTTCCCAACTGCAGAGCCAGGTAGGGAAGTCGCTCCAGATTGGAGTCTACCTTATCCCAGTCGATTTTTTCAAAGAAGGCTTTCATACGCTGCTGGTGGGTAGGCTCATACCAAACCCGACGTGTCTCCTCCGATTCCTCCACCAGTTTTTTATACTGCAGGAAGGGTGTCCGCTCCACCCGCCGCTCCTTCAGGTACTCGTCCAGATCCGGGCGGATTCCGCTCTTGGCGGAGTCGATCTCCAGCCCGGTCAGGATGGCCAGCACCTCCGTCTCCTCCTGGAAACGTCTGCGCTCCTCTGCGTCGGAGTTTTCATTGTAGGCGATGATACTGCGATCCAGGGCGGCGTTGCAGATCTGTCCCACCCGGGAGGAGAAGGTGCCCCGTACCACCTCAAACCGAGCCTCCCAGTCGTCCGCGTTTCGAATCAGGGGCTCTGCTGACGGGATCATCAGCAGCGGGATATTTGCCTCGTTGGAAAGCGCGTCATCCGCAGCGTGGCGAGATGCCTCATAGTTCCGGCGGACACACTCATTCAGAATGGGATCGGCGATGGTCTTGATCATATCCCCGTCATAGTCCGCGCCGCCCAGACGCTCCGCCGCCAGCATGGTGGAATCCACCATAACAAGATCCGTCAGATGGTGAAAGAATGTGTGACGATACTGCCTTTTCTCTTTTTTCGCGTCGTAGAAAGAGAGTTGCAGTTCCTCGTTTCTGGCAATGTGCGGGTTGCGCAGCAGGGTACAGGTTTCTCCATGAGAATATGCCGCGCCAGGCGCATAGAAAGCACTGACGGCAAAGCGGAAACTTTTTGTTATTTCGTAGTATGCCTTGTCTCCTTTTTTCTTGGGCACCGATTCCAGAAGAAAACTAACGAAATCCAATAGGTCCCCAGAGAGAAAGCGGTTGTCACCGGCCACAATCAGCCGTCCCAGAGCATAGTTTTTCAAAATCTGTTCTGACCTGGCGTCCAACTCCTGTTGATAGATGGGCTCGCCGATCATCCGTGGGTTTTTGCGCAGAATTTCTCCCAGCAGGTGATCCCGATTTTTGCGGAAAGGCAGAACACCCCAGCGGTTCATGCGTTTCAGAAAGTACTCCTGCTGGAAGTCCCTATTGGCCCGGAAGTTGTAGTAGGCCACCTCGGTCTGTTTGGTGAGCCAATTCCGACTGTCCTCTTCCGGACTGTGATCCCAGCCGTCGGGAAGATCCCTGGGACGGAATTCATCCTCTCGGATTGAAATGGTATTCAAAAACTGATAGTTCAGCTCGGTGTGCGTTTCTGGTTTCACCTTGCTGACATTGGTGATGTACAAAGCGTGGCGGTAGCGCCGGAAGGCGTCCCAGTAGTCCTCCCAGATCATCCCGCTGTCTTTCAGCCAACCAAAGCCCTTGAACATACTCTTGGTGAGGATGATGTCCACATCCTTGATCTTATGTTCCTGTCCCCAGATATCGGTGATGTTTTTCTGTCCGCAGAGATCCAGAATCCAGTGGAAGTTTACCTGATGCACCATTCCCTTGATATAGGGCAGGCGGATCTGAAAAGAGGTGTGGACAGTGCCGCCGCAAAATGCCCGGTCTACCACATTCGCGTATCGTTTGGAAATGAGGCCCTCCCCGTCAAAGCAGGTGATGGGTACATCCATCCGCCGCTCCACCCGGTGATACTTCCGGGTGCTGTCCTGCGTGCCGTCATCCTCCACGGTGATGACCGGGACATCCCTGGCTGTCACCACCGGATTGTCCACCACAATGACACGGTGGGGCTTATCGATATTGATCCCGTCCAGCCGCACACCGCTGGAGAGCATCAGCCCATTGTAGGCGTAGAGTTTGCTGAGCTGACAGTCGCCGATGGTCATGTCCATCTGGATGCGGCAGCGTACCTGGTGGCACACATCCTCACGGAGAAAAGACAGTTTGCTTTGGCGGCTCATGCTGTTGGATCGCTCGAAGGCGAGATAGCGGCGCATCCCAGAGCCCAGATCCAAACACACACCCTCCGGGCGAAACATATCCCGGGCCTTCTCCTGGCGGATCAACTGCCGTGGCAATGTACTGCTGCGGTCAAAGATTCCGGAGAAGTCCATGTAGAAGATCACATCGGACAGGCCGTTAATGAGCCGGTCATCTGTGGGTTCGAAAAAGTCGTCTCCCTGCAGAACGCACATGATCTGGAAGAACAGCGCGTTGCTGTCCTGCTCGTGAAGGGCGGAAAAGCATTTGCACTTTTCCGTTGCCGTCCGGTCAAGGGCAAAGTTCCACTGTCCGTTTTCCTGCGTGGCGTAACTCATCACCGCTCGGGCGGACAATTCAAAAACACGGTATTTGTTCTGGGGCATCTTCTCACCTCCCGGTTACTTCTATTCTATCACAGATCGACGGCAAAAAACGCTATATAGACACTGCTCCCACAAATTTTGTGGGAGCGTTTTGTTTTGGATGAAGAAGGAGGAAAAGAAGAAATGAAAGTCTCAAACATTCGGTCCTATGCCGACCTGCCGCTGTTTCTCAACGCAAAACTGGTGGCGCAGGTGCTGGGCGTGTCCATCTCCACCGCCTACGAGGTGATGCACGAACCCGGTTTCCCGACCCTGCGTGTGGGCAGCCGCATGGTGGTACCAAAAGAAAAGTTCATGCAGTGGGCGGAGGAACAGTCAGGAGGTGCGAAATGAGAAAGCAGAGTTGGACCAAGAGGGATCCCATCAAAAATTATTTCCCGCTGCCGAACGAGATCTATGATCTGAAATTGTCCCACGGCGCCATTGCTGTCTACAGTTATCTGCTTCGACGGGAGGACCGCAAGACGTATCAGTGTCTGCTTAGTTATCGAGAGATCGGAGAAAGTGTAGGGATGTGCGTGACAACAGTGCGAAAATATGTTGCTGAGTTGGAAGAGCGGTCACTCATCCGCACGGAGCGCACCACTGTCACCAACAAGGATGGCCGCAAGCAAAACGGCCGTCTGCGTTACTACATCTTACCGATTCAGATGTCCATTAATCAGTACTATGAGCGTCAGATGGATATGGCTGACCTGGCATTGGAACAGCAGAAGGCAAAGCAGCGCATGAATGCGCTGGAGAGAAAGGAAGGTGCAAACTATGTTGATGCGGGTTCTTAACAGCCTGATCGAGCATACGCCTGTGCTCGCCGCCCAGCGCACAGTAAAAACAAAGTGGTACATCATCAATCGATACAATGAAAGTCATAATGATACCATGGATGAAAGTGCAGTGATGCTGTTTCTCTGTGATGAACAACGCGGCAATCTCACGGAGGAGCAGCGCGCCTTCGCGAAAGAGAAGAAAGCGGAAGTACACAGCAGTTTTTCTGTCAGCGTATTTGAACTCATTCTGTACCAGGTCATGTACAGCCTTCATCTGGTGTCTGGCCCAGAAGATTTTGCCGCTGTCTTTTCTAAACCAAAAGGCGGTGAGACCAGCCGCCAGATTCCCCCGTGTAACGGCCTGTGAGGCGCTGTGTGCCCTCTTTGGGGACAGGGCAGAGTCCCTGCCCCACCGAGGGCTTTAAGGGCGGATTTGGACCGGATTTTTGGGGGCAGGGGTGCGGACGAAAAAAAGGCAGGCAGAAAGGACCGGCGTCGTTCTGCCGCCGGTCCGCCCACAAATGCCCGCAGTGCGGGCATTTCACGGGTTTTTCTTAGGCGTCGTTCCTGGAATTTTCAAAGGGCCGTGCCCCCTTTTTTGCCCCAAATCCGGCCTGCCCCTTAGTGCCGCAAGGCTTTCATTTGACGCTTTTCGGAAAATAGAGGAGGAATTCGATATGATTGAGAGCGGTAAGAACCGCCATACCGTGTGGCTGACAGACGAGGCCTGGAACATGGTCGGCGGCGAATATAAAGCCGATGGCTGCTCCACGCAGAATGAGTATATCGAAAAAGCAATCCGCTTTTATACCGGATACCGCAAAGTCGATCGCAGCGAACGCTACCTCGCCGACGCAATCTCTGATGTGCTGGAGAAACGATTGGGCGCGCTGGGTGATCGCATTGGAAAACTGCTATTCAAAATGGCGGTGGAGGAGTCCATGATGATGCGCCTGCTGGCGATGGACGAGA
>OGGQ01001127.1_pt1 | contig 36260 bp, 36 predicted proteins | sample 1571191 | NCBI WGS metagenome assembly OGGQ01 (sample SAMEA2582061, study PRJEB24529) | metagenome | biome: Human gut stool | place: China | collected 2011
GGAATCGAACCCCTGTTTCCGCCGTGAGAGGGCGGCGTCTTAACCGCTTGACCAACGAGCCATATCATATATCAGGAAACAACAATAATCTCCTGATAGACACCTGCGCTATGTATGCCGGCAGGGCCATGCAAAAGCGATGCAACTGCTTCTGTCTTAATCGAGGCGACAAGATTCGAACTTGCGGCCTCCGCGTCCCGAACACGGCGCTCTACCAAACTGAGCCACGCCTCGATTTTGTTGTCCTGCATCACTGCTGAACACTTGAATGATTATATCTTATGTTTTTTCAAATGTCAACATATTTTTCAAAAATATTTTCATACTTTTCAAAACTGCCATTTTCAACAAATAATCAGATAAAATCCCAAAGAACTCTGTGTTTTATTGACAATGTTTTTTACTTGGGATACAATAGAACTGTATTTAAAAATTTTACAACAATTTTCTGCGGTTTAAGTTCGGTTCCTGCATTGAGAAAATAGGAAGCACGCTGAAGTGTGCGTAGGTCATCAGCCTTCGGCTGGTGACAGGAGGAGGTTGGCTATGGATTATTTTACTTTGGTAGAACAGAGAAGGTCAATACGGGATTTTAAAGACAGAGATGTTTCTGCAGATCAGCTGGAAGAAATCCGTGAGTATTTTCAGGGATGCAGGCGCCTCGCCCCTGCACTTTCCATGGATATACGTTTCTATGACAGCGCTATCCAGAAAAAGCTGGAGGGTATCGCCGGCTATAAGGGCTTTGTGATCGGAGCTCCTCATTATATCCTGGTCCTATCTGAGGCCGCCGGCCATTATGTGGAAAATGCCGGATACGCCTGCGAAGACCTGCTGTTAAAACTCGCGGACATGGGGCTGGACAGCTGCTGGCTCACATTCAGGGACGCGCAGGCCATGAAGGAAGCGCTGTGCATTGACTCTGAATTAAGTCCGGTCGCTCTGCTGGCCTATGGATATGGGAAGCGTGAAAAGGAGCTTCGTCATCTGGATATTAAAAGCCCTTCCGATGTCAACATCGTGGTCCGCGAAGAACATGTTGCGCCAAAGCTTAGCGTCAATGACATGGTATATTATCAGGAGTGGGGAGAAAATGCCGAGCTGACGGTTTACATAGCGGACAACGGACTGCGCCGTGCCTTTTATGCCGCCTGTCTGTCTCCCACCTATCTAAACCGCCAGCCTTACCGCTTTATCCTGGACGAGGGGACCGTGGTCCTGATTCAAACAAAGGATGCAATGACGGACGAATATAATGCCGGGCTCAATCTGGGAATTGTCATGTTAAACTTTGCTGCCGTACTGTCCCAGAGACGCCCTGACGAACCGAAATGGATATTCGGCGAGCCGCAGAAGCATTATGATATACCGGACGGCTGTCAAATCATTGCTTACTGTCTTGTTTGACCTTTCAAAACGAATAAGGGGGCGGCCGCATGCTGTGATACATCGCAGCGGGCGGCCGCCCCATCTTTATTCTGACATGTGCCTGTCCTGCACTGCATCAGCAAACCATTGTTCTATCTTTTCCCGGCCTGCCTTCACAGATCCCTGCACCATCTGTGCCGCCCCGCCGCCGCGGCCGTTTAAAGCACTGTTACAAGATTTTCCGAGTTCCCGGCAGTCCAGATTACCGCTCCCGATCACATACTGGTACCCCTGCTGTTCATTGCCGGAAAAGACAGCGGCAGTCCCTTCCAGACGTTCCATATAGGCATTCGCCAGAAATCTAATCTCTGCGGGGGTCAGATCTGTCTCTATAGCCAGTACGTTCTTCCTGCCCGCTGTCTCATTCTCAGCCTTGCAAGCATACAGTTCCCTCTGCAGATGGTCCTTTTTCTCCTTAAGAACTTCCATCTCCGCCATGAGGCGCTCCACCGCTTCTGTCACGTAATCCGGCTTTGAAGAAAGACGGACGGACAGCGCGGCGATCTGTCCGCTTCGCTTATCATAGTCCTTAAGCGCTCTGAATCCGCAGAGCATGCTCACTCTGGTTCCGCCCTTGTATCTCTCGCTTCCGGTTATCTTTATGATGCCGATTTCACCTGTACAACTGACATGGGGGGCGCAGCAGGCACACCGGTCGATTCCCGGTATCGTTACGATTCTGACCGGACCGTCAATTTCAATTTTACTGCGGTATTCCATAGATGCCAGTTCATCCGGTTCGGGAAAAGCGGCGGTTATACGAAGATTAGCCGTGACGGTACGGTTCGCCTGCAGTTCGATTTCCCTAAGCTCCTCTGCCGTTATTGCGCCGTTAAAATCCATCGTGATTGCCTCGCTTCCCATATGGAAGCCCACATTGCTGTAACCAAAGCGGCTGTGTACCAGTCCTGAAACAATGTGCTCACCGCTGTGATTCTGCATGCATGAAAATCTCCGGCCCCAGTCCAGGCGGCCGATCACCTGACTGCCCACAGCGACCGGATCTGTCAGCATGTGGCGGATCAACCCATCCTGTTCTTGCACATCGGTCACTCTTATACCGTCTATTGTACCGGTGTCGGCCGGCTGTCCCCCTCCTTCCGGAAAAAATACGGTTCTGTCCAGTATTACCGCAAACCTGTTTTCTGCCTCTTCACACCTAAGGACAACAGCCTCCATGGAGTCTAAGTGGCTGTCCGCGTAATATAATTTTTCTGTCATACCTTACCGTTCCTTATCTAAAAATTGCTGCACCTTATATTATTCCAGAGCTCCGTATACAATCTGACGCATCTTCCTGCGGTTTCTCTGTATGACGGGGCTGTCCGCTGCCTGAATAAAATGAAAGAATACCAGGTCATCCGCCGGATCCATAAAGAAATAATTGCCCATCCAGCCGTCCCAGCCAAATTCTCCGACACTGCAGTTCGAGCCGGCCTGTGCCGGATCTTCCATTGTTCTCATCAGATTGCCGTAGCCATAACCCCAGCAGCTTTCCCAGTTAGCGGTAACACTCTGCTCTTTAGTCAGCTGTCCGGTCCGCATGAATCTGACCGTCCTCGGGCCCAGAATTCTTCTTCCCTCATAGCTGCCGCCGCCCAAAAGCATCAGCGCAAACTTTGTCATATCACACATGGTGGAGACCAGTCCCGCCCCGCCGGACTCAAAGGCAGGCGCAGACAGCCAGTCCCCTACGCACAGATGCAGATCCTCATAATGCACCAGCTTCCCCTGCTGCTGATCGTAGCGGAATGCCTCCGCAAACCGGTCTGTTTTTTCCGGAGGCACATAAAACCCGGTATCCACCATTCCCAGGGGATCAAATATTTCCTGCTTCAGAAAGCTTCCGAAGCTCTGTCCCGCAATCGCTTCGATCACCGCGCCCAGGATATCGGCGGACACGCTGTACATCCAATGGTCTCCCGGCTGAAACGCCATCGGAATATGGCTTAAGCCGACAACGAAATCTCTTGTGGAGGTTTCCTTTCCCTCTCTCATTTCCGCCTTGATCTGTTCAAAATACTCGTGGACACGGTTTCCCGTCCAATTGCCTTCGCTAGCGTCCGGATATGGAATCGGTGAAGTCATATTGAGCAGGTCCCGGACAAGGATCGGCCGGTCGGCGTCCACAAGTCCGTCTATTGTATATACTTTCTGGTCTTCGAAATCCTCCAGATATTCGCTCACAGGCGTAAACAGATCCAGCATTCCGCGCTCATATAAAATCATCGCGGCTGCCGACGTGACGGGCTTGCTCATGGAAAACAACCGTATGATAGTATCTTCCTTCATCGGCGTCCCCTTCTTCGTATCCGCACAGCCGGCACTGTAACGGTACACTTCCCTGCCCTTATATATCACGCTTGCAGCAGCGCCCTTCACTTCGTCCCTCTCCACTTCCTGATCCAGAACATGTCTCAAATAGTCCAGATGATGGATGTTCATACGATAAAGCCTCCCTGATTCAGCACCAGAAGCTGCAGTTCCAGGCTCCTACACCGGAATCCGCAAACACTTCATTGAGCCGTTCTTTTAATTCCTCTATACCGATTCCCTTTTTCAATATCACCTGGAGAAACCCGCCTCCGCCGGCCCCACAGATCATCTTGCCGTCAATCAGATCGTCGATTGCCAGGAATATCTGATCGATACAGGTATTGGTACAACCGCTGTCCAGCTTTTTGGAAAGCTCCCAATGCTCGCTTAGCAGTTTTGCAAAGCCGTCCACATTGCCCTTCTCCAGCTCAAAGCGCATCAGTACCGCGATCCGCTGAATCTCATAGAGCACTTCCAGGGACGTAGGGTTTGCTCCGATATATCTGCCGACCACCTCTCTTAGCAGGTTGCGCGCCAGCCTCCTCTGGCCGGTATAAATGACCGCAAATCGTTCATCCAGTTCTTTAAGAGCTGCCTCGCTGATATTGACAGGTGTGCAGGTTACCTTCTGCTTCAGTCCGGGCTCGGCGGTGACCATCTTGATTCCCCGGGCCAGTCCGCCCACCTGATCCTGCCAGCCGCCTCCGGTCGACATGATCTGCTCCATGCACAGCACCCGGTTATAGAGATCGTTTTCGCTGATCTGCACACCCAAAAATTCATAAATTCCCTTCACACAGGCCCCCGCCAGAATCGAGCTGGTACCCAGACCGCTGCCTCTTGGTATGTTAATCACCTGTGTGGACAGATACAGGCCGCCGCCCAGGCGTCCGGTGATCTCCTCCACGCTGATTGCATCCTTATAGGGAATAACGCCGCAGGCAATCAGAGCCGCTTTGTGCAGCGCGAAGACATCGCTTGGATTGCGGCAGTCCTGAAGCTGGGCAATCTCGGTAAACTCTTTGTAAGAACCGTTGTCCGCGCTGGCCAGCACAATCCTGCTGCCCGGCACTCTGCGCAGCACCACCTCAATGGGAAAACGCCCATCCAGCGTGATCGCCGCATTCAATACCATGCCGCCGTGTTCCATACAGTAGGGAGGGGTATCCGACCAGCCGCCGCCCCAATTTACACGGACAGGCAGCCTTGTAACCACCTCATCCTTTTCAATGCGGTATTCAGGGTTATAAACGGTCCCCCTGACCGCCGCGCCAAGTATAGCATCACAGATGGTTCCAAAGCAGAGATCGGACATTCTGTCCCGATCCACCAATCTGGACAGATAATAATAGATGCGGATTTTTCTGGAAAACTGTTCCAGCTCATCCACAGACAGGCGTTCTGCCTCCTGCAGCAGTTCCGCCTTTGCGCGCTCTGAGATGCCGCTGTGGAACACTTTCACAGCTTCTTTGACAGGCACGCGGCTGTCGATGGCGCACAGCAGGGATTCCACTCTCACCTTATCATCCAGCTTGCTCTGCCAAGGCAGGATCGCCGTCACATCCGCCCGGTTGAAGCTGTCCTTCAGGCTGATCATCTCCGCAGACATTCCGCCTTTAAGCGTCTTTGTTACCGCCTCCTCCATGGTATCGCAGACCGGATACAGAGGAGCTGTCCACAGAGGCTCTGAAAGCTCGCGGCCAAACAGCCGGCATTCTTTCGGATTATCATCTACACCGTACATCCGAACCGCAAATCTTCCATCCGCAAGCTTCAATCCGTGCAGCACCGTGTTATCCTTAACAACAGCATTTTTCAACGTGACGCCGGAGATCACACACCTTTTTCCGATCACCGTTTTCTCGTCAATCCAGCTGTCCTCAATATAGCTGCCGTCTCCGATTGCGGCGTCCTTACAGATATAGCTGTTGCTGGCCGCATACCGCGTACTCATGCTGTTGGTATTGACCCTGCCGGACCAGTCCAGGAATTTATAGGCATCCATTTCCTCTGTCACCAGTGAAAGCAGCTCCCTGGTCGTCCCGAAATGGATAAATGCCGCGGGAGAAAAGCGGATCAGCTTCATGCGGTAAGGATGCAGAATCTCCCATAATCTCGTGCGCGCAGCGGTAAGCTCATCCGAAAACTCCCCTTCCGGAATCTCTTTATAATATTCCTCCAGCGTGGATTCAGAGGCCAGCGGATACAGAAAATCGGCATAAAAAGAAAGTCTGACATGTTCGTTCACAAGGTCTCTAAACTGCTCTGGCGTGCGGATCAGCTCATACAGACCGTTGAGCATGCGGCTGTTTAATATGACCGCGCCGATGTCGATGTTGACATTGTGATGGGCATCCACCGCGCCCATCTGCGTCAGCTTCTCCACCGTCTGCTTATGCAGGAAACGCCCCACATTGCCGTCCGCATCGCCTAAAAATACCCCGTGGTCCTTGCCAGTTTCCACGTCTTCCTTAATAGAAAGCGCTACCGCCCCATCACAATAGCAGTCGATCTGCAGAGGGTTAAACAGAAGGAGCACATCTCCGGAGCATACCAGCATGCCGTCCGTCATGCGCGACGGAACGCTGGACATGCAGATGATGTATTCGTCAAACAGCGTGGAACGCCGCCCGTCCGGCAGCGTGCGCGGCACCGGGCTGAACAGTTTGCCGCAGGCGGAATACTGCGGCACCCGCTTGGAGTCACCTCCGGAATGGATCACCAGTATCTTCCTTCCTGTAAAGTCCGTGGTATTTTCCCTTCCGGCAATATACCTCATCACATTCAGCGTGGCTCCCCCGGAACCCACACGTTTTCCGTCCGGATCGGGCAGCACCGCATAATGCGTTTCCTTCGGCAGTTTTCCGTGCTTTAGCCGATGGCGGATCTGCTGTTCATAAGCCTGCGCCTGCGCCTCATTTGAGGCGGTGAGCACAATATAATCCCAATGAGCATAAGCGTTCTGGCACAGAGATTTCTCGTATTCCGTATAGCAGTCCAGATAGGACTGTCTAAGAAACAGGTTCTTATAAGGTGATGGCATGTTATCCTCCAGTACTTTTCCGGCCGAAAACCGTGGATTTCAGCCGGTTTGCTGAACTAATCTTATCATAATCCCTAAAGTGTTTCAATCCATACTTTATGAGCCGGATACATTACGCATTCCGGTATTTATCCAGGATCTCTATGAGATCTTTTCCATATTTTTCCGTCTTCACCGATCCAAATCCGTTGACACCCAGCAGGCATTCCTTATCCGCTGGCATTTTTGCGATTAAATCCTCCATCTGAAGGTCATTGAATATGTAATATGGCTTTAGGCCTTCTTCTCTGCTTTTTGCAAGGCGGTAGGCCTTCAGTTCCGATATAAGCTTAGCATCCGCCTCTGCGGGCGGCGGCAAAGGATGTTCCGGTTCTGGTTCCGGCTGTAAATCTTTCTGCGAATCCGGCTGCAAAACGGTCTCCTGCATATAAGACATATATCTATCCGTATAATCCCTCTCTTTGGGCTTATGAAGCTCCAAATAGGAATTCGCCCATGCAAACAGCTCCTTGTCCGAACTTTCCATTTCCTTTGACTGGCTGCACTGTTTCCGGATATAATCAATCAGCTGATCGGCACGTATGACCTTGTCCTTCACTTCTTTCCTGGCATAGCGGTCATACAGAACAGTCTTTGGATTGGACAGAACTACAATGCTTTTATAAAAACTTTCAAAACTGCTGTCCAGCATAAGCCTTCCAAGGAAATTCTTTTTTCTGTCCATACGGATCTTTTTCATCAATTCCAGGTGGCGTTGATTCTGTGTGAGCGGAGAGTAAATTCCTTCCTTCTTTTTATGCCCGTTATAATTCACAGTACGTATAAAATCTCCTGAGCTGTTGATTTCTATATCTCCATACAGATTCTTGCATTCGATCACAAAGCAGATCTTTCTCGTAAATACCAGAAAATCAATCTGGGCGTTCAGATCCCCATCCTCCAGGTAGATATCATGAAGTACATACATAGGCATATGGCTGTTTTTCAGCTCATAGATTATGTTGTTTTCACCTGCGATCCCATATTCGAGACATTTTATATCCTGGCTGAGCCTGGCTTGCCCCTCCTTGTTCAGCCTGGGTTCGAGCTGTTTCAACTGCTCCAGCTGTCGGAGCGCATCGCTGTCCTCTTTCAGAAATCCCGGTTCCTTCATCTTGTTAAACAACATGTATAATACCTCCGTTTTTCTCATTGGTATAATTCCAGCTCATACAGTTGGTTTTGTAAAGTTAATGTATCCGAATTCAACGGATATGGCTATTGGAAACAAAGCAGGCAAACTTTCCGATTTCTATTTCGGATCAAAGAGCGAGCTTATCCATGCTTTCTGTCCAGTATTCCCTAAGGCGCCTTCCAAGCTCTGAGTTCTCCTCTGACTCAAGATCAGGATCAGCCTTAAGTATCCGTTCGGCCGCTTCCGCAGTTTCCTTCAGTATGTTGGCATCGGTAAAGATATCACCGATCGCAAATTCCATCATGCCGCTCTGTCTGAGGCCAAAAAAGTCGCCGGGCCCCCGCAGTTTTAAGTCCTCCGAAGCGATGAAAAATCCGTCGTTGGATTTATTTAATATCTCCAGCCGCCTGCCGGTATCCTCTCCACCGTTCCCATTGACAAAGATACAGTAGGACTGGTGAGCGCCTCTGCCCACCCGGCCTCTTAACTGATGCAGCTGTGCCAGGCCGAACCGCTCCGCATTTTCCACCATCATAACGGTGGCATTTGGTACATTGACACCCACCTCCACCACGGTAGTGGAGACCAGAACCTGTATCTCATTGGCGGCAAACCGCTCCATCACTTCATTCTTTTCTTTTGGCCTCATCTTGCCGTGCAGGTATTCCACCCGGATGGCAGGGGGCAGCACCCGGCGGAGCTTTTCCGTATATTCAATCACATTCTCCCCTTCCACCATATCGCTCTCTTCCACCATAGGGCAGATAACATACGCCTGACGGCCGGCCTGAATCTCATTTTCAATAAAGCGGTACGCCCGGTCCCGATAATCTGTTCCCACCACGCAGTTTTTGATCGGCAGCCGGTTGGCGGGAAGCTCATCAATGATCGAGATGTCCAGATCCCCATACAGGATAATCGCCAGGGTGCGCGGGATCGGAGTCGCGCTCATAACCAGGACATGGGGCGTCTTCTCACTTTCAAGCCCCTTTTCCGAGAAGACCTCTCTCTGGCGCACGCCAAAACGGTGCTGCTCGTCCGTGATCACCAGCGCAAGCTTATCATAGACAACCTTTTCCTGAATCAGCGCATGGGTGCCGATGACGATATCCGCCCTATGCTCAGCGATTTCGGTATAGGCCATCTTCTTTTCTTTGGCAGTCATGGATCCTGTGAGCAGCACTGCTTTTCTGTCGATTCCGTATTTCTCCATCATTTCACTGACGGATTCATAATGCTGTCTGGCCAGCACTTCGGTGGGCGCCATCATCGCGGACTGATATCCGTGATCGGCGGCCGTAAGCATAGCCAGTACGGCGATAATTGTCTTGCCGGATCCCACGTCGCCCTGGATCAGCCGGTTCATCAGATACTCTCCGGCCAGATCCTTTCTGATTTCATCCCAGACTTTTTTCTGTGCATTCGTCAGCTGATACGGCAGTTTTTCCAGAAGCTTCGATGCGGAAGAGCACTCCTTCATGACATAACCGTTACGCACCCCATCCTGCTGATCCTTCATCCGGCGTACAGTGAGTATGAAGACCAGGAATTCATCAAACACCAGACGGCGTCTGGCATAGAGCAGATCCTCTTCTGATTTGGGGAAATGGATATTCTGCACCGCAAAATTATACTCGGCCAGCCGGTACTCCCTGCGGACAGGCTCCGGCAGATATTCCTTCTGCATGGGATACATCTCCAGCGCCTGCTTAACCGCTCCCGTCACCAGCTTGTTGGTCAGACCGTTCACCAGCGGATAGATCGGACGCAGGGTATCCATCTGCTCCTCATAATGATCCAGGCGGTAGATAATGGGCTGCTCCATGGCAAGGCCCCTCTGATGCTTCACCGTCTTTCCGCGAAAAACATATCTGCTGCCGGCCTTCAGCGTGCTGCGCATATAGGGCATGTTAAACCAGGTCAGCTGCAGGATACCGGTTTCATCCCGGATCACAGCATTTATGATCTGAAGATTGCGCACCCGCTTTACCGTTGCATCCTTTGTCAGCATGCCGCAGACTGCCTGGATCCTTCCTGCTTCCAGATCTGCAATCGGTACCGGTTCCTGGAATTTATCGTAAGAGCGCGGATAATAATGCAGCAGGTCATCGATTGTTTCGATACCTGCCTTATGAAAAATCTTTTCTGTCTTTTCGCCGATTCCTTTCAGGGTAGTGATGCTCTGATTCATAACTTTTTCTGCCTTTCTGCGATTCATTTCCCATTCATTTTAACAGTTCAGACATCCGATCGGTTCCGGTAAAACAGGAAAAGGGAACATCTCCCTGCAGGCATTCAGCATCCGCAGAGAGCATGTCCCCCAATTATCCGTTTGTATGGCAACGCACTGATGGCTTATTCCACAGACATAATATAATAATAAACCGGCTGGCCTCCCCGATGGAATTCAATGTCACAGTCCGGATAAGCCTCCGCCACCTTCGCATTAAGCGCCTCTGCGGACTCCTGCTTGATATCTTCGCCATAGTAAATACTGATCAGCTCGGAATCCTCATCCACCATGGAATCCAGCATCATAAGCGCGGTCTCCGCCACTTCTTTGCCCACCGCCAGGATGCCTGTATCACCGATTCCCATGATATCTCCGGCCTCAATATCCTTGCCGTCTATGGAAGTGTTGCGCACCGCATAGGTCACCTGTCCGGTCTTTACTCTGGCCATCTCTGCGGTCATCAGTTCCGCGTTTTCTTCCGGAGTTTTATCCGGAGCAAAGTTGATGATTGCGGTGATGCCCTGCGGAACCGTCTTCGAAGGGATCACGATAATCTTTTTATCCTTTTCCAGGTTTTTCGCCTGTTCTGCCGCCAGGATAATATTTTTGTTATTAGGGAAGATGTAAATCACATCCGCATTTACCTGATCAATGGCATTCAGCATATCCTCTGTGCTGGGATTCATTGTCTGCCCGCCTTCTACCAGGTAATCCACATTCAGGCCGTCGAAGATCTCATTGAGCCCATCTCCGACAGAAATGGAGATAAACCCATAGGGCTTTCTCGGCCCCTTATCCTTCTGCTGCTCTTCCAGCGCTTTCTTTTCGGCTTCTTTGAACAGTTTCTCCTGATGCTCTTCTCTCATGTTATCGATCTTGATCCTGGATAAGGAACCGTACGTCAACGCCTTCTGGAGTGCCAACCCCGGGTCGTTGGTATGTACGTGCACCTTGATCAGGTCCTCGTCCGATACCACTACGATGGAATCACCAATGGATTCCAAATATTTCTTGAAAGAATTTTCCTTCGCAAAATCAAACGCTTTTTCAATGTTTACAATAAATTCGGTGCAGTAACCGAATTTAATATCCGCGGTCTCCACTTCTTCCGTGGACACATTGGATACAAAGGCGCTGGTGCCTGTAGTCTCAAAGGAAGAAAGATCGATCTCTTTTCCCAGAAATGCGTCATATGCGCCCTTAAGCGCCTGCATGAGGCCCTGTCCGCCGGAATCCACAACACCTGCCTGTTTTAAAACCGGCAGCATCTCCGGAGTCTGGCTTAACACATAATCCCCGTGCTCCAGAACTGCTTTTAACATCTCTTCCAGATCTTCGGTTTCTTCTGCCAGCTGGGATGCCTTATCCGCCATCCCGCGCGCCACAGTCAGTATAGTGCCCTCCTTTGGCTTCATAACAGCCTTATAGGCGGTCTCCGTCGCCCGCTGAAACGCATTGGCCATAACGCCCGCATTGATCTCATCCGCTGATTTAATCTCCTTGGTAAAACCTCTAAGAAGCTGGGAAAGGATAACCCCGGAATTGCCTCTGGCCCCTCTAAGGGAACCGGAAGAAATGGCTTTTGCCAGGTTTTCCAGAGTGGGCTCCTTTATATTCTGCACTTCTTTGGCTGCTGACATGATGGTCAGAGTCATATTGGTCCCTGTGTCTCCGTCCGGAACCGGAAATACATTCAGCTCATTAATCCATTCTTTTCTTGCCTCTAAACTCTTTGCGCCTGCCAAAAACATCTTCTTCAGCATTTTGGCATCTATTGTGCTTACTGCCACGTGACTGCTCCTCCTAATCTCATCAATCTATTACTCTCACACCTTCAACGAAGATGTTGATTTTCTCCACTTCAATACCGGTAAACTGCTCGACTTTATACTTCACAGTTTCGATCAGGTTATCCGATACCGCGGAAATGCTGACACCGTATACAACGATCACGTGAAAATCTATCGTCAGCCTGTTGTCTTCCACAGACACATTGATGCCATGAGTTAAGCTGTCCCGCTTTAAGAGCCTTACAAGGCCGTCCTTCATGCTGATCGCCGCCATGCCCACGATGCCGAAGCATTCAATCGCAATTGTTCCTGCAAAACGGGCGATTACTTCCGTATCTATCACAATCTCGCCTATCTGGTTGCTGATTCGACACTTCATCTTTTTACCTCCGTTACTATATTCTCTGCTGCTCATTCTTTTTTTGATGTATGAAACCGGCTTTTTATTGAACACAGAAATTCTATCTTACATATTATACCCTCTTTTAATGGAAAAGGAAAGATATTTTTACATTTAATAGTTACCCCTGTTGAACAAAAAACCGCCTGTCGGTATTTACACTGACAGGCGGTCACCTTTGCGTATACGTATTCATACGGGTCATCTGCAGATTAAGCTCTTTCAACTAAGCCGGACTTCAGACAAGAAGTACAAACGTACATCTTCTTAGCAGCTCCGTTCACTTTAACCTTTACAGATTTTACATTTGCTTTCCACATTTTGTTGGATCTTCTATGGGAGTGGCTCACTGCGTTACCAAAATGAGCGCCCTTTTGACAAATAGCACATTTAGCCATGATTGCACCTCCTTAAATCTATTAGGTCAACCATAGCGCTGACCCACAACAAACTATATAATACCAGATGATATCAAAAAAAGCAAGCACAAAATAGCATTTTTCGATGAATTTTTGATACAGTGGTTACTATTCTCGGTTGTCGTAAATCTACCGCGAATGACAGGGCAGAGTATGGGAAGTTTACGGCATCTGTGAATAGTCCTCTTACAGGTCGTTTATCGTTTCTGTGATTTCCATACTGCGTATCCTTTTTGTTGGAGCATACACTGCCAGAATTGCTGCAAACATAACAAATAAAATGATAACTGCCACCAGAGATGCCGGAAAATTCCACACTGCATAAGTGAAATGCTCTGTAATGAGGAAATCGTATAACAGTTTGCTAAAAAGCAATCCAATCCCGCACCCGGCTGCGCATCCCCAGAAAGCATAGGTAAATGCCTCTGCAGCAATCATCTTTGTGATTTGACGCGCATCCATTCCCACCGCACGCATTGCCCCATATTGCTTCATCCTTGCCGACACGCTCATGGAAATGCTGTTGACTATGTTCAGCACCGTAACTAATGTGATAATTGCTAAAAAGCCGTAGACACAGGCAACAAATGCAAGATATGTTCCGCCCGTCCCTTCACCGCGATTATCACTGAAACTATAATCGTTTCCTACTGTATCAGAAATTGCCTGTACATTCTCGTCCGCTGCATCCCGCTCCATCTGTACCATGAGAAGAGTATAGTCGGTCACACCCGTCAAACGGGTAAATGTTTCACCGGAGATTATGAGGGTCATCTTTCCATCCGTCAGACCGTCACTGCTAAATAAATCATATTTCAACAAACCTGCGATTTCAAGTTCTTCATCCCCAACCAGAATTTTATCTCCGGTTTTCCAGGAACAGCTTCGATCCCATGTCGCAAGGGCATAATGGCTGTCCCCGTAAACCTTTGACAAATTGCAGCCCCGTTGCAGCACACCGTCTTTTTCCAGACAGTCCAAATCAAAATCATCAAAAGAAATCATGTCAACTGTTGTGGAAAGCGCTTTGTCACCGTTTAGTCCTGCCGGAATATCAAAGGCACTTCTGCGGCCATAAACCTGTTTCACACCCTCCATGCTGCCGATCGTTTCCGCCAGACTGTTACTGATAGAATTTATACCATCACTGCTTGAAATACTTATATCAGAAACAGCGGCAGATTGAGGCATCAGATAGTTGACAAACTCGATCAGTACAGAAAAACTTAAAAACAGGATGATGCTTAGAGCAAAGGAACCCGTCATCAGGATGAGATTTTTCTTCACGGAAACAGCATGGTGAATCCCCAGCGCAGTCTCGATTTTGGCAAGTCGGATATTCACGGAATGGCGCACCTTATTACCGTTTTCTGAATTTCCTGTAACTGCCGTAATAGGAGAAACCTTTGCAGCCCGTTTGGATGGAGAACCCGCCGCAAATAATACCGTAACAATACCAACGATAATGCCGCTGACAATCCCAATGATGCTGACTCTGAAAAGAGGGATCTCGGAAAATTCTTCACCAACAAGAAACCGCAAAGCTGCGCACAGTCCCCAGGTAGTTATAATTCCAAGTCCCAAGCCAATGGGAACCGCTGTTTTACACCAATTTAAAGCTTCCAGTCTCACAAAACGAATAATTTGCTGCCTGCTCATTCCGATGCAGCGCATCATTCCAAAGAATCTCGTTCTTTGAGCAACAAGGCTGTTCATGCTGCTTGAAATCATCAATACTCCGGCAATTAAAATCAAAAAGAACAATATCCCCGCTGCCAGGATCAGTGACTGCCCCATTTCACTGCTGAACAGTTCTTGAAATGACAGGCTGCCATGTTTCTGAAGCAGCCTTGCCTGCTCCATTCTGGCGCCCATTTCTGCCATACTAAATACAGCCGTAACCATGAACACAGCAAAGATAATGCATAGCAGCGTCATACGGTTCTGCCTTCTGCGAACTCTGGCGGAGATTGGAATAAGGCTTAGATAACTTCTCATTCCCGGCACCTCCCCAGATCAGTCAATACACCGTCCATCACCTGCAATACCCGATCCGCGGACTGCGCAATACTGTTGTTATGTGTTATCATGATGATTGTCTGCTCATACATCTTGGAAGCTTCTTTCAGAAGCGCAATGACCTCTCTGCTGTTTTGAGAGTCCAAATTACCGGTCGGTTCGTCCGCAAGGATCAGAGACGGGCGTGTGATGAGTGCGCGGCCGATGGCGGCTCTCTGTTGCTGGCCCCCGGATAACTGGCTTGGCAGATGATCCCTGCGCCCCTTCAGATTCAACACCTCAAGCAGTTCTTCCAGATATTTTTTATTTGGTTTCTGGTAGTCCAGCAGCATAGGAAAAATTATATTCTGCTCAACCGTCAACTCCGGAATCAGATTAAATCCCTGAAAAATAAAACCGATATTCCGGCGGCGGAAAACTGTCAGCGCCTTGTCTTTCATCGAAAAAATATCCTTGCCGTCAATTTGCACCGTGCCGGATGTAGGTGTATCAAGCGCTCCCAGCATATTTAAAAGTGTACTTTTACCGGATCCGGATTCACCCACGATCGCTACATATTCCCCTTTGGGAACGGAAAAGCTGACATCCTTCAGCGCTTTTACAGCGGTTTCTCCGCTGCCATAAGTCTTACTTATATGATTGACTTCTAACAAATTCATAGGTAAACACCTCTTTCAAAATATTTCGGATCAGCATACCGTTGTGTCTTTCGCATGCCTCACCGTACTTGAAAGGATAACACGAAAAGCCTACGGCCTTCTTACAGATAATCTACAATTTTGTAGGAATCAGAAAGTTCAGGACAAACGTTGTGCCCATTCCCAGTTCACTGTGTACTTCTATTGTCCCTTTATGTGCCTCAACTATCATTTTTGTGAGAGGAAGTCCAAGGCCTGCTCCCTGCTTGTCTTTGGAAAAACGGCTGCGGTAAAACCGCTTAAAGATATGATGCAGATCCTCCTGATGGATCCCGCTTCCGTTGTCCTTAATGACAATCTGAATCATAGATACAGACTGTTTCCACTCAATTCGGATGAAATCCCCGCTTCCTGTATGGTCAAAGGCATTTTTTATAATATTTTCTACCGCTTCTATCATCCAGTCACGGTCACAAAATAATAAAATTTGTTCTTTCCCTGACAGGATCAGCTTCTTTTCTTCCTGCTTCGCGCGGTATGCAAAATGCAGCTCCACCTCTCCCATCATATCCGCAACATTCTCAAAAGCTTTTTCAAACACGATGGACCCGGCATCCAGCTTCGTGATCTTTAATAGATTCTGCACCAGCATTTCAATCCGGTCAAGCTCCTTCTCTGAGAGCAGTACAAACTCCTGAAGCTCCGGCAGTTCTGCCGTTTCTTCCTTTAGGAGACCATTATAAATATTCAACGCTGCGAGGGGTGTTTTCAATTGGTGGGAAATATCCGATATTGTATTTTTCAGAAAGAGTTTTGATCTTCTCTCATTTTCTGCACTCGCATTCAAAATGGACGCCAGAGAATTCACTTCATGGAACAATCTGTATATTTCTCCTTCTTCATCGCATGCAATCCGAGTCTCACGGCTGCCGGCAATATAGTTTGTAATCTGCTCCACGGCATTTTCCATAATTTCATTCTGTTTTATGAAATATCCATAGCAGACAGCCAATATAACAATCCCTATAACCAGAGAAGAGAGCAATATAAAAAGCACCGCATTTTCCGGTTTCAGAATCAGGAAAGCCACAGACAGCGAGGGCAGGGCCAGTATACAGATTAAAATTTTATTAAATAAGGCTTTGATTTTTCGATCTGCAAATATTCTCATTTGACACCTGAACAATCTGTATTCCATTTATAGCCCATACGCCGGACCGTTATAATACGGGTTGGATTTCCAGGATCTTCCTCAATCTTTTTCCGCAGTCTGCGTATATACACGGAAAGAGAATTATTATCAATATAGTTTTCATCACAATCCCACAGCCTGTTTAAAATCTGCTCCTGCGAAAGTGTCCGGTCGGGATTTTCCATAAACAGGCACAGCAGCTTATATTCACTTGCTGTAAGTTCAATCGGCTGACTGTTTTTATAGACTTCGCTTTTCAAAAGATGAACTGTAATTCCGTTGGAATTTAATTCTGCATCTGCTTCGCTGAAATTATCACTCCTCCGAAGCAGGGCATTGATCCGCGACATGAAAATTGCCAGTTTGAATGGCTTCGTGATATAGTCATCGCCACCCATATCAAGCCCCATGATTACATCCGTTTCCTCATCAGCTGCAGTCAGAAACATTATAGGCACTTTTGATGTCCGGCGTATTTTTCCGCACAGATCAAATCCGGAGCCATCCGGCAATGACACATCCAGAACCACCAGATTGTATTTTCCTTCCGCCCATACCTGCTCCGCCTCACTGTAAGTGCGGGCAACATCCAGCTCATATCCCTGCTTTTTAATGGCAAAGGACAATCCGTTGATTAAGCTTAGATCATCCTCAACTAAAAATATCCGCTTCATTCGTCATTACCCTCCTCGTATTATGGAATCTTACACAATTTTATCATCGACAGCACAAAAGAGTCGATAGACAAACCGTTTTCCAAAGCCTGCTATCAACTCTTATTTTAGCCGCCACCCCAGATTATCACCTGTCTGCAAATAATCAGTATCCGTATTGACTCATAGAATCTATCCAGTCCCCGAATTCCTTCTTAATACCGTCTTTCATTTCATGAAGTTCACTTATAATACCGTCTTTCATTTCTTCATACTCTCTAACAATATCATCCGTCCAATTCATACCGCATCCTGCAAGGCTTGTCATCAAGCCCATCAGGAGTAACAAGATAGAAATCCGTTTGCGCAACATAGCAGTTCCTCCTCCAATCGGTTAATAGGCCACATACTTCTAAGGGTAAGTATGCCATCTATACCTTACTGCAATATTACTGTAAGGCTACAGTTTTGTAGGATTTCCAAAACTATCAAAGGCTGGCACCTATCATAAAAATAATAGTGTGCCAGCCTTAATTAACCTTAACGGAGACAATGGAATGGGGGAAATCACTACATTCCAACTATTTTTCTTACGGTGTTTGCCGTTCTGATTGTCAGTTTGCCACTGATATTCGCACTCGCGGTCTTTGGCCACCAGTTGGTCTTTTGATAATCCTTCCTGCTGAAAGACCAGAATACCGCTTTCTTATAATCTTTAATCTTTTCTAAGCCCTCCCTTGGTTCCCCAATCTCGTCCCACACCTCGGCTAAGGTAGCCGGGGGCAGAATAAAAATCAGATTATCATAGATTTCCTTATCGTTGTCTCCCCACCAGTCCGGCGCGTGCTGCAAAATATCTTCGAGATCCTCTTTTGATATGACGAAAACCGGAATATCCAGACCAAACTGTTCTTTTATCCCTGCTTCAATCCGGCTTGTAAGGTTCCCTATACTGTCTTTTGCACTTAAAAAAACCACATTGCCGCTGTTTAAATATGTCTTAACTGCTCCGAACCCAAGCTCTTCAAAAGTTTTCTTTAGTTCAGCCATTGGGACCTTATTTTTACCGCTTATGTTGATGCCGCGCAATAGCGCAATATAACTTCCCATATTTATTGATTTCTCCATACAAACCCTCACTTTTTCTTTCGCAGTTTCAAGTCAATATTGTTCTTTGCCGCCGCTGTCTGCAGCAATCCTGCTGCTAAAGCGCTTCTTTCTTTGAGCGTGAGCGTTTCCAAATCGGCTCTGCATTCCATTTGCCTAAGTACCTCCTGCAGCTCCTGCAGTTCCATCAGGTTGACTGCCACACAGAACAGCGTCTTTCTCCTCCCGTCATTGTAGTTGGCGAGGAGGACTTCCAGGATGTGTGCCTTTTCTGCCTGCTCTGCGTTGTAGGCTTCCATTCCGATCTGCTGGGCCTTTTTCATATCCGACCTTCGGTTTCGGTGGGTTATAAAAGAATCAAAGTCGTCAATATGTTCATATTTTAAACATGGGTATACACCGCACTGAAAACAGTATTCTACTCCATCATGCTCCATACTGCATCTTGCGATTCTACAGGTCTGATTCCCTTCACCACCACCGCATCCGGGGCAATGTTTACTTAAAAACATGGGGCAAAGCCCACAGTTCAAACCACAGAGGGCGAATAATTGATTTTGTCGGATAAATCCTTTCATGATACCTCCTGAATAAACGTTTGAACTTCCACCTCGATCTCTATATTCTTTTATCTGACTTCATTATAATAGATTTAAGAGATACCGTCTATCAGAAAATAGGAGGATCTGCTACTCCTGCTCCAGCAGTCCGGTGTACAGCTGATAGTAAATCCCCTTTTTCGCAAGCAGGCTTTCATGATCGCCGCGCTCTATAATCCGGCCATGATCCATCACCATGATCACATTGGAGTTTTTAATTGTGGAGAGTCGGTGAGCGATCACAAATACCGTCCGGCCCTCCATCAGGCGGTCCATGCCTTCCTGTACGATTTTCTCCGTGCGCGTATCTATGCTGGAGGTAGCTTCGTCCAGGATCAGCACCGGAGGATCCGCTACCGCCGCACGGGCAATGGCCAAAAGCTGGCGCTGACCGGAAGAGAGATTTGCACCGTCGCCGGTCAGGACGGTCTGATACCCTTTCGGCAGATGCGTGATGAAGGAATGGGCATTGGCCAGTCTGGCTGCCGCAATCACCTCTTCTTCTGTGGCTTCGAGCTTGCCATATCTTATGTTCTCCATCACGGTTCCGGTAAACAGATGGGTATCCTGCAGCACAATTCCCAGAGACCTTCTTAAATCCGCCTTTTTGATCTTGTTGATGTTGATGCCGTCATAGCGGATTTTTCCGTCCTGAATATCGTAAAAACGGTTTATCAGGTTGGTAATCGTTGTTTTCCCGGCGCCGGTCGCTCCCACAAACGCGATCTTCTCACCGGGCTTCGCATACAGCTCGATGTCATGCAGCACGATCTTCTCGTCGCTGTAGCCGAAATCCACATGATCGAACACCACATCGCCCTTCAGCTGTTCATAGGTTGTCGTATTGTCTTCCCTGTGGTAATGTTTCCACGCCCATATGCCGGTGCGTTCCTTCATTTCAACCAGCCGGCCGGCCTCCACCCTCGCATTGGTGAGTTCCACATATCCGCCGTCCACCTCAGGCGCCTCATCCATCAGCTGAAATACTCTTTCCGCTCCGGCTAAAGCCATGATGATGGAATTGAGCTGCTGTGATATCTGTGATATCGGCTGGCTGAAGCTGCGGTTAAACTGAAGAAACGAGGCAAGCCCTCCAAGCGTAAGCCCTCCTATGCCGGTGATTGCCAGCACAGATCCGGCGATCGCTGTGACTACGTAATTGATATTGGAGAGATTGCCCATGACGGGCATCAGTATATTGGCATATTTATTGGCGTTATCCGCGCTTTCAAACAGTTCGTCATTGAGCTTTCCGAATTTTTCTCTGCTCTCATCTTCGTAGCAGAATACCTTCACCACCTTCTGCCCTTCCATCATCTCTTCGATATATGCATTCACTTTGCCCAGCCGCACCTGCTGCGCTATAAAATGAGAACCGCTTTTGGAAGCCACATTCCTGGATACCATCACCATGACGGCCACCATAAGTATGGTGACACCTGTTAAAGGTGCGCTTAAGGTGAGCATCGAAACAAACACGCTGACCACAGTGATCACACAGGACACAAGCTGTGGCATGCTCTGGCTGATCATCTGCCTGAGCGTATCCGTATCGTTGGTATAAATGCTCATGATATCGCCATGGGGGTGTGTATCAAAATATCGGATCGGCAGGGTTTCCATATGGGAAAACAGGTCATTTCTGATATTGCGCATTGTTCCCTGAGTGACATTGACCATGATCCGGTTGTACGCCCACACGGACAGCACGCCCGCAGCATAAATGAAAGCCATCTTCACAAGCACCCGAAACAGCGGACCGAAATCCGGATTGCTGCTCCCGATAAAAGGAAGAATATAGTCATCGATCAGGTTTTTCATAAACAGTGTTCCTGCCACACTTGCCATTGTGCTCACGATGATGAGAAAAAGTACGGATAAGCACTGCAGCTTATAATAACGCAGCACATAGGAAAACAGCCTTTTTAAGATTGTCCCTGCACCTTTTTTCTTATTCACGGACTACACCCCCTTCCTCTGTACTCTGGCTTTTAGTCGTCTGTGATTCATACACATCCCGATAGATGGGACTGGACTTTAGAAGTTCTTCATGAGTTCCTATGTTCTCGACCCGTCCTTCATTTAAGACGATGATCTTATCCGCATCCTGTACGGAGGAAATACGCTGTGCGATGATAATCTTTGTGGTATCCGGTATTTCTTCCCTGAAGGCCTTTCGAATCAGGGCATCGGTCCTTGTATCCACCGCGCTGGTGGAATCGTCCAGGATCAGTATCCTGGGTTTTTTCAGAAGCGCGCGGGCGATACACAGCCTCTGTTTCTGGCCGCCGGATACATTTGTGCCGCCCTGTTCAATATAGGTTTTGTAACCTTCGGGAAGAGCGCGTATAAATTCATCTGCCTGGGCCAATCTGCAGGCTCTCTCCAATTCTTCCCTGGTGGCATTCTTTTTGCCCCATCTTAAGTTTTCCTCGATCGTGCCGGAAAAGAGCACGTTTTTCTGGAGCACCATGGCTACCTCATCACGCAGCGTCTCCAGATCATATTCCCGCACATCCACGCCGCCCACGCGGACGCTGCCTTCCTTCACATCATACAGCCTGGGAATCAGCTGCACCAATGTGGATTTCGCGCTGCCCGTACCCCCGATGATGCCCACTGTTTCTCCGGAACGGATGGTGAGGCAGATGTCTTCGAGCACATTATTCTCACCGTCCGCCTTATATTTGAAGTTCACATGATCAAATTCAACAGCGCCGTCCTTTACTTCGCGCACGGCGCAGGCCGGGTTTAGTATATCCGGCTGTTCATCTATGACTTCGGCTATACGTTCTGCGGATGCCTTCGCCATGGTGATCATGACAAAGATCATGGAAATCATCATCAGACTCATCAATATGTTCATCACATAGGTGAATAGCGACATCAGCTGTCCCGTGGTCAGGCTGTCGGATACGATCATCTGCGCTCCCAGCCAGGAAATCAATAGAATGCAGGCATACATCGCAAACTGCATTAACGGCGTATTAAACACAAGCAGCCTCTCTGCCTTTATAAACATACTATAGATATTTCCGCTGGCCTTTTTAAACTTATTCACCTCATAATCTTCTCTCACATAGGCCTTTACCACACGGATGGCTCCTACATTTTCCTGTACGCTGGAATTTAAGTCATCGTATTTCTGAAACACCTTCATAAACAGGGGATGCACATGGGAAGTGATCAGGAAAAGGGCGATGCCCAGAAATAAGATGGCTCCCCAGAATATGCCGGACAGGCTTAAACTGATCCTGGAAGCCATAAACATCGCACAGATCAGCATGAAGGGAGCCCGTATGCAGAGCCTTAAGATCATCTGATAGGCGTTCTGCACATTGGTGACATCCGTAGTCAGCCTGGTCACCAGTCCGGCCGTGGAAAATTTATCGATATTGCTGAAGGAATAGTTCTGAATATTGTCAAACATGGCCTTTCTTAGATTTCTCGAAAAACCTGTCGAAGCCCTGGCCGCATATTTTCCGGCCAGCACCCCGAAGATCAGCGACAGCATGGCTGCCGCCAGCATACAGAGCCCTATCAGGCAGACATTTTGGATGCTGCCCTGATTTACGCCGGAATCAATGATGGATGCCATCAGGTACGGAATAATGATTTCCATGATCACTTCCAGAATCACGAACACAGGGGTTATGAGGGACGGTTTCTTAAATTCCCTGACCTGTGCAAGCAGTGTTTGTAGCATATGGTTTTCCTCTCTTTCATTTTCATATTATTTTTCTAACGGAACAGGCTTCACAGCCGCCGTTATGTTAGCATGCTAATCATCAAAAGAACAAAACTGGATGAGCCTCGGCACTCTTTCACGGTGTGCCGTCAGCCGTCAGTCTGTAATGTTATTCAGCATCCTGCTTAACAGCCTCCACAGCTCTTCTTTTTCTTCATCGCTGATGCCGTCAAACATAACCAGGTTCAATTCATCGATATTTTTAATCACCATCTGGTGATGCTCCATAGCCTTGGCGGTGAGCACGATCCTTTTATACCTGCTGTCTGTGCTGCCAGGCAGCATGCGGATGAACTGCTTCTCCTCCAGCCTTTTTAATATGCCGGATACCGTGGGTTTCTGCATATGAAAGGCTCTCTCCAGATCCACCGGATTCACTTCCGAATCCTGATGATGATGCAGGTAGGCGAGCACATCACACTGTGCGGATGTGAGCTGGATATCCGTGATCCGATGATTCAGCAGCTTATCAAAGTTATTGCTGATCATTTTAATCAACCGGCCTAGCTGATGATTCTCTACCATATCGTGTCTCCCTCCCGCCGCCGGCCGTCAGGCCGAAGGCAAAGCGCATCTTAACACAGATGTCATTAATTAGCATACTAACTATTTTAACATCAATTATATCCTCTGTCAATTCTAAAACAAATAAGAATGCAGCGAAGAATCCCGCTTATGGGGGTTTTCGCCTGCGGCGGGTCGCTTTATAAATCAAAAAAAGGAACATGCAGACGGTGTCCCGCTCTGTCATGCCCCTTTCAATATACACGAACCCGTCCCCCTAGAACGTGTTTTAAAATTCATTTCCACAATGTGTGACACACATCTTACGGAACACAATTTTCAAACACGCTCTAGCAGCTGCAGAACAGATTGTATCCCGCTATAATCAGGCCGGCCGCAATGCATACCAGCAAAAAGCTTTTAGGAAAGATCAGCACAAGCGCCATGCCCACACCGACCCAGAACAGAATAAGGCCAATCAACCGTCTCATACCAACCTCCCGCATGACAGATGACACTGTATCACCAGATTGCTTATTATATCCTATGCGGATTCATGCCAGAAATGTGCGCAATTTCAGACGGTTTTATGTTTTTTAATCACAAGTGGGCCCTTTACTCCTCCTGACCGGACTCATCCACAGCCTTCTTCACTTCATCGTCGGAAATGTCCACGTTTTCTTTAGAGGTGAATTTATTGATGATATCCGGAACCATGTCAAGAATCTTGGTTATGCTGTCCTGATTTTTAACATTGACAAGTTTGGTGCAGCCGTTCTGAATCACCAGGATCGCGCTGGGAGAAATCTTGCCGGTGAGACCGCCGCCCGCGCTGTTCTTTCCTTCCTTCATGCCTGCACCCGCACCGCAGCCGAATGTCACATCCACTAACGGAAGAATGATCGTATTATCCAGATGGATCGCATCCCCCACCACCGTCTTTGTGGTAATAAAATTGTCCATTCCCTTAAACAGTGTCTCTACTGTGGAATTAAAGTTGTTTTCTGCCATGAATTTTCCTCCTTATACTGTCACCCGCCTAGGCGGATGACCTGCGCACACTTTTAGTGTGCTTCCTGTTGTCTAAAGCCCTTATAGACTTTTCTTAGGTTCCTATTCAACAAAAGCTTTACTCCTATTATCAGCAGAGAAAAGGCTCTTATTCTTCCTTTGATGTATATATTTCCTTCCAGCACCGCTTGCTCAAAATCGGCATAAAGATCCACATGTTCACAATACCAGCCGTAGAACATCGAGACCGCTGCTAAGACCTGACCGGTCATCGCCGGATCTTCAAAACCGAAGCGCAGCGTCAGCTGGAATTTTTTAGGTTTTAAATGCCGAAACAGGCCACCGCACTGAAGTTTTATAAAAGCAAGCGCCTTTTTTGCCGGTTCTTCATTGAGGAATTGCCAGAACCAAGCTGCTTTATCTTTAGCTGCTACCAGTTTATCACAAATACTGTTAACCGTAAATTTAAAGTTTTGTATCGCATTTTTTATTCTTTGAAAAACGTTTTTGAATTTCGCAAAAAAGCTTATATGCACAGAAGGAGACGGGGAACCGATTTTTACCGCATCATCTTCACATGTCTTCCCGTCAGGGACTGTCTTTAACTCCCCTGCGTTTTTATCATCGGCGGTTTCTTTTACAGCAGTTTCTTTAATGGCAGATTCATTTATGGCAGTTTCTTTAACAGCAGTTTCATTTACAGTTTTATTCTCGGCCTGCGCATCAACAGACTCATTTGAGACAGCATCCGATGAAACCGGCTTTTCTTCTGTTTCACTTACTGCTTTTCCTGCTTTCTTCCTGGCACGGGTCCGTTTCTTTTTAGAAGACCGGCGCTTTCCAAGCCGGATACCGAAGACACGGATCACCGTCCCGCTTTTATCTCCGTCATAAGTCAGCCGGACCGACAGCGCTCTCATAAGCCAGGAAATCCGAAGGCTGCCCTCCGGTCTGCCAAGCCAGGACGCCTTCCCCTCATAGCGTACAGGTACAACTAATACCGTACTGACAACGAGCAGGATCAGGCAAAGCAAAATCAGAAGCAGGATGCCGATGACTTTCAGCACTCCCAGTAAAATAGCAAGCAACGCACCACATCCTTCCTCATGTCTCGAATACGCTCATCGTCAGCTGCCGATGACCCATGTGCATTTCAGCGCTCTTCTTCTACTTTAAGATACTTTCGCACATCCGTACTGCCGGTATGGCTAAGCGTCTCCTCTACAATGACTGCCGCCACCTCCATGGCCTCTTCCTTGTCAGCGGCAAGCCCTACAATCGACAGGCGTTCTGTCTGAAAATGCTCCTGCCTTAAGACAAAAGCCGGGTAAAGATCCAGAAGATTTGCAGGATTGGATGCCAGCGCGATCACATAGGCGCGCGCGGCAAATTTCCCCCGCTTCAGAGCCCTGATCACGCGCGGCGCTCTCTTCTTTACATTTTCACCTATATACAGATTTTCATACCATGTCATATTATTCACATTTATTTCCTCTGTTAAACCCTGCTTCACAGCCACTACCCGGGAGTATACTGTCAGGCCTCATTCATCATCTGATTCAGTATCTCCATACAGGCGGCGCGCTCCGCCGAATCACGGCAGCCGTCCAGGCTGTCCCTGATATACTGCTCAATTTCATCGGCCGACTGGAAAAACACCGGAAATGAGGACAGGGCATAGGCCATAACCGCTCGCATAACCGGCTTTTCAAGGCTGGAAAACAGGCTGTCAAACTGTCTCGTCAGCCTCACAAAGCATTCCTCCAGACGGTCGGAATCCACATGGCCGGCATGAAAAGACTCATTTCCATCCTCTGAAAACTCCACAAACAGGCTGGTGGACAGAAGTTTTTGAATCCGGTACAGTGACTCATAAATCTTATCCAGCATCAGACCTGAAAGGAGATCCTGAAAGCTGCTCCTGATCTCATCCAGCATGTATTCCGCATGGTCATAACGTTCCATGAGGTTTTCCTGCCGTCCTTCCAGCTCATAGTAGAGCTCCGTAATTTCATCCGGCAGGCTTTTATAAACACCTTCTGTCCGCTCTTTTACTATCCCGCTCAATATATTGCGGCACAGATCCCTTTCCTCCACATCGGTCATCGCATAGGGGGTGGAAAGGATGATCGCATACAGCTGATTGATCACCTCTGCCGCCAGCATATAGATGCTGATCAGATCGGTGACGGTGCTCACACCTCTGTTGAGTATGCCCTGCAGTCTTACAAAAGTCTGCTGATCCAGCTCTTTGTAAGATGCCTTTTCAAGCTGATCCAGAATCCCGTTTAATGCCTCAAAACCCTCTCCGAACCCTTCCGGCACAGACAGCATGCATTTGCTTTCCAGCATATACAAAAAGTCATCCAGGCTGTCCGAATCCGCGCCGTTGTACAGAGACAGCGCATCCTGAAGATAGTTGTAAAATCTGGCCTTCGTCATCCTAAGCGGAAGCTGGCCGACCATCTCCTGAATCTGCAGGTTAACCAGCTGTCTGTCCGAATCCCCAAGCACATGGGTAAGCAGCCTTCTGGAGAAAAGCTCTGTATTCACTTCCTGCTGCGCATCTTCTTTAAAGCGGTATTCCATCCTGTTTAATACATATTCGTAGATCTGCAGGCGATCCGCATAGGCGGTCAGCTTTTTCACATCACTGATCATACTTTTACGCAGCGTATCCGCGTGTTCCACCGCCTGCTCGAACTGCTGTCCTGAAAATTCTCCCAGAACATCCTGGCTTAGACACTGCCATATGCCTTCCAGCATAGCGTTAAGCTCCGGGCAGTCTTCCCCGATATCCATATTCATTTCAAACAGCGTGCCCGCGTTCATGGCGGCTTTGATATAAGCAAGCCGGTTGGATAAGGACATCATGTAATTGCCGTAAAACGCCAGGTTGCTGTCCACATCCTTTTTATGTTCCAGTTCTTTTATCGTTTTGTTGATATCTGCCATGTTGATTTATCCCTTCTGTGTTCTATTTATAATTTTCCAGAATACAGCGGCGCAGAAGATCCAGTCCCTTTGTTACAGCCTGTTCCCGCACCTTGGCGCGATTGCCTTTAAAACGGAATTTCTCAACCTTAACCGTATTGTTGATATAACAGCCGATGTATACCGTACCCACCGGTTTTTCTTCCGTGCCTCCGTCAGGACCTGCGATCCCGGTAACGGCGATGCATGCGTCGCTGTCGGAAGCGAATACTCCGCCTTTGGCCATCTCTTTGGCTGTTTCCTCGCTCACAGCCCCATATTTCTTCAGCGTCGGTTTGCTCACATCCAGATATTTTCTCTTTGCTTTATTGGAATAGGTTACAAAGCCTTCCTTAAAGACATCGGAAGCCCCGGGCACGTTGATCAGTCTGCCCGAAAGAAGCCCTCCGGTACAGGACTCTGCAGTGGCTACGGTCAGGTCATATTTTTTAAGCAGGCGGACCACCACATCCTCCAGAGTATCCTCGGCTTTCGTGGTGTAGATATTCATGCCAAAACGCTTTTTCAGCTCTTTCACCACAGGTTTCATGAGCTTTACGGCTTCTTCCTCATCCTTCGCTTTTGCAGTAATCCTAAGGTGTACCTCGCCGGTCTTGGCGTAGGGCGCGATGGTAGGATTGGTCTGTGCGTCCACCATATCTTTGATCATCGTCTCCACCTGGCTTTCGCCAATCCCGCAGATCTTGACCATCTGCGAATAGATCGTTTCCGGCTGCAGGCTGTTTAAATACGGCGCGACCTGCTCTTCAAACAGCGGATACAGCTCGTTTGGCGGTCCGGGAAGCAGAACTGCTATTTTACCGTTTTTCTCCATGATCAGGCCGGGCGCCGTCCCGTTGCCGTTATCCAGCACCTTCGCCCCCTCCGGGACCATGGCCTGCTTCCAGTTATTATCCGGAATCACCTTATAGACGCTGTTGTTTAAGTACGTTTCAATGCGGCGGCGCGTATGCGCATCCTCCGAAAGAGGCAGATCCATCACTTTCGCACAGACTTCCTTTGTCAGATCGTCTTCGGTAGGCCCAAGTCCCCCGGTCAGGATTACCACATCACTGCGGCCGAATGCGGTGGTCACCGCATCCGTCAGCCGCTGTTCGTTGTCCCCTACAACGGTCTGATAATAAACGGAAAGTCCCAGAAGCGCACATTTCTCCGACAGGTACTGCGCGTTTGTATTCACAATATTTCCAAGCAGAATCTCTGTTCCTACGGATATCAGCTCTACCACCATTATCTGTTCCCCTCTTTCAGCACATCAATATTTTTTCTCATGTAATCGATCAGCGATATCACAGTCAGAGCCAGCGCCAGCCATATGAGCACCTGTTCCAGGATTTCAAAAGGTCTGTACGGTATATCTGCAATTAAAAGCAGTGTCATCGCCATCTGTGACACAGTCTTGAACTTACCCCAGTAGCTCGCGGCGATCACAACGCCATTGTCCGAAGCGACAAGCCGAAATCCGCTGATAATGAATTCACGGCTGATGATGACAATCACCATCCATGCGGGAAGCACGCCCATCTCCACAAAGCAGATCAGCGCCGAACACACCAATAGCTTATCCGCCAATGGGTCCATAAACTTGCCGAAATTAGTTACCAGATGGTATTTTCTCGCGATCTTGCCGTCCAGAAGATCAGTCAGGCTGGCCGCAGCGAAAATGGCAAGCGCAATATAATTGCTGTATTCACCGCCCAGATCGGTCAACAGAAACAGAACGAAAAACGGGATCAGGATGACTCTTAAAATTGTAAGTTTATTCGGTGTATTCATCGCACAATTCTCCTATCAAATCATATTCCAGTGCTCCTGTAACTCTGACTCTGGCAAAATCGCCGGTCATCAGCGGTTCTGCTGTCTGAACGAACAGATATCCGTCCACATTGGGCGCGTCCATATAGGTACGGCTCACATATGCATTCTCATCCGCGACTTTCCCCTCAATCATCACATCCAGTATTCTGCCGACCATGGATGCCGATTTCTCAATTGATATCTCCTGCTGCAGCTCCATGATCTCATCTCTGCGCTGCTCCTTCACCTCTTCCTCTATCTGGTGCTCCATGCGGGCCGCCGGAGTATCTTCTTCCATGGAGTAGGTAAATACGCCGAGGCGTTCGAATTCCATTTGGTCCACAAACCTCATATTTTCCTCATGGTCTTGCTGTGTCTCGCCGGGAAATCCGGTTATCAGTGTTGTGCGCAGCGCGATATCCGGTATTTCTCTCCTAAGCTTCTCAATCAGCTCTCTTAACTGGGCCTGGCTGGTCCTGCGGCCCATCGCTTTTAAAATCGGATCGCTGCCGTGCTGTATCGGGATATCCAGATAATGACAGACCTTCGGTTCCTCTTTGATAGCCCGAATCAATTCATCCGTAATCTCCTCCGGATAGCAGTATTGCAGACGTATCCAGCATATGCCGGGAATCCCGGCCAATTTTCTAAGAAGCATGGGCAGACGCTTCTCCCCATACAAGTCCGTTCCGTAGAGTGTGGTCTCCTGAGCTACCAGGATCAGTTCCTTCACGCCCTGTTCTGCCAGGCTGGCCGCATCCTCCAGCAATAACTCCATAGGCACGCTCCGGTAGCTCCCCCGCACGCTGGGAATGACGCAGTAAGTGCAGTGTTTGTCGCAGCCTTCCGCGATCTTTAAGAAAGCATAATGTCCGCCCGTGGTCACAACTCTGCGGCTGTGTACCTCCGGCGATTTGTTGCAGTCCTTGAGATCGCAGATTTTTTGGCCGGAGAGGGCTCCGTTTACTGCGGCAACGATATCGTCATAGGAAGTGGTGCCAAGAATCCCGTCCAGTTCCGGTATCTCTTCAAGCACTTCTTCCCTGTAGCGCTGTACCAGACAGCCGGCTGCCAGCAGCACCCGGCACTTGCCGTTTTCTTTTAACTGGGCCATCTCAAGTATGGTATTGATGCTCTCCTCCTTGGCGTCGCCGATGAAACAGCAGGTGTTGATCACAATCACCTCCGCTTCCGTTTCATCGTCTGTGAATTCAAACCCGCCTTCTTTCAGCAGACCAAGCATCACTTCGGTGTCCACGAGATTTTTATCACAACCCAATGAGACAAACATTAATTTCATAAAGTATCCTCCAAATATTACCCTTTTGCCTACTGGAAAACAGGGACAGGCCCCAGCAGGCGCCAGACTGGCGCAAGGGATCTGTCCCAACCTTTACTGAATATCAATTTCGTCTTCTGAAATGTCGTCCTCGCTGACAATCTTAACCTTGGACTGATAGAGTTCATCAATCGCCACGGACAGCGGTTTACGTCCCTCGCTCTCCACCAGAGCCTCTTCTCCGCCGATGATCTGTCTCGCCCGCTTGGCTGTCGCGATCACGATGGAATAACGGCTGTTAACCACAGGCTCCTCGCCTTCCTCTACTTCTTTATTTACCACATTAATCAAATCTGTGTATGACGGATGTAACATTACAGTTCTCCCTTCTGCTCTTTTAATTCTGCCCGGATCTGCTCGATTAAGGGCAGGTAATTGGATGTTTTTCTATGCTGAGCCTGGATCGTTTCGTGCATCTCACGCACGCATTTGTCCAGGTCGTCATTGACCAGTACATAATCATAGGCTTCCACACCCTCCGCCTCTTTTTCCGCCCGCTTTAATCTGGCCTCGATCACGGAAAGCTCCTCGGTGCCTCTGCCAATCAGCCGCTCTTTCAGGGTGGCAGCGCTTGGAGGCAGCACAAACAGCAGCAGCGTGTCAGGATATTTTTCCTTTACCTTTAACGCGCCCTGGATCTCAATCTCCAGAATCACATCTTTACCCATACGGCGCTGTTCCATTACAAAATCTGTGGGGGTCCCATAATAATTATCCACATATTTTGCGTATTCAATCAATTCGCCCTCTGCAATTTTCTTTTCGAACTCTTCCACAGTCACAAAGAAATACTCTCTTCCATGGACCTCGCCCTCGCGGGGCTTTCTGGTCGTCGCGGAAACCGACAGCGCGTAATTATCATAAGTTTTCATCAACTGCTTCATGATCGTGCCTTTTCCAGCTCCTGAAAAGCCGGAAACCACCACCAGTATCCCTTCTTTATACATCGCTTTCATCCTCGCTGCTCTGGCACCTGCCGGCAATGGTCTCCGGCAGGAGCGCCGATAATATCAGGTAACCGCTGTCCGTGACGATGACGCCCTGAGTTTTTCTTCCCTGCGTCGCGTCCACCGCGGTGCCCTCATCCTTGGCGTTTTGCACCATACGTTTGATCGGTGCGGAATCCGGGCTGACAATGGATACGATTTTATCCACATTCACCACGTTTCCATATCCTACATTTATCAGTCTGCCCATAATCCTCTCCAAATCATTACTCAATATTCTGGATCTGTTCTCTGACTTTCTCTATCTCCGTCTTTAATTCAATGGCCTTGGAGGATATCTCCAGGTCATTGGCCTTGGACAGAATGGTGTTAGCCTCCCGGTTCATCTCCTGAGCGATGAAATCCAGCTTGCGGCCGATGCCGCCCCCTGCCGTCAGCGCGTCCTTCATGCTTACAATGTGGCTGCGCAGCCTTACGGTCTCCTCATCCACACAGATTTTATCCGCATAGAGGATCACTTCTGATGCGATCCGGCTTTCCTCAATGCTGCTGTCACCCAGCAGCTCTTTGACCTTATCCTCCAGCCTCATCCTGTATTCCGAAAGAATCCTCGGAGAACGCTCCTCGATATAGTTCACCCATTCCAGCATGGCGTCCAGCTTGGCGCAAAGGTCGGCTTTGAGCTGTTCGCCCTCCTTCAGCCTGGTCTCCACAAAATTGGCGGCAGCGCCTCTTACGGCCTCTTCCAGAAGCTTATACAAAGACTCCTGATCCTCTTCGGCCTGTTCCATTGTAATCACTTCCGGAAATCTGGACAGACCGGATACGGAAATGTCATTGGCGATACCAAACTGATTGTGCATTCTGGCAAATATGTCCATATACTCTTTTGCAAGGGCTTCATTGTACTTAAGGCAGACCCGCTCCTGCGTATAATCCTCATAGCTGATGAAAATATCCACTTTACCTCTTTGAATATATTCCTTCAGGATCATGCGGATGCCTGCTTCGTACACATTAAATTTTTTAGGCATTTTGATGCTTAAGTCCAGATACCTGTGGTTCACGGACTTCATTTCCACAGTGATCTTGCACTCTTCGTTCACAGCTTCGCATCTGCCAAAGCCTGTCATACTCTTTAACAACATGTGTTCCTCATTTCTGCATCACTCTACAGCGGCATTTCAGCCGCCTGCTACTGTATTTATGCATCTGATTTTTGTCTGCCCCGCAGGCAATTTCCTCTAAAAATCATGCGCATCCTCCTGGAAGGGCATGGCAGTTTACTGACATGCTCAATTATAGTAGATTTTATATGGCAAGTCAAGTCAAACCCCCGCACAGGAAAAGGCCGCAGGAAAAGACGAAAATCAAGCGGTTATTGATTAGAATTAACGATAAAGCAGCGTATGACGGAGGCAGAGTATGGCGTTCTTTCGCTGCGTAGTTTGCAGCATTAGAACCGCTGCGTGCTGCGCGGAGCTTCTATACGCCGGTGATTTAGTATCCTCATTGCCTGTTCTTTAAAGATTTCCAAATTTAACTCATCCATAAATAATTTCATCTGCTTTGGTTCCTCACACCTTATAGCAACTGTTTTTTTATCTCCACCGCTTTCGCAATCTCAGCGGCAGGCGTTTTTGGAGTCTTTTTTATAAAACCGTTTAGAAATTGAATCCCGCCAAATTGAACAAAAAGTAATCTGAAAATACGATTTGCGCTTACATGCAGTAGAAGTTCAAAAACATCTTCCTGCAATTTATCCCATAATTTGCTTTTTCTTCCCTGCTCTAGATCTTCAATTAACTGTGGAATCAACTCGACAATATGCAGCAAATCGCTAATCTCCAGATTATTTTCTAGTAATGCTTCTTCAGTAAAGCATCTTCCGTTTAGTTCCACGCATTCGACCAAGCGTTCATATGGATATTTTTCTATTATGTAGCGGATTTTCCTCTTATCTTCCTGCAAAATTTCTCTTAATAATCTTTTTACTTCTTTTATATTTTGAATTTCTAATTCTTTCCCGTTTCTTCTGCACAGAAATGCTTCAGAGCCATAGAGCCGGTGCCGTAGCGACAATGCCCCTCTCAATCACCTCTGTAAAACAATTAGGCTCCTCTGCCGATGCCGGATATTCATACTCCGCCGCAGGATCCGTTAACGAAGAAACATCCCCATACGGCTCACAATAACCTAAATTTACAATGTAACTTTTTAGCAGGGACATAGAAGGTTCATTTACCTTCATCAGTAAATCCTGCATAGTTGCTTCTTTGGTGATTTTGCAATTATAGATATCCGACTTTTTCAGTAATGGGATCCTGTTTTCTATAACAATATCTAATACCGGTATCAAAGTATCCAAAACGTAATCCACAAATTCGTCTTGAGTCTGAAATTGTCCGTCAAAAGACAATTCATTCAGGATTAACTCCATTCTTTTTCCCCCATAACCCAATCATCTTATTCAAATCCAAATCAAACTGATCAAATAAGTCCTTTGTCTGGTTCTCTATCCTGCCATCCGTCCAATCTGTACCTTCATTGCCTGAGATACATATTGCTCATTCAGGCTTATAAACTGTATGTTTATTTTTTCCTTTTCCATCTCATCTGCGGCAATTCCGGCCCTGAATCCGTTAAAAATATGATCGCTGTGGGTTTCAATAAACAACTGTCGTCCGTTTACCGAAATAAAATAGAAAAATTCACACAGCTTCGCCTGAGCAGATAGCTAATTCCGGATCCGATATTGGCCGGTCTGATCTGCCTTGCATCGTGCATCGTATAAGACGCCTTTACCAAATCTACTCTATATCCACACCGTTTTCTTCTGTAATTGCTTTATCCAGCAACTTCGGAATTCGGAACCAAGACACTGAATAAAATTGCGAATATGGCTGATAATCTGATTTTCCAAAACCCGCTCGTCCATATCCTGAGGGTCGGTCAAATCCAGTTCCTCCGTGTTGATAAAATCCAGAAAGTATTCGTCCTTAAAAGTTTGGATTACTTCCATATACTGTATGTCATCTGGCAGAGTTGCCTCAAAATTATTGACCAGAGCGCCCTTCCGATGGTAAAAATCCTCTTTCAGTCGGCTGCGTAGCATGTATTTACTCCAGTGTCCCAAGGCACATTCCCGAATATAGAACAGCCTTTCCTCTATCTCTTTTGTTTTATGCAGAATCTCCATGTGGTGGGTAAAGCTGATTTCCATAAAGAAGTCCGGCTTAAAATCGCCAGCCGCTGGCAATCGATTTACTAGGGCTGCTTTGAATACCTGATTTTCCATTTTTAAATCGGTAGCCGTGGCTATCGTTTTTGGATTAGCACCATTGTCCTGTTCCTGACAGCTTCCAAATACAGTTCATCCATACACCCACCTCAATTTCTATGATTATCCTCTCAATTGACTCATTTATTATACATGAAATTTCTCCAAAAGAGAAGGCGTAAAGATATTCTCTCCACGCCTTCTCCTCTTTTAACAAGTTTTTAAAAATCATTTTACCCAGGCGCCGTTTACTCCGAAAAGACCTTTTCAATCATGCATGTCAGCGTTTCCTGATCTTTTACCCCCATCAGTTCTCTGGCAGAATGCATGGCCAGAAGAGGTACTCCCACGTCCGCCGTCATCATGCTTAAATCAGAGGATGAGAAGGAGCCCAGGGTGCTGCCGCCCCTAAGATCCGAGCGGTTTAAAAATTTGCCGTAAGGAATCTCATATTTTTGGCACAGGCCTTCCACAATGCCATCAGCCTCACAGTCAGTAGCATAACTCTGGGAACATGCCATCTTAATCAGGAATCCGCCGTTTAGATAGTTCTTATTGGTAATATCATTCAGTTCCGGCTTATTCGGATGCACGGCATGCCCCACATCGGCCGAAACCATAAAGCTGTCCATCATAGCCTGCAGGTGTTCCTCCCTGGATAATCCAAGCCCCAGGCTGATCCTCTCCAGCACATGCTTGAACACAGGAGCTCCCTGCTTTGTCATATTGCCGACTTCCTCGTTATCAAACATTGCTATGATATCGATCCCACGCTCCCGCCCGGAGCGGAGCAGTCCGGAAAGGCACGCCTGCACGCTGGTCAGATTATCCAGCCGCGGTCCTGACAAAAACTCCTCTTTCAAGCCGGTAAGGCAGGGAGCCTCCGCATTATAAATACAGAGATCATACCCCAATATAGAAGAGGGATCAGCAGACAGCTCTGCCGCAAGCGCATTCATAAAATACTGATCTTTTTCCAGAGTCTCCTGCACCATGCCGGCCAGCGGCAGCATATCCGTCTGCCGGTTCAGCTCCACCCCTTTATTCACCTCACGGTTCATATGGATGGCCAGATTGGGAATGGTGAGGATTGGACGTGCAAAATCAACATAGCAAATCCTGGGCCGAAACGGATTTTCTCCCTTAAGCACCACTTTACCGGCAACGGACAGAGGACGGTCCAGCCAGGTATTCAGGATCGGACCGCCGTACACTTCCACGTTCAGCTTAGCATAGCTGCCGGTCACAGTTTCTGCTGAAGGCTTTATCCGCAGGCAGGGCCAGTCCGTATGTGACGCAGCAATCCTTACGCCGTCGCCCGCCTGATAACCCGCATTGACACGGAATGCAATCAGCGTGGTGTCATAGAGATTCGTATAATAGATATTTCCGGAGCTTAAATTCCATTTCGCAGCCTTATCCAGTTTCACAGCATGTACTTCCTGCAGCTGTTTTTCGCACTCCAGAATCGTGTGAAACGGGGAAGGGGAAGCTTGGATCAGATGCATCAGATTTTCTATTTCTCTATTCATATTATATATGTCCTCCAGGTTTTATCTTTAACATTCCCGTTACTGTTCACGGCTGCCGATAAAGCAGCGTATGAGAGGGCAGGGTATGGTCCTCATA
>OGGQ01001135.1_pt1 | contig 36117 bp, 41 predicted proteins | sample 1571191 | NCBI WGS metagenome assembly OGGQ01 (sample SAMEA2582061, study PRJEB24529) | metagenome | biome: Human gut stool | place: China | collected 2011
GCCCCACCCAGACCTGGGAGATCTGGAACACCAGGAACATGACCACGGCAAAGATGGGAATACCGGCAAATTTATTGGTGAGGACAGCGTCAATAGCGTCCCCAGTTCCCTTTTCGCGGGTAAGTACCTTCCGCTTTTCCACTTGCGAGACCAACTGGTTGACAAAGGTGAAACGCTTGCGGTCTGCTTCTTCCACGACCTTTTTATCGGTCAGGTCGATATTGCCCTGATGATATGGAGCCTTCTGGCCTTTGCCGTTGAGAGCTGCCGCAGCCTCTACCACTGCTTTCAGTCCCTCAGCGGCTGTAGATACGGTCTCCAGCACGGGACAGCCCAGCTTAGCAGAGAGAGCAGCAGTGTCAATGGTGGTCTGCTTTTTCGCGTTGATATCGCTCTTGTTCAGAGCGACCACCACAGGGATGCCCAGCTCCAACAGCTGGGTGGTGAAAAACAGACTGCGGCTGAGATTGGTGGCATCCACGATGTTGATAATGGCATCCGGGTGCTCATTGCGAACATAGGAACTGGTGATGCTCTCCTCCGAGGTAAAAGGGGACATGGAGTAGGCACCGGGCAGATCCACCGCGATCAGATCTTCGGTCCCGCTGTAATAGGCTTTCTTGATGGGGTGTTCCTTTTTCTCCACCGTCACGCCGGCCCAGTTGCCCACCTTTTCGTTCCGCCCGGTAAGGGCGTTGTACATGGTGGTCTTGCCGGAGTTCGGGTTGCCTGTCAAGGCAATACGCATGGGTAGTTCCTCCTCTTTTTGCTATTCTCTCTATTACAACACACGACGGTTGCTGATAGCTAACCGATATGTGCAGTAGACACACATATTTTTGGAAGCAGGGGGGAGGCAATTCAAATCAGAATTGCCTCCGCCAGTTGATTGTCAATGTTATAGCGGCCGTCTTTGATAGAAACGACACAGCCGCCCTTTAAGTGGGAGACTACCGTGATCGGCTCTCCTTCGTAACATCCAAGCGAAAATAAAAACGCATTCAACTCTTCATCGTCCGTATCGATTCGCTGGATCTTGTACTCCGTTCCTTCCAGGGCTTCTTTCAAAGTCATATTCTTCACCTGTCAATAAAATGGTAGCTTTGGTTAGCGTATAACAACCAGAACCCATCAAAAAAGGTTAGACAACCCTAACCACTGCATCGCAAATAATATATCACCAATACGCCTTTGTCAAGACCAAATTTGAAATTATACTCAACAGTGTAAAGCAGGAAAAAGATAATCAAATTGAAACTTGCCGGTTTTCTGTGGTATAATGAGAAAAACAATACTGCTGGAGGTAGCCATGTCAATCCATGAGTCTGGCCAGATGTATCTGGAAACGATTTACATTCTCTCTCAGAATAAAAGCTATGTACGGGCTATTGATGTCGGAGAGCATTTAGGATATTCCAAGCCCAGTGTCAGCAGGGCTATGTCTATTTTAAAGAAAAATGGATATGTTCTGGTGGATGCAGACGGAGCGATCACGTTAACGGAAAGCGGTATGGAAATTGCGCGAACTATGTATACCCGTCATACCGTTTTATCGGAAATGCTGATGCGATTGGGCGTGGATGAGAAAACGGCAACAGAGGATGCGTGCAGAATTGAGCATGTCATCAGCGAAGAGTCCTTTTTGGCAGTGAAAAAGCACTTGGAGTGGAGCGTTGCGCAGAGTGTGAAGGGGCAGCGTGACAGTGTAGAGTAAGCAGGAATACTCATTATGCAGATAAACTATCGTGCCCTAATAAAGCAACATGGCCGGCGTGGAATAAACCATGCCGGCCATGTTACTTTGAGGGGAGAAAGAGGAGGTGATTTTGCTTTCTTTGGTAATATGTTGTGTACAGAAGGAACTTGAGTATTCAATAATCTAGTGACTATTTCTGGTATCAATTCAGGCCAGAGAGGCACCCAGGTTGCGGCATGCTGCCAGACCATCATCGTCCGGAGTTTCATTGCAGATCACGCTGTCACAGGCCAGATTAGCGCCGTCATCATTGCAGCGGGCTTCCCAACTGCGCATCCACTCGCCATCACCCCATCCGTAGGAGCCGAACAGAGCGATGTTCTTTCCGCTCAGGCGGTTTTCACAGGCGGAAAACATGGGCTCGAATTCCATTTCCTCCAGCTGCTCAGCGCCCATAGAGGGACAGCCAAACGCAATGGCATCAAAGCTGCTTACCTGATCGGCCGAAAATTCAGAAGCGGGCAGAACAGAGACCTCGGCGCCCTTCTCTTTGGCTCCCTCTGCCACGGCCATGGCCATGGCTTCGGTATTGCCGGTACCGCTCCAATAGACAACTGCAACCTTGCTCATAAAATAAAACAACCTTTCCTTTTTGAATGTAAATACATCAACCAGCCACAGTGAGCCGTTCGATGGATTTCCCTTGTTGCCAATGTAGGGAATAGATCTTGCTACACGCATCATACTGTTCAAATCTATGTTTAGCTGCGGTCTCGTCTCCATAGACTTTCCAGCAACCGACGCACTTGTGATTACAGGCTCTATTTTGGATAAAACCTAACACGTCTTCCGGCGGATAGCTTAAAAATAGGCCGATCTCATGAGGAAATTCCTCTTCTGCGCAAAGGCGACGTATCAAATGAACCACGCAGCAGTTCGGGTTTTCCGGCGTGTATCCGTACTTCAGCAGAAGAACTCTGGCACGTTGATCGGCCAAGTCGCACTCCAGTGCATGGGGACGATAAACATAAATCAAGGCACGTCCTCTGCGGACTCTGAGCGGCAAAACTCGGATTCCTTTCGGAACCAGCTTTTTATTCAATTGGGACAATTCTTTAGTCAGGTCTGTTCGGGAGGCACAGGGGCATGAGAACAGATTCCCTGTTTTGATTCCTGCCAGTGTAGGAGAACAATGGCGAACCAATAAATCCTCTGACATGGAAGCACCCCATTTCTCGACTGAGAATAATTGTTCTAAGTGGTATGTTCTGTACAGTGGTTAGCAAATGCTAACTGCTGCATAAAAAAATAATTTCCTGTACATGGTTAGTTATTGCCAACTGACTGGTGTGATTATAAATGACTGGGATGAATTTGTCAAGATAATTTGTTCAGGCAAGGATGATGTAACTTCCGTGCCCCCTGCAATCCAGAAGTGAAACCTCACATTTTCTTGTATGAGAAATGCAGTAGGCGCATGGATTGGTGGAGAATTTTAGCAAGGAAAATTGCAGAAAGAGAAAATGCAGTCACGCTCTTTGCGTGACTGCATCAGCATAAAAAATCAAGTGTTTCGGTTGTCCAAACTATGGATAATACAGGCGATACCGGAAATCAGTGCAAGCAGGATCATCCCGCCAATAGCGTTATTAAACAGCGCTCCGAGAAACATACCCGCAATGCTGGCTACCACCATAATGATGACGGCAACAACGGTCTTGAACATGTAAGACCCTCCTTTTGCAATCAAAATATACGACAAGATAAGTATAGGGCCAACAGGGAGAGAAGTAAAGAGCAACGTTATCTCAGGATTGAAGTGGAGGAAATCTGACCTGTTTCAGCAAGAATGATTTTTACAAAAGATCTGCTCTGCTCAATAGTTAGCAAAAATTCACTTTTGTAAAACAATATGAGTGCTTCCTGGGGTGAATTTGTCAAGAGGAAAAGCATCAATCCGTGGTGAGCAGTCCATGACAATAACGAGATCCTGAAAAGAATATTATGCTTTTTTGTTCTTCAAAAATGTGCGGATTGCATGAATCAAGCAGAGCGCGGAAATAAGGAGCTGTACCACTGCAAACCCCATATTACCTTCTGCATAATTGATCCATGAGATAGTAACCCAAATAACGACCGCGGCCAGCCAGCAGATGGGACCAATGTATTTTTTCATAATCTGCTCCTTTTAGTACATGAAAACTTGACTATGGGCAGCCCAAGAAAAGGCCTGTCGACACAAAAAGGAAGATGACCTAACCTTCCGCAGAAGAACTCTCGTTGAGACATACAAATTCTCCTATTTCAACTCCTTCTTCCAATACAGTGAATGTTGAGCCATCGTCATTTAATTGTAATTTATACCCGTATACCGCGTTTTTGCCGTCATAACTATATTGATAACCCGAAATATAAACAAGAGGGTCGCTGGTAATAAAGCCGCCGGTAGTCAATAAGATCTCATATTGGGAAATACCCTCTTCTGAAAGCATGGATGTAAAGAGCTCGTTTGTGTATGCCTCGGCCTTAACGCTTGTATCAAAAGCATCCTGTAAAGCGAAGGCTGTATCACCGCTTTGGTCCACAAAGGAAGCTGTGTTGCCGTCACATCCGGCAAGGATAGACAATAAGGCTGCGGTGAGAAAGAATAATATGATTTTTTTCGGCATGATAAATCACACTCCTTCATTTTCTTTTCTGGCTCAAATCTTGTGGTCCTCTCGGCAAGCGGCTCGCCGCGCAAGGTTTTTGATTTTCTGGCACCCAAATATAATTGCCGCACAAAACAGAAAAGCGGTCAACCCATAGCAAAAAGACTGCATATCGATGCCTCCAAGCATAGTCCACAATTCCTAAGTAACAGCAAAGAATTGCAGGATGTCTTCTGTGAGAAGCTGGGGTGTGAGCTCTATCACTCCCAAATTTCTCGCGGCTGACTGATGGACTACAAACGGTCCAGCGGGGGTTTTTGGGCGATCAGGCAGCAGAGCGGTGTAAATTTGCTGCCAAAAAGCTGGTGGCACACGATGGTATATCCATGCTCAGATAAGTATGCCATCAGTTCCCCTGCGTTCCAGGAGTGATAGACATGAAAGCCGGACAAACCCATGACCCAGAGCCGAAATCTGGCCCAACGGCCGTTTCCCCAGACAAATGTGGGAGTAAAAAGGAACCCGCCTGGCTTTAATACCCGCCAGGCTTCTGACAGAGCCTTTTCCGGCTGCGGCATAATATGGAGCGCATTGGAAATTACCACCGCATCAAAGCTCTCGGGTCCATAGGGCAGTTTTGTGGCATCCTGGACCGAGAAATGCAGACGCGATGTATGAAGCTGTTTTTTTGCCTGCTTCACCATTTCAGGGGAGAAATCGGTGGCTTCCCAAGTGCGAACATACGGTGATAAGGGCACTGATAACTGTCCTGTACCGCAGGCAAGTTCCAGAACATCCATATCACGCTTCAGGAAAGGACGGATCGTTTTGCGGATCTGCAGGTATGTCTTCTCTGAATGACGAATAAAAGCGGGATAATATTTAGAACATCGGTCCCAGAATCGTTTGTTATCCATAGAATGTACGCTCCGTCTTGGTTAGATATAGCTAACCGTATATTACTACAGGATAACGGTAATTGCAAGGTAATACATAAAGGAAATTTACATGAGTCCTCTGTCGTTCCTGGCAGTTAGGATGGGAGGGCAAAGGGATGGTATGAAGGGCCATCCGTTAATGGGGGATCGGCGGTGACATATTCTCCAATAGGGTCTAAAGAATAGGCTTGACATACCACCTGCATCATGCTATCTTAATTTGCAAATAATTCGCAAATTTTGGGAGGCCTGGGGATGAAGAAGTACGATACCCGTCAACGGGATTATCTAATCAGCTTTCTCAATGAGCATCCGGATCAGCTGCTGTCGGTACGGCAGATCGCTCAGGAACTGTGCGCCCAGCAGATCAGCCTCAGTGCCGTCTACCGGAATCTGTCTCAGCTGGAGGCGGAGGGGCTGATCCGTAAATCGGTAAAACCGGGAAGCAGAGAGGCCTATTACCAGTATGTGGGTGCGGAAGACTGCCACTCCCATCTGCACCTGTCCTGCACCCGCTGCGGAAAGACTTTCCACATGGATGCGGCGCATACTGCGCAATTAACCCGTGCCATGTCGGAGCTGGACGGGTTTGACCTAGATATTCTCAAGACAGTCCTGTACGGCATTTGTCAAAACTGCCACGGCACATAACGTCGTACTCATAAACTTCAAAGGGGGGAGAAGAACATGGCGAAAAAAACACGTTTTGCCGCCACCTGCGGGGCAGCGCTGCTGGTGTTTGCCCTGTTCTTCTCCGTATTTTTTGTCGCTGCTGAGGCTGACCACGATTGTGGCGGCGAGCACTGTACCATCTGCCATCAGATCCAAAGTGTCCAAAAGCTTCTGGAGCAGCTCTCGGTAGTTCACGCCGCTTCTGTTGGAGCAGCGGTGCTGGGTGTCTATATGCTGCTTTGCGTCCTGTGGACGCAGAACATCTTTGTCGCATCTTCCCCGGTTTTGTGGAAGGTAAAACTACTGAATTAAACAGAATGAAAAAGGACAAGGGGACGGGTCTGCCTATTTAAGGCAGGCTCTCCTGGCGCATGCCCGGAACCCCTTGTATTTTTGCGCCCATTTTTCAGTTTCTGTATGAATTCGGAGGTTTTATCCCATGAGAAAAGCGATTTCCATCCTTCTTTCCCTAGCGCTGACCGCCGGGATCCTGACCGGCTGCAGCACCGGATCCACCTCAGAAAGCGGCAGCGAAAAGCTGCGGATCGTCACCACTATTTTCCCGGAGTACGACTGGGTGCGGGAAATCTTGGGGGATCGAGCCGACCATGTGGAGCTGACGATGCTCCTGGACGATGGCGTGGATCTTCACAGCTTTCAGCCTACTGCTGATGATATGGTCACCATCTCCAACTGCGACCTGTTTCTCTACACAGGAGGAGAGTCGGACTCCTGGGTAGAGGATGCCCTGGCCAACGCCACCAATCCCGATCTGGTGGCCATGAACCTGATGGAGGTGCTGGGGGACGGCGTAAAAGCAGAGGAAGTGGTTGAGGGAATGCAGGAGAGCGAGCATCATCACCACCATGAGGAGGAAGAGAATCCCGAGGATACCCATGAACACCACGAAGAACACGATCATGAGCATGACCATGAAGATCATGAAGATTGCGACGACCCCTCGGAATGCACCCACAGCCATGATGATGAACATATCTGGCTGTCTCTGAAGCATGCCGTACTGCTCTGCGGCGCCATTGCGGACACCCTGGGTACCATTGACCCTGAGCATCAGGATGCCTATGCCGAAAATGCGGCCGCCTACATCGGGAAACTAACTGACCTGGATGGTCAGTATCAGGCTGCCGTGGACGCCGCTTCCACCCATACCCTACTTTTTGCCGACCGGTTCCCCTTCCGGTATCTGGCGGATGATTATGGACTTACCTACTATGCCGCCTTTTCTGGTTGCTCGGCGGAAACGGAGGCCAGCTTTGAAACGGTGGCCTTCCTGGCCGGTAAGGTGGATGAGCTGTCCTTGCCCTGTGTGCTGACCATTGAGGGGGCCACCCATCAGATCGCCCAGACGGTGGTGGGCAATACCAGCACCAAAAACCAGACGATCCTGGTGCTGGATTCCATGCAGTCGGTGACGGCCGCGGATGTGGAGAGGGGAGCCACTTATCTGGGCATTATGGAGCAGAACTTGGAGACCCTGAAAACCGCGCTGGGCTGAGAGGAGGGCCATCACATGATCCAGATGAACTGCCAGGGCCTGGCCCTGGGCTATGATTCTGCCCTGGTGCGGGATCTGAGCTTTACCGTGGGCACCGGGGACTACCTGTGCATCCTGGGGGAGAATGGCGCCGGAAAATCTACCCTGATGAAGACCATCCTGGGATTGCTGACGCCTCTGGAGGGCTCGGTGACTCTGAGCGGCGGAGTGCGTGCCAATGAGATCGGATACCTGCCCCAGCAGACCCAGGCCCAACGGGATTTCCCCGCCACTGTCTGGGAGGTGGCTCTGTCCGGCTGTCAAAGCCGGTGCGGCCTGCGTCCCTTTTACACCAAGGCGGAAAAGGAACTGGCCCGGCAGTCCCTCCGGCGCATGGATATGGAACGATTCTCAAAGCGATGCTATCGGGAGCTGTCGGGAGGCCAGCAGCAACGGGTGCTGCTGGCCCGGGCTCTTTGCGCGGCCCGGAAGATGCTGCTGCTGGACGAGCCGGTAGCCGGACTGGATCCGGCGGCCAGCCGGGAGCTGTATCAGGTCATCGCCCAGCTGAATCAAAAGGATGGCATGACCATCCTGATGATCTCCCACGATGTGGAGGCTGCCCTCCACTATGCCAGTCACATCCTCTATCTGGGGGAGCAGGCGTTTTTCGGAACCCGGGATGCCTTTGTCCGATCCAATCCCGGACGTGGATTTCTCGAGCAGAGAGGAGGTGGCGACCGTGGAATTACTGATTGAGAAGCTGGTCCAATACTGGGCCTATCCCTTCGTCCGCTATGCGCTTGTGGTGGGTGTGCTGGTGGCCCTGTGTGCTTCTCTGCTGGGGGTCACACTGGTGCTCAAACGGTTCTCCTTTATCGGGGACGGGTTGTCCCATGTGGCCTTCGGGGCCATGTCGGTGGCCTCTGTTTTGAACCTGATCAATGACATGCCGCTGGTTATGGGCATCACGGTGCTGTGTGCCATCCTTCTGCTGGGGGCGGGCCAGAATTCCAAAATCAAAGGCGACGCCGCCATGGCGATGCTTTCGGTGGGCGCGCTGGCCATAGGCTATTTGATGATGAATGTATTTTCCACCTCCACCAATCTAACGGGGGATGTCTGCACCACCCTATTCGGTTCCACCTCCATTCTTACTCTTACCCAGACCGAGGTCTGGATGTGTGCCGCACTATCGGTGGTAGTGGTGCTCCTATACCTCTTTTTCTACCACAAGATCTTTGCGGTCACCTTTGATGAGAGCTTTGCCTCGGCCACCGGAACCAGGGCCAGAGTGTACAATCTGATTCTGGCGGTGGTGACGGCGGTGGTCATTGTGATGGCCATGAATCTGGTGGGATCTTTGCTGATCTCCGCCCTGGTGATCTTCCCGGCCATGTCCGCCATGAGATTGTTCAAAAGCTTCCGGGCCGTCACTTTCTGCGCCGCTGTCCTCTCCGTATTCTGTGCCGCTGCCGGGATCCTTACCTCCATCCTGGCCGGCACACCGGTGGGGTCCACCATTGTTGCCGTGCAAATTGCACTGTTTGCCCTTTGCTCCCTTGTAGGATGGATAGGAAGGAGATGACCGATGAAACGAAAATCGATTTTGCTCCTGGCCGGGATGTTGCTCCTGACCTGCTCCGCATGTGGAAAAAAAGAAGGCTCTTGGCAAGCTGAGAGCCTGGCACCGTCCGTTGTTTCTCAACAGGCGGAAGCAGCTCCGGAGCATGTACCATCCGCCGAATCCGAAGTGTCCGGGAAAGAACCGCTGCCGGCAGAGGGCGGTGATGGGCAGGGAGACAGCCCGGTATTCCCGGCTGTCAGTCCCGCGCTGGAAGAAGAAACGGAGAATCCGGCTGCGGATTTGCAGCCGGATTCTCAGGAAGCTCCCGCAGTGTCCGTGGATGTGGATTTAACCACCCTCAGCAGCACCATAGTCTACGCAGAAGTGTTCAACATGATGATGTCGCCGGATGACTATATCGGAAGAACCATCCGCATGACGGGAATTTTCACGGTATATCAGGACCCTGAAACGAAACAGGTCTACTGCGGTGTGATTGTAGAGGACGCCACCGCCTGCTGCGCCCAGGGATTTGACCTTGTCATGCCGGAAGAACGTTCTTATCCTCAGGATTACCCAGCTCCGGAATCGGAGATAACCGTGGTGGGAACGCTTCAGGCGGACCGCACGCTGGAGGAACATGGGATCATCTTTCTAAGGTTGGAAGATGTGACCTTTGAGTAGGAGGGTCATATGCCATAGACTATAATACCAAGCCCGGCGGATAAGGCAATGAGCCCGATGGGGGAGAGCTTTTTCCGGAACAGGAAACCACTCCCTAACATAGCAAAGGCAAGGAGCAGCGTGATTAGGAAAGAGTGCATATCGAGTTCCAGATGCTCGACGAAGGATACGCAATGGTTACATACCATGTAAATGCCGGTAGCGAGTATAATGCCGGCCATACATGGTTTTACGCCGCGCAGGACTGCCTGCATCCAAGGCTGCTGAAGTACGGTTTTCAGCAGCACCATGATCAGCAGGATCACAAAGAACGAGGGCAGCACCACCGCTAGTGTGGAGATCATGGCGCCAAGTAGCCCGGCCTGACTGCTGCCCACATAGGTAGCCAGATTGACCATGATCGGTCCGGGCGTACTTTCACTGACGGCGATCATATAGGTCAGCTTTTCTTCTGTCAACCAACCGTTGGCCAGAACCACATCCCGGATCAAAGGGATCGCACCATAGGCGCCTCCAAAGGCAAAACAGCCTACTTGCAAAAAGCCGATAAAAAGCTGCCAATAGATCATTACCTGCTCTCCTTCTTTGTTTTCATGGTGTTATGGACAAAATACAATGTTAAACTAAGTGCTGCGGCTGCCAACATCAAAGTGATGGAGGAAATGTTCAAGGAGAAAAAGCTGATGCACAGCATCATCAGGGCGGAGCATATCAGGATGCCCTTGGGCAATCTTTTGGCAGGCATTTTTTGGATGATGCGTATGGCTGCCTCCAATATCAGTAGTCCTACAGCGATTTTTATGCCCCGAAATGCGTTGGCTACCACAGGATACATCAAAAAACCATCCAGAAAAAGGGAGAGAAGATAGAGGATTACAAAGGAAGGAAAAACGATGGCAAAGGTAGCGGCGACTGCGCCGGGAAATCCAGCTTGCCGGTACCCCACGAAGGTCGCGCAGTTGATGGCGATCGGCCCCGGCGTAGATTCTGCGATCACAGTAACATCCATCATTTCATCTTGGGAAATCCACTTCTTTTGGTCGACACAGTAATGCTCCATCATGGAGATCATGGCATATCCTCCGCCAAAGGTAAAAAGCCCGATTTTGCAAAAGGTCAAAAAGAGATCGGTATAACGGTGTCCTTTCATAGCAGCCTCCTCATGTCTTTCATGTATCCGTTCGGCCTGTGTTGGTCCTGCCGGCAAGATGGCAGTGCTCCGCCTCTTTTATCATACAGGCACCGTGTTCGGGGCAGCAGGTATCACATGGAATGGCTGCCCAGCTCTCCAGTTCTTTTGCCGTGTCTTTCAGAAGCTGACGATTGACGCTGTAGTGCATGAAATAGCCGTTTTTTTCTCCGATGACCAGCTCTGTATCCCGTAAAATTTTCAAATGTTGAGAAATGGCTGCTTCTGAAAGATCCAACCGTCTTGCCAATGCGCGGACACAATAACTACGGCTTAACAGCAATTTCAAAATAGCTCTGCGGGTTTCATCCGACAATGCCTTCCATACTGTGACAGACTTCATTTCTTCACCTCGAGCAGGATATGATTAAGTATACACTTAATCATATCCTGCTTTTTACAAATGTCAAGCTTATATTGGAACGTAGAGCTTGCCGTTGACATACCATGAGGAGAGTGATAGAATCAGCGTAGTTAGCCATAGCTAACCGAAAACAAACGAGGAGGTTTAATTTGGACTATACTGTTTTGCTTGCTTTTTTTCTGACACTGCTGGCTGGGCTCAGCACCGGGATTGGCAGCTGCATCGCGTTTCTCTGTCGGCACACCAACCGAAAATTTTTGTCGGTTTCCCTGGGCTTTTCCGCGGGTGTCATGATCTATGTCTCCATGATCGAGATATTTTTCAAAGCACAGGATGCGTTGATCGCCGAAATGGGGACCCGCCCCGGCAGTTGGGCGACAGTTGCGGCGTTTTTCGGTGGTATGCTGGTGATCGCGGTAATCGACAAGCTGATCCCCTCTGCGGAGAATCCCCACGAAGTAAAGCTCATGGAGGACACAGCGAAGGACGCTCCGCAGCCGGGGCGTTTGATGCGCATGGGCGTTTTTACGGCGCTGGCTATCGCCATCCACAATTTCCCCGAGGGTCTGGCCACCTTTGTATCGGCACTCCAGGAGCCGAGCGTAGCCATCCCCATCGTTGTGGCCATCGCCATCCATAATATTCCGGAGGGGATCGCGGTGTCGGTGCCCATTTACCAGGCCACCGGTTCCCAGCGCAGGGCCTTTTGCTATTCTTTCCTTTCGGGCCTGGCGGAACCTCTGGGGGCTTTGCTGGGATGGCTGGTGCTGCGCCCGATTATGAGCGACACGGTATTTGGACTATTGTTTGCGGGAGTTGCTGGCATTATGGTGTTCATTTCCTTTGACGAACTGCTCCCGGCTGCCCGGGAATATGGGGAGCACCATCTGTCCATCTACGGCCTGATCTCCGGCATGGTGGTCATGGCGATCAGCCTGCTGCTCTTTTTGTAAGCCCCAAATTGTAAATATTCTCAATAAGGAGAGGACGGAGTTGCTGGTCCTCTCCTTATTTGCTTATTTCAAGAATAATTCCACCACGGAAATTGATTTCAGGCCTGAAATGGAGTATAGTGAATATGTAGTTAGCAATTGCTAATCAAAAAGAACTATGAGAAGAACGGAACTTTGATACCCGGCGGCAAGGAGGGACGTCATGCATCCGTATTATCAAAAAAATAAGAGCAAACTCAGGCGGGAAATGGATGGATATCTGAAGCTTATCAGGCCGGAGATCGAGGAGATCTTCGGGAAGCCCTATCCCCTGGTTTTCACTGAAATCTGGAATGATTACGAGCAAGAGATGTTGGAGCATTTCCCCTTTATCGGCGGAGACAGTAGCAGTGGCACCAGAAATCTGACCGGATGTATGTTCTTTGTTTCTATCGGAGTGGTTGGCAAACAGTACGGCCTTTCCACCCGCGACTGGGGACGATTGGCCACCACACTCTATGAGCGGTATTTTGAGAGAATTCCCAAGCTGCTGCGACGGTTAGTCGGCGGACTATTCAATTGCTGCCCTGATCTTATCAACAAAGCGTTGCGGCGAAAAGACAGAAGGAATGCAGAAAACGCCGCAAAAAATCCGGGCAGCTTTGTGACAAAGACCCAGACACCCACTGCCGAGTATCCCGTTATCTACCACAATCAGGTTTGCCCGATTTGCGAATTCTGCAAAGAAAGAGGATACATGGAGTATCTGCCTTATATGTGCAACCTGGACTATGTGATGTTCCGGGCTTTTGGTGTTGCCCTGTACAGGGAAAAGACCTGTGCGACCGGGGATGGACTATGCGACTTCAAGATGAAGAGGGGTGTACCCATTCCCGGTGTGTGGCCGCCTCATATTCTGGATGAATCGGATCCTCTGAAGTAATGGTGACATTTCAAATGGGACTTTTTTCCGCTTAACCCGCTTGCAGGTGAAAGGGGATGTGTATGAACTGGACGCGCACCATCTTAGACGGGCTCGCTATGGCAGCCTACTTCAACTTGTTCGCTGGGTTGGTCGCACTGTATCGCCCCCGGCTAATGTTCCACTGTTATCCGCCTGCCATCATCAAGGCAGCGAAAGATCCGCCCACTGGGGCGGAAAACCGTTTTTACTGGCTATGGATCTGTTTCGGAGAGTTGCTGCCTCTCCTTCTTTACGGTGCGGTCAGCTCTGTGGAGGGCGGGACAACAGGGTTCTGGCGTCTGGCCCTGACCGGATATATCCAGTGGATGATGGTCAATTTCTGTGACCTGTTCTTTCTGGATTTCTGGCTGATCCAGGGAAAAGCGAAAGCCCGGTTTGTCATCCCCGGTACGGAGGGGCATCCCGGCTATGGGTTCAAGGCATGGATGAAGAGCTACGCTCTGCCGGAACACCTGCTCCAGTGGCCGCTCATCCTTTGCCCTATCCTGACAGCGGCTCAGGCGGGGCTGGGCCTGCTGCTGCAAAAAATAGGATGAACAGGAGATGGTTCTAATCAAAGAAAAGCAAAAGCAGCAAAACATGATCCACCTTGGCACCCATGGTGAAGATTACGGGAACTGGATGTCAAACCCGGTCTTATACACAATCGGAGGGCTTCTCGTGGTGACGGGAGCGGTGGCTTCCCTGGCATCCACAGTGTTTCATGTCACGGTGCTGAGCGGATTGGCGTTAATTGCCGCGATTTCACTGCTGTTGTTGCTCTGCTGGTGCGGCTGGATCCGGAGGCAGTATGCGTTCGGCGGTGGAGGAATGATGGAGCGCGTCCACCACACCGTCCTTTCCTATCTGGATTTTGACGGACAGGGACAGCTTCTGGACGTGGGCTGCGGCTCCGGCGCACTGTCCATCCGGGTGGCCCTCATCTGGCCGGATGCCCAAGTCACCGGCATCGACTATTGGGGTGCAGCCTATGGCTACGGACAGATTATGTGCGAAAGGAATTCCGCCAGTGAAGGCGTAGCGGCTCGGGGCCGGTTTCAGCATGGGGACGCCAACCATCTGGATTTTACGGATGAGAGCTTTGACGCCGTGGTGAGCAACTATGTGTATCACAACATCACCAGTGCGGACAAGCGGGCGCTGCTGATGGAAACGCTGCGGGTTCTGAAAAAGGGCGGCGTGTTTGCGCTGAACGATGAGATGAAGCCCCGGATGTACGGGGATATGGAGGAATTTGCCCAGGAGCTGCGGGACATGGGCTATCAGTAGGTGCGGCTGGTGGATACAGCCGGAGAAGTCTTTGGCTCCCGCCGGCGGGCAGTTATGATGATGCTGGGCGAGTCACGGATGCTGTGGGACGGAAATAATTGGAGATGAGAGATGGGAGATGGTTCAAATGCTGCTGGCAGAAGGTGTTTTCCTGTGTACCCTGTTTTGGGGTGTTTGCTGGTTTGGCACCGGGAGCGATGAAAAAAATATCCGCAATTTTTCGTCTTACCCGGAAGTGGTGCAGAAGATTGTAATTCTCCGCCCGGAGCTGGCGGGAAGGATTCGACGACGAGTCCCTGTGGTCGTCTTCGCAAACAATCTGCTTCTGTTTACTGTACTTCTTTTTGCACTGGGACTTCTTACCCGTCAGGAGGAATTTGCAGGAAACTTTTTGAACACATTGCTTTTAGGGCAGGCGCTAAACCTGTTTGATTTATTGGTAATCGACCTACTCTGGTGGCGGCATACCCGGCGGGTACGCTTCACTGGTACAGAAAACCAACCGAAGCTGTACGCTGATCCAGGAAAGCACATCTCGGCTTTTCTGCGCGGAGTTGTGATGTTTCTGCTTATTGCGTTCATCGATGGCTATTTGCTCACTAAGATTCAAATAGGAGGATGACCATGTCCAAGTTAGGTGTTGTAGAGGATACCTTGTTTATCCCCATGCTGGGCAGGCTCTACGCCAGCCAGCATTGTCCGCAGATCCTGCACGATGAAAAGGCATTGCAGCTGAAAGGGCAACTGCCGCCCGGTCTGTTGGAGCAGAAGGGGCAGAGCCAGTACACCCTGCTGGCCTCTGCTGTCCGGTCGGCCAATATGGATCGGTTCATCCGGGCATTTCTGGAGCGCAGGCCGGATGGTATCATTGTCCAGCTTGGATGCGGTTTGGAAACGACTTATTATCGCTGCGACAACGGTCACACTCGCTGGTACGCCGTGGATCTGCCCCGTGTGGTGGAATACCGGAGGGAGCTGCTGCCGGAGCCGGAGCGGGAAACCTACCTTGCTGGGGATGCCTTTTCCGAGGACTGGATCAGGCGGATCCGCGCCGATGTGCCGGATGCTCCCATCCTGGTTACTGCTGGCGGGCTGTTCCACTATTTTGAGGAGTCTAAGATTGTGGGGCTGTTCCAAATGCTGCAGCAATTCGGAAAGATCCAACTTGTCTTTGATGCTGTGAGCAAAAGTGGTATGTCCATGATGCGGAAGAGGTACATGAAGCAGGTAGGTCACGCCGATGCCCGGATGTTTTTCTATGTGGATTTAGCGGCGGAACTGGCCGGGAAAATCGGCGGTGGGGCCGAAGTTCTTGTCCAGGAACCGTACTATTGCCATATCCGCAAAGACGGTCTGCAATTTTTCACAAAGGTCAGCATGGCGGTTTCGGATCGTTGGTGTATGGTAAAGATGATACAGCTCAAATTGTAAAAAGTGGGGGAAGCTACGATGAATATAGCGGAATTTCGCCAAATATACCCGACAGACACACTGTTGTTGCCCAGCGGAAAATCCTTTCCCTACCGCTACTACAAGAACCCACAGGCAAAGGTGACCATTGCTTTGCTGACAGGAGGACTGGGTTTGTCCGATCTGTTTTATTTTCATTTTGATCGCCTGGCCAAGGAGTTTTCTGTCCTTACCTTCGACTATCCCATCTGCTTTGCTGACAACAAGGCTCTTGCGCAGGCAGTGGCTGAACTTCTGCATCACCTCGGAGAGAAAGTCTGGCTTGTGGGACAATCTCTTGGAGGCGTTGTGGCGCAGATTATTGCTGCCCGTCATCCGGAGGTAGTGGCAGGTCTGGTTCTTTCCAACACCTGTTCTCTTTCCCAAGACATGAGTCCTTCTGCCCATGCCCATCTGATGAACATGATCAAAAGCCAGGAGAAATTCAAAAAACTGCTCTCAATCCTGCCCCTTTCCACGGTCAAACAATCCATCAAACGGGTCGTTATGGATCATAAAAAAGGTGAATTGACCCCGACGGAAAAAGCAGTTATGGAAGAATTATGCGATATCATGATGGAACTTCTGACAAAAGAATATGAACGCCACATGATAGACCTGCTGATCGACGCACAAAACCATTTGGGAATGACGAATGAGACCTTCGTCCCATGGGACAACAGGGTTTTACTGATGTTGTCCGAAGACGATACCACATTCACACAGGACTGCAAGGACGCCCTGATCGCCGTGATGCCAAACCCCACTGTTGTTACCAATCTGACCGGAGGACACCTTGCCCTGCTGTTTCGATTGGAGGAACATATCCAATGCATCACTGCGTATGTTTCTGAGCGCGTATAAAAAAGAGGCTTTTCATTTCTATGTTTGCTCTCAGTCTGACGGAAGGTTTTTCTTGACGGCAAGCCGGGAGTTTTGTATAATTACCTTGTGGTTAGCGATAGCTAACCAATAAAATATGGAATGGAGGTACTATCCTATGTCCCTGATTCAGAAAGAAATTGCCGATTTTACCGTTCAGTGCTACCAGAACAACGCCTTCCGCGCTGTCAGCAAGGCGGATGTGCTGGGTAAGTGGAGCGTGTTTTTCTTCTATCCCGCTGACTTCACCTTCGTCTGCCCCACGGAGCTGGAGGATCTGGCCAACCTCTACGAGAAGTTCCAGACGGTGGACTGCGAGATCTATGCCGTCTCCTGCGACACTCATTTCGTCCACAAGGCCTGGCACGACGCCTCGGAGCGCATTCAGAAGATCCAGTATCCCATGCTGGCCGATCCCACCCATTGCCTGTCCAAGGATTTTGAGGTCTACATTGAAGCCGACGGACTGGCAGAGCGTGGCAGCTTTATCGTGAACCCGGAGGGGAAGATCGTGGCCTATGAGGTCAACGCCGGCAACGTGGGCCGCAATGCCGACGAGCTGCTGCGGAAGGTCCAGGCCTGCCAGTTTGTGGCGGAGCATGGGGACGAGGTTTGCCCCGCCAAGTGGCAGCCCGGGGCTGAGACCCTGAAGCCCAGCCTGGATCTGGTGGGCCAGCTGTAAGCCATGGAACAGATGGAACATCTCTATGACGTGGTGGTCATCGGCGGAGGCCCGGCGGGACTGACTGCCGCCCTCTACCTGGCTCGTGCCCGTTATCGTGTGGTGGTGGTGGAACAGGAACGCTTCGGTGGGCAGATCACCATTACCTCGGAGGTGGTCAACTACCCCGGCGTGGAGCGCACCAGCGGCGCCGAACTGACCGAGACCATGCGCAGACAGGCGGAAGGCTTCGGCGCGGAATTCCTGCTGGCAGAGGTCACCGGCCTGGAGCTGGAGGGCGATGTGAAAACCGTCCGCACCAGCCGTGGGGCGTTGAGCTGCTTCGGTGTGCTGCTGGCCACCGGCGCTCACCCCCGCATGGTGGGATTCAGGGGTGAGGAGCAGTTCCGGGGCCGGGGTGTGGCCTACTGCGCCACCTGCGACGGAGAGTTTTTCACCGGAAAGGATGTCTTTGTGGTGGGCGGTGGCTTTGCCGCAGCGGAGGAGAGCGTGTTTCTCACCAAGTACGCCCGGCATGTGACCATCCTCATCCGGGGAGATGACTTCAGCTGCGCCCAGGCCACGGCGGACGCTGCCCGGAACCATGAGAAGATTACTATTCTCACCAATACGGTGGTGGAGGAGGTTTCTGGGGATACGGCGCTGCGCAGCATTCGGATGCGCAACAGCAAAACCGGACAGGAGACGGAGCATCAGGCAGCGGACGGGGAAACTTTTGGCGTATTCGTGTTCGCTGGCTATGAGCCGGCTACCGAACTGGTCCGTGGTCTGGCTGAGCTGGACGGACAGGGCTATATCCTTACTGACCGCAGCCAGAAAACCACGGCGGATGGTCTGTATGCCGCCGGTGATGTGTGTGTCAAGCCTCTGCGCCAGGTGGTCACCGCTGTGGGCGACGGCGCTCTGGCCGCCACCGAGCTGGAGCGGCTGTGCGCTGCCATACAGCAGAAAACCGGTCTGCGGCCCCAGGCTCCCAAGAGCCGGACGCCGGAACCGGAGGCCCAGGCACAGACGAAAGACGGTCTGTTTACTGGGGAGATGCTCTCCCAGCTCCACACGGTATTCGATCGGATGGCTTCCTCCCTGATTCTGCGGCTCTGCTTGGACGAAACACCTGTCTCCGCCGAGCTGGAGCACTATATGCAGGAGTTGGCTGCCCAGAGCGACAAGCTGTCGGTGGAGCAGGGTGATCCGTCCAAGGTAGAACATCTTCCCTGTGTCCAGATCTGCCGCTCTGATGGGAGCTGGACAGGCCTGGCCTTTCACGGCGTGCCCGGCGGCCACGAGTTTACCTCCTTTGTCTTGGGGCTCTACAATGCGGCCGGGCCGGGCCAGGCTCTGGATGAGGAGACTGAGGCGGCTATCCGGGCTATCCAGAAGCCGGTGGAACTTCAGGTGCTGGTGTCCCTCTCCTGTACCATGTGCCCGGAACTGGTAACGGCGGCGCAGCGTCTGGCTGCGGCCCATCCCGATATTTCCGCTCAGGTGTATGATCTGAACCATTTCCCCGATTTGCGGGAACAATATCAGGTGATGAGCGTGCCCTGCCTGGTGGTCAACGGCGGGGAGCAGATTTCCTTCGGAAAAAAGAATATCCGGCAGCTGCTGGAGCTGCTGATGCCATAGGCACCAAACGCGCCGCACGGTTTGTGTGGCGCGTTTTGGCAATTGATTTGGGAAGAGGTGAGATCCAGTGCAGGAGTTGAACTATCTGAAAGATAAAATCATAACACCAGGGGCGGCGCCCTTCGTCAGCCATGCTACATATCCTGTGGAAGATGGCCATGCAGATCTTTGGCTCTATGATATTTTTCCGGGTGTACAGCTGATGGTGACGGATTTTGCTTGTGAGACCTGCTTTCAGGATGGCATGGAACAGGATGTGATCGGCATCCATCACTGTGCCCGGGGGCGGTTTGAATGCGTCTTTGACCACTGGAATTACGTCTATATGGGCGAAGGGGATATTGCCCTCAACAGCATGCTGCATCCGCCCATCGGCGCCTCCTTTCCCTTAAAGGATTACTTTGGCTCTACCATCATCCTGTACCCCCAGACCTGTGACGATGTGCCGGAGCTGGCCGGTCTTGGAATCAGCGCCAGGGAAATTTTCCGGAAATACAGTCTGACGGAGCATTGCAGAGTCTTCCGCCGCAATGAGGCGGTGGAGCATGTGTACCGGGAACTGTACGGAAATCTGGCCAAACCCCAGTTGACCTTCCTGCGACTGAAACTGCTGGAGCTGCTCTATCACATTCAGGCCGACCAGACTGTTTTTGAGGAAAACTGCGGTTATCTGCCCAAGGCGCTGACAGAAAAGATCAAACATGTGAAAGATCATATGCTCCAGAATGAGGACGGACGGATCAGTCTGAAGGAGCTTGCGGCGGAACATGAAATCAGCCTGACCCAGTTGAAAGCCGGGTTCAAGCAAATCTATGGGGAGACTCCCTACGCCTATCTGCGCAGCTATAAAATGCACTGTGCGTCCCAGCGTCTTTTGGAGACAGATCTCCAGATTGGAGAAATTGCTTTGGAACTGGGCTATCAGAATCCCAGCAAATTTGCCCAGGCATTCCGTGCGATTGTAGGTTGCACTCCGGCCCAGTACCGGAGCGGCAGGAAAAACAAATAAGCGCTTTCTCAAATATCCCGCCTGACCGCGGGATATTTTTTTGACCTTTTGGAGCATTTGCGCCTTCGGCAGACTTTTTAGAGTGGAACAAAGAAATTGGATACCATATAATTATTGAAGGTTAGGTATAGCTAACCGAAGGCAAAAGAAATTGATCTTGAAAGGCAGGATTCTATATGAAGTCCAAGTTGACCACAAAAGACCTGATCGCGGCCGGCGCATTTGCGGCAATTTATTTGGTGCTGCTGACGGTTCTCGCAGTTATGGTACTGCCCATTGTTCCGGTGCTCTACCTGGCCACTCCGCTGATTGCCGGCATTGTATTGGGGACAGTTTATCTACTGTACTGCGTGAAGGTACCTAAAACAGGCGCCATTTTCATCCTTGCACTGCTGGTGGGCGCCATTACTTCCATGGCAAGTATTTACCCTCTGATCGCCGCAGCGGTGTGGGGCGTGGTTGCGGAAGAGATCGCAGCGGGCAAGCGGAGACGTTCTCCCAATGCGCTGGCTGCCAGCTACTGCGTGTTCAATCTGACATCCATGGGGCCCTTTTTCTCCTTGCTGTTGGCAAAAGATGCTTTCCTCTCCACCTGCGTGACCTACTATGGCCAGGAGTACGCAGATACCATTGACCGCCTGACGCCCGACTGGATCATCGCCGTATTTGTTGTTTTGGCGCTGTTAGGCGGGATCCTGGGAGGCATGTTCGGAAAGAAACTGCTGAAAAAGCATTTCGCAAAGGTCGGAGCAGTGTGAACAGGCAGTTGCACCGTCGTTTTCACCCCGATCCCAGAAGCAAATTGGCCCTGTTTGTGGCGGCCTGTCTCTGCGTTTTTTCCGGGATGACCCGGATGCAGGAGATCGTCCTTCTGCTCCTCTGCATCATTGTTCTGCTGTTGTGTAAAAAAGCTGGAAGGGCGGTGGCGGTGGTTCTGCTGTTTCTTCTGATGACGCTGGGAGACCAATTGCTGGTGAGCCGGCTTTCCGGGGTGGCTCAGTATGCCGTGCTGTTGATCTGCCATGTGCTGCGGTTTCTTTTGCCGTTGGCCGTCTCTTTCTACCTGGTCACAAAGACGGTGACGGTGGGGGCTTACATCAGTGCCTTTACCGCCATGCGCCTGCCGGGGGTGGTGGTCATCCCCATGGCCGTAATGTTTCGTTTTGTTCCCACCATGACAGAGGAGTGGCAGGCGGTTTCTCAGGCTTTGCGCCTCCGGGGGCTGGGAGCCACGGGAATCAACAGCATCCTCCACCCCATGCGGCTGCTGGAGTATCTTCTGGTCCCGTTTCTCCTCCAGTGCTCGGAGGTGGTGGACGAAATGTCGGCGGCGGTTATGGCCAGAGGCTTTGACAAGGATCGGCCCAGGACCAACTACCTGGAGCTCAAACTGGGCGTACTGGACGGGGTTTTGATCCTTGCGTCACTGGCGGTCACAGTATGGAATCTGGTATTTTGAAAGGGGAGCGGCCCGATGATCCGGTTTCAGGAGGTTTCCTATACATATTTATCTCAGGGGCCAGAGGAAGTGCAGAGTCCCAGCCTGGACCACATTTCGTTCCACATTCCCAAGGGACAGTGCGTGGTGCTGTGCGGTAAAAGCGGCTGTGGAAAAACGACGCTGCTGCGCATCATTAACGGCCTGGCCTGCCATTTCTACCAGGGCAGACTGGAGGGGGATGTTTCGGTAAGCGGTATGTCGCCTGCATCCGCAGCCCTGCCGGAACGCGCCCGGGTGGTGGGCAGTGTGTTTCAGAATCCCCGAACCCAGTTCTTTCACACGGATACCACGGGAGAACTGGCCTTTCAGCTGGAAAACCAGAATATGCCCCGAGAACAGATGCGGCGCCGCCTGGACCAAGTGGTAGGGGAGCTGGAGCTGGAGGCGTTGATGGATCGCAGCATCTTTGCCCTGTCCGGCGGTGAGAAACAGCAGATCGCCTGCGGCAGTGTCTATGCGTCCATGCCCCAGGTTGTGGTGCTGGACGAGCCGTCCTCCAATCTGGACCTGGAGGGCATCCGAAAACTGCGGGGCTTGCTGGAGACCATGAAAGCCTCCGGTGTGACGATCCTGGTGTCCGAACACCGCCTCTGGTATCTGCACGGTCTGGCGGATCGCTATTTGCTGCTGGAGAACGGGAAGCTCCGTGGGGATCTTACGCCGGGACAGATGACGGCACTGGATCCGCAGACACGCCAGGCCCTTGGCCTACGGGCCGTGGATCGAGGGCAGCTGTTCTCCCTCTGTCCCCAGGCACGGCCGGCAGAACGGATGGAACCCGGTCTGGAACTGCATGGCCTCTGCTGTCTCCGGGGCCGCCGGGAAGTGCTGCATATCTCTCACTTGCAGATCCCCAAAGGGGCCGTCGTCGCGGTGGTTGGGAGAAACGGGGCGGGAAAATCCACCCTGCTGCTTACCCTGAGCGGACTGCTGAGGTTCCGGGGAACGGTGAGAGTCGGTGGGAAACCGGCAGCGCCCAAAGCGCTGTCCCGCCTGTCTTATCTGGTGATGCAGGAAGCGGGACACCAGCTGTTTTCCGATACGGTGCTGGGAGAGCTGACGCTGAACGATCCCGACATATCAGAGCAAGACGCACAGGAGATTCTGGAAGCTCTGGGACTTGCGGGGCTGGAAAGCCGCCATCCCGGATCTCTTTCCGGTGGGCAGAAGCAGCGGCTGTCCCTGGGTGTCGCCCTGGCCAGTGGCCGCCGGCTCCTGCTCTATGATGAGCCTACCAGCGGCCAGGACGGAGAAAATCTGCTGCGCACCGCGCAGCAGATTACGAGCGCAAATCAGAATGCGGTCTGTACCCTGATGGTCACCCACGATCCGGAGCTGATCTTTCAGTGTGCCACCCACATTCTGCATCTGAAGGATGGAACACCCCAGGCGTTCTTTCCCCTGAACCGGGACGGCGCAGAACGTCTGTGGCAAATATTTGGAGCGTCTGAATTTGATGAGTTTGATTCTGAAAGGAGCTTGAACAACATGAAGCAGTTAAGCGTATGGGAACAGCTGGTGCAGCTGCCTTATCTCAACCTGTACGGTAAGGTTGTGAGCAGCGCTTTGGAGCTGGATCTCTTTACCCACCTGCAGGAGAAGAAAACCCCGGCAGAGCTGGCTCAGGCCATGGGGTGGAACGAGGCGAATACCGGGTATCTGCTGGCAGCGCTCGGTACCTACGGCTTTGTGCAAAAAGAGGGCGACGGCTATATCAATTCCCAGGAAGCCCAGAAGTATCTGATCCGGGGAACGCCGGACTATCTGGGCGGTTTCATCCATTTTTACGGACAGAACGAGGGCATGGTGCCCATGGATGTGAAAAAGCTGCTGACAGAAGGCCCTCAGCCCATGCCCCAGATGGAGATGGAGCAGAATCTGGACTTCGCTCAGTACGGCCAGATGCTCCGCATGTCCGAGGAGGGGTACCGCCAGCAGGAGATTTTGCGCATTGTCCGGGAACTTCCGGAAAACAGCACGATCCGCCGGGTGCTGGATGTGGGCTGTGCCGCCGGGCTGCTGGGGCTGGCCGTCATCGGCGACGGGGAGAACCGCTCCGGCGTGCTGCTGGATCAGATTCCATCTCAGATCATTCAGCCCTCGGTGGACGTCGCCGGGCTGGGAGAGCGGGTCAAGGTTGTGCAGGGGAACTTCCTCACCGATGATTTTGGCGGCGGCTATGATTTGATTCTGGCCGTATCCGTCATGCTCTTTGCCAAGGGCGGTATGGAGCCACTAATGAAGAGGTTCTTTGATGCGCTCAATCCCGGCGGCGTGCTTCTGGTGGTGTCCGAGGGGATTGCGGAGGATCTGTCCGGCCCCTGGGACATGATGACGGGCTATCTCCCCTATTTCCTCAACGGCATGGATCTTGCAGTACGCGCCGGAGAAGTGGAAACGGCAGCCCGGGCGGCGGGATTCACTAAAATTGAGAGCCGCACCGAACAGCTGTGCTCCGGCACCCAGGATATCCTTGTGATCCGGAAATAAAATGGCCGACAGGTCGATTTGTTTGCCTGAAATCCACAACGGGAGCGTCATCAGCACAAAGATGACGCTCCCGCTTTGCCATGGAAATACAAACACAGGGGGAGAACCTATGCACGAGTATTATCGAAAAAACAAGGGCAAACTGCAAAAGGAAATGGACGGGTATCTGAAGCTTGTCAGGTCGGAGATTGAGGAGGTTTTCGGAAAATCCTATCCCCAGGCTTTTGCAGAGATCTGGAGTTGCTATGAGCGGGAGATGCTGGAGCATTTTCCCTTTATCGGAGGGGACGGCAGCAGCGGCACCAGGAATTTGACCGGCTGCATGTTCTTTGTGGCTGTCGGTGTGGTGGGCAAGAAATATGGTCTCTCCACCAACGACTGGGGACGGCTGGCAACTACTTTGTATGAGCGTCATTTTGATCAAATGCCCCGCCTTCTGCGCCGGTTGGCTGGCGGACTGTTTAACCACTGTCCCGGCCTTGTTACGAAAGCGCTGAAGAAAAAGGACAAAAGGAACGCGGAAAACGCTGCGAAAAATCCCGGCAGCTTTTTGACGCAGACCATGGAACCCACAGAGGAGTATTCCATGATCTATCATAATCTGGTTTGTCCCATCTATGAATTCTGTAAAGAGAGAGGATACATGGAGTATCTGCCCTATATGTGCAATCTGGACTATGTCATGTTCCGAGCCTTTGGAGTTGCCTTGTATCGGGAAAAGACCTGCGCTGCCGGGGATGGTCTGTGCGACTTTAAGATCAAGCGGGGTGCCTCCATTCCTCCTGCGTGGCCACCTCATATTCTGGATGCATCCGATCCGCTCAAATAATCGTATCGAAATGAATCTGAATTCCCTTAATAATACGTTGCTGTTTTGCCCAATGGCAGAAAGATACTTCTGCAATGGACCACACAACTCTTGTTTGGGCATGTGTGCAGCGAACGGAGACGGACTGTCTTGCAGCGGTTCGTCTCTGCTTTTTCTGATTGTAAAAGCACCACTTAAAGTTCATTTAATTTTCAACATGGTATAATACATTTATCTAAGCATTAGGAGGCACTTTATGAAACCCAAACAACTCATCGCATCGTTTCTTGCCTTATCGCTGGCAGCAAGCCTTTGTGCCTGTGCAAAGGATGCCGAAACAAATACAGCGACGGATTCGTCTTCTCAATCTCCTGTGGCCAATGCAGAAGAGAAAGCCTATATTGAAGAAACCCTGAACCTCTCCAACAACGCGGATCTGACCTGGACCTACAACGCAGATGCCGATGCCTGGGTCATGTCCATCGTTTCGGCCGTGGCCTATCCGGAGCTTCCCGATCAACAGGGTGTCTCCGTCTGCGTCCCTGGCGCCTATGTCACCGGCATTGATACCGACGGGGACGGGGCTGCCGACGTGACCGGCGCGGATGCCGGTGAAGAGGCCATCAGCGGCTCCCTGGTCATCGACTACGAGGCGGAGATCACCAGCACCAATGGGCAGACCTACACCGCCGCCACCGCCCCTGTGATCCTGAACACCGGTGCGGCGGGCTACGGTTCCCAGAACAACTCCCTGGCCTCCACCACCTACGCTGCCGACGGATATATCAATGTAGCCTGCGGCAACCGGGGCAAACAGGACACGGCCACCGACGAGGACGGAAACACGTATTACACCGGCGACGCTCCTTCCTGCCTGGTGGACCAGAAAAATGCCGCCCGGTTCGTCAAGTACAACATTCTGCTGGGCAACCTGCCGGGCAGCGTGGACTATATGGTCTCCACCGGCGGATCCGGCGGCGGCGCCCACGCCGTAATGTTTGCGGCAACCTCCAACAATCCCGATTTCTACGACTATGAGATTGCCGCCGGCGCGGTGGGCGTATACTACACCGAGGACGGCGGCTACTCCACCGCTGTCACCATCGAAGGAACGGAGGTTGAGATCTCCGATGGAGCCTGGGGCTGCATCGCTTACAGTGCCATTACCTCTCTGGCAGAATCAGATATGACTCTGGCCTTTGAGTATTATCTGGATGTCGGCTACGACTTTTCCACGGAGTTTCAGGCGCAACTGGCAGAATATCTGTCCGAGGCCTATATGGAGTATATCAATGAGCAGAATCTCTCGGTCAACGAAGCCGATGTGGGCTTTGACCTCAATAACGACGGAGATTTGGAGGATACCATCGCGCTGACCATTGAATACGATCCGGAAGCCCACCCTGAGACCAACGGCTACTACGGCACGTATCTGGACCTGTACCTGGCGGAATTTACCCAAAATCTCCAGTGGTATGTGGATAATCTGGATTATGCCGAGGATTGGACCTGGTTTGATGGGGACGGCAATGCGCTCAGCGATGAGGAAGTTGCAGCCATGACCAGTGAGGAGAAAGCGGAGGCTTTCCTGGAGGGCCGCTATGCCAAAGGCTCTTCCGGCGGTAAGGGGGACATGATGGGCGGCGGCCCCGGCGGAATGATGGGCGGTCGCGGTGATGGTATGGGTGATCTGCCGGATGGTGACCTGCCGGACGGAGAACTGCCCGCCGATCTGGAACACGGCCAGATGGGCCGCGATACCGGTGACGGCAACCGGGAGATGATCGTGGGTACCCCCGATGCCGGAACGACCCAGGCCGCGGGCAGCGGCGTGGACTCCAACAACTACGCCACTTATGAGGAAATGGTGGAGGCTTACCGCACTGACATTGAGAGCATCCAGGCCAGAGACGAATACGGCAACAACCTGGTGGAACTGTATGACCCCTTCAACTATATCGGCGCCGAGGGAACCGAGAATCCCACCTGGGTCAAGATCCTCTGCGGCGCGGCGGAGGGCGACATTTCCATGTTCAACTCCCTGAATCTGCAGATTGCCATGCTGAACTCCGGCATTGACGCCGAGATCGAATGGCAGTGGGACGGCGGCCATGTGCCCTCCGAGGTACTGGGCGATTCTTTCAGCCTGTATGTGGATCAGATGTACGGGGAGTATGTAGAGGGCGCCGCTACCATTACCAAAGCTGCAGCACAACCTCAGACCACCAACGGCACCGCCACGGAGGCCACCGGCACCGATCTCACAAGCTGGGTCAGCCTGACCAATGGGCAGGTCTCCTTCTCTCTGGCCGACGCAGCCGCATACCGCACCGCCGGCGCCAGCAAGGCTATGCCTGGTTTTGATGTCATTGACTACGGTCAGGAGGATTATGTGTTCGGCACAGCGGAGCAGGACGCCAGACACTGGGATCCGATTCTGCTGGATATCTTCGAAACCTATTCCGATGTGCTCGCCCCTCTGTTCAATAGCGGGGAGGCAGAATAAGATACTGTTCATGATCGTTATGTAGCAATATGGCCGGTCAAACCGAATGGTTTGACCGGCCATATTACTTTAGAAGCTCGCACCTAAGGTGGCGCTTATCGCATCCAGTTGATCCAGTCGGCGGCAAACAGATTGTCTTTCAGGCACACAAAGTAGAAGGCTCCGCTCATAGGTGTCTCTGTCAGCTCAAACCGAGCCAAGGTTCCGGACGCCAGTTCTTTGGATACTGCCGGCGCATACAGAAAGGAGACTCCCAAACCGTCTGCTACCAAAGACTTGATGGTAGAAAAATCGCTGATCGTCGCCAGATTGGGAAAGCTGCGCAGGGTGCGATTGTGACGGCGGAGTGCATCTTCAAAGATGGTTCTGGTACCCGATCCCGGCTCCCGGATCAGGATACGCTCTGCATCCAGTTCCTCTACGGTTACAGACCTGTCTGCAAATCGATGATCCGGTGCACAGATCCCCCAAAAGGGTTCCTTTCGATACAGGGTTGTTTCGTACCGGCTGCGATCAAAAAACCTTCCAGCAGCGCAAAATCCAGCCGTCCCGCCTCCAACGCCCGCAGAAGCATCTGGGTGTTGTCCACAATGAGAGAGAAAGAAGCGCTAGGATATTCCCGCAGGAACTGTTCCACTTTCGGGGCGATCACAAACTCCCCTATGGTTTTGGAAGCTCCTATCCGCAGAGAAAGTGGTGTCGGTGCTACCATTGCCTCCTCAGCCCGTTGACTGTTATAGGACAAAGAACGGGTGTACTCCCGCAGTTTCACTCCCGCCTCCGTCAGTCGGAGTACCTTTCCCTCATAGGAGAAGAGACGGCAGCCATAGCGCTCCTCCAGATAGTGAATATGGTGTGTTACCGCAGGCTGAGTCAGGCAAAGCCGCTCTGCAGCCCGGGTGTAATTCATGGTTTCGCAGACGACAAGAAATGTATTCCACCTTGGGTCCAGCATGACACATCACCTATTACACAGATTTATTGTGACATAATAATTCTTCATTTTATTTTATCGTTGCTTGGCGCTATAATCAAGATACAAAAACGATTTGGCACGACGGGGCCGGGATTGAAAAGGCAACGTTCATAAAGTTCGATTTTTGCGATCAACAGGAAAGGAAGCGCATCATCATGTATGACATTATCATCATCGGAGCTGGTCCTGCTGGTATCAGCGCAGGCATTTATGCGGTCAGCCGCGGCAAACGCACTTTGATCCTTGAAAAAGCTCAGGTAGGCGGCATTATCGGCAAGGTTTCCACGGTCACCCATTACACCGCCATTGAGCGGCAGGAAACCGGCGCTACCTTTGCCAGCCGTATGAAGGAGCAGGCGCTCCAGGCCGGAGTGGAGATTGTCTATGCCGATGTCACCGGAGTGACTCTGACTGGGGAGACGAAATCCGTCGCTACTGACAAGGGGACTTATGAAGCCAAGCGGATCATTCTGGCAAACGGCGGTACGCCCCGGAAACTGGGCATTCCCGGCGAGGCGGAGCTGGCCGGCAAGGGTATGGGGATGAATGCCGCCCGGGACGGCGCGGCTTATGCCGGAAAGAATGTGTATGTGGTGGGCGGCGCCGACGGCGCCGTGAAGGAAGCTCTGTATCTGGCTTCCTTGGCCAAGCATTTGACCATCATCCACTTTGAAGATCAGCTGGGCTGCATTGCCGAGTTCCGCCAGAAGGTGGCCGCAGCCGGAAACATCTCTTTGCGCCTGGCTTCCCGCCTTCACGCCGTCTACGGTCAGGATCAGGTGGAACGGCTTGAGATCGCCAACGAACACGACGGCAGTATCGAGACCGTGGAGGATCCCGGCTGCGGCATCTTCGTATATGCCGGTGTGGAGCCCAATACCCAGCTCTATCCGGAACTGACCTTAGAGGGCGGTTACATCCCCACCAACGACAAGATGGAGACCGCAATCCCCGGCGTCTACGCTGCCGGCGATATCCGGGTCAAGCAGGTGCGCCAGGTGGCTACCGCTGTGTCTGATGGGGCCATCGCCGCCATCAATGCTGCTATGTAACGGTGAGCCTTGCTACGTTTCCTAATTGCTGTTGGATTACGATTATAGAATTTCCCGGGACTACTCTCATGTGGTTCCGGGGGATTTTATATTGTCTGAGACAAATATAAAACCTACTTGAATTCCAAACTATAGCTCGATAAAAATAGTAGCCATACATTGTATTAAAAGTATTCTCTCTGTTCGAAATAAGTATGGTGAACAAAAAATATAATTTGACCAATGAATGTGCACAAACAGTATGAAACTGGCAATAAGAATTATTAATTTTAACAAGAAACTCTCTGTTGCTACGGGATAGTGGATGCTGTCAATTGAAATTTTGCGTGTTATTTTATAGCCCATGAACATTGACACAGCGCATAAAATGCGGTGGAGCCTGGATATGGCCTCCACCGCATTTTTATGTGATCTGCGCTTTTGAATCAGGAACAGCCTGCTGCTTGGGCTCTGTGTGAGTTCATCGCCAAGCGCATCTGCTCCATAGATCCAACCGCTCACGACAGATCGCTCTTACGGCGCCCTGTTCAGGGTACGGTGCATGGTCACGGAACATCTGGCGAAGGTGCCCCTGGGCGCACTGGACGAGCGAAGCACGGGAGCGGTCAAGACCGTGCTCAACGAGGACATTGAGAAGCTGGAGCTGTTTCTGGCTCATAACCTGCCGGAGTTTGTAGCCTATCTCACCGGCCCGGTAGTCATCTTTCTCTATCTGCTGTCCGTGAATGTCCCATTGGCGCTGCTCTCGCTGCTCCCCCTGCCGCTGGCGGGAATTGTGATGGGCGTGATCTTTGGCCGCATGGAGGGGATCCTGGGGGACGCCAACCGCTCCCTGGTAAACTTCAACTCGGTGATGATCGAGTATGTCTCCGGGATGAGGCTCATCAAGGCGTACAACATGGGGAGCCGGTCGTTTCAGAAATTTTCCCACGCCATTTCGGAGGAAAACCGGATCTGGAATCTGGTGACCCATAAAACCGCGCCGCCCTATGCTGCCTTCCTGCTGCTAGTGGAGTGCGGTATGCTCCTGATGATCCCAGCCGGGGGGCTACTGTTTCTCCGGGGCTCGGTGAGCGCCAGCGTGTTTCTGCTTTTTGCCTATGTGGGCGGCATGTACCTGACAGAGATCCTGCCGCTCCAGAAGATGTCCACCACCTTTGCCCAGGCCCTCAGCGGTGTGGGAAAGGTACGGGAGATCCTGGAGTTTCCGGTCTTTGAAGGAGGCGGATCATTCCCGGAGGACCGCGGCATTGAACTGGACCATGTGACCTTCTCCTATGACGGGAAGACGGATGTACTGCGGGATTGTTCTCTGTCGGTAAAGCAGGGGGAAAAGGTGGCACTGGTGGGGATGTCCGGCGCGGGCAAGAGCACCATCATCCAGCTGATCTCCCGGTTTTACGATACAACAAAGGGCGAGGTCCGCATCGGCGGCCGGAATGTCAGGGACATCCGCTACGAGGACCTGCTCGCCCACATCTCCATCGTGTTTCAAAAGACCTTCCTCACCCGGGACAGCGTGCTGGAGAACATCCGTATGGGCACGCAGGCCACGCTGGAACAGGTGCGGGAGGCCGCCCGTCTGGCACAGATCGACGACTTCATCCTGTCTCTGCCCCAGGGATACGACACCAAGGTTGGGGCCATGGGCTCACGCTTCTCCGGCGGAGAGCGTCAGCGCATCGCCATTGCCCGCGCCATTTTGAAGGACGCCCCCATCCTCATTCTGGACGAGGCGACCTCCGCCGCCGACCCGGAGAATCAGGTGGAGATCGACCGGGCCATTGAAAACCTCTGCCGTGGCAAGACCGTAGTCATCGTGGCTCACCGGTTGGGAGCGGTAAAGATGTGCGACAAGGTGGCGGTGGTGGAGGATCACACCATCACCTGCTGCGGAACTCATGCGGAGGTGCTGGAACAGAATTCTTATTACCGCAAAGCCTGGGCCGACTACCGGGCGGCCAGGTCCATCACCTATTCTGTGAAAGGAGGGCAAGACGATGACAAATGAATCTCCGTTCCGCAAAAACAGGGCTTTTTATATTGGCGTAGTGCTGACCGTATTGGAGGGCATCCTCTCCGGATGCAGTTATCTGTCTGTCTACATCGTCCTCACCGCTCTGGCTTCAGGAACGATTACCGCCGGAATGGTGGGAGCGGTCACCGCGGGGCTCGCTGTCATTTTCCTGCTGCGGCTGGTCATTTACAGCACCGGGTACACCCAGGTCCAGATCGGCGGGGCGGCGTCCAAGCGCCTGCGGCTGCTTCTGGGGGATAAGCTCAAGAAGATCCCCCTGGCCCGCTTCACCCAGGGGCAGGTTGGGCAGTATGTGAACACCATGACCAGCGATGTAGGCAGCTATGAGAAAATCCTGACCCATTCCAGTGGGAACATTATCAAAAACGCTGCGCTTTCCGCAGTGCTGGTTGGCTTTGTATGCACCGTCTGGCTGCCGGCGGGGCTGATCCTGCTGGCGGTTGTCGCGCTGCTGATTCCCGACCTGTGGCTGTCCTTCCGGGTGGTAAAGGTGTACGGCGTGGCGAAAAACAAGGTCAGCGCCGAGACGGTGAGCGGCATTGTGGAGTACATTGACGGCATTCAGGTGTTCCGGGCGTACAACATGGGCGGCGTGAAAAACAGGACCGTCACCCAGGCCATGGAGGAGTTCAGCCGGGTGTGCTACCAGTACGAAGCCAAGGGCATCCCCATCGGATTCGGCTACAATATCATCAGCTGGGGCAGCGTGCCGCTCATCATGATGCTGGCCGCCGGGCCATGGGCGGCGGGGACGCTGAACGGCGTGGATTATCTGATGCTGTCCATGCTTCCCATTCTGCTGACCAAGCTCACCGCCAGCATTGCCATTGATCTCTTTGAGTGGAAGCACCTGATGGTTTCCAAAAGGAACATTGAGAATCTGATTCAGGAGCCGGAGGAGGACGGAGAGGATGTACCCTTTGCCCCGGAGCAGCACGACATTACCTTCTAGGATGTGTCGTTTTCCTATATGCTGGGAGAGCCGGTCCTGAAGAGGGTGTCCTTCACCGTCCCGGACGGGAAACTCACTGCCATCGTGGGGGACTCCGGCTCAGGCAAATCCACGATTTTGAATCTGATCGCCAAATTCTATGAGCCGCAGAGCGGGACCATCGCCATCGGCGGTCAATCCATCCAGACTATCTCCGCAGAGCGGGTGCTGGCACAGCTCTCTACGGTGGACCAGCAGGTATTTCTCTTTGACGATACCGTGCGGGAGAATATCCGCCACGCCCGGCCCACGGCCACTGACCGGGAGGTGGAGGCAGCCTGCAGGGACGCCGGATGTGACGAATTTGTGGAGAAACTGGAAAAGAGCTATGACACCGAGATTGGAGAAAACGGCAGCCTGCTCTCCGGCGGCGAGCGCCAGCGCATCTCTATTGCCCGGGCCATTCTGAAAAACAGTCCCATCCTATTGCTGGACGAGGCTACCGCATCCCTTGACATCGAGAACGAGCTGGCAGTAAAGCAGGCCATCGCCAATCTGCTGAAAGAGAAAAAGACTGTGGTAATGATTGCTCATACCCTTTCCGTCGTCAAAAATGCAGATCAAATCCTTGTGGTATCTGACGGAAAGATTGCTGAAGCCGGTACTCATGATGAATTGCTGGCTAAAGGTGGAAAGTATGCAGCTATGTGGAACGCCGAACAAAAAATTTCTGCCTGATCGGAGGTAACAATGAAACTTCATGCGTCCGGGGAGGCCTATCTGGAAACCATCCTTGTTCTCCAAAAGAAACTCGGTATGGTACGCTCCGTAGATGTGGCCCGGCACATGGAGGTTACAAAGCCCAGCGTATCCCATGCGGTAGCGACCTTGCGGGATGGAGGCTTTCTAACGATGGACGGGGATAATTTCCTGCACTTAACGGATGTGGGCTGCGAGGTGGCGGAGCAGATTTATGAAAAGCATCGCTTTTTTACCGAGCGTCTGATCGCCGCTGGCGTTGACCCCGAGACGGCCGAACGGGACGCCTGGCGGATTGAGCACGTTATCAGTGAAGAGAGTTTTCGACGGCTAAAGGCAGTTGCGGAACCAGAGTCATAAATACAGCAAAAGGAGGGGGCCGTGCATACGGCCCCCTCCTTTTGCGATTGGGAGGTAATACAGTGAGCGAAATCATCGTTATCCGGGTCGCAGACCCAGACGGCAGTTTGTTTCAGACAATCGTGGATGCGCTGAAGGACAAGCGGGCGGAGATAATTCATGTCACCGCCCCGTTCTCCGCCGTGCTGCGCATCGGAGAACTGGAGATCTATCACGAGTACCGCCGGGTACTAATGGCTGGCAGGGAAGTGCGACTCAACCACGGGGAATACGCCATGCTCTATTGCATGGCCAGCGCCCCCGGACAGGTATTCTCCAAGGCGCAGCTCTATGCAGCGACTTGGGGAGAGGAGTATCTGCATGGGACTACATCTGTGGAGAATATCATCTGGCGACTGAGAAAAAAGTTGGAGCCAGATCCAAGAAACCCGATCTACATTAAAACTGTGATTGGAGCAGGATATAAAATTGAAATACCAAATAATCCCGGCCGGCAGTGGAGGTAATCTCCTTTGCCGGCCAGTTCTTTGAAAATGGAATCGTGAACCTATTCGGATATAGGCCCAGGTGTATACACGCAAACAATAATAATCTCGTCCAATCAGAGCAAAGCCGACCAAACAGGGCAGACAACCAGGCGATCAGCCGATACAATAGGACGATGTGAGGAGGCCTGTCGGCATCCTATTTTTCAACACGAGGGTTAGCAATATCTAACTAAAAGGAGTGTATCGTATGTCTGGATCTGTTCAGCGCCGCGGGATGAGCGGCAAGGATGTCATTACTGTGGGAATTTTCTCCGCCATCTACTTCGTTATCAACTTCGCCTTCATGCTTCTGGGCGGACTGCACCCGCTGCTTTGGATTCTGATGCCCGGCTTCATCGCCCTGTTCACCGGCATCCCGTATCTCATGATGTGCGCCAAGGTGCAGAAGGTGGGCTCTGTCCTCCTGATGGGCCTCATCACCGGCCTTATCTACTATGTCACCGGGCAGTTCACCGTGGTGATCCTGGTGTCCTTCGTCCTGGCCTGCGGCCTGGCGGAACTGACCCGAGGCCTCACCCATTACCGGAGCATGGCCGGCAACCTGGTATCCTTTGCACTGTTCTCGGTGGGCATGGTGGGCTCTCCGCTGCCCATCTGGCTCATGCGGGAGGACTTTCTGCGGCAGATCACAGAGCAGGGAATGCCGGCGGATTATGTGAACACTCTGGCAGCCCTCTCCTCCAACGTCATGCTGGTGGTGCTGTTACTGGCTCCCGTTGTGGGCGCGATCATCGGCGGCCTGATCGCCCGGGCCATGTTCCGCAAGCACTTTGAGAAAGCCGGCCTGGTGTGAGATGGAAGCGGAACGGCGGATCTTTGACCCAAGAGCCGGACTCTGGCTGCTGATCGCGGCGAACCTGATCGCCTTTCGTCCCCACACTTTCTGGCTGGAATTGGCCCTGATCGGACTGCTGCTGGTGCTGATGCTGGGCCACGGGCGGCTGACCATGGCGGTCAAATGGGCGATAGGGTATTGCGCGCTGGTAGTCTTCCAGCAATTCATCCTGCCAGTGTCCCCCATGATCATCGCCACCAGTTTTACCATCTTCGCCACCTATACCCGCCGGATGTTTCCCTGCCTGATGACAGGGGCCCTGATGCTGTCCTGCACCCCACTGCGATACCTGATTGTGGGTCTGCGGCAGCTGCATATCCCTCAGAAACTGATCGTGGCCATTTCCGTTACCCTGCGGTATTTTCCCGCCATCCGGGAGGAGGTGGGCTACATCCGGGACGCCATGAAACTGCGGGACATCCGGGGATTTGCCCGGCTGGAGTGTACGGTGATGCCCCTGATGGTGTCCGCCACGGAGACGGCGGAGGAACTGTCCGCGGCAGCGGTGACCCGGGGCATCGAAAACCCGGCCCGCAAAACCAGCGCCGTATCCCTGCGGCTTTCCCCTCTGGACTTTTTGGGGATGCTGGCAGGTCTGGTCTTGCTGGTGCTCTCATTTGTGGTACAATAAGGGAGGCAATGACAATGATAAGCATTGACAATGTTTCCTTCGGCTATGGGGAGGCGCAGGAAACGCTCTCCCAGGTCAGCGCCGCCATCGCGCCGGGGGAGTGCGTCCTGCTGTGCGGGGCCTCCGGCTGCGGCAAGACTACGGTGACAAAGCTGATCAACGGCCTGATCCCGTCCTTTACCCCCGGCTGCCGCCTGGAAGGGCGGGTAGAGGTGGACGGACTTGACCCGGGAACGACACCCATGTACGAGTTGGCTCGGAAAGTCGGCTCCGTATTCCAGAACCCCAAATCCCAGTTCTTCAATCTGGACACGGACAGTGAACTGGCCTTCGGTCTGGAAAATGAGGGCCGGCCGCCGGAGGAGATCCGAAGGCGGGTGGCGGATACGGTGGAGGCCCTGCACCTTCAGGAATTGCAGAGGCGGAGCATCTTCTCCCTGTCCGGCGGGCAGAAGCAGTTGCTGGCCTTCGGCTCGGTCTATGCCATGGGCCCGGAGGTTTTTGTGCTGGACGAGCCCACGGCCAATTTGGACCAGGACGCCATCGCTCGGCTCCACGACCAGATCGCCTGTTTGAAACATCAGGGCCGCAC
>OGGQ01001146.1_pt1 | contig 35937 bp, 29 predicted proteins | sample 1571191 | NCBI WGS metagenome assembly OGGQ01 (sample SAMEA2582061, study PRJEB24529) | metagenome | biome: Human gut stool | place: China | collected 2011
GAAAGATATCCGGACGCCGGAGGCGGCTTTGGCCAAAGGCCAAAGTACTGAACAGAACCCTTCCGCTCACAATGGATTAGTTTTTTGACAGTCTGAGCCCGGCTTTTGCCGGGCGCAGAATTATAAAATTTTCTCTCCGATGAGACGGCCGATCTCCACTATATCGCTCCTGCCGGTAAATTCAAATTTCACCTTGCCCAGTCCGCTGAAATACAGTTCCAGCTCGCTGTCCAAATCGAGAACGCCGGACGTCTCCACGGAAAACGTCTGTATCCTTGAATACGGCATGGACGTAAAGTCCTTTTTCTTACCCGTGATCCCTTGCACGTTTACGGAAATGATCCTGTGTGTCGTAAATGCCGCAAAATCCCTTATTCCCTTGTAGCATGAAACGACCTTCTCGCCGTCTATGAGCAAGGGCAATATCTCATCCGCCGAATCAAGAGACACCTGTTTGAGTTTTATAACGCTGCCGTTGTCAAAATCTATCACAAAAATCTCCCCTTTAATTTTCTATGTTTAATATATCCCATCATCGCCTTCAAGTCAACGCCTGTTCTACGCCGGCTTTTTAGGGAATATTTTAATATTGTAATAAATTTTGGAGAATGATATATGAAACTCAAAGCATTGGCCGCCATCGTGGCGAGCCTTATTGTCTCCGTGCCCGCATACGGAGGGCAGTATGAAAATCTGACTGATCTCTCTCTTGAGTGCGAAAGCGCCATACTTGTGGACGTTGACGGCGGGAATGTCCTTTACGAGCACAATTCCTCCGAAAAGCTCCCTCCCGCGAGCATTACGAAAATTATGACTCTCCTTCTTGTATACGAGGCCGAAAGGGACGGCCGTATTTCCTTCACGGACGAGGTAAGCGTAAGCTCACACGCCGCCTCCATGGGAGGCTCACAGGTATATCTTGAGGAAGGCGAGCGGCAAAGCGTAGAGGAGCTTGTCAAATGCGTTTCCATAGCGTCGGCCAATGACGCCGCCGTTGCTCTTGCCGAATACATAGGCGGAAGCGAGGACGGATTTGTGGAAATGATGAACGAGAGGGCAAAGGAGCTTGGAATGGAGGATACCACGTTCAAAAATGCCTGCGGCCTTGACGGCGACGGTCATCTTTCCAGCGCCAGGGATATTGCCGTTATGTCGGCGGAGCTTCTCAGGAATTTCCCGGAGATAACAGAGTATACAACGACATGGCAGGACAGCCTGACTCACTCCACCCGCCGAGGAACAAGCGAATTCGGTCTGACCAACACAAACAAGCTCGTCAAATGGTACGAAGGAGCGACGGGGCTTAAGACCGGCAGTACATCCGAGGCGAAGTACTGTCTCTCGGCATCGGCAAAACGTGGCGATATGGAGCTGGTGGCGGTGATCATGGCCGCTCCGGACAACAAAAGCCGGTTTTCCGAGGCAATGGAGCTGCTGGACTACGGCTTCACCAATTACGCCACGGTCACAGGAGCCGAAAAGGGAGATATAATAGGAGAGGCGGACGTGTCTAAGGGAACAGCCGAATCCGTGGAGCTGGCAGTGGAGGATGACATAAGAGCCACGCTTCCCAAAGGCTCAGCGGAGCCGACGCTCACCGTCACAGTTGATGAGCTGACCGCGCCTGTACATAAGGGCGACATCGTCGGAAAGGCCGTATATGAGCTGGACGGCGAAACGCTTGCCGAGGCAGAGGTGTCAGCGGCGGCGGATGTGGGCAGGGCTTCACCCGCCGACATGTTCTGCCGTCTGATTAAGCTCTGGTGCTCGTCCTATGGTTTCGGTGGAACCGAAGCGGAGCACGGTGGTGAATAAGCGCTGCTATGTGTGGAAAAACAGCGACAATGTGGCGGATAACAACCGCAATCATATCAAAATACGCCAGATTATGGCGATAAAGTGTTAAACCACCCCATAATATGAACCATACGCGGGCAAAATATGGCCTTGTGTGGAGGATTAAATCAAATCCCGTATGGATATGGAGCATTGTGGAGTATAACCCCACTATTTTTATATAAAAATATGCTTTTGTAGTGAAAAAAGTTATAAACATCAATAAAAATGATATATATATGGCGAATATGACCATTATTTGATTATCCTCCGCCCTATTTGCGAGTAGTAACGGAACAATTTGCCATAAATATAAGAATAAGCGGAGATATATACCTTAAATATATGTATATATAAATCAAAGTGGAGAATAAAAGTCTATTTGTATCTAAATACGGCCTGATATGGAGAATTAATCCCAATCCATCCTCTGCGGCAATATAATTGCAATGGCAGGATATATATTATATAATTTAAACAAAAGCCGGAAAAGGGAGGGCTAAGGATGAAATACCCGTTCAGGGAAATAGATATAAGCGAAATCGAGAACGTAAAAATAGGAAACGCCGAGGATTTGGAGCATGCCACGGGATGCACCGTTATTATATGCGAAAACGGTATGCCCGCCGGAGTGGATGTCAGAGGCGGAGGCCCGGCTTCCAGAGAGACCGAGCTTTTGAATCCGGCCGCCACTACGGACGTGATACACGCCGTCCTTTTGAGCGGCGGAAGCGCATTCGGACTTGACGCCGCCGGAGGTGTTATGGAATATCTGGCTGAAAAGGGCATTGGTTTTGCCGTGGGAGACATACACGTTCCTCTGGTGTGCCAGTCCTGCATATTTGACTTGGCGTTTGTCTCCGGAGACGTGCGCCCCAATAAGGAAATGGCGAAAAAAGCCTGTCAAAATGCGGAACTCAACTGTCCGAAGCAGGGCAACGCCGGCGCCGGGACAGGAGCGACCGTCGGCAAATTTATGGAGCCTGACAGGATTATGAACTCCGGGCTCGGTATTTACGCCGTGCAGCTCGGTGATTTGAAAGTCGGAGCAGTGGTCGCCGTCAACGCCATGGGCGACGTTTATGACTTCGAGACCGGCGAAAAACTGGCCGGAATGAGAACAATGGACGGCAAAGCCCTTGACGACAGCGAACTCGCCCTCTACGAGACATTCCTCTCCGATCCGCTGCACAGCGCCCCCAATACGAACACGACCATAGGCGCCGTCATAACCAACGCCAAATTTGATAAGGCCAAACTCAATAAAATCGCCGCCATGGGGCAGAACGGTCTTGCCCGATCCATCAGGCCCGTTCATACTCTTTCCGACGGAGATACGGTCTATGCACTGTCCACCGGAGACGTGCAGGCCGATGTAAATGTCGTAGGCACATTGGCCTCCCACGTTATGGCCTGCGCCATAAGGAACGCGGTGCTTAACTGCGGTGACTTTCACGGAGCAGTGGGAGCGAGACGCTGAAAATATAACGCTCCATTAAATCCAAAAGAGACCTTTCATTCGAGCTATACTGCGCAAAAACGCCGGGGGAATTCATTTCCTCCGGCGTCCTTTTAACTGATATTTGCCTCGGCCTGACACGAAAAGTTGCCCACAGAACGTGACTTCCTATTTGTTGCCTACTGCCTTTAAACTGTTTTTATTTTGCACCTATCCGCCGTTAGTTTTTACCGTCTGACTTGTCCAATAACTATAATCGCCGGGGGAATTCACTTCCACCGGCGTCCTTTTAACTGATATTTGCCTCGGCCTGATACGGAAAGTTTCCCTCGGAACTTTTCGTGTCCTCACAGACAATTACAAGCGGAAAGACCTCAAGGCTTTACGCTTAAGCCATCATTTTTTTATCAGCCGTATCGCGTGCATTATCGTCCTTATCTCAACCTTATCCCTTCCCGGCTCATACTCGCCGTCCAGCGTCCAGTCCACGTCCGGAGATATCTCTATGTCAATGCTCTCGGCGGAAAAAAACTTGACCGTGTCGTTGTTATACTGCTTAGTTGTATAGGCTTTCGCGATATTTGTCCAGTCCGTTGGCGTCGTCGGAGCTTTTATGAGCAGTACCTCAAGACGGCCGTCGCCAAAATCAACTACGTCCGGGTCAAGGGTTATCGTGCCGGCCACCGATGTAGAATTGCTTATGGCGCCGAAAACATAGTCCCCCTCAAATGTATTCCCGTCAGCCGTGATTTTCGCGTGGATGGGTTTTATATCAGGCAGTTCCTTAATGCTTTCCATAACATAGGCAAAATGGCCGAAGGAATTTTTAAGCGCCTGCGGAGTGTCATAGGATACCTTGGTAAACGCCCCGAAGGAAGCCACATACGAAAAATATCTGTTGTTGAACCTTCCGATATCATACGGTTCCGGCGAGCCGCGCAGTATTCCCCTCGCCGCCTCCATAATGTTCTTGGAAATGCCCAGACTGCTGGCAAAATCGTTTGTGCTTCCCGAAGGGATATATCCGATCGGAATATCCCAGCCGCCGGAAACAAGCCCGGTTATTACCTCGTTGAGCGTGCCGTCTCCGCCGATGCATACGACCATGTCATGTCCGCCGGCGTTCTGTCTTACATACTCGGCCGCGTCACCGGCGAATCCCGTCACATGTACGTCGCAGTCACAGCCTTTAGCGTTGAAAAGCGCGATTATATTAATAAAATACCTGTTGGCCTTCTTCTTGCCCGAACAGGGATTTAATACCACCAGTAATTTTCTGTTCATCAAAAATTCCTCCTGCATATTATTATGCACGTTCTTCCATAAAATTCTGCCCCAAATATCGAATCCACAGGTTTGTAAATCCCAATCTGAAACAAGAGAGAAAACCTTATGCTCCCGTCAAAGCCGAATAAACGCATAAAGTTTCTAAATGGATATTATAACACAATCAATGCTGTTTAGTCTATTATTAATTTCATTCTATTGAAACAGCTTTTTGTAGGTTTACAATACATGTGTTACAACTGAAAAATAAAGAAGCGAAAATACATTTTCTGTGTTTACAGTTTTAGCCACCAAACAAAAACAAAACAAGAAAGGGAGTATTTCCGCATGGGTAGTATAACACAAGATATAAGATTCCGTCTATCATTAATTAAATATGCTGAAAAACACGGCGTTACTAAAGCTGCATTGAAGTATAAAACCAACCGCCAGTATATTTATCGCTGGAAGAACCGATACGATGGTTCATGGGATTATATTACTTCAATCAAACCATTCAGTACACGTTCCATAGAGCAAATTTTTACATCCAATTATTTACCACTTTAATTAAAACCTCTACGCATAATAACCAAATATTTTAACTCCAAACGCGACTTTTATTATTAAAAAGGTCGAAATTTATCGAACAACTGATTATTTTTGCATTTTTCATTGATTATGTCTGAATTTATTTTAAAACTGAGTGGCGGCGGAAGCGAAAACAAAAAACGATTTTGGTATAATGTGGGAAGGGCAACGATGATAACGCAAAAAAGGCTGGAAACATTTAAAATCAAATATATGACCAAAAACATCCAGCCCGAAAACAAAGTTTTCGGGCTGGATTCTTACAAATCTTTAATTTACCTATATCTATTATACTTATCTCTTCTCTTATCGCGTCTTTTTCTTCGTCTCTTGCCGTTTATGCGGCTTGTATCATAGACATGGCCTCTATTATAATAATTTCCTCTTATCCTGTATCTCTGTCTTCTCCTATGTCTTGCTATGAGGATAAGTATAATGAGCAGTATTACCACAATCACGGCCGCCGTATATTTCAGATTCTCTTTAGCGACCGCTGCCGAGAAAAAATTTTTTATATAAAATATTGATGTATTGAATATATTTGCTTTCTCGACCTCCATTGCAGCGTAAGCGTCAGTTTCTCCTATAACCTCGCCGTTAAGAATAAATCTGAGCGTTCCGACCTTCGCGTCCTTTTCAACCGGCGCTTGCAGCTTGTCCCCGCCGTTGTCATATATTATCTGCGTCTCAACGGACACAGCCTCATCGGCCGTAAGATATTCGGATAAATCTTCTTTGATATTAAGGTCAACCGTATCTCCCTTAAGCCTGTTATTGCCCGTAAGATTTGCCGTAGCCGCTATCCCTGCCGGTCTGTATATGGTCATATCATAGTTGTTGAATGCCCAGTCAAAGAGATTTTTCGCGTCCTGCCATCTTCCCGGATCCTCGGAATCCATTATTATGGCAATCAGATTCTCCCCGTCTTTTGTGGCAGACGCCGCAAGGCAGTCTCCGGCCTGATCCGTAAATCCGGTCTTTATTCCCGTGGCGTACTCATAGTGGTTTGCTCCGTTTGTTATAAGCTCATTGTGGCTGTACCAGGTGTATTCCCTTGTCGTTCCGTCAACATTGTATTTCTGCCTTCCGGCCCCGTTGCCGGAAAATACCGTCTCAATGGCCGCTTCCCTTATGACGTCATACTTCATTGCCTCACAGGCTATCAGGGACATATCATATGCCGTGGTGTAATGGTTATCATCGTGATATCCGTGGGCATTGACGAAATTAGATTCCGTACATCCAAGAGATCTGGCCTTTTCATTCATCAATCCTGTAAAATACGTCTCGGCCTCGTCGAATGATATGCTGTTTCCAAGAGCCTTTTTTGCAACGGCCGAAGCGGCGGCATTGGCTATGTCGTTTCCCGAAGGGATTATAAGGCCCCTGATGACGTTTTCGACCGTTATAATATCTCCGGCGTAAACGCCAGCCCTGCTGGAATCAAGCGGAACCTCGTCAATGGAGTAGTCAACTTTGATCGTGTCCTCCGGATCCATATTATCAAGCATTACCATTGCTGTAAGCAGCTTTGTCATACTTGCCGGGTACATTTTCTGATGCTCGTTTTTCGCGAAAAGCACCCTTCCCGTATCCTGGTTGACAAGTATGGCGCTTGTGGCCGTAACTGACGGCGGCGACGCAGATACGCCTTCTCCATCCTCCTCGGCAAACGCCGTGACAGAGAATACCGAAAGCACAACCATAAGAGCCGCCAAAATTCTTTTTAAGGTTCTCATAAAAACCACCCTCTCAAATAAGCCCCTTATCATACATGGTCTGCAAACCGGTCATTATTCCTATTTTGGCATGGTGCCAGCTTAATCCTCCCTGCATATATACTATATAAGGCGGTTTAATGGGAGCGTCAGCGCTGAGCTCTATCGAAGCTCCCTGCACAAAGGCTCCTGCCGCCATAATAACGTCGCAGTCATATCCGGGCATATCCCACGGTTCCGGAGTTACATAACTGTCTACTGGCGCGCCCTTCTGTATTCCTTCGCAGAAGGCTATGACCTTCTCCGCCGAGTTCATCTTGATTGACTGGACAATGTCTCCCCTCTTTGCCGATGAAGGAGGGAGCACCTCTATGCCGATGTTCTCAAAAAGCCTTGAGGCGAACATCGCTCCCTTAAGGCTTCCGCTAACAACCTGCGGCGCCATAAAAAGCCCCTGTATAAGCGACGCGGTAACTCCGAGTGTAGGGCCTACTTCCTTTCCCATACCGGGAGCCGTAAGTCTGAAAGCCGCGTTATCCACATATTCTTCTTTTCCAACGATGTATCCGCCAATGGGCGCCAGTCCTCCTCCCGGATTTTTTATAAGCGATCCGACACAAAGGTCAGCGCCAAAATCCGTGGGTTCCTTCGTCTGGACGAACTCGCCGTAACAGTTGTCAACCATCGTTATTACATCCGGCCTTATTTCCTTAATAAAGGATATAAGCTCGCCGAGCCTCTCAACGGTGAAGGAGTCTCTCCATGCGTATCCTCTTGAGCGCTGTATCTCCACAAGGCGTATTTTTTTGTTGCCCGTCAGAGCGTCCTTTATTCCTTTGTAATCAAAGGAACCGTCCGGAAGCAGATCCGTCTGGCTGTATGTTATTCCGTATTCCGCAAGGCAGCCTCTTTCCTTCCTAATTCCAATAACGCCCTGAAGCGTATCATACGGCAGTCCGACGGGGGAATAAATCTCGTCGCCGGGTCTTAAATTTCCGGCCAGCGCCACCGTAAGGGCATGGGTCCCGGAAATGACCTGCGGCCTTACAAGCCCGCTTTCCGCATGGAATACATCGGCATATATGTTTTCAAGCGTATCCCTTCCCAAATCGTTATAGCCGTATCCGGTCGTTCCGGAAAAATGGACGTCGCTCAGCCTGTTTTTCTGCATGGCATGGAGCACCTTGTATTGATTATACTCGGTGATTCCGTCCACCTCGGCAAATTTTTCCTTAAGCTCCTCCTCGGCTCTTTCTGCCATTTCTATGACTTTATCGGAAATACCGTAATTTTTTCTTATAAAGTCTTCCGTTTCTTTATTAAACATCAAATGTCACCCAATCAAATTATATTTTTTTCTTTAAGTTCATTCATTATTGTTGCAAGCGCATTCTCCGCGCTGTTGTCTGTCATATCTATCCATGTCCCCTCGGTCTGTCTTCTAAACCATGTAAGCTGTCTTTTGGCAAAATGCCTTGTGTATTTCTTTATGTCGTCAACGACCTTCTCCAGGCTGATCTCTCCTGTAAAATAGGGCATAAATTCCTTGTAGCCAAGTCCCTGCATACTTACAAGCTGCGGTGAATATCCCATATTCAAAAGATTTCTGACCTCGCTTTCAAGACCGTTTTTCATCATTATATCTACTCTTAAGTCTATCCTCTCATACAGCTTGGCCCTGTCCATATTCAGCACGAAAAAAGCCAGATTATAAGGAGATTCCTTTTGCCTGGCATTTTTATTATGCTCAGACATTTTTTCTCCCGTAAGCCTGTAATATTCCAGCGCTCTAGCTACTCTCTTAACATTATTAAAATGTATTTGTCCAGCGTACTCAGGATCTACCTCGGCAAGCATACTATGCAGTTTTTCAGGCCCCTCTTTTTCGGCAATCCTGTAAAGTTCCTCCCTGATGCCGCTTTCTTTTTCCTCGGTAAAATCATTGTCATAAACAAGGGCGTTAATATAAAATCCTGTTCCCCCGACAACAATTGGTATATCCCCTCTGCCATATATGCCGTCCATATATTCTCTGGCCTTTTTCTGGAATATCATCACATTATATTCCTCATCGGGGTACAGTTCATCAATAAGAAAGTGCGGTATCCCGCACATTTCTTCTTTTGTCGGCTTTGCCGTACCAATATCCATAAATTTATATACCTGCATGGAATCGCCGGAAATGATCTCTCCGCCGATTTTTTTCGCCAGCTCGATGGACAGATCAGTTTTTCCGCAGGCCGTCGGCCCGGCGATAACTATAAGAGGTTTTTTCATTTTCCATCGCCCCTTACTGTATTCTTTTGAATTTCTTTTCGAGTTCGTATTCGGTCAGTTCTATTATTGTCGGCCTTCCATGAGGGCAGCTGAAAGGATTTTTAAGGGACAGCATCTTCTCTATGAGTTTCTGCGCTTCCTCCCTTGAAAGCCTGTCTCCGCCCTTTACAGCGGCTTTGCAGGCCATTGTCGCCATATCCAGCAGTTTTATGTCATACAGGCTGTCAACCTTTTCCGTCTTTATCATATCTATTATATCCGTAAGAAATGATGTGGAAGCCGGCTTGTCAAAAATATACGGCACGCTGTAGACAAAGTAATCCCCGTCCCTCTTTTTTATGCCGAAGCCGAAGGCTTTTATCCTGTCAATACATTCCTCAAGAATGTCCTTTTCCGTGTCGGTGAGCAGCAGCCTTTCCTCGGCGACAAGATCCTGAGAAACGATGGCGCCGTTTTTAAAGCTGTCCGAAAACTTCTCAAACAGCACCCTTTCATGGGCCGCATGCTGATCTATTACAAATATGCTGCTTCCCTGCTCGATTATCCAATATGTATTGAATATCTGTCCTATTATCCTGTAATCACTGAAAAATGGCTTTTCCTCGGAAAAAGTCTCAAGCTCTCCGGCAACCGGAATACCGGCTTTTTCAAGCTCGGCTGATACTTTTCCTACGTTCTCGGCCACATATGCTATGGTCTTTTCTTCCGCGACGTTTTTATCCGTTTTATCGGCTTCTCTTTCTTCTTCGGCTTTCGCCATTGTCTCGACGGCCGGCCCATTTTTTACGGCCGGAATGTTTTCCGCCATGCCCGCCGATACTTTATATTCGGCTCTGTCATCTCTGACGCCCGGCGGCATATTTTCATAACCGCCTTTCAGGAGCATTTTAGCCATCATTCTGTCCCTTTCGGCAACGGAATGGTCAAATCCCATTTTCGCCGCTTCCTCTTTTATGGATGAAGCGCTCTTGGGTTTCTGCATGAGTTCCGCACGGTTATCCAGTTCCTGCTGAACCGGCTTAACGATGGTCTCGGGAGGGTTGACGTATTCCATTACTCCGGACGAGGGCTTGCTCTCCCAGTCTCCTCCCCTGATAAGCACCTTATCTTTAAAAGCGTTGGTTATGCTCTCATATATAAAATTATAGACGGCGGAATCGTCTCTGAATCTTACTTCCAGCTTCGCCGGATGCACGTTTACATCCACCATCGACGGCTCTATGTCCATTGAAAGCACATAGACAGGAAATTTGCCGATCATAAGCCTTGTTTTATAGGCTTCCTCGGCGGCGGACGAAACTACGGAATTTCTTATGTATCTTCCGTTAATAAACAGGTTTTCCGCGCTTCTGTTGGCCTTTGACAGTTCCGGTCTGCCTATAAGTCCCTTCAGCTTCATTTCGTCCGTTTCCGAAGATATTTCTATCATTTTAAAGGCCGTATCTTTCCCGTAAATATGGTATACCGCTGTCTTGAGATCATTGTTTCCCGGCGTATGGAGCACTACGGAACCGTTATTTATATATTTGAATGAAATTTCGGGATGTCCGAGAACAAATCTTGTCACAACATCGGAGATATATCCGGCCTCGGTCGATGGTTTTTTTAAAAACTTTCTTCTCGCCGGCACATTGTAGAAAATATCCTCTACAACTATTGTCGTTCCGTCGGCGGCTCCCTCTTGACGGATGTCCTCAAGTATGCCCCCGTTTATCCTCACTCGCGTTCCTGTCTCGGAATCCCTTGTTTTCGTGAGCATTTCCACCTTTGAAACCGCGGCTATGCTGGCAAGGGCCTCTCCCCTAAATCCAAGGGAAAACACGTTTTCAAGATCCTCCGCCGTCCTTATTTTGCTCGTGGCATGTCTCAAAAACGCTGTTTTGACCTGATCCTGCGGTATGCCCGAGCCGTCGTCGGTAATACGGATAAGGGATATTCCTCCGTCCCTGATCTCTATCGTAACACTTCCTGCTCCGGCGTCGATGGCGTTCTCCACCAGTTCCTTGACTACGGAGCCCGGCCTTTCAACTACCTCTCCGGCGGCTATCTTATTTATTGTGCTGTTGTCAAGAAGTTTTATCTGGTTCATCCGTTTCTCACATTCCCTTTATTTTGTTTTGCAGGTCAAAAAGCGTCTGCAAAGCCTGTATCGGCGTTAAAGACATAACGTCGATCTTATTTATATCGTCTATTATCTGATTTTCCTTGATGTTGAACATATCTATCTGAACAGCCTCTTCCTCGGCGGCCTCCTTGGCCTCGTCGGCAAGTTTTCTCGTCTTTTTCGCTATATCAGCGGCGTTCAGCTTTTTAAGAATGGCTGTTGAGCGTTTGATTACCTTGTTCGGAAGCCCGGCCAGTCTTGCGACCTGTATTCCATAGCTGTGATCCGCTCCGCCCCTCTTTATCTTTCTGAGGAAGATAATGTCCTCTCCTTCTTCCTTGACCGTTATACAGTAATTTTTTACCCCGGGAAGTTTTCCCTCAAGTTCCGTAAGCTCGTGATAGTGTGTGGCAAAAAGCGTTTTTGCTCCTATCTGCTTTTTGTCCGCTATGTACTCCATCACGGCCCACGCTATGGAAAGGCCGTCAAACGTACTCGTTCCCCTGCCTATTTCGTCAAGTATGAGAAGGCTTTTTGACGTGGCGTTATTAAGTATATTAGCTACCTCGGTCATTTCCACCATAAATGTGCTCTGTCCGGAGGCGAGATCATCGGAGGCTCCTACCCTTGTGAATATCCTGTCGCATACTCCGATATGAGCCGATGAGGCAGGCACAAAGGAGCCTATCTGCGCCAATATGGTTATTATGGCGTTCTGTCTCATGTATGTTGATTTTCCGGCCATATTGGGACCGGTTATTATAAGCAGCCTGTTGTCTTCATTGTCAAGATATACGTCGTTAGCGATAAACGCTCCGTCGGACATTTTTTCAACGGAAGGATGCCTTCCGTCCTTTATGTCTATAACTTCTCCGTCATCCACCACAGGTTTGACATAATCCTGAGCCTGGGCAGTCTCGGCCAAAGACTGTATGGCGTCGCATACGGCCGTTATGTAGGCCGTGTACTGTATCCTGTTGACCTGCGAGGCTACCTTTTCTCTCACATCGCAGAATATATTATACTCCAGATCTATCAATCTGTCTGACGAGCCGAGTATGAGGTCTGCAAGGTCATTAAGTTCCTTTGTAGTATACCTCTCGCAGTTGGCAAGTGTCTGCTTGCGCATATAATTTTCCGGAACAAGGTCAAGATAGGATTTTGTGACCTCTATGTAATACCCAAAGACTCTGTTGTAATTGATCCTCAGATTTTTTATCCCGGTCTTTTCCCTCTCCTGCTTTTCCATATCGCTTATCCAGTCCGAGCCTCTTCTCTTTGCCTGAAGCAGCGAATCGGCTTCCGACGAATATCCTTCTTTTATCATTCCGCCCTCCCTTACGGAAAACGGCGGATCGTCCACTATGGCCTTGTCTATAAGGGCGAATATATCCTCAAGGGTGTCAAGCTCCGAATATATTTCTTTCATATATCCGCTTTTGGAATTTTCAAGTATTTTTTTGAGCTGAGGAAGGTTCTCGATTGAATTTTTAAGATTGACCAGTTCTCTTGCGTTGGCGGTCTTATAAACTATCCTTCCCATTATTCGCTCAAAATCGTGCATTGTCGAAAGGACGTCCTTTATTTCCTCACGCTTAAAGAAGTCATCCTTAAGCTCCTCAACGGCGTCCAGTCTTTTATTTATATCAGCCGAATTTATAAGGGGCTGTTCGACCCACTTTCTCAGCAGTCTCGCTCCCATGGCTGTTTTTGTCTTATCTATGACCCACAAAAGAGAGCCTCTGCGGCTGTTCTCCCTCATGGTCTCGGTCAGTTCCAAGTTTCTTCTCGTGCTTACATCAAGAAGCATAAAATCATTGGTGGAGTAGAGCGTTATCTTTCCGATATGCTCAAGGTTGTTTTTCTGTGTCTCATATAAATAGTCCAGAAGTCCTCCCGAGGCGCATACCGAAAACGTCCTCTCCCCAAGTCCAAGTCCGTCCACGGACAATATGTCAAAGTGTCTGCATATCGTCTTGGCTGCATTTCTGTACGCAAAACAAGCATCGCCGGCGTCGTTCAGATCTATGTTAAGATTTTTTCTTATTCTGCCGGCGCAGGGCGTATTCAAAAAGTATCCGTTTGTTATTATTTCCGCCGGCATAAATCTGGCGGCCTCGTCAAAGAGTTTTTCCTCCGCATTGGCGGACGTAAATTCCGCCGTCTGAAATTCTCCCGTCGTAACGTCGCAGACCGCAAGGGCATACCCCTTTGAGTCTCCGTAGATCGACATTATATAGTTGTTTTTGTTCTCGTCGAGCACCTCGTTGTCGATGACTGTTCCGGGGGTGACAATCCTTATTACGTCTCTTTTTACGATCCCCTTCGCCAGTTTCGGGTCCTCGACCTGCTCGCATATGGCGACCTTATAGCCGCTTTGAACGAGTTTATCAATATAGCTGTCGGCAGAATGGAAAGGGACGCCGCACATTGGCGCCCTTTCCTTCTGTCCCCAGTCCTTGCCGGTGAGCGTAAGCCCCAGCTCTCTGGATCCTATTACCGCATCGTCAAAAAACAGCTCGTAAAAGTCGCCTAATCGGAAAAACAGCAGACAATGCCTGTATCTGTTTTTTATTTCAAAATACTGCTCCATCATCGGTGTTACTTTCGCCATTTTTATCCCCTCTTAAACGTCGTTTACGCTTTCTGACTTTCAAATACTCATTATCAGTGGCATCCGCTGCATGTTGAACATCCGCCGCTGCAGCCCGCGTTTTCAGGCGTAAGAGCGTTCTGGATACATGTCATAATAATGTTCATTATGCTCTGTGTATATTCGTTGAAATCGCTCTCTGCTTTGTAAAGAGCTCCTGATGTTCCATGGTTTCTGATGGCGTTGTTGAGTTTGTTGATATCGTCATAGAACTTGTCCTTTTCCTCGTCGGTTACGTTTCCTGTTCCGAGCTTGTCCTGGAAATTGTTCTGCATGTTGATATAGTCCTGAACCATCTGCTGAGCCTCTTTATCCTCATCGTATGCTTTTTTAGCCACTGAGAAAGCCTTTCCATATTCGGAATTGATGAGCTCCTCGGCCAACTGTCTTGCTAACTGTTCTACCATTGTTATTACATCCTTTCTCCTATTAAATAGAATATTTTATTTTGTATAATTTTAACAGGAATAACCTGTCCTATTAACTCCTCCGGTCCTTCAAAATGCACGAGGGAATTTCTTTCCGTCCTTCCCGTGAGCATTTTGGGATCTTGTCTGTTGACTTCTTCCACAAGGACTTCCTCGACAGTTCCCACAAGGCTTTCGCTTATTTTTTCCACGCCCGCGTTAACATGCTCCAGCAGTCTGTTGAATCTTTCCTTTGCCACTTCCTCGTCTATCTGGTCATCCATAACCGCGGCCGGCGTTCCCGTTCTCTTTGAGTACAGGAATGTGAATGCCGTTGAGTATCCGACCCTGTCGACCACGTCCAGCGTCTCCTGAAAGTCCTCCTCGGTCTCACCGGGGAATCCTACGATTATATCCGTGCTTATAAGGATATCCGGTATGGCTTTTTTTATTTTATCCACAAGCTCAAGATATTTTTCCTTTGTATATCTTCTGTTCATCCTCTCAAGCACGGCGCTGCTGCCGGACTGTACGGGAAGATGAAGATAATTGCATACCTTTTTGCAGTCTCTCATGGCCTCTATGAGTTCGTCCGAAAGATCCTTCGGATGGGACGTCATAAATCTTATCCTCTCGATGCTGTCTATCTCGTTTACCTTTCTGAGCAGCTCGGCGAAGGTCAGAGGCTTTTCAAGCGTCTTTCCATAGCTGTTTACGTTCTGTCCAAGGAGCATTATCTCCTTTACTCCTTCTTTCGCAAGACCTATTATTTCATCCAGTATGTCATCCGGCTCCCTGCTTCTTTCGCGTCCTCTCACATAGGGAACGATGCAGTAGCTGCAAAAATTGTTGCATCCATACATTATGTTGACGCTGGCCTTGAACGGTATCTTTCTTATGCTTCTGAAATCCTCCATGATCTCGCCGTGCTCCTGCCATATATCAAATATGGTATCGCCGGTCTCCATATGGGTGAGCATAAGCGTCGGGAGTTTATAAATATTGAATGTTCCGAAAACAATGTCAACATTTTTAAATGACTTCTTTATTTTTTTGATTACGCTGTCCTGCTGCATCATACATCCGCAGAGGGCAATGGTAATGTCTCTGTTTTTCTCTTTGTAATACTTGAGGTAACCGAGCCTGCCGTAAACCTTTTCCTCGGCGTTTTCCCTTATACAGCAAGTGTTGTAAAGGATAAAGTCCGCCTCGTTTTCTGTCTCCGTGTGCTCGTATCCCATTTCCGTAAGCATATATGACAGCTTTTCCGAATCATGGGCGTTCATCTGGCATCCGGTCGTAAAAATGAAATATTTTTTCTTTTTTCCGGTCTTCGCGGTGTATTCCTCATTGATGGCCCTTATTTTATTTATGGCCTCTTTCTGCATTTTTAACTCTTCATCGTGTATGATATTTCTTTCAGACAACTTTTAAACCACCTTAAAATATTAATATCCACAGTATATTTAAGTATATCACATAAAGGGCCTATACTCAATATTTTTCGCATACAGTTTTACTATGAATTGCTCCCTTAAAGCGCAAAGAGAGGACATTCTCAAAGCCTCTCCCGGCTTTTGAAATGTCCTCCCAATAATTTATATATTTTATTTGTCTGCGTCTTTTATGGAGAAGTTGAGTCTGCCGTGATCGTCGATCTCAAGGAGTTTAACCCTTACCTTGTCGCCTACGTTAACGACGTCCTCTACCTTGGCCGTTCTCTTGGCCGCGAGCTTGGAAATGTGGATAAGTCCTTCCTTGCCGGGAGCGATCTCAACAAAGGCTCCGAATGTCATAAGCCTTGTTATCGTTCCGTTATATGTCTTTCCGGGTTCGGGATCAAGCACGATAAGGTTGATCATATCCATAGCTTTCTGGATGTTGTCCATATCCGTGCCCTTGATGAATATTCTTCCGTCGTCCTCGGTGTCGATTTCGCACTGGCTCTCCTCAATAATCTTCTTGATTACCTTTCCTCTCGCTCCGATTACCTCGGCTATCTTGTCAACGTCGATGGTCATTGTAGCCATCTTAGGAGCGTAGGGTGAAAGTTCTTTTCTGGGCTCAGCGATCGCCTTGAGCATTACCTCGTCGATGATGTAATTTCTTGCCCTGTGTGTCTGAGCGATGGCATCCTCAATGATCTTGAACGTAAGTCCATGTATCTTCATATCCATCTGGATGGCAGTGATGCCGTCCTTTGTTCCGGCTACCTTGAAGTCCATATCTCCAAAGAAGTCCTCAAGTCCCTGGATGTCGGTAAGCATAACGTAATCATCGTCATTGTCTCCCGTAACAAGTCCGACCGAAATTCCGGCAACGGGCTTTTTGATAGGAACGCCGGCAGCCATAAGCGAAAGCGTGCTTCCGCATATACTTGCCTGGGATGTTGAGCCGTTTGAGCTGAGTATATCGGAAACAAGTCTTATTGCGTAAGGGAATTCTTCCTCGCTGGGAATAACGGGAAGGAGAGCCTTTTCCGCAAGCGCTCCATGTCCGATCTCTCTTCTTCCGGGACCTCTTGAAGTCTTGGCTTCTCCCGTTGAATATCCGGGCATATTGTAGTGATGGATATATCTCTTTGAAACCTCTGAAGTATCAAGGCCGTCAAGTCTCTGTATCTCACTCATGGCTCCGAGTGTCGTTACGGTAAGAGCCTGAGTCTGTCCTCTCTTGAAAAGTGCCGATCCATGTGTTCTGGGAAGAATATCGACCTCGGCTGAAAGGGGTCTGATCTCCTCAAGTCCACGTCCGTCGGGACGTTTGTGCTCCCTGAGGATCATTCTTCTTACGGTCATTTTCTCAAATTTATAAATCGTTTCGTCGATAAGAGCGGGAATATCCGTATCTTCGTCAACAAGAACGGCGATGGCGTCCATAAGATCCTCATTGACTTTTTCCGTAATCTCTTTGATGGCAAGGTCTCTGTCCTGTTTGAGTTCTTTATATACGGCAGTTTCCATAGCGGCGTCCGTTATATATTCGGAAACGAGTTTGTATACCTCGTCAGGGATAACGTGCTCCGTGTACTCCTGAAGGGGCTTCCACTCCTTTTCATGTATCTGGTTGATAAAGTCGATTACTTCTCCGTTTACCTTATGGGCAAGCTTGATAGCCTCAAGCATAAGGTCATCGGGGATCTCGTCAGCTCCGGCCTCGATCATCATTACCTTATCCTTTGTGGATGAAACCGTAAGATTGAGCTTGCTTATGTCCCTCTGAGCCGCTGTAGGATTTACTACAAGCTCTCCGTCGCAGTATCCGATGGATACGGATGACATTGTATCAGTAAAAGGTATGTCGGAAATGATAAGCGCTATGGATGAACCGATCATAGCTGCGATCTCCGGAGAGCAATCCTGATCTACGGACATAACGGTAGCTATTATAGCCACATCGTTCCTGTAATCCTTGGGGAAAAGGGGACGAAGGGGTCTGTCTATGCATCTTGATGTAAGAATGGCCTTTTCGCTCGGTCTTCCTTCTCTTTTTATAAATCCTCCGGGAATCTTTCCTACGGAGTAAAGTCTCTCCTCATAGTCGATGGAAAGAGGGAAAAAGTCGATGCCGTCTCTGGGCTTATCCGATGCAGTGGCTGTTACGAGCACTACGGTGTCTCCGTAGTACACAAGAGCTGCTCCGTTTGCCTGTTCGGCTACCCTTCCGATCTCAACGGAAAGTTTACGTCCGGCCAGCTCCATAGAGTATGTTCTGTACATAATTAATCTCCTTTTTTATTTTATTTGAAGATATTGTGTAACTCACATAAACCTTGACGTGTTAATCCGTAACACCATAAAAAGGCCTCCGACCGTCTCAGGAGCTTTTTTATGGTGTCATATTTATGTGAGCACATCAATCTCCGGTTGACATAACTAAACAAATTAAAAGAAATCCGGCCATACAGGAAACCGTATGCCCGGATCTTTTTGATTTTAATATGCGTTAAACGCACAGGGCAAAACCTGTGTTCTTAAGAGAGTAATATTATTTTTGAGCGAATTACTTTCTTAAGCCTAATTCGTTGATGATAGCACGATATCTCTCGATATCCTTATCCTTAAGATAAGCGAGAAGGCCTCTTCTCTGTCCAACCATCTTTAAAAGACCTCTTCTTGAATGATGGTCTTTCTTATGCTCTTTAAGATGCTCCGTAAGAAGGTCGATTCTTGCTGTTAAAAGAGCGATCTGAACCTCGGGAGAACCTGTGTCGTTGGGTGTTCTGCCGTATTTCTCAATAATTTCCTGTTTGTTGATTGTTGCTTTCATTTTAAAATCCTCCTATATATATTATCAGCGCCCAAGGCTAAGCCGCGGTTGGAGATTCCGTCTGCTGAACCCGGGTTTTATCAACTATTGCAGTATATCATATATTATTTTACTTTTCAACAGTTTTATATTCTCTTTCAAAATTTTCTTTCCAATATTTGTACTCGTCGGACTCAAAATACTTTGACGCGCTCACCGTGTCCACAGCGAGCTGATCTCTCAGCGCTTCTACGCTTGGAAACTTATGCTCGTCCCTGAGCCATTTGAAAAAGAACGTCAATATCGTTTCACCGTAAATCACTTTGTCAAAGCCGAAAAGGTTTGTCTCGACCGTCTTTCTTTTGCCGTTTACCGTCGGGTTATAGCCTACGTTGGTCATGCCGTAATACAGCTTTCCGTCATAAACCGTTACCGTGGCATATACGCCGTTTGGAGGAAAGAGCTTGTCCTCGTGGGCAAAAATATTCACCGTGGGAAAACCCAGCTGTCTGCCGAGACGCTTTCCCTCCGCAACATGGCCGTATATATAGTACGGTTCCGTGAGCAACCTGTTGGCCGACTCGACATCCTTATTCACAAGACATTCCCTTATCCTTGTGCTGCTTACCCTTTCGCCGTCATATATGACGTTAGGTATGAATACCGTTTTTACGCCATGCTCCTTTCCAAGCCTTTCAAGCAGCTTGTAATCGCCCTTGTTCATACATCCGAATCTGTAGTCATATCCTACCACAAGCACCTTGCATTTCAGCTTGTTGAACACTATATCTATGGCGAAGTCCTCCGGTGACATGGAAGCGAACTCACAGTCAAACGGATATTCGATATATGTATCGACTCCCATTTTCCCTATGGCTATTTCCTTTTCCTCAGGGGACATTATAAGCGCGTTGTTTTCCCTGTTTCCGAAAATAAACATCGGATGGGGCTTGAACGTAAGCACTATTGACTTAAGATTTTCTCTGCCGGCATATTCCTTTGTCGTCTCTATGAGCTTTCTGTGCCCCATATGGACTCCGTCAAAATTGCCAATGGTGACCGCCGTGGGTCGATCCTGTTCAATTTTGCAGTCAGTAATGTGTTCCATCGCAAAATCTCCTTACAACATAAGGCGAACCGGCTTTATATAAAAACCGTCCTTCTCCTTATCATACAGAAAAGTATATATGCCGACAAGCCTGCCGTTTGAGTCATAGCCGAGCACCGCCTCGTTGATCTCAGGCTTTGCGGCGCAGGTAAAATACCTGTCGTATATCTTTCCGCCGTTATATAAATATTTTTCCGCCTTTTTTCCGACCGTTATTCTTTTATAGTCCGCAAGGGCCCTGTCCGGCGTTATAAGCACCGAATCAATGCCGCCGTTTTTCGCTATTTCCTTAAGCTCGTCAAGTTTTACCGCATCTTCTATCAAAAATCTTCCGCTGGCTGTCCTTGTAAGCGATGACATATACGCTCCCCAGCCGAGTTTTTTTCCTATGTCGCTGCATAATGTCCTTATATACGTTCCCTTGGAGCAGTCAACGTCTATGACCGCTCTGTCCGGCGGAAAAATATCAACTATTCTTATGTCATATATTTCTATTTCTCTTGCTTTTCTCTCTATCTCCTTACCCTCACGGGCAAGCTCGTAGAGCTTTTTGCCGTTGACCTTTATGGCCGAGTACATGGGCGGAAGCTGCCTCTGCGGCCCTATAAATTCCTTCAATACATTTCTAAGGGCATTTTCGTCAAATCTAAAATCATATTTTTCGATTACTTCTCCAGAAGCATCCTGGGTCGTTGTTTCCGCTCCAAATGTTATCTCCGCCCTGTAGCTTTTTCTCTCGGCCATTATATAATCGGCCAGTTTTGTCGCCTGTCCGACGCAGACCGGCAGAACTCCCTCGGCGTCAGGGTCAAGGGTGCCGGTGTGGCCGGCTTTTTTCGTATTCAGTGTTTTTCTTACTACGGCGACGACGTCGTGGGACGTAAAGCCCCTCTCTTTGTATATATTTATTACTCCGTCCACTCTTATCCCTCCAGAGCTTTTTTGAGCTCATCGACGAGTTTTGGCATAACTTCCTCAAATCCGCCGTAAAGGGTGCATCCGCTGGCTCTTACATGTCCGCCTCCGCCAAATTTGACGGCGATCTCCGATACGTTTACGGCTTCGTTTGAACGCATACTCGCCTTTATTTCGCCCTTCCTTTTCTCATAGAAGAACGCCGCCGCGTCAACGCCTGTCGTATTTTTAATATAGGAAACTATCGCGTCGACATCTTTAGATGTTCCGCCGTTTAACTCTATTTCCTCGATCGAGAGGTTTGATACGGCAAGTCTGCCGCCGCATTCAAGGCTCGTATTTTTTATGGCCGCCGCAAGCAGTCTGGCCTCCACAAACGTATGGGAATAAAACAGTTTTTCCTGTATTTCCGTAAACGGTATGCCGTATTTCATAAGCTCTCCGGCTATACTCATAGTTAACGGCGTAGTGCTGGAGTGCTTAAAGCAGGCAGTGTCAAAAATTATGCCCGTATATATGGCGCAGGCAATTTCCGCGTCCATTTCGCACCATCCATCCAGAAGCCTATACACAAGCTCGCTGGCCGAGGAGGCTTCGGCGTCCACAAAGTTAAGCTCTCCGAAGCCCGTATTGCTTATATGATGGTCAATGTTTACGGTAAATACTTTCTCCGCCAGACCTTTTGATTCTCCAAGCCTCTCCTTGTCTCCACAGTCAAGGGCAATGAACAGATCAAAATCATCATTTTCTGCTTTCCCAAGTATTTTTTCCGCATACGGTATCATATCGAATTTATCGGAAAAGTCCTCAAGGAAAACGCTGACCTTTTTTCCCTTTTTCTCAAGGGCAAGCGCCATGCCGCAGCAGGACGATACGGCGTCGCCGTCTGGATTGACATGAGCCGCCACGGCAATTTTTTCGTTCGCGTCTATTTTTTCCCTTATTTCATCGAAGCTGTTATTCTTCATAGGGGCCTCCCTCGCCAACGGGCGGCTCGTTGCTTATCTGCTCAATGAGCTTTGACATTTTTATTCCGTATTCCACAGAGTCGTCAAGTCTGAACATAAGCTCCGGGGTTATGCGCAGATTTATCCTCTCCGCCAGCAGGTGCCTTATATATCCGGAAGCGCTTTTGAGCCCTTTCATAACTTCCTTTTTCTCCTCGTCATTGCCAAGAACGCTTATAAATATCTTGCAATACTTGAGATCCTGGGTAGTTTCGACCCTGAGCACCGAGGTCATAACCCCTATTCTCGGATCTTTCAGCTCTCCCCTTATTATATTGGCAAGCTCCTTTGTTATCTCGTCGTTGACTCTGGTCATTCTGTTGTTTCTTTTCATAAAATCACCTTACCTGGGGACTTCCACCATTATATACGCCTCGGCGATATCCCCTTCCTTAAGATCGTTGAACTTCTTAAATACAAGTCCGCACTCGTATCCGGCGGTTACTTCCTTGACATCGTCCTTGAATCTCTTGAGTGACTCAAGCTCTCCCTCATAAACAACGATGTTGTCACGAAGCAGACGTACCTTTGCTGTCCTTGTGAATTTTCCGTCCAGTATATAGCTTCCGGCAATGGTTCCTACTCCGGATGCCTTAAAGAGCTGACGCACTTCCGCATGTCCGATGACTTTCTCCTCATATACGGGATCAAGCATACCTTTCATAGCGGCCGTGATGTCCTCTATAGCGTTATAAATGACTCTGTAAAGCCTGATATCGACCTTTTCCTCATCGGCGAATGTCTTTGCCGAAGGCTCAGGACGAACATTGAAGCCAATAACTATGGCATTGGAAGCGGACGCGAGCATAACATCCGATTCGGTTATCGCTCCAACACCGCCGTGGATTATCCTGATTCTTACTTCTTCATTTGAGAGCTTCTCAAGGCTCTGTTTAACAGCCTCTACAGATCCCTGGACATCGGCCTTGACAACTATGTTGAGCTCTTTTACGCTGCCTGACTGTATCTGATTGAAAAGGTCGTCAAGAGAAACCTTCTGAGGCGTATCCTTGAGCATATCTTTTCTTGATTTAGCGACAACGGACTCCGCAAGCTGACGCGCCTGTTTTTCGCTGGAAGCCACATAGAATGAGTCTCCGGCGGCGGGAACTTCGGAAAGTCCGAGTATCTCAACGGGTTTTGAAGGTCCTGCCTTCTTTACTCGTCTTCCCTTGTCGTCCATCATAGCCCTTATTTTACCATGGGCCGCTCCCGCTACGATGGGATCTCCGACATTGAGAGTTCCCTCCTGAACGAGAACTGTAGCCACGGGGCCTCTGCCCTTGTCAAGCTGAGCCTCAATGATCGCTCCTCTTGCGGGCTTGTTGGGATTAGCCTTGAGTTCCATCATTTCAGCCGTAAGGATTATCATTTCGAGAAGCGTGTCTATTCCGTCCTTTGTTACCGCTGAAACGGGTACGCATATCGTATTTCCGCCCCAGTCCTCGGCCACAAGTCCGTATTCAACAAGCTCCTGTTTTACTCTGTCGGGGTTAGCCGAAGGCTTATCCATCTTGTTTATGGCCACTATTACTTCTACTCCGGCTGCTTTCGCATGGTTTATGGCCTCAATGGTCTGGGGCATAACTCCGTCGTCCGCGGCTACGACAAGAACGGCGATATCCGTTATCTGCGCTCCCCTCATTCGCATGGCCGTGAACGCCTCATGGCCGGGCGTATCAAGGAAAGTAATGGGGTTTCCGTTTATCTGGACCGTATAGGCTCCTATATGCTGTGTTATTCCACCTGCCTCGCTGCTTGTAACGTGGCTGTGCCTTATGGCGTCAAGAAGGGATGTCTTACCGTGGTCAACGTGTCCCATTACAACGACAACGGGAGGTCTTGACTCAAGGAGAGATTCGTCCTCTTCCTCCTGTTTGAAGGCTTCCTCGAATATATCCTTTTCCTTCTCTATCTCGAATATCACATTATACTCTTCTCCGACGGAAACGGCCGTATCAAAGTCAACGGACTGGTTTATGGCTGCCATTATTCCCTTTTTCATAAGGCATTTAACGATTTCCGCGCCTGATTTTCCGAGTTTTTCCGCAAGCTCCTTGACCGTGATGTTCTCGGGAATCTCCATAAATCTTATTTCTTCTTCCTCCTGAACAGGTTCGGGAGCGGGAGCGGGTTTTGCGGCGTTATTATTTTTATTGTTGTTTTTGCCGTTGTTCTTATTGTTTTTCTTATTTTTGCCGTTATTCTGATCGTTCTGGCCGTCATTCTGCTCATTCTGCCAGTTGTTCTTTTTATTTTTGTTCTTTTTGTCAAATCCGCCGTCCGCGGCCTTATATCCTCTGTCGGACTTATCCTGCCTCTTGTCGTTTTTCTGGCGGTCGTCCGTTCTCTGATCGTTTTTGGGCTGTCCGCCTCTGGCCTGAGCTCCTCTGTCGTTTGTTTCTTTCTGCTGTCTGCGCTGCTCTTCTCTGGGTTTTCCCTGAAAGCCGCCGTTTCCCTTCACGGTCTCCTTTGCTTTTTCAGTCTTTTCCGTTTTAGCTGTCTTTTTTTCCTCTTTAACGGGCTCTTTTGACTTTTCAGCCTTTTCAGCCTTTTCAGCTTTTTCGGCTTTTTCGTTTTTTTCCGCCTTGGGAGCTTCATTCTTTTCTTCGCCTAAGAGTTCTTTCACCAGCTCGGCATTTTCCTCATCGACGGTAGACATATGGTTATTTACCTCTATGCCCAGTTCGTTTAGTTTTTCAATAAGATCTTTATTGCTTATATTTAACTGTTTAGCTAATTCATATACACGTTTTTTAGCCAAATGTGCCACCTCCATAGGAATGGTGCTTATTCCGCAATCATATTTACTATTTTTTCCGCGAAGCCTTTATCCCTGACCGCGACAACGGCTCTCTCGTCCTTTCCGATTGCTCTGCCCATCTCATATTTATCTCCGAAAACCATCATTTTTTTATTATAAAACCTTGTCGAATCACTGAATCTCTTTTTTGTGTTGTCCGAAGCGTTTTCTGCCACTATCACAAGTTCGGCGCTGCCGTCCTTTATGGCGCTGAGCGCTCCCGTCTCGCCCGAGGAAAGTTTTCCCGCCCTCTGGCAAAGCCCTAAAAACTGCGCAATCCTTTTATCCATTCAGCTTCTCCAGCTCCTCTCTGAGTTTGTCGTAAACCTCAGCAGGAACCTGAGCCTTAAATGATCTTTCAAGCCCCTTGGATTTTCTCGCTTTTTCAAGACATTCGGTATTTGGACATATATACGCTCCTCTGCCGGCTTTCTTTCCCGTCGTATCTACGGAAAATTCGCCTTCGTCGCTTCTGACTATCCTGATCAGCTCTTTTTTATTTTTCATTTCCTGACAACCGGTACATTTCCTCAAAGGGATTTTTCTTTGTTTCATCAAGTACCTCCTGTCTCTTATTCCTCATCTATTTCAGGATCTTCCGTTTCAGGCTCTTCTGTTTCAAGCTCTTCGTCGTTAAGTTCGTCACCCATATCGCAGGCTTCTTCCTCGTCAAGTTCGTCCATAAAATCAACGTCGTCCTCAGCGGCTATTAGATCCTCCTCGGGGAATTCTCCGTCCTCTGTAATAAATCCTGTTTCTTTTGCCTGTGTCTCGCTCTTTATATCTATTCTCCAGCCTGTAAGTTTAGCCGAAAGTCTGGCGTTCTGGCCTTCTTTTCCTATGGCGAGGGAAAGCTGAGTATCGGGAACAACGATTCTCGCGCTCTGCTCATTGGGATTTATCGCAACAGCGAGTACCTTTGAGGGACTGAGAGCGGCCGCGATGAACTCCTTGGGATCCTCGCTCCAATTTACAATATCTATTTTTTCACCGCAGAGCTCGTTTACGATAACGTTTACTCTGTATCCGTTCTGGCCTACGCAGGCGCCTACGGCGTCAACATTAGGATCCTTTGAATATACGGCGATCTTTGTTCTTGAGCCCGCCTCTCTGGCTATGCTCTTGATCTCGACAGTGCCGTCAAACACCTCGGGAACCTCCTGCTCGAAAAGACGTTTAACAAGTTCGGGATGCGTTCTTGAAACATAGATCTGGGGTCCCTTTGTTGTCTGCTTGACCTCAATCACATAGACCTTTATTCTGTCCATAAATCTATACTGTTCTCCGGGGATCTGCTCGTTGGGAGCCAGTATGGCGTCGATCTTTCCAAGCTGAACGATCACGTTCTTTTTCTCTATTCTCTGCACTATTCCTATTACAAGCTCTTTTTCTTTTGAGATATACTGATTATAGAGTATTTCTCTTTCCGCCTCTCTGAATTTCTGAACTACTACCTGTTTTGCCGTCTGGGCGGATATACGTCCAAAATTCTTGGGTGTAACAACGATGTCAACTACGTCTCCTATCTGATAAACAGAATTGATTTTTCTCGCGTCCTCAAGGCTTATCTGAAGCATTGGGTCCTCAACTTCCTCAACGACATCCTTCTGGGCATAAACGTCAATATTTCCGTTTTCTCTGTCCATAACTACCTTTATGTTCTGAGAAGTTCCAAAATTCTTTTTGCAGGCAGATACAAGCGATGTTTCGATAGCCTCAAAAATCACTTCTTTATCTATACCCTTTTCCTTGACGATTTCCTCTAATGCCTCCATAAATTCGGCGCTGTCCATTTTTTAAATATCCTCCCTTTCAGAATATTACCGCAAGCCTTACGCCCGCTATATCTTTTTTCTCAAACGATAATTTTTTATCGTCATCAGTTTCTATGGTTACCGTTCCGTCCTCGCTGAAGTCAACGAGCTTTCCCCTGTGCTCCTTTGAGCCTTCAATGGGCCTGTAGAGCTTCACATCAACCGTTTCGCCGTTGAATTTTATAAAATCTTCCTTCTTTTTAAGGGGTCTGTCGATACCCGGCGAACTTATTTCAAGAAAATAAGCCTGTTCTATGGGATCGTTCTCATCCAGCACCTTTTCAAGCTCCTTGCTTATCAGCTCGCAGTCGTCGATAGTTACGCCTCCGTCCTTATCCACAAAAGCTCTAAGGTACCAGTTTGGCCCCTCTTTTACAAACTCGATGTCAACCATTTCGTATCCCATCCGTTCAACGACAGGTTTGAGCATCTCTTCCAACCTTTTTTCCGTATTTGATGATCCGGACATTTTCCGACCTCCTTTTTATATATTCCGGGCAAAAGCAAAGAGTAGGTTTTCACCTACTCTTATCGCCAACATACAGTAATTTTACATATAAAGTATAACATCGACACTGTATAAATGCAAGTATTTTTTTTAAAGCCTTGATTTTTCGGGAAGTTTTCCCGAAGCGCGTCTTTTGTTTCCTTTGTGTTTTACCTGTAAATTATTTCATTTCTCTTGGGGCCGTTTGAAACTATGGTAATAGGGAATCCTATTTCCTTTTCGATAAATTCGACATAATCCCTTGCCTCTTTAGGGAGATCCTCATAGTTTCTTATTCCTCTGAGGTCGCATTTCCAGCCGGGAAGATACTCAAGCACGGGCTTTGCTTTCTCAAGCACGGGAGTCACGGGAAATTCCTTTGTTACTTTTCCGTCTATCTCATATCCAACGCATACGGGTATTGTATCAAGGTATCCAAGTACGTCTATGGCCGTAAGAGCTACGTCTGTCGCTCCCTGGAGCATGCATCCGTAACGTGTTGCCACGCAGTCGAACCATCCCATTCTTCTCGGTCTGCCCGTTGTTGCTCCAAACTCTCCTGCGTCACCGCCTCTGAGCCTGAGCTCCTGAGCCTCGTCTCCGAAGATTTCGCTCACGAAGGCTCCCGCTCCTACAGCGCTGGAGTACGCTTTTGTAACGGTTATGACTTTTTCGATCTTATGAGGGGGAAGTCCCGCTCCAACGGCGCCGAAACCGGCAAGGGTGGAGGACGACGTCGTCATAGGATATATTCCGTGGTCGGGATCCTTCAGCGCTCCAAGCTGTCCCTCAAGCAGTATATTTTTGCCTTCCCTCACGGCGTTGAACAGATATTCCTCCGTGTTGGCTATATAAGGCTCAACGGCGTCTCTGTAAGACATGACCTCGTCATATATTTTCTGAGGATCAAGTTTGGACATGTGGTAAAGATGCTCAAGGAGCACGTTCTTTATCTCACAGGCAGCCTGTATCCTTTCCATAAGTATCTCCGGATGGAAAAGATCGCATATCTGTATTCCTGTCTTTGCGTATTTATCGGAATAAAAAGGCGCGATTCCGCTTTTTGTCGAGCCAAACTGTTTGTTGGCCAGTCTTGCCTCCTCGTATGTATCAAAAGCAACATGGTAGGGCATAAGTATCTGGACTCTGTCGGAGATCATTATTTTAGGATTTTTTATGCCGCTCTCCTTTATATAATTGAGCTCTTTTATAAAGTACGGGATATTAAACGCCACGCCCGTCCCGATTATGTTTACAGTGTTTTCGTTAAAAACTCCGGATGGCATCTGGTGAAGCGCGAATTTTCCGTAATCATTTATAATCGTATGTCCGGCGTTGCTTCCCCCCTGGAATCTGATAACTATGTCAGCCTCCGTCGCAAGCAGGTCGGTTATTTTTCCCTTACCTTCGTCGCCCCAGTTGGCTCCTACTATTGCTTTGATCATATTGACCACCTCTGTTTGATATATAAAACTAAAATCGAGTTACAATTAATTATAAGCTATACTTATATCAAAGTAAAATAAAAATTTTTTATATCGGCCATAAGCATATTTATACTTGGCCGCGGGTGGACAAAAAATCCCCGCAAACACGATAGTCTGCGGGGATCGACGGTTATACCCTTACGGCTTCTCCGCTTTCCTCAATAAGTTCCTTATTTTCTTCAATAACAGGTTTTACATAACCGTTTATATATTCTTCCGTCTGCTGAGGAGCTCTGCCAACAAAATTTTTCGGCTCCATTATCGCGTTAAGCTCGTCTATGGTCAGGCCGAACATAGGATCAGCTGCGATTCTTTCAAGCAGGTCGTTTTTCTTTCCTTCCATTTTGACTGTTTTTCCAGCCTCCATGGAATGCTGGCGTATTCTCTCGTGAAGCTCCTGTCTGTCCCCTCCTTTTTTGACCGCGTCCATCATTATGTTTTCCGTGGCCATAAATGGAAGTTCGTTCATAAGGTGCTGATTTATTACCTTGGGATATACAACAAGTCCGTCAACAACATTCCTGTAAAGTATGAGAACAGCGTCTATACAGAGGAATGCTTCGGGAATCGATATTCTCTTGTTTGCGGAATCGTCAAGGGTTCTCTCAAACCACTGGGTCGACGCTGTGACAGCCGGATTAATAGCGTCCGCGATAACGTATCTTGAAAGAGAGCCGATTCTCTCGCTTCTCATAGGATTACGTTTATATGCCATCGCCGATGAACCTATCTGATTCTTTTCAAACGGCTCCTCGATCTCTTTAAGATGCTGTAAAAGCCTTATGTCATTGCTGAATTTATACGCGCTCTGCGCAATTTCGGAAAGCACGTTGAGCATCTGCGAGTCCAGCTTTCTGGGATACGTCTGGCCTGATACTTTAAAATAATCGTTGAATCCCATTTTTTCGGTTATTCTTCTGTCAAGCTCGCGGCACTTTTCGTGATCTCCCTCAAAAAGCTCAAGGAAACTTGCCTGCGTACCCGTTGTGCCCTTTGAGCCAAGGAGTTTGGCTTTGCTGAGCTGATGATCCACATTTTCAAGATCCATCATAAGATCCTGTATCCAGAGCGTCGCTCTTTTTCCTACGGTAGTCGTCTGCGCAGCCTGGAAATGCGTAAATCCAAGGGTAGGCATATCCTTATATTTCATAGCGAACTTCGCAAGCTCGTTTATGACATTAACAAGACGTTTTTTAACAAGTCTAAGAGCTTCCGTCATAATTATTATATCCGTATTGTCACCTACATAGCAGCTTGTTGCTCCAAGATGTATTATGGGTTTTGCCCGAGGCGCCTGAAGGCCGTAAGCGTAAACATGGCTCATAACATCGTGACGGACTACTTTTTCACGGGCTTCAGCCTCATCGTAATTTATGTCATATATGTGCTCTTTCATCTGAGCTATCTGCTCATCCGTAATATCCAAACCAAGTTCCTTTTCCGTCTCGGCAAGGGCTATCCAAAGTTTTCTCCAAGTTGAAAACTTATAGTCGGCCGAAAAAAGGTAAGACATTTCATCGCTGGCATATCTGAGGTTTAAAGGGCTCTCATACTTATTTCTCATTTTTTTACTCCTTTATTAATTTTGATTCTACCTTGACCTGCGTGTATGAGCCGTGTGACGGTAATCATTCGCAACTTATATTAACTTTATCGGCATATCATATTAAATATACCAAATCATACCACCAAGCAGTGTATAATATAAAATAAATATTAACATACCGAAGCGATTTTTTAAATATCAAAAATAGACAAAAAGAAACCCCGACGCTTACGCGTCGGGGTAAATATGAGCGATTAGAGTGTCTCAACAAGTGCCTGGATTCTTGTTGCAGCCTGCTCGAATGAGTTAGCCTGCTGCTCGATCTCGATCTTAAGGCTCTTGATTCCAAGTTCATTGAACTTCTTAAGATAGATAGGATAGTCGAACTCTTCGGGCTCGCAGAACTTCATCTGGCAAAGGATAACAGCGTCAGCGCCTGATTCCTTAACCATGTCGACAAGCATCTGTGTTCTGCCTTTCTTACGATCTGTAAGAAGTGAGCAGCCATACATATTCTTTGTCCACTGCATAGCAAGTCTTTCAAGAACTGTGCCGCCCTCCATGGGAACGTCAGCTCTGAACTGTCTGCTCTCCTGAGCAAGGTCATCAGCAACAACAGCAACTTTGTTGTCGATAAGAACCTGAAGGAGCTCGTTGGGCTCAGCAAGGATACCTGTAAGGATAACTTTCTTGCCATCCCAAGGCTGAACGGGCATAGCCTTTAATTCAGCGATGATCTCTTTAACAACTGCTGTATGTTTAGCCTTGTCCATGAAGAAGCCGGCTTTGATTATAGCATGACGTTTGATGGGATCGATAACCTGAGGATATTCTGCAGCAACTTTGCAGAACTCTCTCATTGTTGCACGATGCTCATTGTAAACAACGATAGCTTTCTCGATAGCTTCGTCTGTGATCTTTTCGCCGATGACTTTCTCAAGCTCATCTTTAACGAACTGATACTCTGTTGCAAGATATTTTGTTGATCCCTCAACAACTACGTTCTGAGGATGTGCGAACTGGATTGCAGGGCATTTGCCTTTCCATTTCTGTCCCATACATTTAAGTGTATCACAAGGAGCTGAGAAGATAACTGCCTCAAGTCCGTCGTAAACACCATTGCACTCAAGCTCCATAACTGACTGCATTATTGAGCAAGCGAATGCGGGAAGATATGCACGAGCCTTTGATACTTCGATCTGTCCGCCCCAGCATCCGATAGGTAAACGGCCTGCTGCGTAAACGATCTCTTCAGGTGTATAAACGGGAACCATACCTACAGCACCCTTACCTGTCTCTGCTTTGTAATCTTCCATTGCCTTTTTAGGATTAGCTGCGATTGCCTGTAATTCGCTGATTAATGTATCTACTTTACTCATTATAAACCCCTCCTTAGTTTGCTGCTTCCTGTTTGTTCTGTTCCATAATTTCAGCTAAAGCCTGAACACGTGTCTCATACTGAGCAGGTGAGAACGCACGAGGGTCTGCCTGGTCGCCGTCGAAACTTACATAAGGCACTTTTGTTCTCTCTTTTACGAGTTCTGCTTCTTCTACATTAAGGAAGTCCATAAGTTTGCAGCTTCTGTTAAGGTGGTATAATGCACCGTCACAATGAGTACTTTCAATTACAGTGCTGATAACGTCAACCTTGTTTGCAAGGTTTGTATTTGAATACATCTTTGAGTATCCTTCAGCCATTCCCTCAAGGTCGCCAACTTCATAATGGATTGACCAAGCGCCGGGATATGTAGAACCAACCATGTTTGCTCCAAGAGCCTTAAGGGGTTTGGATGTAGCTCCAAGGTAAGGCCATACAGCGATACCTTCCCAAAGTACACGGAAGTTTTCTTTCTCGCCTTTGAATGTTGATGTTCCGTTCTTTACATGCTCAGCAAGCTCTTCATAGAGTTTGTTGAATGTAACCTCTGTATCATGTTTTGATCTAGCGCAAACAATAAGTCCCATATAGTTGAACATATCGAAACCGTTCATAGGTGAAGGTATATTAGCGCACATTGCCATAGCTCTGTCCCAAGCAGCTACTGAACGCTGTGTCTGCTCCTGAACCTTTACGAATTTCTCATAGTCGAAAGGTTTTCCGCAAACTTCCTCAAGCTGTTTGATGCAGTACTTGAACTGGTCAACGATGTACTCTTTGCAATGTTTAGCAACGGGCATAACATGGTTGTAAGGAACGTCGATTACGATGTAAGGAACGTCAAGTTCAACAGCAAGGTTCTCGTACCATTTAAGAAGTGTATTACAAATGTTGTTACATGTAATTACAAGGTCGGGAAGGGGCATTCTGGGTGCAGGACAGTCCTTAAGGGCGTCGGGTGTAACACCTGTCTTAGCTTCTTCTTTAAGAAGTTCCATGTAACCTAAGTTAACTCTTGAGTAAGCGCAAAGGTCTACGTCATATCCTTTGCCCTCAGCTATGTTAATGATTGTTTCAGCATACTTCTTTGCGCTGACAGCTGCAGCGTGGTTCTCGGGGTAGAGCATGATAATGTCCATAACCTCGCAGAACTCTGCAGGTGCGATTGATGATGACCAGCAAACAAGCTGTCCGTTTTCATGTGCGTTGTATGAATCGGAATAAGCCTTATCCTGGAAATATCCAAGCAACTGCTTAGAAGTCATTGTACTGTAATCTACTGCTTCGCTCATGTTAAAATCCCTCTTTCTTTGTTATCTTTTTATTTTTTCATAGCTTTTAAAGCGTCCTCATATGCGAAAAGCGCAGCTCCGAGAGCGCCTGCTACCTGTGGATGAGGAGCGACAATTACGTCCTGCTTAAGTTCCCTGCTTATAGCGCGGACAACTCCGGCGTTCTGAGCAACACCGCCGCTCATTACAACGTCGGGAGTAACGCCTCCCCTGTGAGCCAGACCGCATGCCTTAACGGCTACTGAAGCATGTACTCCGGCAATAATGTTTTCCTTTGCTGTGCCCTGTGAGAGCTGAGAAATAACCTCAGACTCGGCAAATACTGTACAGGTACTGCTGATTGGAGCCGGTTCCGTAGCCTTAGCGTCATAGTCCTGCATTTCGTTGATAGATACTTCAAGAACTCTGGCCATAACCTCGATGAAACGGCCTGTTCCGGCAGCACATTTGTCATTCATAAAGAACTGGCTGACTCCGCCTCTTTCGTCAAGCTTAATAGCTTTAGCATCTTGTCCGCCGATATCAATGATCGTTCTTGCGCTGGGAACCAGATGATAGATTCCTTTAGCGTGGCAGCTGATCTCGCTGACCTGTCTGTCGGCCTGCTCGAATGAGAATCTGCCGTAGCCTGTAGCTACGATTTTGGTCATATCCTCGATTCTGAGTCCGCTTTCTTCAAGGGCTTCGTCAAGAACACGCTGAGGTCCGGACGAACCTGTACCGAGCTGAACAACCTTTTCTACAACAACGCGGATACCATCTTCAAGAATAACTACTTTTGACGATGCAGAACCTACGTCAACACCCATGGTGTACATAATAAAAAAACCTCCTCCAATTAATAACCGCCAAGCAATCAATTAGCCTCAGTTAGGGCACTACGCCTTGCGGCGTAAATGTATCCTTATAAACCGTAAGTTCCTCGCAAAATACGGTCTATATGTTGCCAAAGCGATTTTGTATAAGAGTACATAAATCTACAAAATATATACTCTATAATTATTTTAATCATTTGATTATTAATTGTCAATCAAATAAAGATGAAATGTCACTAAATTTTGATATAAAATTTTGACTATATTTGATGTAAATGTATTGGGTATTGTTTACAATAGACTAATTTGTGTAAAATCACAAGGCTCTTTTTGAAACATTGTAAACACGGCATTTCCCGGTCATTAATTTTTTAAATCGCCTTCTTTTTCCTCTGTTTTTCATGTTCTAACGGAGCTTCTTTGGCAGTATGCTCCAAAGGCAGAAAAGCTCTCTTGCGGACGTGTATATATTGTAAAATAGGCATTTCCGCATCTGTCTATATTTCACAGCAACCGTGCGGCAGCATATCCTATTTCGTTTCTTTACTGTCAAACTTTTCGATCATGCGCCTCTTATGCCTGTCCCCTACTCATTTATTATTCCGTTCCAAAGGTATATATTCCATAAAAAACAGAGGACCGTATAAACAGCCCCCTGTCGTTTTATAGATGCGTTTAATCCCTGAAGAATCAGTCTCCGATGTATTCGGGATGCTCTTTGAGGAACTGTCTGTTTCTCTTGTATCCAACCGTGAGGAAAGGAATAATAACTACTACTATTCCAAGGTATCCGCAGTAGTTGTAACCATACTTGATAACGTTTGTAAGTCCAACCATTGAGAATGCCATTGATATTACGATAGCAAGAAGAGCGATGATGAACGCACTCTTTCTGGAATCCATCTTCTGGAATACTTTAAGGCTCTGCTGGAAACGGGGGATAAGTCCGTAAACGGATGTAACCGCCGTTGAGATAAAGCACATGCAAAGCGCGATTGCGTAGCAGATAGGAAGAGCGGGATGTCCAAGCTGCTGAGCAATGTAAAGCGTAGGAACAGCTGTGTTGCCTGTAGCAAGGTAGCTGTCTGCGCCTGTGTCGTACCAAGCAAGAAGCATTATTGTACTGAGAGCAAGAGCAATGGCGTTCATTAAGATACCGATAAATGCTGCTTTTGTACAAGCCTTTTTGTTCTTAAGAACAAGTGATGTACCGATGATAGCGGGAACAACAACGCTCTGGAATCCTGCGTAGTTAAATATTCTTAAGATAGCTCCGGGAAGGTTGTTTGACTTCATCTCTGTGAATACCTGAGCGATTCCTTCAGGTCTTCCGATAATACCGGAAATGTAGATAATGAAGATAGAAACAAGGATGATTACCGACATAACTCCTGATGCTTTAGCAACAAGGTTAGCTCCGAACATAACAAGGATCAGTGTAAGGATACTGATCGCTACGATACCTGCTGAATAAGGCACGCCGTACTCAAGAAGAAGCTCTCCGGCTCCGGCAAGGCAGGCTGAAACAGCGCAGATAACGATAATGTAGAAATAGATCTCGAAAAGTATCTCAAGTTTTGTGTAGGGAGCGAACAGGTGATAGTAGATCTCTTTATATGAAGAGAAACCTGTTGTGTTAGCCATGATCATAACCTCTCTGAGAACGAGTCCGAGAAGGATCATTGCTAAAGCAGCCATGATGGGAGCGTACCATCCATAAGCTACGAAATACTGTGTAGCCTGGTTACCGGAAGCGAATCCACCGCCGGCATGTGAGCCAAACCATACAGATGCGATTGAGAAACATGTACCTAATGATACTTTCTTACTTACATCAGACATTTAATTCACACCTCATTTTATTAGATTTTAAAGGTTCAATTAAGCCGATGATCAAAAAGTCATATATAAAAAATGATAAATATGTAAAATTCCCGACTTTTATCTGACCTTCGGCAACAGCTTTACTTTGAAGATGGCCATCCGCGTTTCGGCTGTCTGCTTCTGAGCGGCATAACCGCCCGCACATTGTTTTTGTCAAATGACATTACAAAATGACAAAGTATCAATGTATTTAAAATTATACATCATCGTTAATGTTTCTTCAATCAGCTAATTGAACAAAAAACATTTGGAAATCTCAATAAAAAAACAAGTAATTTTTAATTTTGTATAATTATCAAAATATAGCTTTAAAAATCATTTATAATAGTAGAAAATATGCACAATAATTAAATCAAAAACTATTCAATTTAACGTAATTATTTAACTATAATGCTATGTCATATCATAATCCTAAATAATGATTTTGTATCTTTTTTTCTCAAATTTCACTATACATAAAAGACAGATTGACAAAAATTTCTCGACATAAATTTTTGTTGAAAAACTATCCAATAAACCGGAATATATCAGATGAAGCACCATCCAAAACAAACAAAGTCCCCGAAAAATCAGTAAAATCCATCAATAGCACTTTCCACAAACTACGTTTCTTATCAGACATCAGCCATTATTTATCCCATTAAAAATAATACCTTTTATTCATATCTTTATTTTTTAACCAATCCATTTTCTTAATGACATAAAAAACGCCCGTCAGATACAGACAGGCAAAAAAAACAGAGGACCGTAAAACGGCCCCCTGAATATTTGTTTATAAGTTCGAAAATTACTCTCCGATGTATTCGGGATGCTCTTTGAGGAACTGTCTGTTCTTCTTGAAA
>OGGQ01001158.1_pt1 | contig 35810 bp, 37 predicted proteins | sample 1571191 | NCBI WGS metagenome assembly OGGQ01 (sample SAMEA2582061, study PRJEB24529) | metagenome | biome: Human gut stool | place: China | collected 2011
CTCAAAAAAGCCCGGAATATCAAGGAAAATCATCGCTCAGACGATTGAAGTACGGCCTCAAGGCAGCACGTCGTGCTCCTCAGTTCTCCAAGAGATAATTGGAGTCCGATATGGCTTACAAACCCCGGAAAATCAAGGTTTTCCGGGGTTTTTCTTTACTCTCGGGTGCTGTCCCGGTATGGCTCGGTTTAGCGTTTTCTGACGTGAAAAAATGTGTTGGAGAGTGGCTAATGAGCATTTTTTGACCTATTTTTGTTGGAAAAGTGGCTAATATGTAGGAACGTTTGAAGTACATTTTGGCCGGAAAATCGTCCCCCTTTTCATCTTACATAGCCCGTTCAGTCATCGACATTTTACGTTGTCGATTTACTGGACGGGCTTTTGTCGTTTCCGGATTTTTTCGGAGATGTATCAAAGCTAAGGAGGATATTGAAATGAGACACAAAAAGAGGCAGAACATGATTCTGATTGACGGGATCCGCTACTATGCTGACAGGCCGGAAACCTGCCGCAAATGCTTCTTCTGGAAGAACCGTAAGGCTGGCTGTGTGCTTGGCTCCCATAACTGCTATTACCTGGCGGAAGCAGTGAAGACTGAACAGGAAAAGAAATGTGAAAGCTGCTGCTATGCCAGAGGAAGAGCCTGTGTGAGTGTCACCTGCTATAAGGAATTGGATCGATGGCTGAAGGAAACCAGAGCAAAGCGAAGAATGCAGGAAGGAGCGGCCAATGAATAAGCAGGAAGAACTGCTTCACCGGTGCGAAAAGCTGATGAAAGTTTCAAAGAGGGCAGGAAATGCGTCTGCAAATAAACCCCGCAGATGCAAACACTGCATTTACCATCGTCCGGATTTCAAATACCGGAGGTGTCAGTTCAGTCGAGGCCAATTCAGTCAGCAAAACGAGGTGTTTCGTAAAAATCCTCTCAAATATGATAAATTTTCCGGAAAAGAGGTGGTGAGGATGAATGTTTGATTATTTTTATGGAGCCCAAGCGGAACAGTTTGCTTTTTACAGGGTTCCCAAGGTGCTGTTTACCAATGAACGATTCAAATGTCTGTCAGCGGAATCCAAAACCCTGTACGGGATTCTTCTGGATCGCGTTCCCCTTTCGGTAAAAAACGGTTGGATCGATGAGGAAGGCCGGGTGTATATCATTTGTACGATTGAATCCATCATGGCCGATATGAACTGCGGAAACAAGAAGGCCGGTCAGCTGCTCTCAGAACTGGAAGAAAAAGTCGGATTGATTGAAAGAAAACGTCAGGGACTGGGAAAACCGAATCTGATTTATGTGAAGAACTTCATCTCTGTGGACAACTCGGTGGAAGGACGTGTGCCAAGGAACTTATGAGCCGGGATGAACTGGCGGTTATGGACGGATCCAAATGCGTATTGCAGCTGCGCGGTGTCCGTCCTTTTTTGTCAGATAAATATGATCTGACACAGCACCCGAACTACAAATACACAGCAGACTACGATAAGAAACTCACCTTCGATGTCGAGAAGTATCTGGATACCAGAGCGAAGCTTCACCCGAAGGATGAGTTTTTTGGTGTTGAAGACGAGGAATAAGGAGGTGAAAAGCAATGGCAAATGATCAAATCACACCGGGAACCGGCTGGGATCCCAATATCCCGGATTTCGTCCGGGAAGCAGAGGAAGCCATGGCTCGTGGAGAAATGCTTCCCGAGTCTCCGGCAGAGGTAACCATCAAGTTCGGAAAAGGACTTGTCGGTGAACCCTTTATTTCAAAGAGCGGAAAGAAACTGGTGGAAATCAGTATACCGAATCCGGATCGAGCCGATACCCGTCCCCGGGAATCCTTTGTGATTTCCCCGAAGATGATTCACGACAATCAGTTCGTCAAAGGCGTCTGTTCTTTCGGATCTATCTGATCGGAAGTCAGATGAATCAAAACCTTCCGGGAAAACTTCAAAGAAAGAGGAAGCAAGATAAGAGAATTTAATGACCAAATTCATTTATACCGGAGCAGGAGTTATTGGAAGGACATCCTGAAGATTTTGCGATGTATGAAAATCAACGAATCATGAGTTTAAAAACACTGTATGTTCAGAATCAAACGCTCTGCGGATCGGCAGCAAATTCAATAGGATTTTATCGAACAAGTGCAGGACTTTTAGACCAAATAATCATGCCTTAAAAATATGAGTTCCCCTTAAAAAAGTGATAATATTAAGGGAAGAGTATGACGGATAAGGGAAATTATTTTAAACGAATATAGCAAATAGACCTGCCCTGCCCTTCACGTCTGAGTTCGCCGGAAGCAACAAGCTTTCGAAGAGCACCTTCGATGGAGCTGACACTTAAGGAAGGACATAGTTCACGAATATCCTGTTTTGTGAAGCGGCCAATTTTATTCCCCGTTGCTTTGCGTACCATGTCAATTGCAGGAAGTTTTGTTTCCACTATGGAGAAACGATCTTCAAAATCTTTGTATGCAGCCAAAAGTGTACCGAGAATATATTTGATAAAAGGAACAAAGTCTTCTTTGCCTTCGTGCCATCCATGCTGAGATTCTCCTAAAGCATTATAGTAGAGATCTTTGCTTTTCGCGATTTTAGCTTCCAGTGAAATGTATTTTCCGACATAGAAGCCGCATTGATAGAGCAGAAGAGTAGTCAATAAACGGCTCATTCTGCCGTTTCCGTCATTAAATGGATGGATGCAAAGAAAATCATGAATGAAAACCGGAATTGCGATCAGTGGTTCCACTTCAAAGTTTCCGATGACTCGATTATATTCTGCGCATATTTTATCTAAAGCCTCGGGTGTCTCAAAAGGAGCCAATGGAGTAAAAAGAATCTCGGAATGTCCATCAGGATAGGTTGCGCTGATACAATTCTGAGTATTTTTCGTATGTCCGGCCAAGGGGTTGTTCATATGACTGTACATGATTTTATGAAGCTGAAGGATGTAGTTCTGTGTAATAGGAATCGCATCAAAATTTTCATGAATGATATTCAGCACATCACGATATCCGGCAATTTCCTGTTCGTCTCTATTTTTGGGGGTTGTCTTATCTTCAACTAATTGTTTGAGACGTGTACTCGTTGTTACGATCCCTTCGATTGCATTCGATGCTTCAGTGCTTTGAATTTTGGCAATCTCAACCAGTTTTTCAAGTTCATCCGGTTTTTGCTTCAGATAAAGCTCCTGTTTGCCGGCTTCTTTATATATAGCTGCAATAAGTCCCAAGATTTCAGAGTCCCATTTCTGATTTTGGATTGCAGAATAATTGAAAGTTCTCATTCCCTTAACCACCTTTCTATACCTTAAAAAGTACCATATAATAAGGGGAAAATCAATGCCGATATATAAGTATTCCCATAAATGCCATATGATATTAAGGTAAAAAATGATTTACATAGCCGGACGTGGATTGTGATATGTACCCAGAATCCATGTGTCCAGGATTCTGGGTACATATCATTTCATGCGTTTATGAAGCGGTGGCTTTGATTTTCAGAGCCGCCGCTTCTTTGCGTTTACTCATTATATTCTGAAAAACTACGGCGGTATTGAGGAAGTGCTGTCGTGTCCGTTTTTTGCTTACATGGTGCGCTTAACTTATCAAAAACGGTATCTCGCAACGGACTAAGTATGACTATCAAATCATTTAGTGGTTTCTATCGAATAATTTTTAAATGCCCATGAGTTTTTCTATTGTATAGGTATTTGTTGTAAAACCTATACCGGAAAAGAAAGGGAATGAAACAATGAGCGATTCAGAGCAATATAAAGAGCATATCGAGTACACTTTTGCAGCCTTTTGTAAAGTTGTTCTCCGCAATGCTTCCATGTCCGCCTAGCGGGATATTGGCAGAAAGCAAAAATGGGAAATATCCCTTGATTATCTCATGGAGGAAAGGTATTACAATCCGTATACAACAGACAGCTATTTTGCGGAGCAAACAAGTTCAACGGAGTTGATTGTGTGCAACGAGAAAATCGTAATAGAAAATGAACGATTGGCAAAAGTGTTTTCCGATTTACCCAAGCTACGACAGGAAGTTTTGGTACTGTATTTCTTCTTTGGATATACGGATAAGAAAATCGGTGAAATGTATGGGAAAAGCCGCACGACAGTAAACTACTGGAAAATCGCAGCACTCAAACAGCCAAGAAAAGAAATGGAGAAATTGGAACATGAGGATTAAGCGGCCCATTAGTTCAGACAAATCATTTTCATCTTGTTCTCTTTATCCAAATAAGATTTGATCACTGGAAACGGATAGCACCTGACAAATTTTTTTGAGGGTGGTAAAGGAAATCCCCACGGTTCCCCGTTCAAAGGCGGACACGATTTTGGTGTCCAGGCCAATCAGCTTTGAAGAATGTTCTTGTGTTAAACCGGCTTTTTCGCGTCCCGCTGTGATCCGCTCGCCGATTTCTACATTGATTTGCTTTCTTTCTTGTATCTACTCAATCTCTTACCATTAGTTTAAGTAATGGTAGTATTGACTGAAACGCATTAATAAGCGTATAATTATTCTAATTATTAATGCGATATTCGGGCAAAAAGAAAGAGCTATGATAGAACTTTGCCAAACGGTTTTCGGAGTGAAAAAGTTTTGTTGTTCGGGTGTTGAAAATCGACTTTGTAAAACAGTGGATAGGGGGATTTATCATGGGGTTGTTGGATACTTTGTTCCCAAAAGATACGGAAAAGGCTGCGCGGAAACAGTTCAAAAAAGAAGAAGCGGATGCAGCTAAATGGCCCAGCAGATTCTATCCCAAAGTTTTGGATGTTTATCTTACGGGAGAATTCAGCTATCGTTACGCAGAAAAGGGGGATTGCAAATGGCATCTTTATCATTTTCCGGAACTGATCGATCACGAAAAGGCCATTGCCCTTTGCCGTGCGGGAGCAGACCCCCAAAATGTAAAAAAGATGCGGTCGCGTTTTGGCAAGGGGTGGAGTGATCCTGGGGAGGAACTTCGATTGTATCTGATAGGATTACTGCCTGACGGACCGGAACGGGAACAGCTGATACGCAGTAAATGGCACAATAATTATACCGTAGCTTATTATGTTTATCGGATGGTCTGGGTGGACCGGTACTGCAAGACGCTGGAGGATAAGCTGACGCTGTATGATCTGATTGCAAACAATCCTCAGCAGCCTGCGGAACGCAGCGATGATAATAATTACGGCGTTGATCGCTGGAAGTATGAGGAAATGCTGGGTGGTGTATTTTATAAGACACGCCGCCGCCAGGGTGAGGAAGAAATTGAAAAGCTGCTGCAAAGCAGAAACAAGGCTGAACGGAATATAGCTGCCCGCTTTGTGAAGCAGAAAGCTCAGGAACGGCAGGATAAGATCAACGAGCGCCAGCAGTATCTCCTCGAACTGGCCCGCTTTGGCCGGGATGAGCTGGATACCAGATTTTTCGATCCGAAAACCGGCAAAAAGTATCGGATGAAAGAGGATGACACCTATGTAGAATCGGATGATTGAGCGATAGTTACTGGGCCGCAGTTTTGAAATATTGGCTTCGATGAAAGAAAACAGTTGGAAAGTTCAACGAGGGATTATCTATGGCAGGATTGATCATGCTGCCGGGATTGGTTGCTGCGATTATGCTGTTTCGGTTTGCAATCAATTTCAACAAATATTGGCTGATTTTTATTCCATTGGTTGGCTTGGTACTATTGGCGATTTATAACCTGGAACTTCTGACACAGTTGGGAACCTTTTTTGTCCGGCGCTGTCTGCTCTTTCACCATTCCAGACGGACTGCCGGAACATTTGGAATTTATCGTTATCGGCCTTCCAGATGAAAAAACCACGGTTGTTTCTTTCCTGGAGGAACCAAATGAGATTTCTGGCTGGACGGCAGGAGAAACATATTCTTTTGATGCCTCAGAATATGGGACATACCGTTATCTTTACCTGTCGGCAAAAGCTGATGGAGAGGACTTTGGACTTGTGAATATCTTTGAACAGCTGCCGGAAGAACGAAAAAGCAAAAATCCGCAGAATCGGTTTTTCGACGCGGGAATATAAGGAGGAAAAAAGATTGAGAAAAAGAGAGATACTGGCCGGACTTTTGGCTATGGCACTGCTTTTAAATGGATGTAATGCTGGAGCAAAAAAAGAAAGCAGCCCACAGAGTACCAGTTCCGGTCAATCAGAAACGGAAGTAAGTTCTGAGCATTTAACAGAAGGCACGGACGAAAACGAAGAATTTGCGGGAATCAGTTCCTGCAATATTGGAGATACCGTTTCCTTTGGCAGTTATGAGCAGGATAATAATACAGAGAATGGAGCGGAAAAAATAGAATGGATTGTGCTGGATGCCGAAGGAGAAAATGTCCTCCTTCTCAGCAAATATGGATTGGATGCACAGGCATATAGCAGCAGTGATGAACCAGTTACCTGGGAAAACAGCGGCTTGCGGCAATGGCTGAACGATACATTCTATAAATCTGCTTTCAGCGAAGCTCAGAAAGAGGTAATTATTCCGGTTACAAATGTAAATCCAGATAATGAAAAATGGGGTACATCCGGTGGTAATGATACACAAGATACGGTATTCCTTCTGAGTATCGATGAGGCAGAAACCTATTTTTCGGACCGGAACGAGACGCTTTGGACGCAGGCCACTCCCTATGCGGTGGAACAAGGAGCGTTTGTGGCGGATAATGGCGATTCCCCCTGGTGGCTGCGGTCACCCGGCGATCACAATGACGGAGGATTCTGCGCGGCGTATGTGGATTACCGTCCTTCTGGAGTGAGCCTCAGCGGATATGCTGCTCAGAAAAACAGCCGTACTGTGCGCCCTTCTTTATGGGTGAAAACGCAGTCTGGCAGTACTTCTGACAACAGCTCGCTGGGACAGCCTCAAAGTTCAGTTAGTCATGTAGAGGACAGCAAACTTCGGCTGATCGACTGCCACCAGTTTGAGAACGATGGCGAGCAGTTTACCTATCTGGCATTCGCTCTGCTGGGACCTGCTGACGCCGGTTTCCACCTGGAGGGCAGCACATCTGAAATAGCGGATGCGTGGCTGACCATCAACCACATGGACAGCGGCTGGAGGGTGGTTACCTGTACAGAGTTGCCCGGCGGAGTGACAACGGAGGATATGTCGCTCAGCATTACCGATTACAGCACATCCGATCAGAAAACCGTCCTGCTCAGCGATTGGGGAGAACCCATGAGCAAGGAGGAATTGCAGACAGCAGGCATCTATGAAATTGAGGGACATCTGGTGCTCGTAGGGGAAGGAAAAACTGCCACAAGCTCGGATCAATATGGCTTTATGGTGGGCCTTGGATTGGTGGGCCCGGAGTATGGAAACCCGGAAACATCTTTCCCGACTTTAGAAAATGCAGCGCAGGTGTTCCGGTTCTGCGCTGCTGACGGTACGCCTCTTGCCCAGAGCCTGGGACAGGAGATTGATGAATGCTTTATGACCGGCAGTACGCTGAAGGTTTGGTTCGGACTGCCGGAGGGGACGGATGCTGATATGGCGCTGGACAAGCTGGTTGAAAAAGACCCCTATATGGAATATACAAATGCAGACGGCGAGACGTTCCGGTTCCCCTTGAACCTGAGCAAATAACAGTTTTATAAAAAGTACAGGGCAGGTGTCCGCCTGCCCTGTGTTGTAACTATTCCAAATAAATCATGAGAGGGAGGATGAATGTGAAAAAGCAAAGGAAAAAAATCCTGGCTTCACTGCTGTGCCTGCTGCTGACCGTTTCCTGCACGGCCTGCGGCGGAAAGAGCAAAGAAGAAGCCCAGGCTGCCTGTGAAGATTTTTTCCAGGCATACAGTTCCTGTGACAGCCAGGCACTGGCAGATTCTATGGAAGGGCTGATGGCTCCCACACCCTTTACCGATATACAGCGGGGGATGGCAGAGAATCTGCAATTTGAAGCCCAAAAGGTAAAAAGCAAGGGCGATACGATGGTGGTATCCGCCGTCATTACGGCGGCTGACCTTAAAAAAGTGCTGGAAACCCTGCCGGAATCGATAGACAGTGTAGAATCTGCAAAAGAAGCACTGACTGCTGCGCTGAGCGCGGAGGACGTTCCCACAAAAACATTTGAACTTGATGTGAACCTAGTTCAGAAGAATGAAACATGGGTGGTAGAGGTAACGCCAGAATTGGCGGATGCACTGTTGGGCGGATACTACTCGATTTTGGAGGAAGCGGTGAAGGAGGTGGCCCCATGAAATGGATGAAACGTGCCGCCGCTTCTTTGCTTGCTGCGGTAACAGTAGCTTTGCAGGCAGGCTTTCCTGTTTTGGCAGCGGAACCTTCCACAAGCAAAGGAACCCCGGAACCCCTTGTTGGGAAACTGTGCGTTTACACCCAGGAACAGGGCGTACATAAGGTAGATGCGGCGCTATACGATGAAACCATGATTCTGGTGTCTCCAAAGACAGCCGCTTACCTGGCGGACGCAGAGCTGGTTGACGGGGGAAACGGACAATTTGAGTTCTGGCGGGATCATTACATCGTGCAGGTGGATACAAACACAGGGAAAATTGACATTGGCCTTTCCATCAAAGGGGAAACAGCCAGCAGACTTTATCAGAACGAAAGTTTCACCTTGCAGAAGGTTCAGACCGTCCAATTCGGCAAGGAGAAAACGCCTGCGATTCCTCTGGAACAGATGCTTTACCTTTTGAATGTCCAGTGGATCTGTGCGGAGGACTGCGTGTATATTTATACCCCGCCGGAAACGCTCTGGAACGTGGTGGGCGATCTCTGGGAGATGGATAATGTCCTCCCCTCCCCGGCGGAAATTCTGGGGGATACGGTGCTGAAGAAATGGGGAAATTCCTTTAAGTATGGGCTGTTGGCCTTTGCGGATGAGGTGGCCCCGGAATATCTGGTTCCCATTGTCGGGGATGATTACTGGAGCCAGCAAAAGATGGAGGAAGCACTGCTGACTTTGGCTGTCCCCTGTGAAAATATCATGGGCGATTTAAAGGAAGAAGCCCAGAATGACAGCAGCAAATTCGTCAGCGACATCAGCGGGATGGTTGGCGATATTTCGTCCCTGGGCGGCGGTGCTGTTTCCGTGGCGGATAAGCTCACAAAATCCGTCACTGCTTGGTCGGATGTCAATATCCCTAAGAGCATTTCCGACTCTTTTACAGTTACCGGTTATGCGGCAGACATGGCCAAGGCCATTGCTACAGCCGGACGATATGAAAACTGGGGAGAGAGCTATCGCAGCCAGTTGGAGTATCTGTCCCGGGTGAAAAACGATAAATATGCCGAATATTGTAAGGATTTAAACAAGGTGGCCGGTTCCCTGTTCAAGGAATACGGGGACTATACCGGGAATGTCGTGAAGGAAAGCTTGAAAACCCTTGCTTCTTTTGTAGGGGGATATTTTCTTGATAAGACCCCGGCAGGGCTGGTATTCTCCTCCTATGATTTGGCCCACACCTTTGTGGAGGCATATATCCCGGCGGCCAAAACTGCTCAGCAGGCCGGGGATAATACATCTGCCGCAATGCGGCTCAGCGACCTGTCTGTCCTGATGCGGGCCCAGTACGCAGCTGAAATGATCCGTGTTGGTCAAATGGGAACGCTGAACAGTATTGAAGATGTGGCCCAGCTGCGCTTCATCGGCTCCCTGATGATGGAAGCCTCCGCCCACAGCCATGATTCTCTCTACTCAGCATGGAAAAATATGTACCTTGCCGGACACTCGGATGCCAGTGAGGAGGAAATTCGTCAGAACGCCGGAGAAACCATTTCCATGGATGTGCTGGCTGGCAAGCTGATCCAAAGCCAGACCGGTATTACCCGGTTCGAGGAAACCTCCCAGTATGATCCCAGCCTGCTTCTCTACGGGGATATGAACAATCTATATAACGAGACAGACGGGGCGCACCGGGAAAAGATTCCGCCGGAATATGTGAAAATAAAGGAACTGCCGGTCTTTTCCTCTAACATTGCGGAGTATCAGGGGAACATTTATGTCCTAAATAATCGAAGTATTCCAGGGCTTACCAACTTTTCACTGAAGCCGGCCGCTTATGACTATATCTGCGGTATCGCTTTTTATAAGGATCGCCTGTACTATTCCTGCAAAACCGCAGGCACCAGTGAAATCAGTTCCGCCATTTACTCCTGCAATCCCGACGGCAGCGACCAGAAACTTTTGGCGGACTGCCCTGTCCGTTCTAAAAAGCCGAACTGCACCTCCTTCCTGATTCAGGACGACCGGCTGTATTACGGGTACCGCGGGGAACGGTTTTTAGATTTGAACACCGGGGAAGAAGGGGACGCTGTTTCCGGTGCGGATTTGGAGGAGTCCAACCGGTTTATAAAACACAGAGAGGCTTCAATGGTATATGCGCAGGACGGAGTGTATTTCCGGGGAGAACTGGATTACCGCTACGGAATGAGCGGCGACAAGATCTACTTTGCGGATGAGGAAGGCGGAACCGAAACCGTTGTATATGAGAACTCCTCCATCCGTTGGATCAGGATCGAGCTGGTGACGCCGCAGGAAATCTATTTCAGCGCCACCCAGGGTGGCGACTGCCTGCTGATGAGGCTTAATCTGGAAACCGGACAGGCGGAAACACTGGACAGCCGTCCGGAAGCAGGCAGCGGCGGATATTTTGCATGGTAGAATAATCATAGGGAAAAGAACTATAAAAAGAGAGGTTGATTGAAATGAAAAAACAAATTGCAATCTTATTGATGGAAATGATGATGGCTTCCGCTCTTTTGATCGGTTGCGGCAGTGATGGGCAACAAGCATCGGAGCAGGATGTTATTTCCAGTACAGAAGTCCAGCAGGAATCATCCCAGCAAGCTGAAACGCAGGAAAACCAGGCTGAGGGGGAAAACAAGGTTGGTTTAGATGAATCTTATGTTTTGGTCCGAGAAAGCGTTCAGAGGAACGGTATGGTAATTGATTACGATTATGATGAACGTGGAGATAAGACCAAAGAAACATATTCTTATAAAGAAAAACCGGATGAAACGCATTACAAGGAATATACCACGCAATACCAAGAAGACGGAAGTAAAATTGTATCGGAATCCCAGGATATTCTTGAGGCAACAGGCGAAGCCGTTTTTGAGGAAACTTATGAGTATGAATATAATCCCGATGGGCTTTTGATCCGAAAAACAGGATTCAAGGGGAACGGAGAGTATCAGGGAGAGATCATCTACGAGTATGATGAAAATGGGAACCTGATCTCTCAAAGTGAAGGAAAAACAGGACCTGGCGTCACATCTCTGGCAATGAGTTATGAATATGATAATGCCGGGAACCTGATAAAAGAAACACAGTACGATTTTGATGGGGAAGTGAACCAGTATTGGACCTATGAATATGACCAGGATGGCAGGCAGACTGTAAAGCACAATTATAACCCCGCAGGCGAGGAGATGATAAAAGCTGTTGAATGCCAGTGGAAATACGAATATGACGGAGAAGGCCGCATCACCGAGGAATGGCAGGAAAGCGTAAATGGCGGGCAAAAATATGAGTGGTATCAGTATGAGTACGATGAGTACGGAAATGTGTGCAAAAAGACGGATGTGTTTAACAAAACCACCTATGAATACCTGCCGCTGTCCGTATATTTAGAGGAAAACTGATATGGAATACGTTGAAAACTTTTTTATTTGGGCAGCAGAGCAATTTGCCATAGCTTATCGCCGGATCGGTATTTAAGTCATCCCCCGCTGGAATAGTCTGGCCTATTCTTACCATATGCTTCTTATGCTTGGAAGTTTTTTCGTGATGGTACTGGCGATGCTGCTGATGCTGCTTGCGGGCGTTACAATCATTGAACAGAAAAGGCGCTCCCATATCCTGGACAGTATTTCCTGAATATCCTGAGTATTCGGAAAAGGATGATAAGTTCCGTCTTATCGGTGCCGGGAGCCGCTATGGGAATACGGTCAATGTCGGACGGATTGTCAGCTGCAGGCCATGTGAGAAACCATTTGAAATCAGCCATGGAAAACGGAATGCCGCCAGACCGCGGAACGAATGGACAGGGACCGCTATACGGTGACGGTTCACTATGACAAAGAGGACGAGACAGAGATGGTAATCAGAGTTCTTTCATTTGGACCGATGCTCAGGGTTACCGCTCCTCAGCATTTTATTGACCTGATAAAACAGAGACTGACAGACCAGAAAAGCTGCGGACAAGGTCTGTCCAAACATTGCGGGCGTGGACATCGGATGCGGAATGTATACAGTAAGACTTTCGGACATATTTCTGAATTTTGAGCGGATCGATGAAGCATGCCATTTTATTCCTTCGGGAGTCAATGTATGGGAAAGAAGATTATTACAGAAAAAGAGACGAAATCATCAGGAACTGCAAGGCAGAAGGAAGACGTTCTGAAATCCGGAAGGCGTTAAAGGTCCTTGAAAAGGAATATACCGCAAAGATCCCTGAAATTCCGGAGGATCTCTGCTGGCTGTATGGTTCATTTCTGGGAGACTATCTCCATGATGTGGAGATCTGTCAGAAATTTGCACGCCGGAACAGAAAAAGAATGGCAGAAATCATACTGGAAAGGACCGGTATGACGGCGGCTGAAGCTTTCCACACGATCCATAATTATATTGATACGCAGGAGATGATCCTTCGGAAAGGTGCCATTGCAGCGCATGCAGGAGAAAAAGTGCTGATTCCCATCAATATGCGTGACGGATCCATTATCGCTGCAGGGAAAGGAAACCCTGAGTGGAATTATTCCGCACCTCACGGAGCCGGGCGGGTTATGTCCAGATCAGAGGCAAAGCGTTCCGTGAGCATGGAAGAGTACAGGGCCTCCATGGAGGGAATTTATACAACCACTGTGAATGAAAGTACGCTGGATGAGGCTCCGATGGTATATAAGTCACTGGAAGATATTATGGATATGATTCATGAGTCGGTTGATGTCATTGACAGGATCAGACCTGTTTATAATTTCAAGGCGTCAGAGGATGATCCTCTGACGCGGAAGAAAGGAAGGGAAAAGTCCGATGGAGAAAACGATCCTCAGTAAATTCCGTGAAAACGAAAAAACGGGAAAATCCGGATCCTGCTCGCCGTTGAGTCCGGAAGCCGTGCCTGGGGCTTGGCTTCCCCGGACAGCGATTATATCTGGAAATCAGCGGACTGGCGTGAGCTGAACGCTCTCTTTCTGCAATATGCCGTGTAAAGCGGTTTATCCCCCTCTTTCCGAACCGCGGAACAGAGGGGGAACTTCATGCAGGAAGCGGAAAGCAAAAAGCAGGCCGGTACAGAGGAACTCACAGACCCGGAGAAGCACTTTTCCTTGACATTGCGCATAGAGTATAGTACACTCTTATAAACTCTTTGCACTGCATTACACCCTGTTTCAGGGTGCGAGATCAACAGTACAAACTGAACAGGCGATAAACCAGCAGGTTTATGGGGCCGGGCCGCTGACGTGGCAGCAGATTGTTTTCAGCATCTGCGGGACAGTTGTATGTTCCGCAGGTGTTTTTTTATACACATCTGGGGAACAGATTATCTCAATGAGGTGCTCATAAGGGAAAATATCAGTGTCATTGTATATGACAAAACAGGAGGATTCTTTTATGACAGCCAATCATCAGCAAACAAATCAGTCTGCGTCTCAGCCGGTCAATGAAACGGCAGTTATCAGGAAACTTTCGCTGGTCAGTGTAATCGGAAACATGATACTTTCAGGGTTCAAGATGTTTTCCGGGATTACCGGAAATTCCGGTGCAATGATCTCGGATGCCATCCACTCATTTTCTGACGTACTTACTACGCTGATCGCCTGGATCGGCGTGAAGGTTTCCAAAAGAGATGCGGACAGTTCCCACCCATACGGCCATGAGCGTATGGAATGTGTGGCATCGCTGATTCTGGGACTCGTACTGATGGCAACAGGAGCCGGAGTCGGCAAGGTGGGGGTGGAAAACATCCTGTCCGGAAACTATGAAATGCTTGCTGTTCCCGGTCCCATTGCGCTTGCGGCGGCAGTGGTTTCCATTGCCGGCAAGGAAGCCATGTACTGGTATACCCGTTACTATGCGAAGCTGATCCATTCTGCGGCATTTCTGGCGGATGCCTGGCATCATCGATCCGACGCGTTTTCTTCCATTGGATCGCTGATAGGCATCGGCGGGGCCATGCTGGGATTTCCGGTGATGGATTCCGTGGCCAGTGTTGTGATCTGTATTTTTATCGTGAAGGTGGCCTATGATATTTCAAAAGACGCGCTGGTGAAAATGCTGGATACTTCCTGCGGAGAAGATTATGAAAAAAATCTGATGGAGGACATACTGGGACAGGAAGACGTACTGAGTGTGGATATGCTCCGTTCCAGGATGTTCGGAAATAAAGTTTATATTGATCTGGAAATATCCGTGGATGGTGATAAATCCCTCTGGGAAGCACACGAAGTAGCGGAACGTGTTCACAGAAATGTGGAGCAGCGTTTCCTGGATGTCAAGCATATCATGATCCATGTGAATCCGGCGGGCAGCGGGACAGACTGAAGAACAGGATGAAAATCAGACTGCCTGACGGGATTCTGGCAGACAGAGAAATAAGACAGAAGAAGATTATATACACGGATAAGCCGGATGAAGTGTTTTTAAGGGATGATGCCGCAGTTTCTGCGTTATCATCCCTGTTTTTATGCTGCAAACTCCGGTTCCCATATCATAAAATACCCGATGCAGGCTGCGGAGAAAAAGTGGTGCCGCAGACACTGTACATCGTCCCGGTGCCGGTCACGGCAGGCGGAAAAATTCCCTTGACTCTCCCCCGGGGGCAGGATCTATACTGAATTCAGATTCGAATCACAGATACGCATGGGAGGAAACAGGATGCTTACAGTAGGAGAATTTTCAAGGATCTGTCAGGTCAGTATCAAGACGCTGCATCATTATGACAGGATCGGTCTTCTGACGCCGTTAAAGGTGGATCCCTTCAGCGGATACCGTTATTACGGCCTTGAGCAGGTGGACCGGATGCTTCTCATCGGGAGGCTGAAACGGTATGGATTTTCCCTGGATGCCATTAAAATCTTCTGGAATGCGGAGATGACAGAGTACTCTTTTCCAGGCTGAGTCAGCAGAAAGAAACACTCAAAGCACAGAAGCGGGAGATGGAACTGGTGATCACGGAACTGTCAGCCCATCTGCAGGATTTTAAAAGGACAGGTGATATTATGGGATACCGGAAACACTATGAAATCAATGTGGCAGAAACGCCGGACAGAGCAGTCATGGCATGCCGTCAGGTGATGGCGGTCAGCGAGTTCGGCCAGTATTACAGCAGGCTGTATGAACGTATCGGAAGAGAACATCTGACTCCGGACGGCGTCTGCGGAGCCGTGTATTATGATGAGGAATTCAACCGGGAAAGCGCGGACATCGAGCTGATCCTGGGGATCCGGGAAGAAAACAGGGCGGATAAAATCATGAAAGGCCAGCTGTGCGCCAGAACCCTGCACAAAGGGCCGTATTCTTCCCTGCCGGATGCATACGGGGCCCTGGTGGCGTGGATCGAAGAAAACGGATATGCCTGGGACGGAGCTCCTTACGAGATTTATGTAAAAACACAGTTTGATTCTCTGGCACCGGAAGACTGGGAGACGGAGATTTTTTTCCCGGTGAAAAAGAAGGCATAGTGAAAAAACAGAGAAAAATGCAGTGAAAAGTGAAGTGAGCCGGCGGGAGGAAATCTGTTGACAGCTCCGAGGAAAAAGAGTACAATACACAAAACCTGATCCGACCGGACAAAATGAAGTGCAGGCTATGAAGGAATTTTGGCCTGCACTGTTTTTATAATACGGAATAGGAAGGAATGATAATCGGCGGTTTTTGCCATACACCTGATATGCTGTTGAGAAAGGGGCAGGAAGAATAAACATAAACATAAGAAATGCTGTTCCGGAAGACCTATAACTGGGCCATGGAGTATGAAGAAACCATCATCGGGAGCATCTGTGTTGTCCGGACAGACGGGAGAAACGAACGGGCTGAACTTGGATACTGCAGGGGATATGCTTACTGAAGCAGAGGGGTTATGGCGGAAGCTGTAAAAGCGGTCACAGACTATCTCTTCAGCGAAGTCGGCATAAACCGTATCGGGATCTCACATGCCGTTAAAAACCCCGCATCGGGCAGAGCCGCTCAGAAATGCGGACTGAGTTATGAGGGAACAAAACGAGAATATTTCAGGGCTTCCATCGGAGAGTTCCTTGATATGTCCGACTATGGCATTGTAAGGAGCCAATAGATGAAGCAAAAGACAGACCAGCCGGACAGCCCGTCTGCATGGTTTCAAGAATCGGCGGGATCCGGGGACAATATGTCTCAAACAGGCGGGAAAACTGAATGTTCCTGTTGATCCGTCTGCAGTCGGCAATTACCGGATATCCGCCTCAAGGGGAGATCTCCGGCAGGCGGCTTCGTCAATCAGGAATTCATGATCCACATCCATGTTTTCCGGTACCAGGGCATACCGGATGAGGCCGGCGCCCACGCCGTTATAGTCGTTGTACATCATATACGCCAGATTTTTCATGATATAGAGGATATTGTCCATGTGTTTTTCCCACAGCAGCTCCGGACGGCTCAGATCATCTCCGGGGTGTACGGAGGTGCAGAATTCCTGCATGGAACATTTATATCGGATCTCCAGAACCGAAAGAGGTGTACCGTTTTCGTCGATCCAGTAGGAATTGTCGGTTATATCCAGCATAATCCATTTATTCAGGGTGCTGTCCCAGATTTCGTTTACCACATGACATTCCGTGTCATAAACGGAGGCGGGGAGAAGAGTCACCGCACGGGAATAGATGCCGAGAGCCAGGCACATCTCATTGAGGATCTGCGCCTTGTTCAGACAGTTAATTCCCTGACGGGGATTGTCCAGGCTGTAAGCAAGCAGGGACAGGGCGGCAAAGCGGACATGATTGGTGTAGTCACTTTTATGGGTCAGTCTGGGGGCGTATTCATCCATCAGGCGCAGCGCCCGCTGGAACTCCGTGCCAGTCCCGGCGATTTTGTCGATGCCATAGGTCTGAATCAGAACCGCATAGTCAGGATGGGTAAAGTCATAGGTGAGACGGCAGTCCTCTCCGGACGCAAAGAGACCATTCCGCTGGAGGATGCCGCTTTCCATGGTATAGATCTGCTGCGGCTCCTGAAGCCAGAAAATGGAAGGAGTCATGGCATCGTAAAGTAAGATCCCGGCAGCTGCAAGAATCCCGGCGGCCAGCAGGATACGGCAATCAGATGATGCCCGGCCGGGACGAAATGCATGTTTTATTTTCATCAGAATCCTCCTCCCGTGTTATGAAGCTGTTCTGCCTGTATTGTATCATACGCCGGGCAGGGGATCAATGGAATCGGGGGAACGTCTGGGAAGGATACGGGGAAGAATGCCTGGGATAAATATAAAGGGAACCACGGAAAAACACAGAATAAAAGAAAAAGTCATGGGGTGGTTGCATTTCCTGCCGTAAGGCGGTAAGATTAAAGGATGTAGAAAGGCAGGAGAGGATATGTATAACGAGCTTACAAAAAACGATATAAAGAAGATGGAAGAGGAGATCGAATACCGGAAACTGGTGGTGCGGAAAGAGGCCATTGAGGCGGTGAAAGAGGCAAGGGCCCAGGGAGATCTCAGTGAAAATTTCGAATATTATGCCGCCAAAAGGGATAAAAACAAAAATGAAAGCCGGATCCGGTACCTGGAGCGGATGATTAAAACCGCCCGGGTGATTTCCGATGACTCCAAAGAGGACGAGGTGGGGCTCTACAACACGGTGGATGTATATTTCGAAGACGACGATGAGACGGAAACCTACAAGGTGGTGACCACAGTACGGGGAAATTCCCTGAAAGGACTGATCAGTTCCGAGTCGCCGCTGGGAAAGGCCCTGCTGGGCCGCAAGGTGGGAGACCGGGTCCATGTTCAGGTCAATGAAAAAAGCGGATATGATGTGATTATCCGGCGCATTGAAAAGACTGCCGACGACGGCAGCGATGCACTCAGAAGTTTCTGACGGGAAAACAGGCAGAATATGCCGGAGAAGAAACAGAAAGAGAAACCGGATAAGCCGGGGAAAGAAATGAGGATGGAAAAATGGAATCAAAGGTACAGACACAGAAAACAGCCGGAAAGAAAATTATCGGGCTTCCCCTTCCGCTGTATCTGGCAGTGCTCGCACTGACCATAGGATGCATGGCGGCAGGATGTGTCCCCAAAAGCCTGGTGCCCGCCTTTCTGGTGCTGATGGTTTTCGGAGAAGGACTGAATGCCATAGGAAATTCCGTGCCGGTGGTCAGAACATATCTGGGAGGATCGGTGATCTGTATTCTGGGCGCGGCGGCCATTGAGGCGGCGGGACTGGTCCCTCAGCAGACCTATGAGACACTGGATTATTTTGTCAATGACAGCGGTTTCCTGATTTTTTACATTGCGGCCCTGATCACCGGGAGTCTTTTCAACATCGACAGGAATCTCCTGATCCGCGCAACGGTGAAGCTGCTTCCGGTGGCTGTGCTTTCCCTGGCTGTGGGAATCCTGCTTTCCGGTGTTTTCGGAATCTTTCTGGGAGAAGGGTTCTGGGGAGGGATCCTTTATGTGGGAGTCCCCATGACCAGCGGAGGAATGACCGCGGGAACCGTACCGCTGTCTGCCATTTACTCCCAGACTCTCGGCGTGGATGCGTCGGAAGTACTGACGAAAATGGCGCCGGCAACGGTGCTGGGAAACTGTGTGGCCATTGTATTCGGCGGCCTGCTCAACAATTTCGGTAAGACGCATCCCGGCGTTACAGGAAACGGCACGCTGGTCAATGACGGCCATCCTGTGAAACCCACACCGCCCATGAAGCCCACATTTGCCCTTTTATGTACGGGAATGATCATTGCGTTTGCCTTTTATCAGCTGGGAGCCCTGCTCAATCATTTTGTTTCGGTGATTCCCACCTATGCCTGGATGATCATCGCCGTGGTCCTGGTAAAAGGAACAGGAATCATGTCAGACGAACTGGAAGACGCAGCCAGAGAGTGGGGACAGTTTGCCATCCACAGCTGGACAGCAGCGGCACTTACGGGAATCGGTTTTACGCTGATTGATCTCAATACCATTTTAAAAACCCTGACGCCGTTATATCTGATTGCCGTTGTGCTGGTGGTGGCCGCCATTTCCATTACGGCAGCCGTCCTGGGAAAACTGGTGGGATTTTATCCTCTGGAATCTGCCATTGCAGCGGGAATGTGCACCACAAACATGGGAGGTTCCGGCAACGTGGCTGTTCTGAGCAGTGCCCACAGGATGCAGCTGCTTCCCTTTGCGCAGATCGTTACCCGCTCCTGCGGTGCGCTGATGCTGACTCTGGGAGGCATTCTGGTACAATTGGTGGGATGACGGAGAGGAAAGGTCCGTCAGGGACTGGCTGTGCCCGGCAGAAGAAAGAAAAAGAATCAGACGTGTATCCATAAAAAGATGCCCCCTGCAGACCGGCAAGGAAAAATCCGTGCCGGTTTCCGCAGGGGGCATTGCGGTTAAAATCAGAATGCCCGGATCTGTTCTGCATTCATGGATTTTACGATTTCCACAGCCAGATTTACGGTTGCTTCAAAATCATAATAGGATGCAATGCCGTGAACAGAGTGAATATAGCGGACAGGAACGCCGATGACAATGGTGGGAATTCCGTCCAGAGCCGTATGTACAATGGCTCCGTTGTTGCCGCCGCCTTCCCGGACAGATGCCTGAGCAGGTATACCCAGCTTTTCTGCCAGATCCAGGGCATATCTCTGGTATCTTGGCGTGCAGATGATGGATTTGTCCATGAAGCGGAGCATGGGGCCTTTCTTGAATGCGGTCTGTACCGCATAGGGCTCTGTGAAGGTATCATCGGCCGGACAGCCTTCGAAACAGATGGCGATCTGGGGACGTACATGGTTGACAGCCACTTTCATGCCGCGTTCGCCGACTTCTTCCTGAGCCGACATGACACCTACCAGATCCACATCCAGTTTTTCCTCCTGGAGTCTCCGGAGGGTCTCGATCATGGCAGCACAGCCGATCCGGCAGTCAAAGGCCTTTCCGAAGATCAGATCGTGTTCCGCATCATATTCTGTGGTCACATCCGGCACCACCGGTTCACCGATCCGGATTCTGAAGTTGGTCCTGGCATCTTCCGCACTTACGGCTCCGATGTCGATGGACAGGGAAGAGACTTCCGCAGCGGAAGAAGTTTTCTCGGCGGCCGTCATGAAGTGAACCGGCTTGGCGGCAATGATACCGGGAATATAACGTCCGTCCGCATTGCGGACCAGAACTTTGCTGGAAGGAAGGGAGCCGATGTTCCAGCCTCCCAGAGTAACGAAACGAAGCGTGCCGTTGGGCCGGATGGAGTGAACCATAAATCCCACCTCATCCCCGTGGGCATCCAGCATGAAGACCGGCTTGTCTCCGGTATTGGCTTTCCGGTACATATAGAAGTTCCTGAGACAGTCTTCTTCGGTTTCATAACCGCATCCGATGTGTTTTCTGGCGGCAAGGACGGCCTCATCTTCAAATCCGGACGGTGCCTTGGCATTGGCAAAGTCGGCGATCATCTGAAGTGTTTCCTGATTGACACGAACCTCCATAAATTAACCTCCTGAATCCGATATTCCGGATAAACTGCCGGGCCCGCGTCCGCCTGCTGTCCGGCAGGCGGCGGAGCCCGGAAATCCATACGTTTTTAATTTAATTAATCGTTCTGCAGTTCAAATTCATCTTTTCCTACGGAGCAAAGCGGGCATACCCAGTCAGCGGGAAGATCTTCCCACTTGGTTCCTGCAGCAACTCCGTTGTCCGGATCACCGGCAGCCTCGTCATAAATGTATCCGCATACGGTACATACATATTTTTTCATGTAAAAATCCTCCTGTATAAATTAAATTTGTTTATTACAGAATCTGGGCCTTCCAGAGACCATGCAGATTGCAGTAAGCATAAACGGCAGTTACCCGGTCGCCTTCAGAAAGAAGGAAAGACGCTTCCGGCTTGTCTCCGGGGTTCAGGCGGGCAAGCTGGGAACCGTGTTCGGTTTCCATCCAGATAAACGTGATGTAATGTTCCGGGATCATGGGATGCGCAACGCTGCCCACCTGTACGGAAACATGGCTGCCTTCCACTTTGACTTCGGGAACATGTTTTTCCACGGCAGCATCGGAGGTGCCGGGAACCAGCTCTGTCATTTTCTGTCCGCAGCACATAACGGGAACTCCCTTGTTTTCAAGGAAAGTAACAAGATTGCCGCAGTGTTCACAGATATAAAATTTTCTTTCCATAATGATTCTTCCTTTCTTATTGGTTTTACAGATTCTGTTCTTTCAGGGATTCGGCCACTGCATCCGCCAGCTCATCCAGAGCCGCTTCCTGGGAATCCTGAAGGGCGGAACGGATGGTAAGTCCCTTGTCCAGGAACTGGCAGTTCTTCAGGGCGCAGAGGCTTTCCGTCAGCAGCTTGGCTGAAACAGGTGCCCAGGAGCCGTTTTCAATCAGGGCAATGGTCCTGTTCTGCAGATTATGAGCGGAAAGATTGTGGACCAGGCTGTCCATATTGCAGAAAATACCGTTGTTGTAGGTGATGGAAGCCAGCACCAGGCAGGAACACCGGAAGGCATCCGCAATGATATAGGACGGATGGGTCTTGGACACATCGTATACGGAAATGCCCGTAATGCCGCGGTCAGCCAGTTTTCCGGCCAGGATATCCACGGCTTTTTCCGTATGCCCGTAAACAGAGGCATATGCCAGTACCACGGAACGGTCCTCGGGCGTGTAGGAACTCCATCTGGAGTATTTTTCCATCAGCCACGGAATGTCTTTTCTCCATACCAGGCTGTGAAGCGGGCAGATCATTTCAATGGGAATACCGGCAGCTTTTTTCAGCAGCGCCTGTACCTGAACCCCATATTTTCCCACAATATTGGTATAGTATCTCCGGGCCTCCGGCAGCCATTCATTTCTGTAATCGATCTCATCAGCGAAAATGTTTCCGTTAATGGCACCGAAAGAACCGAAGGCATCCGCGGAAAACAGGATTTTCTCTGTCTTTTCGTAAGTAACCATGACTTCCGGCCAGTGAACCATGGGAGCCATGACAAATGTCAGCTCATGAGTTCCGAGAGAAAGCGTGTCCCCTTCCTTGACGGTAATCACATATCTGTCCACATCGAAGGTGAAAAACTGTTTCATCATGGCAGCGGCCTTGGCCGTGCAGACGATTTTCACATCCGGATAGCAGCGGATCACATCACAGATGGAAGCACAGTGGTCCGGTTCCATGTGGTTGATCACAAGATAATCAAGAGAACGGCCTGCCAGGGCAGCAGATACGTTTTCCAGAAACTCATGGGTAAAGGAGGCATCCGCTGTGTCAAACAGGGCACACTTTTCATCTGTCATCAGGTAGGAGTTATAGGAAACTCCGCCGGGAACAGGGTAAACATTTTCAAACAAGGCAATGCGGCGGTCATTGACACCGACCCAGTATAAGGAATCAGAAAGTTTTCTGATACAGTTCATAATTGTCCCTCCAATCTTGTTATGTACGACACTTCCTTTATTGTAAAGTGTCGGAGCCATAATTTCAAGATGTTTCGGCAGTTTCAGTCAAATAATAAAACCGGAAGGAAAAGGATGGTAAAATTCTTAAAAAAAAATAAAAATACCTGTTGACATTTTGGCGGTTCAGTCATATAATTCATTTGAAATTGATATTCGTTATCAATTATTTTTTGACATATAAGTTAGCGAAAACTAACAATAGAAACTCCACCCGCTGCGGAAACCGGCAGGAACCGGACAGGCAGAAAAAAGGCAGCAGAATCCGGGAAAAGGATGCGGCGGACAGAGAGATGCGGAAAACGAGGTGAAAATATGGGACCGGCAGATGTACTGGTGCTGGCACTGGTGGCTGCGGCTGCAGCTGCCGTGATACATTTCATGAAAAAGCAGCGTAAGGAAGGAAAGAGCTGCTGCGGGTGTTCCGGATGTTCGGGCTGTTCCGGCTGCTGCAGTTCTTCATATGAAAAAAAGGAGGAAGCATGATGCCTGTGACATTTTTGAAACCGGGCGAGACCGGTACAGTCAGACGTGTGGGCGGCGCGGAGGACACCAGACGCTTTCTTGCCAATCTCGGATTTGTGGACGGGACAGAACTTAAAGTTGTTTCCGTACTTGGCGGGAACCTGATTGTTAATATCAGAAATTCCAGAGTGGCGATCAACCGGGAGATGGCAAAGAACATCATGGTGTAAGCCGCCTGAGGAAGGAAAGGAGATATGATGACATTACGTGACATTCCAGTGAAAACAACGGTCTCTGTTGTGAAGATCAACGGAGAAGGCGCATTCCGCCGCCGGATCATGGACATGGGAATCACCAAGGGAAGCCGGATTTATGTGAGAAAAGTGGCGCCTCTCGGGGATCCTGTAGAGATTACGGTGCGGGGATATGAGCTTTCATTGAGAAAAAGCGATGCGGAAAGCATCGAAGTAGCAGTAATCTGAGAACAGAGAGCTGAAGTAAAATGGGAGGATGGATATGACACTGAAACTTGCGCTGGCGGGAAATCCCAACTGCGGAAAGACGACGATGTTCAATGCCCTGACAGGCGCGAACCAGTATGTCGGAAACTGGCCGGGGGTAACCGTTGAAAAAAAGGAAGGCAGACTGAAAGCATCGGAAAAGGGAAAAGATGAGATTATCATCACAGACCTTCCGGGAATCTATTCCCTTTCTCCGTATACACTGGAGGAAGTGGTGAGCCGTGATTACCTGCTGAAGGAGAAACCGGATGCCATTATCAACCTGGTGGACGCCACCAATATTGAAAGAAACCTGTATCTGACCACGCAGCTTCTGGAAATCGGCATTCCGGTGGTCATTGCACTGAATATGTGTGACCTTCTGGAAAAAAGCGGAGACAGGATCGATATCGCAAAGCTTGGCGGAATGCTGGGATGCGAAATTGTGGAAACCTCAGCGCTGAAAGGAACCGGTCTCAGGGAAGTGGTGGACCGGGCTGTGGATGCGGCCAAAAAGCATGCCTGGAATCCTCCGGCAGAAGCGTTTTCTCCAAGAATAGAGGAAGCCGTATCCCGTGTGGAAGAGGCTGTTTCCGGAAGCGTGGATGCGGAACAGAAACGCTGGTATGCAGTGAAACTTCTGGAAAGAGATAAAAAGGTAGTGGAACAGCTGGCACTTCCGGCATCTGCCATGGCTCTGGTCAACGGCGAAGCAGCACGCCTGGAAAAAGAGATGGATGACGATACGGAAAGCATCATTACAGACGCCCGCTACCGCCGGATTGAAAAACTGGTGGAGAAAACCGTGAAGAAAGCCGGAACCGGCCTCAGCACATCGGATAAAATTGACAGAATTGTCACCAGCAGAATCCTGGGCCTTCCGATTTTCGTGCTGGTGATGTGGCTGGTATATTACATATCCGTCACAACGCTCGGGACCATGGGAACCGACTGGGCCAATGACAGCTTTGTGGCAGGAATCCAGGAAGCGGTATCAGGAGCAATGGATAACGCCGGCGCAGGCGATCTCACAAAAGGCATGGTGGTGGACGGAATCATCGGCGGACTGGGAGCAGTATTCGGATTCCTTCCGCAGATGGCACTTCTGTTCCTGCTTCTTTCCATTCTGGAAGACTGCGGCTACATGGTGCGGATCGCATTTGTCATGGACCGTATTTTCCGGCATTTCGGTCTTTCCGGAAAAAGCTTCATTCCTCTGCTGATTTCTTCCGGATGCGGAATTCCCGGAATCATGGCTTCCAGAACCATTGAAAATGACAATGACAGACGCCTTACGATCATGACCGCCACCTTTGTTCCCTGCGGTGCAAAGCTTCCGGTTATTGCTCTGATGGGAGGAGTCATGGCCGGATGGATGTCCGGCAACTATGAAGCTGCCGGCTGGATTGCTCCGCTTATGTATTTCATCGGAGTGGCGGCAGTGCTGGTCTCAGCCATTATCCTGAAAAAAACGAAACCGTTTTCCGGCGAGCCGGCTCCCTTTGTCATGGAACTTCCGGCTTACCATATTCCGTCTCCCAGGACAGTGCTCCTTCATGTATGGGAGCGCCTGAAAGGATTCATCATCAAAGCAGGCACCATTCTGTTCCTGGCCTGTGTCGTCATGTGGGTTCTTTCCACCTTCGGATTTGAAAACGGCGGATTCGGAATCGTGGAAGATGTATCCAACAGCCTGATGGCCATTGCGGGAAATGCCATTGCCCCGATTTTTGCACCTCTGGGATTCGGACAGTGGCAGCCGGTGGCAGCGTCCATTTCCGGTTTTTCTGCGAAAGAGGCCATTGTGACCACCATGGGTGTTCTTGCCAATGTGGATGAAGAACTGGTGGAAGAGGCAGATGTGGTGGCGGCGGCAGTTCAGAACTGGTTCCCCAGTGTTGTGGCGGCATTCTCGTTCCTGCTGTTTAACCTGCTGGATTCCCCGTGTCTGGCAGCCATCGCAACCATTGCTCAGCAGATGCAGTCCAGAAAGTGGTTCTGGTTCGCAATTCTTTTCCAGAACGCGTTTGCCTATGGCGTCAGCCTCTGCGTGTACCAGCTGGGAACCTTTGCTCTGGGAGGCACATTCGGCATCGGTACGGCGGCGGCAGTGATCATTCTCCTGTTCCTGCTTTATATGCTGTTCCGTCCCGATCCGTATAAAAACAAAAAGATTTCCGTACGCCGGTCTGTGGCTGCATAAAACGGCGGCAGGACATTTACGGAAGAACCGTGACGGAGCCGGCAGAAGAGAATGCAGGCAGATGTCATGAGGAAACAGGCAGTCAGACGGACAGAACGGATACAGAAAAGACTGAAAAGAAATAAAACGGCATGGCTTTCGGCTGTGCCGTTTTTTGCTGTTGAACAGAGAGAGGCAAAAGTGTAAAATATAGAAAACAGAAAAAACAGATCAGAAAAAGAAAAGGAGACAGAAGATTTGACGAATATTTTACTGGGAATTCTGATCCCGTTTGCGGGAACCGCAGCGGGATCGGGATGCGTATATTTTATGAAAGACCGGATCCACCCCACACTGCAGAAGGCACTGCTGGGATTTGCCTCGGGAATCATGGTGGCAGCCTCGGTCTGGTCCCTGCTGATTCCTGCCATGGAACAGTCAGAGCATATGGGAAAACTGGCCTTTGTGCCTGCAGCCTCGGGATTCCTTCTGGGAATTGCCTTTCTGCTGCTCATGGACAAAACCGTGCCTCATCTGCATATGGACCAGGACGAACCGGAGGGAATCCGCTGCAGCTGGAGAAAAGCAACCATGCTGGTGCTGGCAGTGACGCTCCATAATATTCCGGAAGGAATGGCAGTGGGAGTCATGTTTGCCGGAGTCCTGGCGGAAAACAGCGGAATCACCCTGGCCGGAGCCTTTGCCCTTTCCATAGGAATTGCCATTCAGAACTTTCCGGAAGGGGCGATCATCTCCATGCCGCTAAAAAGTGAAGGCGTCAGCCGACACCGGGCATTTCTGATGGGAGCGGCTTCCGGAGCCGTGGAGCCGGCCGGCGCGCTTCTTACGGTGCTTCTGTACCGGCTGGTGACGCCGGTACTGCCGTATCTTCTGGCTTTTGCTGCTGGAGCCATGCTCTACGTGGTGGTGGAAGAGCTGATTCCGGAGGCCTCCGAAGGAAAACATTCCAACCTGGGGACCCTGGGCTTTGCTGCAGGGTTTACAGTGATGATGATTCTGGACGTGGCTCTGGGCTAGGCGGTTTCCGTTTCCTGAATCTGCCGGCTGATGATCTTCATTTCCCTGCGTATCATTACAGCAGATACCACAGCAGCCACGAAATCGGCAATGGGTCCGGCATAAAGAATCCCGTCAATGCCCATAAACAGGGGAAGGATCACAATGAGGGGAAGAAGGAACAGGATCTGTCTGGTGAGAGACAGGAAAATTCCTTTTTTCGGTTTGCCTATGGCAGTAAAAAAGTTGGAAGTAATGGGCTGGATACAGTTGAGGAAGGTACAGAACAGGAATACGTGAAAATAGGAAACCGCAAACTGAATGTACTCTTCGGAACCGGAACCGAACAGGGAAATGATCTGGCGCGGAAATACCTGAAACATGAAAAACGCAATGCAGGAAATGATGAACGCAGACCGGAGGGCAATGTGATATACCTGTTTTACCCTGCGATAATTTTTTGCTCCGTAGTTGAAGCTGGCAATGGGCTGAAGTCCCTGGGAAATTCCTATGTTCACGGAAAAGAACACCTGATTGACCTTGGTGACGATTCCGGCACAGGCCAGCGGAATGGCTTCTCCGTATGCGGAAAGGGACCCGTAATAGGTCAGGGATTTATTCATGACGATCTGAACGGTCATCATGGCCACCTGATTGAAAAAAGAAGAGGCTCCGAGGGAGACGATCCTCAGAAAATAAGAAAGTCTGGGAATCAGATGACAGCGGCGGAGCGTGACAGTCTTGCAGTGGGAGAAATAGCGTACCGCCATGCAGAAAGCCGCAATCTGACCGATGATGGTGGCCAGGGCCGCACCTGCCATTCCCATATGGAAGCCAAAGATGAACAGCGGATCCAGAATGGTGTTGATGACGGCACCGGTGATGTTGCAGATCATGGCAAAGCGCGGACTGCCGTCAGCACGGATCAGATGCCCTCCGCCGTTGGAAAGGATCAGAAAGGGAAAACCGATGGCAGTGATCCTGGTGTATGTCCTGGCGTAATCCATGATGTTGGCGGGAGCACCGAAAAAGATCAGCATCTGGTCCAGAAACAGCTCCGTAAAAATGCTTAAAATGACGCCGAAGCCAAACAGCATGGCTGCGGCGTTTCCCATATAGTAGACCGCCTTTTCACGGTCGCCTTCGCCCATGGTCAGATTGAAGGAGGCGGCGCCTCCGGTTCCGAATAAAAGCGCAATGGCCACACAGGATGTGCTCAGAGGGAAAACGATGTTGGTGGCGGCATTGCCCAGTTCCCCGATGCTGTGGCCGATGAAAAGCTGGTCCACAATATTGTAAAGAGCCGCCACCAGCATGGCAATGATGCTGGGGACGGCAAACTGTTTCAGCAGAGTTCCGATGGGTCTGGTGCCCAGGGGATTCTGTACGGTATCGGTATGTTCCATTCAGGTTCTCTCCTTTCAGTCAGATCAGAAACGTTTCCAGGTGTCACGGACAAAAAGCAGCAGCAGAGGGAAGATTTCCAGACGTCCGGCCAGCATGTCAAAAATAAGGACCAGCTTGGCACCGTCGGAAAACATGCCGAAGTTCTGCGTGGGTCCCACCATCTCAAGACCGGGACCGATGTTGTTGAAGGTGGCGGCCACAGCCGTAAAGTTGGTGATCAGGTCAAAGTTGTCCAGGCCCACAAGAAGCACGGAAAAAGAAAAGATCAGCACGTAGGCCACCATGAACACATTGACGGACTTGAGGACATCATTATCCACGATGCGTCCTTCCAGTTTGATTTTGCGGACACCGTGGGGGTGGATATATTCAAACAGTTCCCGGGATACGCTGTGGACCAGCAGAATCAGACGGGAAACCTTGATGCCGCCGCCGGTACTTCCGGCACAGGCACCCACAAACATCAGCATCACCAGAATTGTCTTGGGCACTTCCGGCCAGAGATTGAAATCCGTGGTGGCAAAGCCTGTGGTGGTGATAATGGAGCCCACCTGGAAAAAGGCATGGTGGAACGCCGTGGAAAAATTCGGATATACATCCCGTATGATGAATGCAATGGTGACGGTGGAAACCGCAATGATGCCCAGATACCATCTGGCTTCCTGGCACTGCCATGCCAGTTTCGGCTTTTTCATGTACAGATAAAAATATACATTGAAATTGATTCCGAACATGATCATGAAAATGGTCACAACCGTCTGGAGATAGGTGGAATAGCCGGCCATGCTGTCGTTGCGGATTCCAAATCCTCCCGTGCCGGCTGTACCGAACATGGTGGTAAGGGCGTCAAAAAGAGGCATCCGTCCGGCCAGAAGAAAAATCAGTTCAATGACCGAAAGCGCGATATAAAGTCCGTAAAGAGTCTTGGCAGTGGACTGGACTTTGGGCATCAGCTTGCTGACCGACGGGCCGGGACTTTCCGCTTTCATCAGATTCATATGATAGCCGCCGCCTGTAAGGGGAAGGAGGGAGAGCAGGAAAACCAGAACTCCCATGCCTCCGATCCAGTGGGTGAAGCTTCTCCAGAAAAGAATGCATCTGGGGAGACTTTCCACATCGGACAGAATACTGGCACCGGTGGTGGTAAATCCGGAAACGGTCTCGAAAAGCGCGTTCACGTAACTGGGAATGGAGCCGCTGATGACGAAGGGGAGTGCTCCGAAAACGCTCATGAGGATCCAGCTGAGTGCCACGGTCACAAATCCTTCGCGGGTATAAAAAACCCTGTTGGCCGGCTGACGGATCATGCCGGGAACGCCGAATGCCAGGCACAGGACGATGGACGCTGCGAAAGACAGTCCTGCCGCTTCGCCGTAAATCAGGGCCACGGCGCAGGGCAGGAGCATGAAACCGGCTTCAATCACAAGAACCCAGCCGATGAGATAAAAAATCATGGAATAATTCATGACAGAACTCCTTTGGGGTAATTTGTAATCCGGTTATTTCAGAATGTCACAGACGTTCTGGAGTCCCCGGTGGGTGGTCACGACAATAACGGTATCCCCCACCTGGATCCGGTTCTGTCCCCTGGGAGTAAGGATTGTGCCGTTCCGGTTGATGCAGCAGAGGAGAAGATTGTCTTTCAGATTCAGCTCATTCAGCGGAACATCTGTCACTGCGGAAGGTTCATGAATGGAGAATTCCAGAGCTTCCGCCCGGTCATCCAGGATCTTGTACAGTGTTTCCACGTTGCTTCCCATGGAGTTCTGGCGGGCACGGACATATTTCAGGATATAGTCGGCGGTCAGATATTTGGGATAGATCACACTGCCGATATCCAGGCTGTCCACCACGTCATTGAACGCAATGCGGTTGACTTTTGCAATGAGCTTGGCGTTGGAGTGCATTTTGGCAAACAGGGTCAGGAAGATGTTTTCCTCGTCCAGGTTGGTGAGGGCGATAAAAGAATCTGCCTGGGAGAGCCCGTGCTCCATAAGGAGATGCTGGTTGCTGCCGTCTCCGTTGATGATGTCTGCGCCCGGAAGAACACCGCTCAGATATTCACAGCGGTCCCGGTTGTTTTCGATGATGCGTACCCGGAAGCCGAGTTTCAGCAGAGACTGGGCCAGATAATGGGAAATGGTGCCGCCTCCGATAATCAGGGAGTTCCTGACGCGGCGGGAGCGGAGCCCGATTTTTTCAAAGAAATCGGCGGTGGCCTTCAGAGAGCCCACAATGGACAGGATATCATCATTGCGGAGTTCAAAATTTCCTCCGGGAATCACCACGTCCTCACCGCGTTCCACGGCGCAGATCAGGACATCGGTTTTCAGGCGGTTCATGGCATCCATGACGGTCATGCCGTCCAGCCCGGTCCGGGAGGTCAGTTTGAACCGGAGAAGCTCCACACGGCCTTTGGCAAAGGTGTCAATTTTGATGGCAGACGGAAATTTGAGAAGTTTCAGGATTTCCCTGGCAGCCGTCAGCTCCGGATTGATAATCATGGAAATTCCCAGCTGTTCCCGGATAAAACCGATTTCCTTGCTGTACATGGGATTTCTCACCCGCGCAATGGTCTGGCAGCGGCCGGATTTTTTGGCAATCAGGCAGCAGAGCAGGTTCAGCTCGTCGGCTCCTGTGACGGCGATGAACAGATCAGCGCTTTCCACGCCGGCATCCATCTGAACATTGAAGCTGGCACCGTTTCCCACAATGCCCATGGCATCGTAACGGCTGGATACATCCTCGATTTTTTCCGCGGACAGGTCCACCAGTACCAGATCATGTCCTTCCCGGCAGAGCCGTTCTGCCAGGCTGGTGCCGATTTTTCCGCAGCCCACAATTATGATTTTCATAAGAATCCTTTCCGATGTTCTCAAGTATTAAGAAAGTATTTTTATTTTGTATTTTATGTTAAAAAAACATGAAAAAAGAGAGCGATAAGATTATTATACTATCTCCTGAAAAAAAGTCCATGACTTGTTGAAAAAAGAAAAAAAATGCCGGACGGCGGCAGAAAAAAACAGGAAAACGAAAAAAGAGCCCCGGAAAATCCGGGGCCCTTCGGGCAAAAAGAACAATTTTATCTGGATTCCCACCGTCCGGCAGCACCGCAGGGCAGGCAGAGACCGGAAGAGGATACCGGGAGCCCGATTTCATCGGCGTGGACGGTGCCTCCGAAGCGCGGAGAAACGGTGGTTCCCAGCATATAGGTAAGGACGGAAGGCGCCAGACCGGTGGTGTAGGAATTAATCAGGAAAAACAGAGGCCTGTCGGAAAGCAGTTCCGTGCAGAGTTTTACCAGAGGGTAAACCGCATCCTCGATTTTCCAGATTTCGCCTTTGGGGCCGCGTCCGTATGACGGAGGATCCATGATGATGGCATCATAATGATTCTGCCGGCGGATCTCCCGTTCCACGAATTTGACACAGTCATCCACGATCCATCGGATCGGTGCGTTTTCAAGACCGCTGGACCGGGCATTTTCCCTGGCCCAGGCAACCATTCCCTTTGAGGCATCCACGTGGGTCACGGCTGCGCCGGCTGCGGCCGCAGCCAGGGTGGCGCCTCCGGTATAGGCAAAGAGATTCAGAACTTTGACGGGACGGCCCGCGTTCCGTATTTTATTGCCGAACCAGTCCCAGTTGGCGGCCTGTTCCGGGAAGAGACCGGTGTGCTTGAAGCTGAACGGCTTCAGCTGAAAGGTCAGATCTCTGTAGTGAATGCTCCACTGTTCGGGAAGAGAGAAAAACTCCCATTCCCCGCCGCCTCTGGAGCTCCTGTGGTAATGGCCGTTGGGCTTTTTCCAGCGTTTTTCCGTCCTTTCCGTATCCCAGATGACCTGGGGATCGGGGCGGATCAGAATATAGTTTCCCCATCGTTCCAGTTTTTCTCCTCTGGAACAGTCAATGACCTCATAGTCGGTCCAGCCGTCTGCAATCCACATAGTGTCCTCCTGTTTTATATTAATGGAGGCTGCTGCGGACGCGCAGCCTCCGGATGTTCTTACTGCCACATTATAAAGGAAAAAACAGGCAGTGTCAAACGGTAATCCCACAGGAATGCAGGCCTGAAGATCCCCGGATTCCGCAGGGGGTTCCTGCCTGTTTGTAAGAGAATTGAAAGATAATTTATATTGAATAATTTCCAATATACTGGTAAAATGAACACGTGGAATTACAAAAAGGAAAAGGGATATATGCCAACGGCATATCAAGGAGATGGATGGATGAAAAGAAAAGGATTGAGGATTCTGCTGGCTTCAGCGGTCCTGAGTTTCGGGCTGTGCACCATCAGCGCCTTTGCGGCGGAAGGATGGGCGCTGTCCAATAATACATGGGTATATCTGGACAAGTATGGACAGAGAATGACCAATGTCTGGAAAAAAGGCGCGGACAACCTGTGGCGCTACCTGGACAGCAAGGGAGAAATGGCCATCAATACATGGGCCGATGATGATTATTATGTGGATTCCAACGGAATCATGGTAACCGACACATGGGAGAAGATACGTCCGCAGTATTCTTCCAATGCGGATCTGGAGTGGTTTTACTTCGGAAGCAGCGGAAAAGTGGTAAGGGACGGCTGGAAGAAGATTGACGGAAAGAGCTATCTGTTTGATTCGGAAGGCGTCATGGTAACGGGATGGTCGGAAGACGGAATGTATTATCTGGGTTCTGACGGCGCCATGAGGACCGGCTGGAGATATCTGGAACCGTCTGATGCAGAGGACTGGTATGACTATTCCACGCCGGAAAGCGGAGAAATGTACTGGTATTATTTCGGATCCAACGGAAAGAAATATACACCGGCCACCAGCGACGACAGCGGAGAATATAAAGTATACAAGATTGACGGAAAGTATTACTGCTTCAACTATAACGGACAGATGCAGACAGGATGGGTCTATATGGAAGGAGATCCGGACAGCGCCAGCTCCGAGACCATTGAAGGCTGGAGATACTTTGCAGAGGAGGAAATCCAGTCCGTACCGCTGGGATCCGTGGTTTCGGGATGGCTTTCCCTGGAACCGCCGGAAGTCCTTCAGAACAACATGGATGATCCGGTTCAGTGGTATTACTTTGAAAATGACGGAACGCCCAAGTTCAGTTCTTCTTCCGAGGACATTTCCACCGATGACTTTACGCGGATCAGCGGAAAGACATATCTGTTCAACCAGTACGGAAATCCGGTCAGCGGGCTTCAGCTGGTACAGATCGGAGATACGGGAGAGTATACCACATATTACTTTGATGAATCCAGCAGAACGCCTCTGAAAGGAAAACAGAGGATTGAGGAAGACGACGGAACCGTCTCCGACTTCTATTTCAATGAAGGCAGCTATGCCGGACGGGGTGTGACGGGCGTCAAGAACGGATACCTGTATTACATGGGAAAACGTCAGGAGGCAGACAGCGACTGGAGATATATGCCCATCAGCATCCAGACCGATGACGGCTATGAGACATATGTGGTCAACACGTCAGGCCGGGTATCCAAGGGAACCACGGTCAAAGACAGAGACGGAAACAAATATAAGGTCAACAGCACAGGACTTCTGGAAGAATACAACGATGAAGCGGTGGGAAATGAGAAGTTTGAAGACCCCATTGCTCCTGTGGTGGAGAATGAATAAAGAACGCACAGAAAAGCAAAGAAAACCTGCCCCTCCGGCCTGGCCGGCGGGGCAGGTTTTTTATCCGGGATCCTGCAGCGCAGGATCCCTTTCTGTCATTTACGTCAGAATCATCAGATTTCTTTTCCGTTGATCAGGACATGTTTTACGGTTCCTTCCACAGTAAACGGAGAACCGTCCATGATTACCACGTCAGCATCTTTTCCTACTTCCAGAGAACCGACTCTGTCTGCAATGCCGATATGCTTTGCGGGATTGATGGTGATGGCGCGGAGTGCGTCATATTCGTCCATGCCTGCCTTCATGGCAAGTCCGGCGCAGAGCGGCAGATAGTGAAGCGGGATCACGGGAGCATCGGTGATGATGGATACCTGGCATCCGGCTTTTGCCAGAACACCGGGAGTATCCCAGGTCTTGTTCTGAAGCTCAAATTTGGAAGCGTGACCGAAGGTGGGGCCCACAGCCAGCGGAACATTTTCCTTTACCAGCTCTTCCACAATGAGATGACCCTCTGTTACATGCTCGAGGGTAACATCCACATCGAATTCTCTGGCAATACGAACGGCTGTAAGGATATCGTTTGCCTGATGTGCATGGGCTTTCAGCGGGATTTCCCTGTTGAGAACCGGAATCAGGGCCTCGGATTTCTGATCATAGGCAGGAAGCTTGGAAGCGTCGTCTCCGGCAGCATCCAGTTTCTTCTTGTAAAGTTCGGCCTTTTTCAATGCCTCACGGATCAGGGCTGCATTGGTCATACGGCTGGTGATGCTGTTTTTCTGGTAGCAGCGTTTGGGGTTTTCACCAAAAGCACATTTCATGGCGATGGGGAATTTTACTACCATATTGTCCACACGTTTTCCGCGGGTCTTGATGGCTGCGAAGGTTCCGCCCAGAGCGTTGGAGCTGCCTGGACCGGTGGCGATACAGGTAACACCGGCTTTGGCTGCCATTTCAAAGCAGGGATCCATGGGATTGATTCCGTCGATGGCATGCAGCTGGGGGGTTACCGGATCGGTCAGTTCGTTGTAGTCATGTCCTTCGTATCCGATGCCGTATCCGTCCAGACCGATATGGCAGTGAGCCTCAACAAAACCCGGATATACATCCAGGCCGGATGCGTCAATGACGGTGGCATTGCTGCAGTCCAGGTCTGTTCCGATGGCGGTGATCTTTCCGTCGTCAATGAGAATGTCAGCATTCAGGACTTCTCTGTTCACTGCTGTGTGAACGCGGCCGTTCTTAATACATATCATGGTAAAATCCTCCTTTATTTTCACGCGGGAACAGGATACAGGATCCGGATCCCGCATGGATTTCCTTTTTATATCAGGATACTACGTTGACTGGTTTTCCTTCCAGAAAGGCGCGGATGTTTTCCGCCAGAAGGGAGACCAGACGCTGCCTTGTTTCCAGTCCCTTCCATCCCATGTGCGGAGTGAGGATGACATTGTCCATCCGGTACAGAGGATTGTCAGGAGCCGGAGGTTCCGTTTCCTGCACATCCAGACCGGCGCCGGCAATCACGCCGTTTTGAAGAGCCCGGATCAGAGCTTCCTCATCCACCAGAGCACCGCGGGAGGTGTTGATGAGGAAGGCGGACGGCTTCATCAGAGCCAGGGTTTCCGCATTTATGATATGGCGCGTTTCCGGGGTCAGAGGGCAGTGAAGGGAGATGTAATCGCTTTCCTTCAGCATGGTTTCCAGATCCACATAGCGGATCCCTTCTTCATCCTGCCTGGGAGTACGGGTATAGACCAGAAGATTCATGTCCATGGCTTTTGCAATTTTCATGACTTCTCTGCCGATGGAGCCTGCGCCCAGAATGCCCAGAGTCTTTCCGCTCAGATTTCCGTTATAATCCTTCAGGAGCTCCTCCGCCAAAACAGCTCCCAGGGCATAATTATCCGGTCCCACCACCGGAAGCAGGGATTCCTCCCCTTCTTCAGACGCCGCATTCCCTATCAGCATCACGGGAACCCGGTTTCCCATTTT
>OGGQ01001165.1_pt1 | contig 35688 bp, 25 predicted proteins | sample 1571191 | NCBI WGS metagenome assembly OGGQ01 (sample SAMEA2582061, study PRJEB24529) | metagenome | biome: Human gut stool | place: China | collected 2011
TGGGAATGCGCACCAGCTGGCTGCGGTTCTGGCGGCTCCAGCTCACATAGCGGGGGGCCTCGTCGCAGCCAAAGCGCTGGTAGCTGTTGGGCAGGGGATTGGTGAACACGGTCAGCTCCCGGCTGTGGGCCAGCACGCCCGCCATAAAGCTGCCTGCGGTGCTGTCCGGGGCAATGTCGCCCTCAAACAGGTTCTTGCCGTCCAGGTACAGTGACAGGTTGATGTGCAGCCCGCTGCCCGCCTGGTCCGGCAGGGGCTTGGGCAGGAAACTGGCGTGGATGCCGCTGCGCATGGCAATGGCCCGCACGATCTGCTTGAACATCATCACGTTGTCGGCGGTCTTGAGGGGGCCTGCATGGTGGCAGTCGATCTCGTTCTGGCCGTGGCCGCTCTCGTGGTGGCTGTGCTGGGGGGCCAGCCCCATCTGCTCCATGGTCAGGCAGATGTCGCGGCGCAGGTTCTCGCCCGCGTCCAGCGGGGCCACGTCGAAGTAGCCGCCAAAGTCGATGGGGATGCGGGTGGGGCGGCCCCGGTCGTCGTTCTCAAACAGATAGAACTCGCACTCGGCACCCACGTTGCAGGTAAGGCCCAGCTTGCGGAAGCGGCGGTTCATCTCCCGCAGAAAGCCCCGGCAGTTGCCGCCAAAGGGGTCGCCGTCCGGCTTTTCCACGTCGCAGAAGAACTGCATCACCCGGCCCTCGGTGGGCCGCCAGGGCAGGATGGTCACGGTAGGCAGGTCGGGGCGCAATACAAGGTCGCTTTCCTCCACCTTCATGAAACCGGCAATGGAGCTGCCGTCGAAGCACACGCCGTCCTCCAGGGCCTTGGGCAGGTCGCTGGCCAGCACGGCGATGTTCTTCTGGGTGCCAAAGATATCGCAGAAGGCAAAGCGCACGAATTTGACGTTGTTGTCCTCCACGAAGTCCAGCACGTCCTGTTGGGTCGAATAACGCATAAAGATCTCCTTTCAAATAAAACGCCCAAAGGCCTGCCCCCTTGCGGAAGCAGGTCTTTAGGCTGGTGTAAGAAATAGGAAAAGGAGAATGTCTCAATTGATTGTCCGCAGCCTACGGATGATGCTGTTTTACGCGATGCGATCAGACGTAGTAGAGCATCTTGCTGTAGCTGGGCAGCGGCCAGTAGTCCTCGCCGCACAGGGTCTCGGCGTCGTCGGCAGCGGCACGCAGGGCGTCCATGGCGGGCAGCACGTTGTCGTGGAACGCAACGGCCTTCTCGCTCTCGGAGGGCAGAGCCTTGGCGGCATCCACGGCATCCTGCAGGGTGTCGATGGCGTCGCTCATGGCGTCGGCGTCGGCGGACAGACGGCTCAGGGTCTTGGTCTCGCTGCGCACGCTGATGCTCTCGCTGACGGCCAGCTTGGAAGCGGCGGTGTTGGCCACCTCGCTCATGTAGGCGTTGACGGCGGGCAGCAGCTGCTTGCGGGCCATTTCCAGCATGGTCAGGGCCTCGATGTTGATGACCTTGGCGTAGTGCTCCATCTCGACTTCGTAGCGGCTCTCCATCTCCACCTTGGTCAGCACGCCGAACTCTTCCATCAGGGCGATGTTCTTGGGTGCGATCAGGGCAGGCAGGGCAGCGGGGGCGTTCTTCTTGTTGGGCAGGCCGCGGCGGGCTGCTTCTTCTTCCCACGCGGCAGAGTAGCCGTTGCCGTTGAAGATGACCCGGCGATGGTCCCGGATGGTGCGCTTGATCAGGGCGATGGCGGCACTGGTAAAGTCCTCAGCACCTTCCAGCTCGTCGGCGTAGCCCTTCAGCTCCTTGGCCACGGCGGTGTTCAGGATGGTGTCACAGTCACCCAGATTCTGGGAGGAGCCGGGCATCCGGAACTCGAACTTGTTGCCGGTAAAGGCGAAGGGAGAGGTGCGGTTGCGGTCGGTGGTGTCCTTGCTGAACTTGGGCAGCACGTCCACGCCCAGGTCCATCTTCATCTTGACGGGGCCTGCGTAGGGAGAATCGGACGCAATGGCGTCGATGACGGCTTCCAGCTCCTCGCCCACAAAGATGGAGATGATGGCCGGAGGTGCCTCGTTGGCACCCAGACGGTGATCGTTGCCGGGGGTAGCCACGGAGGTGCGCAGCAGGTCGGCGTACTCATCCACGGCCTTGATGACGGCGGCCAGGAAGATCAGGAACTGCAGGTTCTCCATGGGGGTGTCACCGGGGTCCAGCAGGTTCTCGTCGGCGGTGGACATGGACCAGTTGTTGTGCTTGCCGCTGCCGTTGACCCCCTCAAAGGGCTTTTCGTGCTGCAGGCAGACCAGACCGTACTTGGGGGCGATCTTCTTCATCATCTCCATGGTCAGCAGGTTGTGGTCGATGGCCACGTTGGTGGTGTCGAAGATGGGGGCCAGCTCATGCTGGCAGGGGGCCACCTCGTTGTGCTTGGTCTTGGCGGGCACGCCCAGCTTCCACAGCTCCTCGTCCAGTTCCTTCATGAACGCGGACACCTCGGGGCGGATGACGCCGAAGTAGTGCTCCTCCAGCTCCTGGCCCTTGGCAGAGGGGGCACCAAACAGGGTGCGGCCGGTGAGGATCAGGTCCTGCCGGGCCTCGTAGTCCTCTTTCTTGATCAGGAAGTACTCCTGCTCCGGGCCGACGGTGGTGGAAACGTAGTCCACATCCTTGCCGAACAGCTTCAGGATGCGCACGGCCTGGCCGGACAGGGCGTTCATGGAACGCAGCAGGGGGGTCTTTTTGTCCAGTGCCTCGCCGGTGTAGCTGACAAAGGCGGTGGGGATGCACAGCACGTCATCCTTGACGAAGGCGTAGCTGGTGGGGTCCCAGGCGGTGTAGCCGCGGGCCTCGCAGGTGGCGCGCAGGCCGCCGGAGGGGAAGGAGGAAGCGTCGGGCTCGCCGCGCACCAGCTCCTTGCCGGAGAACTCCATGATGGCGGTGCCGTCGCCCACGGGGGAGACGAAGCCGTCGTGCTTTTCACTGGTAATGCCGGTGAGGGGCTGGAACCAGTGGGTGTAGTGGGTGGCACCCAGCTCCATGGCCCAGCGCTTCATGACGCTGGCCACCACGTTGGCCACCTCGATATCCAGAGGCGACCCCTTGTGCAGGGTGTTCTTGAGGCTCTTATACGTAGCGCTCGGCAGGCGCTCCTTCATCACATGCTCGTTAAAGACTTTGCTGCCGTAGATCTCCATAACATTTGCTGCCATAAATCCTACTCCTTACATGTCTCAGTTGGCTTTCCCTTATGCTTAACAAAAACGGCGCTGCGAGTCAGGAGGTGACCCACAGCGCCGTTGCTGTCTATGGTTTGATTATAGCCCCGGCGGGCCAAAAAGGCAATTGACAAATCTGACGATTCTGCACAAACGCTCTCTGCGAATTTTGGCATAACTGAGCTTGGTATGACTTTTGAACGTCAGATCACCTGGAACAAAAAGAACTTCAGGTAGTTGGTCTCCGGCACGCCCCACAGGATGGGGTGGTCCGGGGCCTGCTGCTTCACCTCGATCTGCCGCAGCTGGCGGTGGGCGTCCTTCGCCGCTGCTTTCAGCATCTTGATGAACAGCTCCTCGGTGGCAAAGTGGGAGCAGCTGGCCGTGGCCAGGTAGCCGCCCCGGGGCAGCAGCTTCATGGCCCGGTAGTTGATCTCCTTGTACCCGCGCATGGCGTTGTCCACCGTGCGGCGTGCCTTGGTAAAGGCGGGCGGGTCCAGGATGATAAAGTCATAGGGGTGGCCCTCTTTTTCCAGCCGGGGCAGCAGCGCGAAGGTGTCCTCGCACAAAAAGTCCATGTTGTCAAGGCCGTTGCGTTCGGCGTTGCGCTGGGCCATGGCGATGGCGTCGGCGCTGATGTCGGCAGCGGTGACCCGGGCGGCCCCGCCCTTGGCAGCGTTCAGCGCAAAGCTGCCGGTATGGGTGAAGCAGTCCAGCACCGTGTGGCCTGCTGCCAGCCGTGCCACGGCCCGGCGGTTGTACTTCTGGTCCAGGAAGAAGCCGGTCTTTTGGCCGTTCTCAAAGTCCACATGGTAGTACACGCCGTTCTCGCAGATCTCGGTCTGGGTGCTGGCGGGGTGGGTCTCGCCGGGCAGGTCGAACCAGCCCTTGTTCTGCTCCAGCCCTTCCTTGGCGCGCAGGGCCTCGTCGTTGCGCTCGTAGATGCCGGCAATGGTCTGGCCGTCGGCCCGCAGCACCTCGGCCAGCAGGGGAAACAGCACCGGCTTGAGCTTTTCCATGCCCACGCTGAGGGTCTGGGTCACCAGGATATCGTGGAAGCGGTCCACGGTCAGCCCCGGGAACTGGTCGGCCTCGCCAAAGATCACCCGGCAGGCGGTCAGGTCGGCGGGTTCCAGAACGGTCTTGCGGTAGGCCCAGGCGTACTCCACCCGGCGGCGCCAGAAAGCGGTGTCAAAGGTGTCGTTGGCATTGCGGCTGATGAGCCGCACCCGGATCTTGCTGTGCAGCGACACGAAGCCGGTGCCCAGGTACGCCCCCTTGGGGCTGACCACATCGGCCAGGGTGCCGTTTTCGGGTTCGGTGTCCGGGGCGTGGAGGATGTCGTTTTCGTACACCCAGGGGTGGCCGCCCACCAGCAGGCCCTCGGCGTGTTTGTTGACGGTGTATACAGGATAAGCGCGTTCTTTCATGGAGATCTCCTTGGTTGCTCTTTTCAAATTCACCCCTTTATAATACCATAGATCCATGGTATTATAAATAAGAAATTTCCAAAAAAGACCGGAAAGAGGGGACCTGCAATGGAGATCGAACGCAAATGGATGGTGACCGGCTGGCCGGAGGGCCTGCCAATGGAGGAAGAATTTGCCATGCGGCAGGGCTACATCAGTGTGCGGCCCACGGTGCGCATCCGGGAGGAAGCCCTTGCGGGCGGCAGGACCGACTATGTGCTCTGCTTCAAGAGCGAGGGCGGCCTTGCCCGGGAGGAGATCGAGCGCAGCATCGACAAAGAACTGTTTGAGGAGCTGGAACACAAGATCATCGGCAAACCCCTCATCCCCAAGACCCGCCGCACCTACCGCCTGCCGGACGGCAGCGCGCTGGAAGTGAACCATGTGGACGCAGGCCAGCCCACCGCATTCTGGTATGCGGAGGTGGAGTACCCCACCGTGGAGGCCGCCAACGCCTGGCAGCCTGCCGCCTGGGGCCTGGGGGCCTACCTGGACCAGGAAGTCACCGGCCAGCCCGGCCAGAGCATGGGAGCCTACTGGCTGCAGACCCGCGGCTGACCCCTTACATTATAAGAGAGAAAGGATCGTATCGTTACGAAAAAGGCAAGATTCAAGCTGGAGCTTCAATACAACTCCCCGGTGATCCTCACCTTTTTTCTGCTGTCGCTTCTGGTGCTGTTCCTCGACGACTGGACCGGCGGCTGGACCACCATGCACCTGTTCTGCGTCTACCGCTCGTCGCTCAAGGACCCGCTGTTCTACATCCGGCTGTTCGGCCATGTGCTGGGCCACGCCGGGTGGGAGCACTTCCTGAACAACATGCTGCTGCTGCTGGTGGTGGGCCCGCCCATGGAGGAAAAATACGGCAGCAAGGCCCTGCTGGGCGGCATCGTGTTCACGGCGCTGGTCACCGGCGTGCTGCAATGCGTGCTGTTCCCCCGCACCGGGCTGCTGGGGGCGTCGGGCATCGTGTTCATGCTCATCATGCTGTCGTCGCTGGCGGGCTTTTCCGGCGGCATCCCGGTCACCATGCTGCTGGTAGCGGCGCTGTACTTCGGCCAGCAGGTGTACGACATCATCCTCGTGCACGACAACGTGGCCAACTTCATGCACATCGTGGGCGGGCTGTGCGGCACGGCCTTCGGCTACTATTTCGCGCTGCCCCGCCGCAAACGCCGCCGCTGACTTTGTGCACCGCACAGCAGCACTGAACACAGGTTTGGTGCAAAACGGAACTGCGATCTGCCTGGGAGCTTCCTGCAAGCTTCCGGGCTTAGCGAAGCCGCAGCCTCCAGCGCCGCAGCACAGGAAAGCATCATTGCATCAACCGGGCAGGAGAGGGCAGGACCTTTCCTGCCTTTTTTGTGCGCCCGATTGCACCCGGGGCACGAATGTGCTATACTGAAAGAAAAAACGACAGGGAGGGACAACGCATGAAATTGACATCCGCAGGCGCAAATAAAATGATCAAAGCATGGAACGAAGACCTGGAGGGGCTGCTGAAAAAAGAAGAAGCGGAAAGCAGAACGACCTATGGAATCAATGAGGAACCGCTGCCCGCAAACTACGACTTTGCTCGGATGCAGCAGCAGATGGATGCGCTGAACCAGAAGATCGCTGTGCTGCGTCATGCAGTGAACGTGTTTAATACCACCACTATGTTGGAGGGATTTGGGTTTACCATCGACGAGGCACTGGTGCGCATGGCAATGCTGACAAAAAAGAAGCAGCGTCTGGCACAGATGAAGCAGGTGCCGTTGCTGGTGCGCACATCCCCCGGCTATGGCAGCAACACTCCGGAAATGACCTGCCGCAACTACGATGCAGAACAGGTGGAACAGGAATACCGCCGTGTCAGTGATCAGCTGACGGCTTTGCAGCTGACGCTGGACCGCGCCAATCTGCTTTTGGAATTTGAAGTGGAGCTGGAGGGGTGACCGTGATATTCCGGGGTGAATGCGTTTTTATTTGAATCTGGGAGAGCCATAAGGTTCTGGTACAAGGTTACAAATTTGGGTTGTTTTGTTATTTGATCAAGGTTATGGATGAGGTTAAGGCTTTGATAAAATGCAGCAATGCAATCGCGCATGCATCTAAAAGCCTCCGTATCGGCTTTTGTCGGTACGGGCGGGGAGGCACGGTTTCAGCCGCATCTAAGAGCAACAGGGCAGGCAGGGGCAAAACCTTTGCCTGCCCTTTTTGTGCGCCCGATTGCACCCGGGGCACGAACGTGCTATACTGGAACAAAAAACAACCAAGGTTGTACAAAAGCGAGGAAACGACCATGAAGCGGGCATATATCAATGGCATTCTGCTGGACGGCACCCAGCATATGGAGCCGCAGGCACACAAGGTGCTGCTGTGCGAGGACGGCGTCATCACCGCCGTTGCGGACGAGGGTACCGACCTGGACGGCTATGAGGTCATCGACCTCCACGGCGGCTATGCGATGCCGGGCCTCATCAACCTGCATGTGCATCTGGCCGGCAACGGCAAGCCCAGCGCAAAGCCGCGGGATAATGCGGCGCTGGTGCGTAAAATTCTGAGCAACGGCCTGACCCGCGCGGTGGCCTACCGCATGGTGTGCAGCTATGCAAAGCTGGAGCTGCTGGGCGGCGTGACCACCATCCGCACCGTGGGCGGCATCGCGGATTTTGACACCCGCTGCCGGGACGATGCCCAGGCCGGGAAGATCCTGGCCCCGCGCATTCTGGCCGCCAACGAGGGCATCTCGGTGCCGGGCGGCCACATGGCAGGCTCGGTGGCCGTGGCGGCCCACAACAACGGCGAGGCCCTGACCCAGCTCACCAAGGTCAGCACCCAGCGGGTGGACCTTGTCAAGCTGATGATCACCGGCGGCGTGCTGGATGCCGCCGAAAAGGGCACCCCCGGCGAGCTGAAGATGCCGCCGGAGATGGTAAAGGCCGTGTGCGATCAGGCCCACGCCATGGGCTATCCCGTGGCGGCCCACACCGAATCGCCCGAAGGGGTGAAGGTTGCGCTGGAAAACGGCGTGGACTCCATCGAGCACGGCGCAAAAATGGACGAAGAAACGGTAAAACTGTACAAGGAGCACGGTGCGTTCCTGTGCACCACCATTTCCCCGGCGCTGCCGTATGCGCTGTTTGACACGGCGGTGTCCGGTGCGTCGGAAAAAGACCAGTACAACGGCAGGATCGTGTTTGACGGCATCGTGGAAAGCGCCAAAACGGCGCTGGCCAACGGCATCCCGGTGGGCCTTGGCAACGACGTGGGCTGCCCTTACATCACCCAGTACGACTTCTGGCGGGAGCTGTGCTACTTCCACAAGTATTGCGGCGTGAGCAACCAGTTTGCCCTGTACACCGCCACCCTGCGCAACGCCCGGCTGGCCGGGGTAGGGGACGTGACCGGCTCGCTGGAAGTGGGCAAGAGCGAGGACCTCATCGTCACCCGTCAGAACCCGCTGGATGACCTGCGGGCGCTGCAGCATCTGGAGCTGGTGGCCTGCCGGGGCCGCGTGGTGAAAAAGCCCGCGCCCAAGCGCAGCCAGACCGTGGACAAGCTGCTGGACCCCTATCTGGAATAAGAATTTATCATAGAAAGGCTCTCCCGCAAGGGGGAGCCTTTTTACATGCTCGCCATCACGGCCAGAATGCTCTGCCAGCTTTTGGTGCGGGCGCAGGTGGGGGCCGGGCGTGCCGGACGGCTCACCGGCGGGGTCTGGGGCTGCGTCTGCAGCTGGGCGGCAGCCGGTACGGCCGGGTGGAAGAACATCTCCACCGTGCCGCTCTGCCACTGTGCGGCCAGCTGGGCAGCCTCCGGGTCGGCCTGCAGGGTGCGGCGCTCGGCTCCGGCCAGGCTGTCGGCCAGCCAGTACAGGATGGCGGCCACCGGCAGGCAGGGGGCCTTGCTCAGGGTGCTGTAGCTCCAGTGGGCACCCCGGCCCACAAAGCTGTCCACCGTGATGACGGCCCCGGTGCGGGCGTCACGGGGCAAAGGCAGATCGCAGTCCGTGCCCGCCAGCGTTTCCAGCTCCTGCACCATGCGGTCGGTGCGGGCAGCGTCCAGCCGGTCCTCGCGGCAGCAGGCGTGGAAGTCGGTGTCCTCCAGCAGGCTCTCGGCCTTGGCGGGGAACTGCCCGGTGAGCTGGCCGCTCTCGTTGTGGCAGAGCATCCACCCCTTGCGGAACAGCTGGAAGTTCAGTCCTCTGCGGCCCATCGTGGAGTAACACACGGTGGCGCAGTGCTCCCCGGGCATCCGCCGGACTTCCAGGTAGGCGTCGTTTCCGCAGAGATCCTGCAGGCGCACGGCGGCCAGAAGCTGCGCCCCCGGCAGACGGGATGACATGGCGTTGTGCATGGCGGTAAAGTAGCGGTTGGCATCCATGATACGTTCCTCCCTGAATGGTTCGACTGACAGCAAAGTGTTGTATTCAAAGGACTTCCAACGCGGGCCGCCGCCGTGCACTGCGGGGGACATCGCGTGTTCCTGTGGTTCGTCTGAACATAGTATAGCATAAACTGCGACAAAAAACAACTAAAAGTTTGCAAAAACAACCGGATTTTTGCGAACACCCCGGAACTGCTCCAAAATACAACGCGACAGTTGGTTGTAAAATGCCCGAAGCGGTTGTGTGCCGGACAACAAAAAAAGCCTTCCCCCAAAAGGGGAAGGCAATCGCTCAATCTCCCAGCTCCCGGATCTCGTTCTGGATCAGGCGGCCGGCGGCGCGGGCCAGCTGGTCCATGCCGCGGATGCGGGCCATATTTTTACCATAGATGCGGGCAGCGTCGGCGGCGGAGCGGTCCTCGCCCATGAACACTGCCGACACCCGGATGCCCTTGCGCTGCAGCATGCGCACCTGGGCGGCCGCGTCGGCCACACCGGCGGCGTCCTCGTAGCCGCAGCCCAGCGGGTTTTCCGGGCTGGGCGGGATGCGGCGGCTGTCGTTGGGGGAAGCATCGGTCAGCAGGATGAGCAGGTGCCGCGGGGCGGGGCCGGGGGCAAAGTCCAGCAGATCGCCCGCCGCCAGCAGGGCCAGGCCGTCGCGGTTCCAGCCGGAGGCAAAATAGCGGTTGATGTTCTGGCGGTTCTTGTCGGCAAAGTCCTTGAGCACCCGCAGCACGGTGTAGCCCCGCAGGCTGCTGAAGGCACTCACCCGCACCGGGATGCCGCAGTTGGCCAGGCTCTCGGCCAGGATGGACCCCTGCGCCGCGATGACCTCCTGACAATGCAGGCGGGAGGCGGAAGCGTCCAGCAGCAGGTCCACCGTAAAGGCGGGGTGATTTTCCTCTTCGGCGCACAAAAACACCCGGTCATCGTTCAAAAGCGGGGCGCGCCACACCCGCCCGGGGTCCACATTGCCGCTGCGGGCCACCCGCGCGTTGGGCTGCTGATGCACCAGGATGCAGTTGCGGATCTGCTCGGTGAGCCGCAGCACCACGCTGCGGTGCAGCTCCTGATTTTTGGCGTAGTAGGCGCGGTTGCGGTCGGCCTGCAGCTCGGCCTGTTCGGCCAGATGCCGGGCCTCCGGGGTGGGGGCCTGTTCCGGGCTGGGCACGCCCGCGCTGAACCACAAATGGCACCCCAGATGCACCCCGGTGCACAGCTCCTGTTCGGCCTTGCGCAGCCGCTCCGGCGGGTAGAGGGAGCGGCCGAAGCAGCTCTCGATGTAGGCGCGGTCCTGCGCGGCGTTCTGCTTCAGGGTGATGTGGGCCTGCCGTTTGTCCACGCTGGGGCCGCTGCCGGCGGCGTCCACGGCGTTGGAGTGCTCCACGGTCACTCGGTCGGTCTTGATCATCTGGGTGGGCAGGGCCTTGGTGGCAAGGGTGGCCAGCAGGCCGTCCAGATGCAGGTGCAGCGCCGCTTTCGGATGCACGGTGCCGTCGAAGAGGTCAAACGCTGCGTACACGGCCAGCAGGGCGTCCTGCAATTGGTCCGGCTGCGGGGCGGTGTCCGGGGCCAGCGCCCGGAACAACCCGCTCTCGTAGGGGGTCATCACGGGCAGATTGCGCCCCAGCACGCTGCGCCAGCGGGCCGCCTGCATGGTGTACACCAGCTGGTTCCTGGCCATCCACTCCTGCCGGGAAAGTTTGTACTGGATGGCAAAAAAGTAGTCGGCGTGAGAAGAGCGCAGCGCTTCCAGCACCGGGCGGTGGGGCAGCTCCAGCCGGTAGGCCGCGTTTTCGAGGTAGAGCCACGCCAGATCGTCCAGCATGGCCTGCCGCAGATCGCCCGCCCAGCGGTCAAAGATGCGGTTTACAAGCGGATCTCCGTAATATTTGTGCACAAGGCCCACGATGGTGTTCATGTAAAAATCCACCGTGCCGTCGGTGTTGTGGGCCAGAAACAGCGGCTCAAAGCCATAGGCGCCCGCAGCCGCCCAGACCTGATTGGCCGCCCGCCGCTCCTGTGCGGTGTAGCTCTGGGCTTCCATCAGGCAAACAGCCTGGCCGCATCCAGTTTGGCCGGGATGCGGGCCGCGATCACGTCGCGGATCAGGCCCTGCTCGTAGCTGTCAAAGGCCTTGTTGGTGATGCCCATGTCCAGCGCGGCCCCTGCGGGGATGCCGCGGCGGATCAGGCGCAGGGCGTCCAGCATGCCGCGCAGGTCCAGTGCCTTGGTGGAAATTTCCGCACTGTCGCACTTTTTCTGCAAGTCGAGGAACAGCAGGGCGAACTGGTGGGCGTACTTCGCAGCAAGATCCGGGAACTGTGCCCGCAGCAGCTTTTCCAGGTTGTCCTGGGTGATGGTGGGCATCTGGATGACCACGAAGCGGGAGGTCAGGGCCTCGTTCAGCTCCCGGGTACCGGCGTAGCCGTAGTTCATGGTGGCGATGAAGCGGGTCTCCTCGGCCAGCGGGATGCGGTCGTAGCCGGGCACGTCAATGGCGCGGCGGAAGTCCAGCACTGCGTGCAGCACGGCCAGCGCCTCGTTCTTGGCCATGTTGATCTCGTCCAGCACGCCAAAGCCGCCGCACTGGGCGCAGCGGTACACCGGTCCGGGGCGGAACTCCACCCGCCCGTCGACAAAGGTGTCCATGCCGATGAGGGAGGCCGCGTCCATGTTCACATGGAACGAGATGTCCCACGCGGGGCGGCCGAAGGCGGCGGAGAGGTTCTCGGCCAGCACGTTCTTGCCGGTGGCCTTGCCGCCCGCCAGCAGCAGGTTTTCGCCGCAGAGCAGGGCGGCCAGCGCCTGCTCCCACACCTCTTTGCCGTAGTAGGTAAAGGCCGGGGCCGGGATGCGGGGCCGCAGCGCAGCGTCCAGCGGATGGGCGGCACGGGATTCCTCTACCGCAGAAAGCAGGGCCGGGTCCACGCCCTCCTGCCGCAGCGTCTCAAGAAGTTCAGACATTGTACAATACACCTCGATGCTTTGCCGGTTGTTTGCAGCAAACCGGCTGCTCAGCCCTATCATAGCACAATCGCGGGCATTTGTGTAGGGGGCGTGCGGGGCAAAACAGCAAAGAGGGGCAGCCCCGACCGGGACCGCCCCTCTTCACATGAAAAAGAAGAAAAGAAGGAATGTTGGATCTATGCGGGAGAACTGCGCCTTATCAGGCGTTCTCCAGGCCTGCCATCTGCTTGATGGATTTAATGGCAAAGGTCATGGTACGACCGCAGGCAGTACCGCCCATGACGCAGGGATAGTTGTTCTGGAAGAAGCTGCCGGACATATCACCGGTGATATACAGACCGGGGATCGGCTCATTGTTGCTGTCCTTGGCCTGGCAGTTCTCGGTGATGGAGATGCCCTGCATACTGCACAGCAGAGAGGCACCCAGCCAGCAGCCGTAGAAGGGAGCGGTGCGGATGGCGCTCAAACGGCTTGCAGGCTTGCCGAAGTCCTCGTCGTTCTGCTTGTCGTACAGCTCGTTGTAGCGGGCAACGGTGGCTACAAAGTTGTCCTTGTCGGCACCGGTAAAGCCCATCTTGTCGGCGAGCTCTTCAATGGTGTCCGCCTTCATGATCAGGCCTTCTTCGGCGTACTGTTCCAGCTTCTTTTCCATGCCGCCGGGAATCAGACGGGTGATGGCAGAGCAGCCGATGGTGTGGAAGCGGGTAACATCCTCAAAGTAGTTTGCATCGTGGATCATGGCGTAAACATGGCCCGGCTGCTGGAAGGAAGCGTGAGAAGCGTTGTCGTACTCCTGACTCTCATTCATAAAGCGTTCGCCATGGCGGTTGACCTTCAGGAAGGGCTGGCTGCCGGGGTTGTACTGACCCACAGTGCCGGGGAAGGCCTTGCCGCCAAAGGCAGAGGGGGCATCCACATAGCCGGCATCCACGCCGGGTGCCACCAGACCACGGTCGAACAGAACGGGAGCGGGCTCTGCATCCAGATGTGCACCTGCCCAGATCGCGGCACGGATGCCGTAACCCTTGTCGGCAGGCGTATAGGAGCAGGCAGTGGTCACACTGGTGCCCAGCGGGTCCAGCTGCTCCATCATGTAGGGGTTGCCGGCATAGCCGCCGCAGGCCAGCAGAACGCCCTTGGCTGCATGGATGCGGATGAAGTGACCATCCTCAGTATTCTGTGCGATCACACCGGTAATGCGGCCGTCTGCGTCCTTTTCCAGCTTGGCCAGACCGGTGTTGAAGTCCACGCCGTAGCCCTTGCTCTCGATGTACTCCTGGAACACCACGTTGCGGGGCTTTTCACCGGCGCGGTAGTCTACCTGCTGCACGGGGAACATAAATTTGGTCTGGCTCACCTGGGTGTCATCCGGCCACTTGGCTTCATCGCCGGAGGTCAGGTTGCACACATAGTTATAAGGTTCGTTTTCCAGGATGCTGGCAACGAAGTCATGCATGGCGGCAGACTCGTTGATCCAGGTCTTGACCACACGCTGGTCGCAGCGGCCGCCCATAGAACGGGAGATCTCGCTCAGCAGCTCGGCACGGTCCACCGGGGGAACGCCCTGCTTCTGTGCTTCGCTGCTGTCGATGGCGCCGTACCAGTGGCGGGTGTCCATGACGGCGGCATTCTGCTCGATGATGCGGAAGTTCAGTCCGTTCTTGGCGGCAAAAGCAGCGGCACACATGCCGCCGTTGCCTGCGCCAACAATGACGATATCGGTATCCCATGTCTCGGTGATGGCAGCTTCGTCGATGTCAGGTTCCTTGCCGAGCCAATCGGTGTCATCACCGGTGGGCAGCTGTACGCTGGTGACAACAGCCTCGCCCTTTGCCTGTGCATAGCAATTCTGGGCAGCTTTCATGACAGCCTTGGAGGTGACGGTGGAACCGGAAACGCCGTCGATCTCGGCAGAACCTGCAGCGATCAACTGCTCGCGCAGCTCATCTGCGGCAGCAGCACCGTAGGATGCGGTCTCACCAGAGGTGTCAACTACAACGTCGGTGACAGCGTTCTCAGAGAAGGTCATTGTGACCTTGACGGTGGAGGAGATACCCTCGGCAGTGCCCTCATAGGTGCCGGGGATGTAGGTGCCGGTTGCACCGGAAGCGGCAGCGCTGCCGGAAGCAGCGGTGGAGGTGGAGCCGGAGGCGGCATTGCAGGCGGACAGAGCGCCGGCGGTCACACCGCTCATGGCGGCGGCAGCGGCGATCTTCAGAAAGCCTTTACGGGAGATCTTGTTCATAGCGGAACTCTCTTTCTTCTCGTGATGTTTCTTCTTATCTTCGATGGAAATCGACGTTTTTTGTCGAGTCGAAAAAATTATAGCGCGAACAGACCCGGTTTACAATTCATTTTTCTTATATTATAATTTAGGAAAAGCTAATGTATGGGTGGAGGATGACCGGAATGAACCAGAGCGCATTGGAAGGTTTTGTCAAAATCGTGGAACACAACAGCTATTCGGCGGCGGCCGAGGCGCTGTATCTGTCGCAGTCGGCCCTGTCGCAGCAGATCCGCACGCTGGAAGGCCAGCTGGGGGTGGAGCTGTTCCAGCATGTGCCACGTCGGGTGGTACTGACCCCGGCAGGATGGGAATTTTATCCAAAGGCAAAGCAACTGCTGGAATTGTACGATGATGCAGTAAACTGTGCACAGGCAGCGGAACGGAATGCAAACCCGCCCAAACGGCATCTGCTGATCGGGCATCAGAATATGCCGCTGCAGATGCTGGGATTTGATCTGTTTGCCGCCACAGAAGAGCTGAGCACCCGCTTTTCCCCCTTGATGTACAGCTGTGCCAACCGAAAGGATATCGGGCGTGCACTGCTAAACGGTGAGATCGATCTTTCGCTGCAGATCGAGTGTGCGGAGATCGCAGCAGGAGGTCTGCATTTTTACCCGGCAGTTTATATGCCGGAGATCGGCATCCCGTTCCATACGCCGCCAGAGGTGCCCCGCGGACACATTCCATTGGAGCAGGCGGTAAAATATCGGTGGATGTTTGCTGGAACACCGGAGCAATCCCTGTACGAGACGGCATTGCTGCACGAGGCTTCGAGGCGGCGGGCAGAGATCATCCGCGGCGTAAAAAGTGTGCAGTATAAGCTGCCAAGCCTGATGCTGACCCCGGCGGTGTACTACCGCAGACCGAATCTTGAGCAGGTGTTTGTTCTGGATTGGAACAAGGGAATGCGGTTTGGTATCGTTACAAAAGCGGAGCCTGATCCGGTGGTGGAAGAATATGTGCGTCAGTTACAGCACCTGCTGCCCCTGCTCTCTGAAAAATTGTTCGGCATGAAGCTGGAACCGGTGGAGGACTGAACCCTCTCAGGCAAAGCCTTGCGGCTTTGCCTGAGAGGGTTCATCCCGTAAAAGCACCTGTTCTCGCTGCGTTTTGGCCGCAGGCCAACAGCAACCACGATGCCGCTGCCCGGAACGACCCTTCCCGTGAAAAGGCAAATCCGGCGGGGCCGCAGCCCTGCCGGATTTGCAAAATCTAAAATAATATTTCCGCTGCAACAACGACGACCGCTGCCTGCGGCAGAAACAGGAAGGAGTTGTTGGGGCAGCGGCCAGCAGGACATGAGTGCCGCTCAAGGCACGAAATGGACGCTGGGTGCCGCAACTCGTTTTGCCAGAGCAACGCGGAGGGCATTTCAAATCGTTCGTGTTACTCCACCACGTCCTCGAACTGGCTGTTGTACAGGTCGGCATAGAAGCCGCCGGCGGCCAGCAGCTGGTCGTGGGTGCCCTGCTCCACGATGTCGCCGTCCCGCATCACCAGGATGAGGTCGGCGTCCTTGATGGTGGACAGGCGGTGGGCGATGACAAAGCTGGTGCGGCCCTCCATCAGGCGGTCCATGGCGGTCTGGATGCGCTGCTCGGTGCGGGTGTCCACACTGCTGGTGGCCTCATCCAGAATGAGGATGCGGTTGTCGGCCAGGATGGTGCGGGCGATGGTGAGCAGCTGCTTCTGGCCCTGGCTCACGTTGGAGGCGTCCTCGTTCAGCTCCATCTGGTAGCCGCCGGGCAGGGTACGGATGAAGTGGTCGGCGTTGGCAGCCTTGGCGGCGGCAATGACCTCCTCGTCGGTGGCGTCCAGACGGCCGTAGCGGATGTTCTCCAGGATGGTGCCCTTGAACAGCCAGGTGTCCTGCAGCACCATGCCAAAGCCCTCGCGCAGAGCGCTGCGGTCAAAGTCGCGCACGTCGTGGCCGTTCAGGGTGATGGCACCGGCGTCCACATCGTAGAAGCGCATGAGCAGCTTGACCATGGTGGTCTTGCCCGCGCCGGTGGGGCCGACGATGGCCACCTTCTGGCCGGGCTTCACCGTACAGCTGAAGTCGTGGATGATGGTCTTGTCCGGGGTGTAGCCAAAGCGCACATGGTCGAAGGTCACCTGACCGTCGATGCAGGCGGGGTCTGCCCGGCGGGCCGGGTCGGCGGTCTGGTCCTCTTCCGGCTCGTTCAGGAACTCGAACACCCGCTCGGCGGCAGCGGCCATGCTCTGCAGCATGTTGGACACCTGCGACAGCTGCTGGATGGGCTGGGTGAAGTTCTTGACGTACTGGATGAAGGCCTGGATGTCGCCGATGGTGATGGTGCCGTTGGCGGCAAAGATGCTGCCCACGATGGCCACCGCCACATAGCCCAGGTTGCCCACAAAGTTCATGATGGGCATCATCAGGCCCGAGAGGAACTGGCTCTTCCAGGCGGATTCGTACAGCTTGTCGTTGGCGGCGTTGAAGTCGTTCAGCACCACGGCCTCGCGGTTGAAGGCCTTGACCACGTTGTGGCCGGCGTAGATCTCTTCCACCTGGCCGTTCACCACGCCCAGGGTGGCCTGCTGGGCCTTGAAGTACTTCTGGCTGAACCTGACCACCAGCAGCACCAGTGCCAGCGACACCGGCAAAATCAGGATGGCGATCAGGGTCATGCGGGGGCTGATGGACAGCATCATGATCAGCACGCCGATCATGGTGGTGATGCTGGTGATGAGCTGGGTGATGCTCTGGTTCAGGCTCTGACCCAGGGTGTCCACATCGTTGGTGATGCGGGAAAGCACCTCGCCTACGGTGCGCTTTTCAAAGTAAGCCAGGGGCAGGCGGTCGATCTTCTGGCTGATCCGGCGGCGGAAGTCGTAGCAGACTTTCTGGGAAAGGCCGGTCATCAGCCAGCCCTGGATAAAGCTGAAGGCGCTGCTCAGCAGGTACATCCCCAGCAAAAACAGCAGCACCCGGCCAATATAAACAAAGTCGATGCTGCCGGTGCCCCGCAGCTTGGCGACCCAGCCGGTGGCAAGGGCCGTGGTGGCTTTGGCCAGCACCTTGGGGCCGGCAATGTTGAAGATGGTGGACAGAATGGCAAAGACAATGGCCGTGATGAGCGGCAGTTTGTAGTGGCTCATGGTCTGGAGAAGCTGCCGCAGCGTGCCCTTGAAGTCCTTGGCGCGCTCGGTGGTCATGCGTCCGGGTCTTGGCATATCACACACCCTCCTTTTCCGTATTCAGAATGCCCAGGTCAAGCTCTTTCTGGCTCAGCTGGCTGCGGGCGATCTCCTGATACTCCGGGCAGCTGGCCATGAGCTGGGCATGGGTGCCCTTGCCCACCAGACGGCCCTCGTCCAGCACCAGGATCTGGTTTGCGTGCAGCACGGTGGAGATGCGCTGTGCCACGATGATGACGGTGGCGTTGTCGGTCTGGGCCTTCAGGGCGCGGCGCAGGGCCACGTCGGTCTTGTAGTCCAGGGCCGAGAAACTGTCGTCGAACAGATAAATTTTGGGGTCCTTGGCAATGGCACGGGCGATGGACAGGCGCTGCTTCTGGCCGCCGGACACGTTGGAACCGCCCTGGGCGATGGGGCTCTGATAGCCCTCCGGCTTTGCGTCGATGAACTCGGCGGCCTGTGCGATGGCAGCGGCCTTTTTCACGGCGGCGTCGGTGATGTGGTCCCCGCCGAACTTCAGGTTGCTGTCGATGGTGCCGCTGAACAGCACCCCCTTCTGGGGCACATAGCCCAGCAGGTCGTGCAGCTGTGCCTGGGGCATCTGGCGCACGTCGATGCCGTCCACGGTCACGCTGCCGCCGGTCACGTCGTAGAAGCGGGGGATCAGGTTGAGCAGGGTGCTCTTGCCGCAGCCGGTGGAGCCGATGATGGCAGTGGTCTCGCCGGGCTTTGCGGTAAAGCTGATGTGCTCCAGTGCGTCGCTGTCGGCACCGGGGAAGCGGAAGCTCACGTCGTGGAACTCCACCACGCCCTGCCAGTTCTTGTGCTCCTTTGCGGCCTTGGCGTCGGCTTCGTCCGGGTCGTGGATGGTGGCCTTGGTGCGGATGACCTCGTCGATGCGGTCTGCGGCCACACCGGCACGGGGCAGCATGACGGCCACCATGGCCAGCATCAGGAAGGACATGACGATCTGCATGGTGTAGGTGATGAAGGCGATCATCTCGCCCACCTGCATGGTGCCGTTGTCCATGGCCTTGCCGCCGAACCACACGATGAGCAGGCTGGTGCCGTTCATGATCAGGGTCATAAAGGGCATCATGGCCACCATGGCGCGGTTGGTGAACAGCTGGGTGCCCATCAGGTCCTTGTTGGCCTTGTCGAAACGAGCCTCCTCAAAGGCCTCCCGGCTGAAGGCACGCACCGGCATGATGCCGGTGAGGATCTCGCGGCTGACGAGGTTCAGCCGGTCCACCAGCGTCTGCATGATCTTGAACTTGGGCATGGCCACGTTCATCAGGAAGAGGATGAGCAGCAGCAGCAAAGCCACGTCCAGCACCACGATCCAGGAAAGGCCCGAAGAGCTGCCGATGACGTGCAGCACACCGCCGATGCCCAGAATGGGCGCATAGGCCACCATGCGCAGCAGCATGACGCAGACGAACTGCACCTGCTGGATGTCGTTGGTGGTGCGGGTGATGAGGGACGCGGTGGAGAAGTTTTCGATCTCCGCATTGGAGAAGTGGATGACGCTGGAGAAGGTCTCGCGGCGCAGGTCGCGGCCGATGGCGGCGGACACCCGGGAGGCCAGGAAGCCCACCGCGATGGACACGGCCACCATCAGCAGGGTCAGCGCCAGCATCTGGCCGCCTACCTTATATAAATAGTGCATCTGCACGTCGTGGGCAATGCCCTGGGCCTCGTATTCCAGCCCCACCAACAGCAGAGCCTGGCTCTTCAGGTTCTCCACCACGGTGTCGTCCAGCTGGCCGATGGCACCGGTCAGCTGCTGCTGCACGGCGTCCCGGCTGAAGCCGGGCATCTGGCTCATGGCGGCAAACTGGCCGCACACGGTGTCCAGATCCTTGGCCGTGGGGGCTGCGGTCTCGGTTTCCGTGTCGGGATTGCGGTCGGCACCGGAGGCCTGCAGGTCCGCAAGGCCGGTCATGCCCATGCCGGTCTGCCCGGCGGGGGTGTTGGCTGCCTGGGCGGCCGCCAGATACAGCACGATGTCCGGCGTGGTCACAGCATCTTCCAGCGCAGTGCGCTCGTCGGCGGTCAGGTCGGTGCGCAGGCGCAGCACATCGCCGTCGGCGGTGTAGGCGTTCTGGAAGGCAGCGGCATCCTCCTCGCGCATCAGCAGCGAGAGGGCATCCAGCGTGCTCTGCCGCACGGTGTCGGGCAGGGGGCTTTCGATGCCGCCCTGCTGGATGCCGGTGTCCACGATCTTGCTGGTGTAGTCCGGCAGCGACAGATCGCAGTAGGCCTGCACGAACAGCAGTGCGAACACCACGAGGCAGACGGCCCAGTGACGGGCCAGCTGCTTAAAGATCTTTGTCATGGTTTGGTTCTCCCTTCGGTTTGGTGGTACGCGCAGCGTTTTCCGCAAGAATGGCTTCCATCAGCGCGCCGCGCAGCGCTTCCATCTGGGCCAGCTGTTCCGGCTCCAGCCGGGCCATGACACTGGAAAAGTAGTCCCCAAGAGCAGCCTCGCACTGTCGGCAGGCCTCGTATCCCTTGGGCGTGAAACGCACCAGCGTCTTGCGGCGGTCGGCAGGGTCGGCAAAGCGTTCCACAAGGCCGTCCTGCTCCATCTGCCGCACCGTGCGGGAAATGGCAGGAAGCGGTTGGTGGAACTCCTTCACCAGGTCGGACATGTACACCGCACCGTCCTGTCCATGGAGACGAATGCAGCCCAGCAGCCCTTCCAGCATGGGGAAGTGGCGCTTGGGGCAGTCGGCCAGAGCGGCCTTCATGCCGGCCTTGGATGCTTTGCTCAGCCGGTGGATGTAGCGGCAAAGCCCGCGGAAACTCAACGTGGATTCCTCAGACACGCGATCCCTCCTCTCAAAGATTACTTAACAGCTGTTAACTGTTAACGCTTGATAATAATAGGCTTTTGCAGGCCGGATTGCAACCCCCTGCAGGGATTGTTTCACAAAAGTTCACAAACGTTTGTGTCCCGCATACACATAAAGCAAAGGGGGCATCGGGCATGGAACAGCGTTTGTGGATGATCCTGCAATTGTTCGGCGGGGCGGCACTTTTCTTATACAGTATGGACACCCTCACGGACGCTTTGCAGCAGGCAGCGGGGGACACCCTGCGGCAGGCCCTTGCCCGGCTCACGGCCCACCCGCTGGCCGGGGTGCTCACGGGGGCGGCGGTCACGGCGGTGGTGCAGAGCAGCTCGGCGGTCACGGTGCTGGTGCTGGGCCTTGTGGGGGCCGGGCTGCTGACCCTGCAGCGGGCCGTGCCGGTGGTGTTCGGGGCCAACATCGGAACCACGGTCACCGCGCAATTGCTGGCCTTCCGGCTGGAGGATGCCCGGTATCTGCTGCTGGTGGCGGGGCTGCTGCTCTGGTTCGCGGGGCGCGGGCGTCTGCACGCAGCCGGGCAGGCGCTGTTTGCGTTCGGCCTGCTGTTTGAGGGCATCGCGGTCATGGCCGAGGCCATGGAGCCATTGGCAGCGGGGCCGGTGTTCCGGCAGTGGATGGCTCAGGTGCGGCACCGCCCCGGCCTGGGCCTGCTGGCAGGGCTGGGCATGACCCTTGCCGTGCAGAGCAGCTCCGCCACCATTGCGGTGCTGCAGCAGGCGGCCGCCCGCCCCGGGCCGGACGGCGGGTGCCTGCTGGGCCTTGCGGGAGCCATCCCGGTGCTGTTGGGGGACAACATCGGCACCACCGTCACGGCGGTGCTGGCATCGGTGGGGCAGAGCCGGGACGCCAAGCGTCTGGCGGCGGCCCACGCCCTGTTCAACCTGTCCGGGGCGGCGGTGTGCTGGCTGCTGCTGCCCCAGTTCACCGCGCTGGTGCGGCTGGTCTCGCCCCACGGGCCGGAGAGCGCCGTGCTGGCCCGGCAGATCGCCAACGCCCACACCCTGTTCAATCTGGGCTGCACGGTGCTGTGGCTGCCCCTGACCCCTTGCATGGTGCGCATCGTGTGCATTCTATTGCCGGAAAAGCACGCCCCTGAGTTGAAACGAACGCCCTAAAATGGTATAATGACAGTGTATCGAAAATTTTGTGACGCTTTTGTTGCACAAACGAGGAACGGACCCTTCTGTGGGCCTGCAGCGGTGTGCGGCTGCCAGGGCACAGAGCGAACCAAGAGGACGTGTTTACTATGAAGGATATCATCAACGGGTTGATCGAGCGGTTCCGCAGGCAGCATGTACAGGCCCGGCGCTATGTGGCCATGATGCTGGTGCTGGCCCTGCTCACCACCCTGTTCGTCAACTGGCAGCTCCATGGGGTGGGCATCTCCATGACTGCCGACTACCACTGCGGCTACGAGGAGCACCAGCACACGGCGGCCTGCTACGAAAAAGTGCTCACCTGCGGTTACGAGGAGGGCGAGCCGGAAACGCCCGTCACCTCTTCGGACAGCAGCGCCGATCCGGTGTCCGCCTACAGCGCGGCCGAGCCGGAAGAGCCGGAAGAGCCGGTGCAGACCGAGCCGGAGACCATCTGGGTGCCCCATGAGCACACCGATGCCTGCTACGAGGAGCACCGGGTGCTGACCTGCTATCAGGAAGAGCACGAGCACACCGACGACTGCTTTGACGAGTACGGTGCGCTCATCTGCGGCGAGTTCGAGCATATCCACGACGACAGCTGCTACACCACCGAGTATGAGCTGGTGTGCGGCCTGGACGAGGGCGAACTGGTGGAGGAACCCAACCCCGCCTATCAGGAAATGCCTGCCATCCGCCCCGTGGTGGACCTGCCCCCTGAGCCGGCCGAGACCACCCCGGAGGAGCCGGTGCTGCATCACCACACCGACGCCTGCTACACCGAGGAGCTGGTGTGCACCATCCCGGAGCACCACCACACCGTGGAGTGCCTGGCCGATACCCAGGCCGACGTGGAGACTGCCGAGGAATGGCAGGCCGCGGCCAACGTGGCCCTGAACGGCAACTGGGCCGAGGACCTGCTCACCGTGGCAAAGTCCCAGCTGGACTACCAGCAGAGCGACAAGAACTTCAAGCTGGATGTGGAGGACCAGCAGGTGCTGCGCGGCTACTCCCGCTATGGTGCCTGGTACGGCAACCCCTACGGTGCCTGGGACGTGATGTTCCTGTCCTACTGCCTGCACTTTGCGGGTGTGCCCCAGACGGTGGTGCCCCAGCGTGCGGGCGTGATGGCCCTGCACAGTGACCTGCGCGGCTCCCAGTGGCTCACCGACGCCGACGGCTCCACCGCAAGGCCCGGCGATATCGTCATCTACAACACCCTCACCACTGAGCAGGTGGCCGTGGACGAGAGCTCCTATGGCATCGCCCTGCTGGACCTGGACGAGGACCCCGACACCGCCGCTCAGCTCACGGCTTCCGAGCCGCAGGTGGACACCCGCACCGTGACCACCGAGACGGTGGGCGTCGTGTCCGCCGTGGACCCCGACGCCGGGACCCTGACCGTGATCTCCGGCAACGTGGACGGCAAGGTGGCCGAGGTGCCCGCTGCCATGTCCGACGTGACCAGTGTCATCTCGGTGACCGGCGCCTATGCCGCCGAGACCACCGCTGTGGCCCCGGAGGCCCCGGCAGGCTCCCAGGAGGAGCTGGACGGCAGCTATGCGCTGCTGGAAGATGAGGATGGCTTTGGTGCCACCGTGGAATGGGTCGGCGAGGCCCGGCAGCAGGACCCCGATGCCCCGGCCCTGCTGGCAGAAACTGCCGATACGGAGGTGCAGCTGGACCCCGCCTGGATCACTAAGACAGAGTTCGAGAAGGAGGTCAATGGCTCCTGGGAGCCCCTGGTGGGGAATGAAGTGGAAAACGGTACCAACGTGCAGGTCACCGTGACCTACAAGCTGCCTGCGAGCACCCTGAAGCCGGACCGGCGGACCCTGTGCTACCAGCTGCCTGAGGCCATGAAGCCCAAGCAGCCCACCTCCGGCAAGATCCTGGACGAGACCGACAACAACAAGGTCATTGGCACCTATACCATCGACACCAACGGCCTGGCAAAGCTGACCTTTGACAAAAGTGAGAAGTTCACCGGTTTGGATGCCCACGGCAACCTGGAGTTTACCGGAACCTTCAAGTTCTCCCGGAAAGTATGGGCAGATGATTTTGCGAATGACAAAACCATCACCTTTGAAAAGGGCTACACCCTGACCATCAAGAAGAAAACGGCAGATATAAAGATCAGTAAAGGGTACACCGGCTATTGGAGTGCCTTTGAAAATCATCCGGAAAGTGGCACCTTCATAAACCATTATAAGGTGACGGTGGAGACCACCTGCGGCACCAAAGACCCGGTGACCCTTACGGATACCCTGAACACGAATCAGTGGGGCAAAAGTGAGAGCGATTACCTGAAGGGCGGCAAATACCTGGAAAGCTCCTTTAAACTTTACAAGGTGGATGCATCGGGTACACAAACGCAGATCCTGCCGTTCCCCGGCACGATCCAGGAGGACAGCAACGGCAACCCCCGGGTGGTCATTAAGGACCTGGAAGCATTGGGGATTGAAGAAAAGTACATCTGGTACTATGACGTTCAGCGGAACTATGCGGACTTTGACGAAATGCCCGACGGTGTCGGTATGATCTTCAATACGGCAACAGCGAAGGCAGGCTCCCAGGAGGAAAAGAAGGCTGAAGCATACTACACATGTAAAACCCCTCGCATTGAGAAGAAAGGCGAGTACGACCCCAAAACAGGCCACATCCAGTGGACGATCACTGTAAAGACACCGCATTCTTTTCTGGGGTCCTATCTCCTGCAGGGCTGCAAGATCACAGATGCCTTGCCAGATCGTGTGAAAATCGTAGGGGATGTAAAGGTAGGCAACGATACGATATCGGCAGAGAAATTCCAGCAAAATGGCTATACCATCCCGGCGGATTTCACGGGGACAGAGCTGACCATCACCTTTGAGACCACCACCCCCCTGGGCGGCGGCCCGGTGAAAAACGTGGCACAGATCGAGACCAAGAGCAAACACACCTTTGAGGCTTCGGCTACCAAGACCATCGGGCAGGGGGATTGGACCCTGAGCAAGCAGCTGTCCAGCAGCAGCAAGGGCCTGGCCAAATGGAATATCTCTGCCGCCAATGCGGCTGGCGAAAGCAGCTTTACCCTGGTGGAGACCCTCAAGGACGCTGTGAACGAAAGCGGCCAGACCCAGCTGGACACCCACTACGCCTACGCCGCAGAGCTGGAGAAGGCTTTGGAAGAGGGCCTGACCCTGACCCTCCACGACGGTGGCACCATGACCTATGCCCAGGCTAAGGCCGCCGGGGTCATTGCCGTCACCTACTACAGCGGTGCCGACGGCACCGGCGGCACGGTGACTGCCGACGACCCCTCCGCCTGGGTGCGGAGCTTTACCATCCAGATAAACAAGGAAGATGGCAACCCGGTGCGGCGTGTGGAGGTAAAGGACCTCCCTACCCACGAGGATCAGCGCAATGTGCCCACCGGAGAGAAATGGACTTACAAAAACAGCGTCAGCATCCAAGGCAGCTCTCAGAGGGCTGAGGCAGAGGACACCTACCACAGCTACAAGAGCTTTGAAAAACGGGTGTCGGCGAACAGCGATCAGGACGAATCTGGTTACCAAAGCGGAGACCAGACCTACCAATACAGTGACCTCAGCGGCAACAACCTCCACTATCAGCTGGTGGTGCAGACCGCTGCCGAGGATGATGCTGACATCGTCATCACCGATACCCTGCCGGAAAACACTGAGTTCAAGACCGACTGGGTAACGATCGGCATGGACGAAGGGGCCCCGGATAAGATCAGCGAGTTGAAGGGTGCCGCTGCCACGGTAGCCTACGAGAAAGCCACCCGGAAGCTGACCATTACCATCCGCGGCTACAACCTGAGCAAGAACAAACAACACAAGTTCCGCATTCTGTACAAGGTGAGCGTGGACGACGATCCCCGCTGGAAGAACCCCTCGGTGGGCGAGGTGATCTACACCAACACGGCCCAGTGGGGCGAGCTGACCGAGACCCTCCACACCACGGTGGAAAAGACTGTGGACCCCCTGAAAAAGACCGGACAGCTGGTGGATGGCAAAACCGACCGCATCGAGTACCAGGTGGTGGTGAACCCGGCCCGGAAGGACCTGTCGGTGGAAGCCAACAAGGCCCCGACCATTGAGCTGTGGGACGACGTAAAGGCCCAGAACGGTGCCATTGTCCGGGGAGACCCGGAGTCTGTAAAGCTGTATTACTTCCAGTATGACGAAACCACCAACACCGTGACCCGAGGGAAAGAAGTGCCTCGCAGCCTGTACCAGGTGCTGCCGGCAGATGGCGAGGGCTGGCTCCACATGGTGATCCCCAACCAGGCCGCCATGATCCTGGTGTACCAATGTGATGTAAAGCAGGGCAGTGCTGCTGAGGATTACAACGTGGACAACACCGTCAAGCTGGGCAATGGGGACTCCACCGAATCGGATTCCATCAAGTTTACCTATGCATCTGCCGCCACAGCCTCCACCGGACAGTTCCTGCTCCACAAGGTGGACGATTACTCCGGCGTGGCATTGCAGGGAGCAGAGTTTACCATCTGGCAGTATGATCCGAAAACCAAGGCATGGCAACGCTGGAGCGGCGGCGTAAACGGCACCGTCACCACCAACGAAAAAGGCCAGGTGAGCCTGACGGTGCTGGAAAACGGCAGCGAACAGACCCTGAAGCCGGACCTGCTGTATAAGATCGTGGAGACCAAAGCACCCCAGAACTACCAGAAGGACGAGACCCCCCACTATGTGCTGTTCCACAAGAGCAGCGAGACCCCCCAGACGGCCTTTGATACCGCTACGGGCAAGGGGACGGCGATGGATGGAGAAAAAATCATCCAGTTTGAAGATGTCCAGGTGGGCAGTGCCGCCCAGACCACCACGGCCCAGTATACCAACCGCTACAGCAACCTGACCGTCAGCAAGCTCTGGCTGGATGCCGACACCCGCCAGCCGGTGGAACCGGCGGCAGAGAATATTGAAATCCAGGTCTGGCGTTACACCGACAGCGTGGAGAGCAAGGAGCCGTTCGAGAAAGCTACCCTGAACAAGACCAACAACTGGACCTGGTCCAAGTCGGGGGACAAGCTCCCGCTGACGGATGCGCAGGGCAATGCGTACCACTACCTGGTGGAGGAAACGACCACCGGCAACTGGAACGTGTACATCTCCAACAACGGCGTGCAGACCGGCAATATCACGGTGCAGAACTATGTCTACACCGGCTACGAGCTGCCGTCCACCGGCGGCATGGGCACGGCACCCTTCGGGGTGCTGGGCGGCGCACTGGCCGCTGCAGCAGCCCTGCTGCTGGTCCGCAAACGGAAACAGAACGAGGAGGAGTGAGCAGCCATGAAACAAAACAAAAACAACCGGTTTGCCGCTCTTCTGCTGGCGCTGTGCATGGCCGTGTGCTGTGCACTGCCCGCGCTGGCAGCCCCCGCGGCCAGCGCCAACATCGACCTGAGCCGTACCGGCAGCATGGACGTGACCCTGTACGACCACCAGAACGACGTCCCCCTGCGGGGCGGCGCACTCACCGTGTACAAGGTGGCGGACGTGGCCCGCACCAACGGCGACCTGCACTTTGTGTACACCGCCGACTTTACGGGCTGCGGCATCGCGCTGGGCGACCTGACCGACAGCACGCTGGCTTCCAGGCTGGAAGCCAAGCTGCCCGCCCGCGCCGCCGGCACCACCCATAAGATCAGCGAGCAGGGCATCGTCTCCTTTGACGCGCTGCCGCTGGGCCTGTACCTCGTGGTGCAGACCGAGAACTCCAAGGGCTACGAGGCCATCAATTCCTTCCTGGTGTCGCTGCCCATGGCGGACGAAAGCGGCTGGCTCTACACCGTGGACGCCACCCCCAAGGTGGGCGCGCCCACGCAGGAGGTGACCCCGCCCGAACCGGAAACTCCCAGCACGCCTTCGGAACCGGGCAAACCGTCCAAGCCGGAGAAGCCCTCGGAACCGGACAAGCCCACCCAGCCCGACAACCCGGACATGCCGGTCAATCCCAACGACCCCAACCGCCCGGTGTCGCCCGGTACGCCGGATAACCCGGTGAACCCCGGCAACCCGGACAACCCCGTGGCCCCCGGCACGCCGGATAACCCGGTGGCTCCGGGCCGCCCGGACGGCAATGCACTGCCCCAGAGCGGCCAGCTGAACTGGCCCATCCCGTTCATGGCCTGCAGCGGCGTGCTGCTGTTTGCCGTCGGCTGGGTGCTGGACCGGAAGGAGACGCTGGCATGAACACAAAGCAGAAGATCGGCCGCGCCTGCATGATCGTGGGCATCCTGCTCATTCTGGGCGCGCTGGCCCTGCTGGGCTATAACCAGTGGGACGCCAACCGCGCCGACAAGGCCTCCCAGGACGCCCTGGGCAAGCTGGAAGAGACCCTGACCGAGACCATGGAGGACAAGACGAAGGACGAAGAGCCGGTGGTCCAGCCGGAGCTGGACCCGGAGCAGGAGATGACCGTCACCGATATCGACGGCTGGGGCTACATCGGCTGCCTGTCCATCCCGTCCATCGGGTTGGAACTGCCCGTGATGAGCGAGTGGAGCTATGCGGGCCTCAAGGTGGCCCCGGGCCGCTACTCCGGCTCCACCTACGCCGACAACATGGTGGTCTGCGCCCACAACTACGCCAAGCACTTCAGCCCCATCAAGTGGCTGGCCCTGGGCAGCGAGGTGTACTTTACCGACATGGACGGCCAGCGCTGGAGCTATGAGGTGTCCAACGTGGAGACCATCCAGCCCACGGATATCGACAAGATGATCACGGCCAGCGACGAGGACGCCTGGGACCTGACCCTGTTCACCTGCACCACCGGCGGCCGCGCCCGCTGTGCCGTGCGCTGCACCCGCACCGCCTATCCGGAGCCGCTCCACGCGGAGGAGTGAACCCCGGCAGGAACGGGATGATTTGGAATGCCCTCCGCTTTGCTCTGGCAATATCAGCGGAAAATTATTTTTAAAGATATGCAATCCCGGAAAATCTGCGGATTTTCCGGGATTGTTTTTTCACGGATGGGCGTTAAGGAAAGTGGCCTGTTCTCTGGAAGGCAAACGATTTAGAATGCCCTCTGCTTTGCTCTGGGCATGAATAGCGGAAAAATTATTTTAGATTTTGCAAATCCGGCAGGGCTGCGGCCCCGCCGGATTTGCTTTTTCACGGGAAGGGTCGTTACGGGAAGTGGCATCGGCTGCTGTTGGCCTGCGGCCAAAGCGCAGAAGGAGAACTCGCGTTTTGCGGAAAGGAATCCCGTAACGTCCCTCCCGGTGCGATGTCATTCCGGTATCAGATGCCACTCCCCGCCATGACCCCTCTGGTGAAAAGGCAACTCCGGAAAATCCGCAGATTTTCCGGAGTTGCAATAAAAAATAATATTTCCTCTAATTATGGCGCAGCGCACGCGGAGCCATTTTAAATCGTTCTGTTCCGGTTTCCCGCAAGCGTACAGGGAACTGTCGCGCCAGCGTCCACAAAAAAGCACCCGCCATGCGGATGCACAGCGGGTGCCTTGAAGGGCTCTGCGGGGGTGCTCAGTGGGTGGTGCCCATGTCCACAGCCAGGTCGGCGTCGTTCTTCACAACGGCCTCCACGGCCTTCTCCAGGCCGCGGGCGATCTGGTGCAGGTCCATGCTGGGGGTGCCCAGGGGCTTGTTGACCACCTGCTCCATGGCGTAAGGCACATGGATGAAGCCGCCCCGGATGTTGGGGTACTTCTTGTCGATGAGGTACAGCAGGGTGTACATCAGGTAGTTGCACACATAGGAGCCTGCAGTGTAGGACAGGGCGGAGGGGATGCCTGCATCCTTGATGCTCTGCACCATGGCCTTCACGGGCAGGGAAGTGAAGTAGGCGGTCTCGCCGTCCTCCTGGATGGTCACGTCGATGGGCTGATAACCGGCGTTGTCGGCGATGCGGCCGTCCATCAGGTTGATGGCCACCTTTTCCGGGGTGATGGCGGAGCGGCCGCCGGCCTGACCGATGCAGATGACCACATCGGGCTGGTTTGCCTGAATGGCAGCTTCCAGCACCTCACCGGCACGGATGAACTCGGTGGGCACTTCCTGCTTGACGATCTCGGCACCGGCGATGGTGTCGGGCAGCAGCTTCACCGCCTCAAAAGCGGGGTTGACGGCCTCGCCGCCAAAGGGGTCGAAACCAGTGAGCAGAATTTTCATAGTAAAAAGCCTCGATTCTCAGATATAAATGGACGGCTCCAGAACGGTGAGCTGTCCGTGATCCATGATCATGCGGTTGTCCACATAGATGCAGGGAGCGTGGGTGACCAGATCGTAATGGCCGGAAGCATCCTGCACACCGCCCAGCGCAATGTTGCGCCCGAACCCGATATGGAAGGTGCCATAGGTGGATTCGTCCTCGATGTAGCAGTTGCCTGCACAGCGGGAGTGGGTGTTGAGCCCGATGCCAAACTCCGCCGCCACCACCATGTTCTCCGGGTCGTGGAAGCGGGCCAGAAACTGCTTGAGCCGCCTGCCGCTGGCATTGTCCTCGATCTCCACGATGCGGCCGCCGCGCAGCTCCACCCGCACGGGGCTGTCCACGATGCCGATATAGCCCATGGAGCCGTCCAGGATCAGGGTGCCGTTGGTGTCGCTCTCCACCGGTGCCACATACACTTCCACGCTGGCAGAGGAAAGGCCCTTGCCGTCGTGGCAGCAGCCGTTGAAGAAGCCGGGCACACGCCCCTCGATGTTGAAATCCAGGTTCGTGCCAAGCTCCGTGGTCACATGGATGTGTCTGGCGTTCTGGTAGCAGGCCATGATGATGCTGGCCATGATCCTGCTTTTGGGCAGGCTCATGTTCAGGAAGTCGTAGCTCAACAGGGACTGCCCGTTGCTGGTGCTCAGCGGCAGCGACAAAAACCGGTTGCGGCGGGCAATGACCCGCTTGACGGCCCGTGTGGTGATGAGGGAATACTCGGCAGCACCGATCACGGCGTTGTAGGGGTCAAAGGCGTCCTCGCGGTCATCGAAATACTGGCCCACCTGCTCGTGCAGGTCGTCCAGCATCAACACATCCGCCACGCTGCCCACCGCCTGTGCAGCTTGCTGCATGGCCGCCACCTCGACAGCATACTTCTGGCTGGATACGATCAAGATGCGTTCGCCTGCACGGAGCCGGACCCAGTCGCGAATAATGATATCGGCTCCGTGCTGAATTGCTTGTTCCATTGAATCACTCGATCTAACAAAAAAATCACTTCAGGAGGATCATCATCACGATCTGGACCACCATCATGATGATGGCGACCGGAACCTGATTCTTGATGACGCCCATGGGCTTCTTCATATCCAGCAGTGCCACGGGCACGGTGTTGAAGTTTGCAGCCATGGGGGTGCACAGGGTGCCGCAGAAGCCGCAGGTCAAAGCCAGCATGCCGATGACCACCGGGTTTGCGCCGTGGGCCAGCACGAACGGGTAGCCGATGCCCACGGTCATCACGGTGATGGCGGCGTAGGCGTTGCCCATGATCATGGTGAACAGCATCATGCCGATGGCGTACACCACGATACCGGCGTTCACATTGCCCTCGGGGATGATGTGGCTGACCAGGTCAGAGATCACATCGCCGACACCGGCAGCGGTGAAGACGGAGCCAAGGCAGGCCAGCAGCATGGGCAGCATGGACAGGGGGCCCACGGTGGACAGCATGCGCTCGGAATCGTTCAGGAAGGTGGAGGGCTTGTTGTCGCGGTTCATGATCATCAGCAGGATGATGGCCACGAGAACGCCCAGAGCCACGCCGTTCAGGGCGGACAGGCCGATGCCCATGCCGGTGATGGCGCAGATGACGGCCAGCATGCCGATGCTCAGGGTGGGGACAAAGATCTTCATGCCGATCTTCTCATAGGTAGCCTCGGTCTCGGCCTTGGTGGCAGCAGAGACAGCGCCCTTCTTGACCTTCTTGAGGATGGCGGGGATGCACATCACCACCACCAGGATGCCGCTCACCAGAGAGGGCAGCCAGCGGCCCAGGGCAAGCACGACGCCCAGCACGGCCCAGAAGATAAAGGTGCCCACGGGTTCCGGGTTCTCCTTATCCTTCAGGTTCTTCACACCGCAGTAGATGCACAGCAGGCCGATGATAAAGTAGATGATCTCCATCACCTTGGTGGACAGGCTGTAATCAGCACTCATAAAAAAGCTCATTCTTCTGTCCTCCCTTACTTATAGTACTTCTGGATCATCTTGCGATCCTTGATCACATAGAATACGATGGCGACCACAGTGGCAATGATGCACACGGGGATCTCGATGGCAGCCAGCTGGGCCAGCTCCACTTCGATGCCCAGGCCGGCCAAAGTGCTCTGCACCAGCAGGCCGCCGGAGCCGCCCACGAACAGGACCTGACCGAAGAACCAGGTGATGTTCTCCATGCCGGCAGCCATACCCTTCAGCTCCTCGACATGCTCCTCATTGGGCTCATGGCCCTGTGCCACAATGGCACCTTCGGCCATGGGCATGATGACGGGGCGCACGAAACCGGCCACGCCGCCAAAGCCCACGTTGAAGGCTGCAAAGACCGAGCGCATCACGCCGTAGATGCCGATGACCAGGCCGGAGGTGGCACCCTTGAACTTGCCAATCAGGGCAGCAGCTGCTTCACGCAGGCCGTTGCGCTCCAGCGTGCCGGTGACCAGCATCACGATGATGAAGATGGCCATGCTGCGGTTTGCCACAAAGGTGCTGCCCAGCGTTTCCAGCAGAGTGACCGGGCCCAGACCGCCAACCAGTGCAGTCACAACGGCTGCCACCAGAATGACCAGAATGGAGTCCAGCTTCAGTGCAAAGCCAGCGATGACGATGACAATGCCAAGTAGTTTCAGTAGTTCCATAATTGCCTTCCTTTATACTTATATTTTCCCGGCATCGTACCGCGCCCCGGCAGCCTGTGGGTCAGAGGGCCGCAGGGGAAAAGCCGTGTGCCGAAAAGACGAGAAGGGGGAAGAGCCTGCTCAGAGGCGGACGAAAGCCGCCAGCAGAGCCGAGAATGCGGCCGCCGTGATCCACAGCGGGACAAGGCGGCGGCGCAGGTGGGCGGCGATGTCGCACTGCTCCAGCACACCGGAGGCCTTGAGGGGCACCACGGTGGTGGAAGCGGGCACGGCGGCCTCGCTGCCATAGGGATTTGAAGAGGTGAACTCGCCGGTGCCGTCCTTGGCCGGGCAGGCGTACACGCCGTACCAGGAAGCCAGGATGCCGCCCTTCCCGGCGGCGGCCTTCTGCACCCGTACCCGCTGCACGGTCAGTGCCTCGGCCCTGCGCTCCTCCACCATCAGGTTGACGCGCATCATGTTCACAAGGTTCAGCACCGAGGACACGGCGATGAGCAGATCAAAGACCAGTACCAGAATGAGCAGCGGGTGCATGGGCAGTTCCCTCCAAAAGCGGTGCCGCAGCCCGCAGGCGGTGCAGCACCTTATAAAGTTAAGTTCATTATATCATAAAACCATCACAAAAGTAAATGAATCGCCCCAGATTTGCGTTTGCAAAGAAAAATAAAAAATCCCCCGTTTCCCGGAGGAAACAGGGGAGGGGACTGCCTTGCGGCAGCAATTACTTGTTCTGGATGTACTCGTGGATGGCCTTGGCGGCTGCCTTGCCGGCACCCATGGCCTTGATGACGGTAGCGGCACCGGTCACGGCATCGCCGCCGGCGTACACGCCGTCACGGCTGGTCTTGCCGTCGTCGCCGTCGGTGACGATGCAGCCGTGCTTGTTGGTCTCCAGACCCGGGGTGGTGGAGCGGATCAGCGGGTTGGGGCTGGTGCCCAGGCTCATGATCACGGTGTCCACGTCCAGCTCAAACTCGCTGCCCTTCTTCTCGATGGGGCGGCGGCGGCCGGAAGCATCGGGCTCGCCCAGCTCCATCTCCACGCAGGTGATGGACTTGACGAAGCCTTCGTCGTTGGCGTGGATCTCCACGGGGTTGCACAGGGTCTTGAAGATGATGCCCTCTTCCTCGGCGTGCTCCACCTCTTCCTTACGGGCAGGCAGCTCGGCCATGCCGCGGCGGTAGACGATGTACACGGTCTCGGCACCCAGACGCATGGCGCTGCGGGCAGCGTCCATGGCCACGTTGCCGCCGCCCACGACGGCGACCTTCTTGCCGGTGCGGATGGGGGTCTTGCTGGTGGGCAGGTACGCCTTCATCAGGTTGGAGCGGGTCAGGAACTCGTTGGCGGAGTACACGCCCTTCAGGCTCTCGCCGGGGATGCCCATGAACCGGGGCAGACCGGCACCGGAGCCCACGAACACGGCCTCGTAGCCGTACTCGCCCATCAGCTCGTCGATGGTCAGCACCTTGCCGATGACCATGTTGCACTCAAAGTCAACGCCCATCTTCTTCAGGCCGTCGATCTCCTGCTGCACGATGGCCTTGGGCAGACGGAACTCGGGGATGCCGTACATCAGCACGCCGCCGGCCACATGCAGGGCCTCGTACACGGTCACCTTGTAGCCCAGCTTGGCCAGGTCGCCTGCAGCGGTCAGGCCGGCAGGGCCTGCACCGATGATGGCTACCTTGTGGCCGTTCCACTCCGGAACGACGGGTGCGGTGTGCACGTTCTCACGGTGCCAGTCGGCCACAAAGCGCTCCAGGCGGCCGATGCCCACGGGCTCGTTCTTGATGCCGCGGGTGCACTTGCCCTCGCACTGGCTCTCCTGCGGGCAGACACGGCCGCAGACAGCGGGCAGGGAAGAGGAGCGGTTGATGACCTGATAAGCGGCCTCAAAGTCGCCATCGGCCACATGCGCGATGAACTCCGGGATGTCGATGCCCACCGGGCAGCCGGTCTGGCAGGGCTTGTTCTTGCAGTGGATGCAGCGCTTGGCCTCGTTGATGGCCATTTCTTCGGTGTAGCCCAGAGCAACTTCCTTGAAGTTCTTGTTGCGGACGTTGGGGTCCTGGGTGGGCATGGGGCACTTTTTGGGATCCATATTGAAAGCCATCTTACATTCCCTCCTGAGTCTTGAACAGATTGCAGGCTGCCTCACGGGCGTGTGCCTCAAAGGGGCGGTACATGGTGCCGCGGGCCATGGCCTCGTCAAAGTCCACCAGGTCGCCGTCAAAGTCGGGGCCGTCCACGCAGGCAAACTTGGTCTGGCCGCCCACGGTCAGGCGGCAGCCGCCGCACATGCCGGTGCCGTCGATCATGATGGGGTTCATGGAAACGATGCTCTTCAGGCCGTGCTTCTGGCAGGTCTTGACCACGAACTTCATCATGATCAGCGGGCCGATGGTGATCACCAGGTCGTACTGGTTGCCGGCAGCCACCAGCTCATCCAGGGCAGCGGTGACCACACCCTTGGTGCCGTAGCTGCCGTCATCGGTCATGATGCGCAGCTCGTCGCTGCAGGCGTTGAACTCGTCCTCCAGGATCAGCAGATCCTTGCTGCGGAAGCCGATGACGCTGTGCACCACACAGCCCTGATCGTGCAGTTCCTTGGCAATGGGCAGGGCAATGGCGCAGCCCACGCCGCCGCCGACCACGCACACCTTCTTCAGGCCTTCCACCTCGGTGGCACGGCCCAGCGGGCCCACAAAGTCGTGGACGCTGTCGCCCACGTTCAGGCTGTTCAGCTCCATGGTGGTGCCGCCGACGATCTGGAAGATGATCTCCACGGTACCGGCCTCGCGGTCGTAACCGGCGACCGTCAGGGGGATGCGCTCGCTGTCCTCAAACGGGCGGACAATGATGAACTGACCCGGCTTTGCCTTTTTGGCGATCAGCGGGGCTTCAATGACCATCTTTGTCACGGTGGGGTTCAGCGCGACCTTTTCAGTGATCTTATACATCGTGTATGCTCCTTTATGCTGACATTTCCATCTCCGCGCACAAAAACGCGCGCCGGCCTGCAAGGGGTGGGCGCAGCGTTTCTGTACGACATATTGACGTATTCTATTATAATAGTTCCCGGTGTGGAATGCAAATAAATTTTCTTCGCATCAGCGGGGCGGAACCTGAACGAAATTGAATAGTCATCGGACGTCCGATGACGTGATGCAGAGATGTCTGAAATTGCAAATTGCACGATGCAGGGCCGAATGTCGGTCTTTTGCCCCAAAAATTGCAAAAAATGCAGATTGGGTGTTGACAACGGCCCCGGCTTGCGGTATAATAATCGACGTCGCCGGGAGCAACACCCCGGGACGCCACATGGAGTATGCGGCCGTAGCTCATCTGGTAGAGCGCCACCTTGCCAAGGTGGAGGTAGC